>WNFZ01000126.1_pt1 | contig 116106 bp, 93 predicted proteins | sample 5400081 | NCBI WGS metagenome assembly WNFZ01 (sample SAMN13153365, study PRJNA577476) | soil metagenome | isolation source: 80 cm soil or saprolite under grassland replicate 1 | place: USA:California | collected 2016-06-15
GACACGACGTTGGCGACTTATGGCTACGACGTTTTGTCGCGGTTGACAACGGCCACGAATCCGAACGGAACGGTCTGGATTGCTTACGACAACCGCAACCGCGTCAGTTCACTCACGGATGTTTTTGGTCACGTAGTCAGTTATGGCTACGACGCCAACTCGAATCGGACGCAGTTGAATCTAAATGGCGCGACCAGTGCGAGTTATCAACTCGACGTGCTGAATCGTCTGACCCAACTGACAGACAGCACCAGCCTTGCGTTCACTTTTGCTTACGATCCGAACAACAAGCCAACGACGCAGACGGCGCCAAACGGAGTGACGACTCGCAGTCTCAGGCCACGCTGTAATCAACTCTCGGCTGGCCCAGGAAGTCTTTTCCGGTTTGTTTTTTCACGAGACCTGACTGTTCCAGTTCAAAGTACGCGCGTTGGATTTCTCCTTTATCGACGGAGAGCTTTTGCGCGAGCGCCGCGGGAGACGGAAGAGTTTCTCCCGAGCGAAGATCTTTATTGCGGATTTGGGCTTCAATCTGTTCGCGAACCTGCGCATAGACGGGATTGTGGGACAAGTCTTTCAATTCAACATTCATAGGTGAAAGACTAAGGCACCTCCACGATCAGCTCCCGGCCAAAAGTGAAATTGGGTCGCTTGCGACCCTTCATATACTTTGCCGCTGTCTGTGAGAGGGCAGTGACGATGATGGGTAGGGCTATGGTCGCGTCACAGTTTACGTAAGCGGTGTGTGCGCCGCGAGCGAGTTTGCCGTAAACCAAACCTTCGTCCAGTGAAACTGCATTGGATCTGCCACCAGGATGAGGTGCGTCCGTGGTGATTTGGATTGCGTACTTGTGCCCGGCGTGATGTTCTTTGAGAATATATGAAGCCGCCTCACTCTGTTGCACAAAGCTCTTGGTCGTGCCGCCGCCAAGATTTATTACCCCTGTCACCCTGGCCTTGGCGTTGAGGTTCATCATGTCCAGCACGTCCTGAACGATATCGAACAGGAAACTGTTCTTCTTCTCGAAACGTGCGCCGGCAATGCCGACGGCAATACCGCTGTCTGCAATCGCAGGACAGAAGATGGGAACACGTGCTTTGTAAGCCGACGTCAGCACGCCATCCTCAGTGGCGATCTCCGCCAGCTCGCGGCCCAGTAAATGCAGAAACTCCCGAGGTGAATAGGGACGCGTCTGATCCAGCTGATTCGTAAAGCCGCCAATCCACTCGTTTGCCTCACGATACTCTTCATCGCTGGCGAGCAGATCCCACATGCGGCTGATTTGCGCCGATTCCAGCTCGGCATCGGTCATGCTTGGGTGGGCCTGGAAGTGATAGCGTCCTAGTGTTTCGTGCAAATCATGAAATAGCACCGGTCCTGAAAGGACCAGCACATCGACAAAGCGGTTCTTAATTACGTAGGCGAGCAGTCGTCGCATGCCTGCGGGAATCAGAGCGCCCGAAGCGGAAACCATGATGGTGGTGTTATCGCCAAGCATGTCGAGCCAGATGCGGTGAGCTTCGGCGAGTTGGCGTCCGCCAAACCCGGTTCCTTCCATCTTTTCCAGTAGCCCGGCGACGGAACGATCGCGATCGACCTGGACGGGTCGAGTCGGAGTGACGAGGTATTTCGATGCTCTGGGTTTTCGCTGCGTAACCATAAAGGTTGTCAACCTTTCAAACTAGGGAGTTGCCATGAATGATTGCTGTCGTTACGCGTGTACAAAAACCTCCAGAGCGCAACAAAAGTATGATCGTCAATAATCGGTTCTTCGTCGGGAACGGGTGCGCACACCGTCGACTGTCAGATATGTGTAAGCGTCGTAACGCGATTCATAAAACTGGGCCAGCTCGGCCCCGTCAGCTTCGCTTAATTCGCCTTCCTTTACTCGCCGACTAATCAATCGGCGAAATCCGTCATGGAGCAGGCTACGCTCGTATCGCGCGCCCGCTGCTGCTTCGCCAACAGTAGTGCCGCGAATAACTTTCTTTATCAGATACCCTTCCTCATCAATGTAGACATGAGCTTCATGCGGCGAACCAAAAAGGTTGTGGTTGTTGCCCATGACCTCCTGGTAGGCGCCGACCAGCATGAAGGCCAGGTAATAAGTTTCCCCGTGCACTAACGGATGGAGTTCGAGCACTTGCTTGACGTCGTGAAGATCCACAAATTTGTCGATGATGCCGTCTGAATCGCAGGTAATGTCGCAGAGCGTTGCGTATTCAGTGGGCGCCTTATTAAGACCGTGGATCGGGACAATAGGGAAGAGTTGGTCCAGCGCCCAGTGGTCCGGAACAGAGCGAAACACCGAGAAGTTTGTTAGATACTTGGCGCAAAGCAGCCGGCGGAGCTCACCAAATTCCTCAGAAACATATTTAGCCTGCTGCGCATACTTGTCTGCCCGTTCACATACGTCCCAGAAGAGCACTTCAGCCTTCGCACGATCCTCCAGCGAAATGAGGCCGAGATTGAACAGCGTGAACAACTCTTCTCGATGCTCGAGCGCGTCGTGGTAGTACTCCCGGTAGTTCTTTACGCTGATGGATTCGCGCAGGTCGCCGAGTTCGATGACTACCTGCGGATCGTCGTCGTCAATCGCGATGGGCGTAATGTCTTCAACGATCGTTTCAATTTCATCCTGCACATTGGTGATGAGTATCGCGTGATATGCAGTTAGAAAGCGTCCGGATTCTTGAATCAGAGTTGGATGAGGAACGTTCTCATCATCACAGACCTGTTTGATGGTGTAGATGACATCGTTGGCAAACTCCTGGGCTGTGTAGTTAGCCGAGGAATCAAAAGCCGTCTTCGATCCATCATAATCGACCGCCATCCCACCGCCGACGTCCAGCAGGTCGATGGGTACATTCATCTGAAAAACCTTGGCGTAAACGCGAGCAGCCTCTTTCATCGCGTTCTTGATGCGCTTGATGTCCGTTAGTTGCGAGCCAATATGAAAGTGAAGCAGCTTAAGCATGTCGAGGCGATCAGCCTCTTCCAGCCGGCGAATAACTTCCAATAGCTCCGTCGAGGTAAGGCCAAACTTTGCCGCCTCTCCACCTGACTTTTCCCAGCGGCCGGAGCCTTTCGAATAGAGCTTGACGCGCATACCAAGTATCGGCATTGCACCTTCATGCCGGTCGATGACGGCCAGCACGTGGTCCAGTTCATTGAGCTTCTCGATCACAATCACCACTCGTTTGCCGCACCGCGCACCGGCAAAGGCCAGCTCGATAAACTCTTCGTCCTTGAATCCGTTTAGAACCAGCAGACTGTCAGGTGACTGTTCCAGCGCAAGTGCCGCGTAGAGCTCAGCTTTTGAGCCTGCTTCCAGCCCAAAGTCATAGCGCGAGCCCTCGCGCAAGTATTCCTCGACAACCGAGCGTTGCTGGTTAACCTTCATTGGGTACACACACATATGCGCACCCTGGTACTCGTATTCACGAATCGATCGACTAAACGCTCGTTGGAGTTTTCGGACTTGCGCGGCGACGAGCTGTGGAAAGCGGAGCAATACAGGCGCCCCAATGCCGCGCTTTGCGAGGTCGTCGATTATCTCTTTCAGGTCCGCCGAGCGAGGGTCGCCCTCTGTGGGCCGTACTATCAAGTTTCCCTTGCGGTTTACGTCAAAGTAGCCAGCTCCCCAATTCTCGATGCCGTAAGTTTCGAGCGTCTGCTCGATTGCCGTGGTCAATTGGCGGTCTCCTGCCTTACAGGCGAAACTTCTCTACTAATGATCCCAGTGGTCAAAGTTCGGTTGTACATAGTCCAGACCCGAATGGCGGAGTTTGTTTGGGTGGAACGCTTAGTCGCGCAATGTAACAGAAATCGGAGGGTCGGTCTATAACTTTTTTGTTTCAAAAGCTTCATCCGTGTTGCGTAACTCACTAAACCATAAGCCTTTACCGGCGAATTCAAAGACGCAGCTCTGAACTGCCCGGCAAAACCTTGACATTGGTGTTCGCTTAACTATAATGCAAGCTTTTTTACGCGCCGTCGTGGTTATGACGTTCGCCTTGTTCTGCAGCGCAACTGAGCTTCCAAGAGTCTTCGCTCCAATAAACCGGCCGGGCGCGAAGAGCGCCCCTAACACTCCCAACATGCAGGAGATCACATGAATCCAAAGACCGTCTTGAAGTATGCCTCTGACCAAAGCGCAAAATTTGTTTCCGTTCGCTTCACCGACCTGCCTGGCTCCTGGCAACACCTAACATTCCCCATCGGCGAACTCGGTGAAGATACTTTCGAGGATGGATTCGGCTTTGACGCTTCGTCCATTCGTGGTTGGGCAGCAATTCATGAATCGGACATGCTCCTTGTTCCCGACGCATCCAGATTCTGGATGGATCCGTTTTCAGAGCAACCAACCCTCTGCCTTATCGGTAACGCTGTCGATCCGATTACAAAGGAAGGCTATGCTTTCGATCCCCGTTCAGTTGCTGTCCGCGCCGAGAGCTACCTTAAATTTACGGGACTCGCCGACATTGCCTACTTCGGCCCAGAAGCCGAATTTTTCGTGTTCGACTCCGTCAAGTTTCATAACGACCAGAACTCCGCTGGTTATACGATCGACTCGGACGAAGCACATTGGAATAGCGGACGTGATGCCGATGAGTTTTCTGGTTCGAACCTCGGTAACAGGATTCGTCCCAAAGAGGGTTACGTCCCCGTACCACCAACGGATTCGCTCAGCGATCTGCGTTCTGAGATCTCACTTACGTTGGCGAAGTGTGGAATTAACGTTGAATGCCATCACCACGAAGTAGCGACGGCGGGACAATGCGAAATCGACTTTCGCTACTCAACCCTTTTGGGCACCGCCGACAATCTACAAGTTTTCAAATACGTAGTTCGCAATACTGCATACGGCTACGGCAAGGCCGCGACGTTTATGCCAAAGCCCTTATTCGGCGATAACGGTTCGGGGATGCACTGTCACCAATCGCTTTGGAAAGGTGAGAAGCCATTGTTTGCCGGAGACGGCTATGCTGGACTGTCGGAAATGGCGCGCTACTACATTGGTGGGCTTTTGAAGCACGCCGCTGCCGTCGTCGCCTTTGCGGCGCCCACGACGAACAGCTACAAACGGCTAGTCCCGGGCTTTGAAGCTCCAGTAAACCTGGCTTACTCGGCGCGTAACCGCTCGGCGGCGATCCGTATTCCGATGTTTTCAACCAACCCCAAGTTGAAGCGGTTGGAATTTCGTCCGCCCGATCCCTCGTGCAACGCCTACCTCGCCTTCTCGGCCATGCTGCTCGCCGGAATAGATGGCATACAGAACCGGATCGATCCTGGGGAGCCACTGGAAAAGGATATTTATGATCTGTCGCCTGAGGAACTCAAAGATGTTCCGACCTTGCCGGGTTCGCTCGACGAGTCGTTGAAGGCGCTGGAAGCGGATCATGATTTTCTTTTAAAGGGAGACGTCTTTAGTACGCAGATAATTGAGCGGTGGATAGCGTACAAACGAGATAAAGAGATCACTCCGTTGCGGATGCGACCGCATCCACTCGAGTTTTCGCTTTACTTCGATATCTAAAAAAGTCGGGAGTCTGGAGTCGGGAGTCCGACAAACTTCAGTTTGTCGTAGTTCGTGACATGCCGAGTAATCGACAAACTGAAGTTTGTCGGACTCCCGACTCCAGACTCTCCTCCCACCCGCCGGTGGTGCTGACCTGTTGGCTCAAAGCCGCGTAGAATACTCGGGTGCAGATGCCCGACGAAAAAGTCGAACCACTTTTACGCGATCTACCAGACGAAAACGGCGCACGAGCGTTTCTTCAGCGGCTCGCAGACGAGCATCCCAACGAGCTTAAGAAATTAAGGCGTGACCCCGGTTTGCTCTCCGATGCGTTAGCACTGGCGGCCTGGAGTCCCCTCCTCGCCACGACGATCGAACAGAATCCTGATTACCTTTCCTGGCTTGCGCGCGAGCGAGTCAGCCCTCGCATCAGAACGCCAGAAGAACTGCGGGAGGCGCTGGGACGATTCGCGCTTACAAACTCTTCACTCAATCACCAGGTCTTGCTCGCCCGATTTCGTCGGCGTGAGTTGCTCCGCATTTACTTGCATGACATTCGTCGTAGCCACACCCTGGTGGAAACAACGGAGGAGTTGTCGAATCTCGCTGATGCGATTCTCGACTATGCACTCAGTTTAGCCCGGCAGGATCTGGACAATCGGTACGGCTTGCCCCGCCGTACAGATGATCGCGGCCGAACTGGTTCGGCGGATTTTTGCATCATTGCCCTGGGAAAACTAGGCTCATACGAACTTAACTACGCTTCGGACATTGATCTCGTTTTTGTCTACTCTGACGAGGGCACCACTTCCGGCTCAGGAAAACGCGGAGAGGTTACGAATCGAGAATACTTCGTCAAACTCTCTGAAGCGGTCGTTCGGTTGGCCGGCCAGCCTGCCGGGGAAGGCGCCGCTTATCGCGTCGACCTTCGCTTGCGACCACATGGACGCGATGGCGCTTTGGCTTCTTCGTTGCACGAGGCAACACGTTACTACGCCCAAACCGCCCAGCCCTGGGAACTGCAGGCGCTGATCCGTTCACGCGCCGCAGCAGGTTCGAGTTCACTGTTTTCGCGGTTCGCGAACGCAGTAAAACCAAACGTGTTTCGCCCCGACGTCTCGGTTAAGGAGGCGCTCGAAAGTGTGCGCCTCGCGAAGCAGAAAATTGACAGGCAAACCGACCGACGTAGCGGATTCAACGTCAAACTCAGCCGCGGCGGAGTTCGTGAGATCGAGTTCATCGCCCAGGCACTTCAACTGGCCCACGGGGGAAAGGATGAGTGGTTGCGAGTCTCGCATACTCTCGTTAGCCTGGGACGGCTTGCTGACAGAGGATTTATCACCGAGCAGGAACGCACGAAACTTTCTGACGCCTACATGTTCCTACGAACGCTTGAGCACCGCCTGCAAATGGAGCACGGTTTACAAACTCATGTGCTGCCGGAAGCGGTGGCGCCACGCCTGCTTGCCGCGCGGCGCATGGGGTTTTCAGGTGAACATTCGTTGGAAGACTTTGAGAATGCTTTAGGGATCCACACAGGAAATGTCTCACGAGCCTACACCCGCGTTTTTGCCGAAGCAGCAACAACATCAACCGGGTCGCCGAAGGGCAGAGCCGATGTAAAACGTGCAAAGGTACAGAGCCGTCACCCTATCGACGCCGAGGCGGGTGCCGCATTTGCCGCCGCAGATGTGTTCGTGTCGCACTTGGAAAAAGAGCAGGGCTCGTCTCCTGACGCAGAAGCCCTCGCTCACACGCTCCGTACTGCCGCGGCTGAATCTCTAAATCCACAACGTTCGCTAACCATAGCAGCGCGGGTCGCCTCATCGCTTGATAAATCGTCGACACCGGAGCAGATCTCCGAAGACAACCTGCTCGCATTGATGCGGCTTTGCGGTTCGTCTGAATTTTTCGGCGAGATGATCGCGGCTAATCCTGCGTTAATCAAGTCGCTTACGATCAAATCTCAAATGCCTCACCGCAGGGAGTATCGCTCGATCTTTCGTTCGTGCATTGATACCGAGAAAAGTTTTTCCGCTGAACTCTCGGCATTGCGTCGAACGTGGTCGAAATTGCTCGTCGAGATAGGTTCCCGTGATGCAGCAGGCGAAGTCTCTGTTTTTGAATCGAATCGGCTTCAGACCGAGTTGGCGACCGCCAGCATCAACGCTGCCTACCTGATCGCGAGGCGAGAAATGGGCCGACGCTACGGGCGCATTGATGGTGGGCAACGTCTGACGTTTCTCGGCGTCGGACGCTTGGGAAGCGGCGGCGTTGACTATGGTTCGGACCTCGACATCATCATTAGCTACGATTCAATGGTGCCTTCGCCTCTCGCTTCGCTGACTCGTGAGGAAGCCTACGCAAGACTTGTCGAGCTGATGATTTCAGCGCTTTCGAGTGTTACACGCGAGGGCTATCTCTATCGAGTCGATCTACGGCTTCGTCCTGACGGCAAGAATGGCCCTTTGGTCGTTAGCACAGACCGCTTCATTGAGTACCTCAGAGAACGCTCCGCAATCTGGGAATGGCTTGCGTACGTCAAACTTCGCGCTATTGCCGGTGACCTTGAACTGGGACGAAGGTTGGAAACGCACGCACGCCACCTCATTCATGAGAACGCGCAGAGGATTGATCCAGAGGATCTAAAGCGCGAGACTCGCCGGGTTCGTGACCGTCTGGAGCAAGAGAAGAGCCAGCGTGGAAGGCACGGCGGCATCGATATCAAATATGGCGCGGGCGGGATGCTGGATGTCTATTTTGCGAGCCGCTATCTGCAGTTGCGCGAGGATGTACCCGATCAAGGCGATGATCGCTCGACGCCGGCTACGCTCGAACGGCTGGAATCTGTCGGAGCCTTGACTCCCGGCGATGCAGCTGCGTTGAGCGACGGCTATGCCCTTTTGAGATCAGTGGACCATCACATGCGCTTGATTGTCGGAAGGTCTGCCAGGTTGCCGGCGACCGATCATCCTGCAGCGCGAGATATCGCCGTCAAGCTCGGCTTTCTTTCGGCGACGCAGTTGAACGAAACCTTGCTCGAGCGAATGCAGGAGATTCGGGGTGTTTACGAGCGGATTCTTGAGTAAGAGATGCGGCAACTCTTTGGAGTGCGGCGGCCCCGGCGCCGCTTTGGCCTGACGTTCCAAGGAGGACTTGACCACGGCTCGGATTTCAATTGACTCACGGTGAGGCCAAAGCGCTGCCAGGCCAGCCAGGCCAGCGCACTCCAAAACAGAACCTCGTTACGCGGTTTGTCTATCTGTTAGGCCGTGTGACTGCGGAGGTCTGTGTGATCGGTCGCTTCAAACCAGCAGCGCGAACACCAGCGGTGCCTGGTTTCCCGTTCCGCCGCGGGATACTCAACCGAGGCTGGAAGGCGGCGCACTACTTCCCGCTCTTCCTCGTTTAATTCATCCCAGCGCCGCAAGTGGGGTTGATCGCACCGTGGACAGCTATCTTCGTTCACTGGTTAAAACTTCCTTCTAAATTGGTTCGCTTCACAGAGATTTAATCCAGAGCTTCAACTTGTATGTTTACGTAATAAACTTCATCGTGTAAGTTATCAGTAGGGAAGTGGTTGGACAAGCCCGCCGCCCTGAACGCGTAAAAACCTGGTAGTGGAGAACAAATGTTTCGAATCAAGGCCTCGTACTCGGAGCAAATGGAATTGCGGACCACGATAGAACGTGCCCGCGAATTTTTCGGGGAACTGCGAAATTTCGTCGACTTGATGCCGGGCATTGAAGGAATTCGCAAAGAAGCGGACGGTATTTGGCGTTGGATGGTACGCGCGGATGTGCCCGTGATTGGCCCGGTGCATGCGAGTTTCGCCGTCGAAAAGACTGAAGATGAGCCGGATCGGCTCGAGTGGTCGCCGGCGCGTTCAGAGATGAAGAATTATTTGCGGTATGCCGCGGCTTTCGAAGAGCGGGGACAAAAGGTCCTGATTCGCATCGCTCAGCACGTGGAACTACGTCGACCGAATGCAAAGGATCTGCATCGCTTTGCAATTGTGTTGGGAGAGGGCGCCATTAGCGCCGAGATGCAAAAACGCGTGGGAGAGATGATCAGAACCTTCCTCGAGCGCGCCCGCGTTAAGTTGGAAGGCGAAACCGACTGCGAGGCGGACGCGGTTCAGGACAGCCTTCTGCCAGCGTAAGGACCTGCTTCAGATTGGGACGCCTCACCCCAGTGTTCCTTTCAAGCCTAAGTCTTAACCAATCTGCTGCCTGGATTTCTCATCTCTCATTTGTCATTTTGACATCTGTCAAAACTCCGTTACACCTGTTACCCCTCACTCTGAATAGCCTCGGGCGCAAGAAATCAATGTCTTCGTCAGTACTTTCTGTGGGCAAAGCGCTCTTCCTAGAAACATTGCTCAACCGGGGCCTCTGCTTTGCCGCCTGATGTAAGGCGGCGGCTCTGCCCCGCCGGATAACTGCAAGAACCGCTTGGGCTGCGCCCCTGGTTCGGGCTTTGCCTCCTTGCGCGTAAAGGTGTAGGTGTTAACTGGGTGCGGGGCGATCTGGGTTGATGGTTGGTCTAATACGGCAGAAGGGCAAACTGACACGAGGGGCCAAGCCCGAACCAGGGGCGCAGCCCAAGTAGTTCTGGTAGCTAACCGGCGGGGCGGAGCCGCCGCCTCACATCAAGCGGCGAAGCCGTGATGCAGATTCGAGTTCCCGTCAAAGTCTTACCTGTATGCGCTCGCCGTTTTGGCGAGTTACGCAACTACGCAGCAAACAAATGGAAAATGAGAAATGGCAAATGATATATGGAAAATGTTCTCTTCTTCATTTCTCGCTCTTGCTACTCATTCCTCAGGAGCGATAGGCGCTCGGGCGGCAAAGTTAGATTGTAGTCATTGCCAATCGCTAGGCCGTCGGGTTGAAGCACGAGGGCTTCAAGAAGAAGACCATTTGCGTCGAGTTTGATACTGGAAGTGGCGCCCGCGAAGTTAATCTCGCGAACGCGTGCTCTGACCGAGTTCTCGGCGAATCCATTTGTGCAATTCACAATTACGTGCTCAGGCCGAATGGCGAGAAAGCATGGCTTGTTCAACGGCAAGAGTTGAACATGCTCAATCGGTAGCCGCAATGTGTGGCCGCCCTGCAGAGTTTTGAACTCGCCGATGTTTGCTTTGCTTGAACTCAAACGCATGACCTCAATCAAATTGTTTCGGCCCAGAAAACGGGCCACCGAAATTTGCGCCGGCTGTTCATAAAGGTCTTGCGGTCTGTCTGTTTGCAGAATCCGACCCCGAACCATCACGGCAATGCGATCGCAGAGCGCAAAGGCCTCTTCCTGATCGTGGGTCACATAGACAGCGGTCAGACCCAAGCGGCTGACCAGTTCCCGCAGTTCACTGCGTGTTTCCTCGCGCAAGCCAACATCGAGGTTTGAAAGCGGCTCATCGAAAAGGAGCAATGCCGGTTCGATCGCAATCGCGCGGGCGATGGCGATGCGCTGTTGTTGTCCGCCCGAGAGTTCGTCAACGCGTCGCTTTTCGTAGCCGGGCAGTTGAACCAGTTCGAGCGCGCTGGAAACGCGTGCGGCGATTTCTCGGGTTGGCTTATGACGGGCACGCAGGCCAAACGCCACGTTTTCGAAAACGTTGAGATGAGGAAACAGGGCGTAGTTTTGAAAAACCATGCCAAAGCCTCGCCGTTCTGGAGGTTGATTGGTGATTTCCTCGCCGCCAAACTCGATTGCTCCGGCATCGGGCTTTTCCAGCCCGGCTATCATCCGCAGGGTAGTAGTTTTGCCGCAGCCCGATGGACCAAGCAGACCAAAGAATTCGCCTCGTTCGACCGTAAGAGACACCTCAGCAACCGCGGGTACAGCTCCGAAGTTTTTCGAGATGTTTTTGATCGAAAGCAAAGGCATGATCTTCAGACCCCTGTCTTCTCCATCTGGAATTCTACCAGACACACCCAGCGCCGTTCCTGTTCCTTCCAAAATAACGGAAGGCAGATCCACGAAATCACACGAATTAAGTGTGTGAAAACTCAAAAATCCCACCAACGGAAGTGGGTGGATGGTTTCAGATCCAACCTGTTCGTTCCATAGAAGGGCCTATGAAACTGAGAACTCGCTTTTGAATGCGCTCGGTCGCTTTGTTTCGGAGGCCGGATCTGAACAATCCACCAACTTCCGTTGGTGGGATTCAAGAACTTCGTGCGTGCTCGCATGTAGGTTGGATCTGAACAATCCACCCACTGCCGTAACTGCCGTGGGTGGAGTTTCGGAGTCTTCACACAGTCTTGGGTGAATGGGATGCTTAGGAAGGCAAACTGATCCACCCTTTAGGGTAGACAACGAAAATGGGTTAGCCAGATACTAATGATGGCTTCGGGAAAGGTGTTCGGATTATGCTTTAGTGGCACCAGACTTCAGTCGGTGGCTGGCTTCAAAAGGCGAAAGCGAGATCAGTTCTAAATGACGGCTACAGTTAAACGCAGAATTGTCAGGGCAGGTGGTTGGGGATTGGCGAAAAGGCTAATCAAACCCATACCCATAATCGGATCGGTGGTTGCTGTTGGTCTCGCAGCTTATGAGATCCGGAAAAAAGGTCTTGTCCCCGGCGTGATTCACGTGGGTCTGGACGTCACACCGGTTGTCGGCACGGCAAAGAATATCGTCGAAATCTTCACCGGTGACTTGATCCCCGACAAACGGGTGAATGGCTCGGAATCGTCGATCTCGCCTCAGTTGAATTCCTCAAACGCCTAGTCGCTTCCGCGGATTTAAAGTAACAGAAAGCCGCAGCCGTTTAGAAGAGTCCGGTGGAAAGGGAGGTTCTGACTTCTCATTCTCACCGTGGCTTTAGCCCGGTGATACAACCGCCAAACCGAGTCGAGGAACCGTTTCAACGGTTTTTTCTTGCTGGTACTCAAGTAGCCAGGGATGTTGAGATGGATCTGATGAACTTCGGTGAAAAGTGTTCCCGAAAGTGCATCCGCACCGAAGCAAACCGTTAAAACGATTCACTGGTTTTTGTCACGCCCAGACACCCCAGCTAAAGCCGCCGTGTGAATGAGAAGTCGGAACACCTTTTCGCGTCGAACTCCGAGAGTTCCCAAAATCTATCTATCCTGTTTTGCAAACACCGGCGGGCGTTCGTTGAATGGCCGCACCAGTTGATACGCGTGCGCGAGTTTAAGGAGAGTCGGCTCGGACCAGTATGGTCCAAGCAATTGCACCCCAATTGGCAGACGGTTCGACGAAATCCCACAGGGTACGCTTAAGCCCGGAACACCAGCGAGATTTGCGGTGACTGTGTAAATGTCATTTAGATACATCGCGAGGGGATCATCAACCTTTTCCCCAATCGCAAATGCCGGCGTCGGAGATGTCGGAGTGATGATCGCATCACAGCTCTCGAATGCTTTGCGGAAGTCTTCCTTAATCAGCGTGCGGACTTGTTGCGCTCTTCGATAATAGGCGTCGTAATAGCCGGCAGAGAGAACGTAAGTGCCCAACATGATCCGCCGCTTTACTTCCGGTCCAAATCCTTCTTCGCGCGTCCTACGGTACATCTGCCGCAATTCGGGAGCTTCTTCCGCGCGAAAGCCATAACGCACCCCGTCGAAGCGAGCTAAATTCGACGACGCTTCCGCGGTAGCAATAATGTAGTAAACCGCAATGGCGTATTGAGCGTGCGGCAGTTCGATATCTACCACCTCAACGCCAAGTTCACGATAGACGTCAACCGCACACTCGACTGCCGCGGCAACCTCGGGGTCGAGACCTTTGCCAAAGAGCGCGCGAGGAAAACCGAGTCGCGTTCCTTTGAGATCGCCAGTGAGTGCTGCCTGATAATCAGGTACCGGGACATCCGCAGTGGTTGCGTCGTGTGGATCCCGCCCCGCAATCACGCGCAGCACTGCCGCCACATCCGCTGCGTTGCGACCAAAGACACCTACCTGGTCCAGTGATGAGGCGAACGCAACTAAGCCATAACGAGAGTTGCGTCCGTAGGTTGGCTTCAACCCTAACACTCCGCAGAGCGCAGCCGGCTGTCGTACTGAACCACCCGTATCAGAGCCTAATGCGACAGGGACTATCCCGGCCGCAACCGCGGCGGCTGAGCCTCCCGACGAGCCCCCCGGTACACGGGAAATGTCCCAGGGATTTCGAACTGGACCGAACGCCGAGTTCTCGTTTGAAGAGCCCATGGCAAATTCGTCGCAGTTGGTTTTGCCGATAACTATGGCTCCCGCCGTAAGCAAACGGTCGATCACAGTAGCGTTGTATGGAGGATGATAGTCCCCGAGGATGTGTGAGCCGCAAGACGCCTGGAGTCCGCGCACGCAGATGTTGTCCTTGATAGCAAAAGGCACTCCGGCGAGAGGAGAGTTATTGGTCGCGTTCGACCGGGCATTCTTATCGCGCTCGTCGGCTTGCTTCAACGCTCCATGGCGATCGATTTCCAGGAACGCGTTCAACGTTTCATTGAGGCTTTCCGCAGCCTCAATGGACGATTCAACAACTGAACGGGTCGTGGTTTCACCAGCGTCTATGCGAAGTCGCAGCTCTGCTATTGTCATTGCGTACATGAAAGATACCCACTTGAATCGACTATAAAACCTTCGGTACCCGGAAATAACCCGCGGCGGGATCGGGTGCTTCTGCTAATGCGACTTTTTGGCCCAACGACGGCGCGACTCCGTCTTCCCGCGTCGTATCTGTTCGTTCGCCTTCAGGCGTTAAGCCGCCAATCGCAGGCTCTACATTTACCGTATCTACGGAATTCAATTGTTCGACATAACTGACGATGTCGGTAATCTGCGGGCCAAAGATCTTGAGTTCTTCGGCATCAATTTCCAGGTGGGCCAATTGCGCCACTTTTTCGATATCGGCTTCGGTGATGGGCATAGGGTATTTTCGATTTTAGATTGGCGATTGCCGATTTATTTTGCTGCGTTTACCTTTTTTTCTTTTATTAAAAGGCTGGTGGCTGCCGCTGAGAGAAAGGCTTTGCGAAGTTGTTTGTCCTGGATTGCGTTGGCGGCAGACCACAATTCCAGCGATACTTCGTTCTCGGTCGTTTCTTTAGTCGATTTCTTCGCCGCCGCAGCCGGTGCACGTTCGAACGATGTGTCTTCGATGCAAAATTCGAGTCGATTAACCAGCGGTTGACCGAGAATGGAGTTGAGACGAAACAGCAACTGACCTCTCATCGACTCTAACTGTTTCTGCCAGATCGCATCCGAGACCGTTATGACCAGAGTCTTGCCGTTGAGGGTTGTAGCCACCGCCTGCCTGCGCAAAGGATCGCCGGTCACGTGGTTCCAGGCAGCAATCGCTGCCGCTTCGACAACTTCCGCAGAGTGACCTCCCGCCTGCAGAATTGCTGGTAGGACTTCAATCAGTTGCTCCATGCTAAACGCAATTACACTCCGTATCGTCTGATTGCGAACGTTTAGAGTTAAAGCTTTAGGTTGCTGTTTCGCGGCCACAAACTAAAGTCTGAACTCTAAACTTACCCACTAACGTATCTCAACTTCATTTTGCGAGCGTTTGAGTTTAGTGTAACGGAGAATCTGTAACAGCGCCAAGAGGTGTGCTTGCTAAACGAAAACCTTTCACGCGGATCACTCGTGCTTGCTTCTCGCAGTCCGCGACGAGCTGAAATCCTCCGCGCAGTTGGCTGGCCGTTTGAGGTCGTTGAAGCAAACATCGACGAAACTCGTGCTGCGGCTGAGAATGCCATCAGCTATGTTAAGCGACTAGCCCAAACCAAAGCCGCAACAGTGGCAAACAAAGTCGATGGCAAACTTGTACTGGGCGCCGACACGGTCGTGGTAATTGGCGGCGAGATCCTCGGTCAGCCGCGCGACCACGAGGATGCTCGGCGAATGCTCAGACTGTTGAGCGGAGAGTGGCATGAAGTCCTAACCGGGGTGGCATTGGTTCGCGCCGGCCACAGCCCGTGCGCGATTGTCGATCACGAAACAACTCGGGTGCGTTTAGCGGAATTATCGGATGACGAGGTCGACTGGTATGTAGCGACCGGCGAACCGATGGACAAAGCTGGAGCCTATGCCATTCAGGGGAAGGCGGGACCTTTCATTCAAGAAATCCAAGGGAACTACTTCAATATCGTCGGCCTGCCGATTAGCTTGGTCTATGAACTTCTGCAAAAGGTGTAGTTGAAAGGGCGACATCCCTCAGAACAAAACAGTGCCGCCGTCGATATTTATCGCCTGTCCATTTATGCCTCGTCCGTCCTCTGAAGCGAGCAGAAGGGCCAGTGCGGCAACCTCTTCCGAAGTAACCAGCCGATTCTGCGGACTCATCTGTTTGATTGCTTTGAGGGCTTCACCGCCGGGACGACCGGTCTTGGCCGTAATGTTTTCAATCCCTCGAGTCGTCATCTCCGTGTCAACATAACCAGGACAGATGGCGTTGACAGTGATACCTCTGCCGCCGACTTCCAGCGCGATGGAACGGGTGAGTCCCAGCACTCCATGCTTAGAAGCAGAATAAGCTGCAATGTAAGGAGCGCCTGTTTTGCCGGCGATCGAGGCGATGTTGATAACCCGGCCCCACCCCTGTTCGAGCATTGATGGGAGAGCTGCACGCATGCAATAGAAGGTGCCGCTCAAGTTGATAGCCAGGTGACGTTGCCAGAGGTCATCGTCGGTTTTCGTGATTGGTGCGCTCTCAGCAATGCCGGCATTGTTCACCATTATGTTAGGACCGCTGCCGAAAGTCTCACTTACCGTCGCGAACATCTGCTGAACGCTGGCGACCTCTGAAACGTCGCAAACAACTCCGACCGGGTCTGACGCGGTCTGACTCTTAATTTCTGCCGCAACTTGCTCGACCTGTTGAGCAGTGCGGGCGGCAATGGCAACACGCGCTCCTTCGCGCGCGAAAGCGAGGGCGATGGCGCGGCCGATGCCGCGCCCGCCACCTGTGATTAACGCAATCTTTCCACTTAGCTTCATTGTGTTGACAGGACTTGAATCAATTCCACTCGCCATTTGTCAGCAATGACGAAATGAAAAATGTCAAATGATCAATGGAAAATAAAAGAAGAAGCTGCAGACCTTTAAACCTGAAACCTGAAACCCGCTCAGTTCCCCTTAAACTTTGGCAACCTTTTCTCGATCCAGGCGCGTAATCCTTCGCGTCCATCGTGCGAGCCAAAGCAACGCAATTGAGCTTCGTTTTCGTAACGCAGCATCTCTTCCAGTTCCGCTGCCTGGCTCATATAGACCGCCTGCTTGGCTGCGGCTACGGCAAGCGGCGGCGCATCGCGCAGCCGTTCCGCAAGTTGACGTGTAGCTGACTCCAACTCCTCCGGTGGAACCACGCGATTAAGAATTCCCAGATGCAGTGCCTCTTCAGCGTCAATCGCTTCACCCAGGAAGAACATCTCGCAGGCCTTGTTTGTAGTCACCATTCTTGGCAAGAAGTAGGTTCCGCCCCAATCAGGATGCAGGCCAACTTTTGCAAACGACTGGCTAAAGGTCGCTGCCGTCGAAGCGATGCGCAAGTCGCAGGCAAGGACTAAATTAAACCCAGCGCCAAAGGCCGGCCCATTGACCGAAGCAACCACTGGTTTTGTCATCTGCCTGATTGCGGTGATGATGCGTCGGGCTGAGCCTAGTAACCGAGAAAACTCCTCCGTGTCTTTCCGCTCGATAAGTTCGGCCATGAAACCTACGTCGCCACCGGCACAAAAGGCACGGCCCGCGCCGGTGATCACCACGACGCGCACATTGTGATCGCTTCCGGCTTCCTCAAGAGCCTCAGCCAGATCGCGACGCATGTGGCCGACAAAAGCGTTCAGCTTCTCAGGCCGATTCAACGTGATCTTAACGATATTACTGTCTTCGCTGATGTCGATGTGTTGATACATAGGAATCGGAATTTAGAATTTAGAATTTAGTAGAATTTAGAATTTAGAAGTTCGTGCGCACGAACGTTGGTCCCTTTCTATTAAATACTTGTCGTAATCCAAAAATTCTAAATTCTAAATTCTAATTTCTAAATCTATTCTCCTTTAAATTCCGGCTTGCGTTTATTGACGTAGGCGCTGATGCCTTCACGTGCATCCTCAGATTGAAATAGTTGTTGTTGTAACTCGCGTTCAAGTGCAAGCGCAGATTCGAACGGAATCTCGGCGCCTGATTGCACACTGCGCTTGATGCGGCCGACGGCGTTTGCCGCTCTATTCGGAGTGGTGAACTTACCGGCGTAGGCCAATACTTGCTGCATAAACGACTCGGCATCTTCCGCATCGTAAATGTGATTCAGTATTCCGAGTTCCAGGCCGCGTTCAAGATCGAACAGCTCACCCGTTGCCATCAGCTCAATCGCTTGCGACTTACCGACAAGCCTGGGAAGCCGCTGCGTCCCACCCGTGCCCGGCAAAACACCAAGCGAAACTTCAGGCAATCCCATCTTGCCAGCCCCCCGCCGAGCGATACGAATGTCAGCCGCCATGGCCACTTCGAGCCCCCCACCGACGCAGTGACCATTGATTGCCGCAATCACCAATTTTGGAGTTTGCTCGAGTCGCGACAATGTTTCATTGGCGTGCAAACAAAAATAGTATTTAAAGACCGGGTCGGCGTTCGCCAGCATGTTGATGTTGGCGCCCGCGCAGAAAAACTTTTCACCGGCTCCTGTGATGACAATAACCTGAACGCTTTGGTCCATGCGTGCTGCCAGGATCCTGCTGTCGAGGGTCCGCATCATCTCGTAGCTGTACGTGTTGGCGGGGGGATCGTTGAGAGTAAACAGAGCGATCCCATCTTCAACTTTGTATTGGACGAAATTTAGCTTAAATTCGGTAATCTCGAAGTGTTGGCCAACTTCTTCTAGATCTTGTCCCATCTCCTCGCCGTCCCTTCAATAGCCAAAATTAGAATTTAGAATTTAGAAATGTTGGATTGTGACAATTATTCATTCAAACGGCGCGTACTTAAACATTTCTAAATTCTAAATTCTAAATTCTAAATTCTAATTCTTTCCGCTCGTTCGTAGATTGATATGTGCTTTTCACTCTGCGACGTAAACGGTGCGCGCTGCCAGTTGCTCCAGCGGTGGCGTAAGCGCAAACCTGCGAGTTGGGCCATCAAGTCAAGCTCCGACGGCCAGGCATAGCGAATCTGTACTGGATAGAGCCGGACGTTGCCGTCAGTGATTACCACCTTCTGGCTGACTACATGTTGCGCGGCTGCATCGTGCTGCGACACGTCTAACTCAACAGTCTCCGTTGTTACCTTTGTCGCTCGATTCGATTGGCCACGATCGAAGCGCATCGGATCCGGCACGAACGCCTCGATTAGAAAGCAACCACTCGGCGCCAGATGTGCGGCCACGTTTCGAAAACAACGCACCTGCTCGTCCTGGGAGGGAAGCGCAAAAAAAGTATTGAAGACTACATAGACGACTGCGAATTCGCCTTCGACGTCAACGTCCGCAAAGTTGCCGATCTTCACCTGTGCGAGATCACCGCCCTGCTTTGCACGCAGTCTGGCTACCATCGAAGGAGCCGCATCCAGGCCGTACACTTCTATTTTTTTAGCCAAAAGGGGGAGCGCGATGCGCCCCGTGCCGATGCCCAGCTCCAGCGCCATTCCGACGCCGGCCAGTTCGGCGAGCACGCTGATGGCATCTGGATCGTATTCGGCGAACCAGCGGTCATACATGTCGGCGACTCGCTCGCCATAAGTTTCTTTTCCGTACGAATCCATGTGCTAGTAATGAGAACTATGATTTTTCTAAACACCCGGCTCGCCAAACGCTCATGTTTTCTGCTTTCGGCAAAATACCCTTTGACTGGTTTTCGTGTGAGAGATTGCCGGCCACAAACCCTCGCAGAAAAAGACTGGTTACGTTTTGGGCCAGGTCGTTTACGTTCAGCTTGCCTGTGGGATCGTACCAGTTATAGATCCAATTCAGCATTCCAAATAGAGCATAAGTTGAAACTGTTAGATCTAACTTTTGTTTGCCATTCTGCTCGCGCTGTAGTTCGGCGAGAATCTGGCGGACCCGATTCGTGTAGTCCTTTTTCTTATTCGCCACGTGTTGGTGCTTTTCGCCGGCCAGTGACTGGCTTTCGTGAGAAAGAACCTTCATCTCAGCCATGTTGGCGGCAAAGAAAGAAACGTGGTTCTCAATAAAAACGCGTAACTTATCCACTGAATCGTCGACCTCTTGTAAACGCTCCTCCAACCGTTCCAGCACGCGGCCGAAGCAATTGTCCTGAATGAGGAAGAGCAGCTCCTCTTTCGATTCGCAATAATGGTAAAGACCGGCCAGGCTGACGTTCGTCGCGCGAGAGATATCGCGCATTGTGGTCGGGTGATAACCCTTCTCCGCGAAGATACGCGAAGCGGCACGGAGAATGAACTCCAACTTCTGGTCGAATTTCGGATTGCGGAGGTTCGATTTCGGATTTCGGATTTCGGCTGGGAATTTCGAATGGCGGATTTCGGATTTCGGATTTTGTTTCATCGTGTCCTGCGTCATATCTTCGATTGACTAGTATTTTCAACGTCCACTACACAAAATCCGAAATCCAAAATCCGAAATTCTTCAAAGGCGTACGTATTCAAACTCGAATGGTTTGCCTTTGATCCCGGTTGCCGGTGGCGCTATCCAGTTGGCGATTTTTCCGGGTTCCGTTACCGGATGCATCAAGCTGCGCACATATTCGCGATCTTCGATCGAGGGCAACCACTCTGCTCTGCGAGTCTCGAAGGCGTCTTTTGAAATGAGGTTTCCCCCAATATCGAAATAGTGGTTTGCGTATTCGCCGACGTGACGATGAAAGCGAGGGCTCGGCAGGTATAGCCGATCATTCAAACCCTCATCCGCCAGAATCTTGTTCCAACGAGTGAGCCCTTTTTCGCAATCCTTCACATACTCCTGACGCAGCAGTTCATTGAGAGCATTGCGCAGCGGAATCTCTCGCGACTTGAGCTGGCCATCGTCGACGACGGTTAATGTAAAGAGTTCGTTGGCTGCCGTGTGCTCCTGATACTGCTCTTGCTCTTTGTATCGACCCTTCAATCCGGCGGCGAAAAAGTCGGCGGAGTTGGAGCTGATCTCGCCACCAAACAGATCGAGTGAATAACTGAACCAGAAGTTCATGTACCTTTGGATGATTTCAAGCGGGATGCCCCCAAGCTCACGCGGGTTTCCTTCTTTCATCAACTGGGCAGTGCGTCTGACGACGCGACCCAATCCAGTGTCGCCTACGAACATGTGGTGTGCCTCTTCCGTGAGCATGAATTGGCAGGTGCGCGCCAACGGTTCAAATCCCGACTCCGCCAGGGCTGATAGTTGATATTTGCCGTCGCGGTCAGTGAACATGGTAAAGGCAAAGAAGTTGAGCCAGTCGTCGCAAGGCTGATTAAAAGCTTCGAGGATCCGAGGCTTGTCGGGATTTCCGCTCCGTCGTTCCAGTAGGGCGTCAGCCTCATCCCGTCCGTCGCGGCCAAAATAGCCATGGAGCAGATAGACCATGGCCCAGAGATGGCGTCCCTCTTCAACATTTACCTGAAACAGATTTCGTAAGTCATAGAGGGAAGGGCAAGTTTTACCTAATTGTCGCTGTTGTTCGACTGAAGCGGGTTCGGTATCCCCCTGGGTGACGATGATGCGCCGCAAGGCATTGCGAAACTCGCCCGGTACTTCCTGATAGGCCGGTTGACCGTAGTTGTCGCCAAAACCGACTCTCGCATCCGGCTGAGGCGGCTCCAGAAAAATGCCCCAGCGATAGTCAGGCATCTTGACGTAATCAAAGTGGGCCCAGCCTTCGGAACCAACGTTGATGGCCGTGCGAAGCCAAACATCCTTTTCCTGAAATCCGTCAGGCCCCATCTCGCGCCACCAGTCGAGGTAATTCGGCAGCCATCTCTCCAGCGCGCGCTGCAGTTTCTTGTCCTGTCCCAGATTAACGTTATTCGGTATGTTCTCGTATAAGTCCATAATGTGTTCACATTCATTCGAATCTTAGGAGAAAGAAATTCTGCCGTTCTTTACGACCTAGCCAAGAAAAGGCGCAAACAAGTAAGACTGCCTCGATGTATTCTTGTATGCGGTTTGTGCCTTTTGAGCTTTCTTGTGGCCATCCTTATGTGCGTTTGAAGTCAAATTGAGCCTGTGTAGGCTTTCCATAGTTCGTAAGCGCTCCCCGCTCTCCGACCGCGTTTGGTCGCTGAAAGATCCAGTTTTGCCAGGCAGTCAGGCGGCCATAGATCTTAGTGTTCATGGTCTCGGGTCCAGCGAACCGCAAAGATGCTTCCATACCCGTCAACGCATCGGGCGAAAGTGAGGTTCGTTCCTCAATCGCAAGGCGGATCTCGTCTTCCCAATCCAGATCGTCCGGCGCGAAAGTGATCAAGCCCGCCTCGTCAGCCTCTTCGGTGTCGAACCTGCCCTCGTGCGATAGCACCTCATTTACTCTTCCTGGCTCGGCAAGGAAGCGCGACTGAAGCCGTGTTAATTCGTTGCTCATCGGGAAAGCCCCCGCATTCAAGTCAGAGGCACAGACCAATGTTCGTGCTGCATCGGGATTATTAAGCATGTAAACGCGATCAGCAGCGAGCATCAGTTCGAGCAAATTGCCGGCGAAACTGCTGGCAGGCTCGACGATGGCAAAGAAGCTCTTGGCCGTGAGATCCAGCCGGCGAAGAACGCGGGCCATGTGCGCGAGTATCTCGCGAATGAACCAATGGTCGCGATTAGCCGCGAGCGCTTTATCGACGGCCAGCACATCGTCGATGTTTCCCTCAGTACGCAGACAAAGCAGACCGATTTCCGGTTCATTTACACGCAGGTGGAGCAGCATGTCGTCCAGCTCTCGGTAAGCTTGCAGCGGCCAGTAGCTATCGCCCAGTTTCAGAATTTCTTCCGGGTCGGATGGCTGATTCGCTTCTGGGCCACGAATAGTTAAGTCGCCATAACGCTTCTCTCGATTTAGCTTTACACTTACGTATTTGTACTCTCGGCTATCAGGCTTGTTCTGAAGATATAAGGGGTTGAGCTTGATACCTGAACTGTTTGCTTGAGAGGCTTCGTCGGCACGCAAGCTAACAGCTTGCGTTACTTCGGCAACGCGCGCGTCAATGCCTTCCTGGAACTTGCTCGTGGGAAATGTGTCGTCGATCAGTCCCCACTGTTTGGCACGCCTACCTTTCAACCCTTCTGCGAGGGTTGAAAAAACATCTGCCCGGTCGCGTCGCACCTTCCGCTTGTCCACCAATCGTGTCAGTCCCCCAGTGCCCGGCAATACGCCCAACAAGGGAACTTCGGGAAGGGAAATGGCCGAATTGCCATCATCCACCAGATAGATCTCGTCACAGGAAATCGCCAGTTCATAACCGCCTCCCGAGGCGGTGCCGTTCAAAGCCGCGAGGTAACGCCGTCCCGAATGCAACGAATCATCTTCAATGGCGCACCGTGTTTCGTTGGTGAACTTGCAGAAGTTGACTTTGAACGCGTGGGAAGATGTGCCGAGCATGTAGATATTTGCGCCGGCACAAAAGATCCGAGGCTTAAGACTCGTTAGCACGACGGCGCGCACTTCCGGGTGTTCGAAGCGCAGGCGCTGAATGGCGTCGGCAAGTTCAATATCCACACCCAGATCATAGGAGTTCAGCTTGAGCTTATAACCCTCACCAAGAGTCACATCTTCCTGCACATCCATTGAAAGTGTGGCGACGTAGCCGTCGACCTTCAGTTTCCAATGTTTGTATTGTTCCGGCGAAGTCTGGAAGTTAATCATCACTGTTCTTTGTCCGGTAGTGTTTCCGATAGGGAGTTCCTTCGGCTGAGCGAGCTTGTCAACGAGTCTCCGTTCGAACGTTCGTTCGGAGAATAGGACGAGGGGAACAGACTAGTCAAGTGACGCGCGGCGTGGCCAAATCAGCCAGGAAGGTACCAGGCTAAAGCAATTGTGTGAAAACCCAAGAATCCCACCAACCGCAGTTGGTGTCGCGCCATGCAAAGCCCGGGACGAGGGGAAGGCGCAAGCAGGAAACTCGTCAGCGTTACCCAGTGGGTGAGGTCACTACCAAGACCCACCCGGAGATTGCTTCAGATTCTGACTAATAAGCAGACGCAATAACCTCTTCTAATCCCACCGACCGCAGTCGGTGGATTCTTTCATATCCAACCTAAATATAGACGCACCCACTGCGTAAATCCCGAGGACCGCAGTTAGTGGATTGTTCCAACTGAGCATGGCTTTGAAAAGTCTTCTGCGGACTGATGGCTAGGGGGCATGCAGTAGGTTGGGTATGAACGGATCCACCGACTGTGGTCGGTGGGATTTTGGGGTTTCACCCAACCTCTTAAAGCCGCGGTGTGAATGAGAGTACAAAGGAACCACTCTAAGGATTCACAGAGGGTGGATCAGAAAGGGCGATGAATTAGAGCTCAGCAAAACTTAAGAAGAGGCGCCAATGCATCCGTAGCAAATGGCGCACCTAATAAGGCACCCGCAGTTAGCTTTAGCCAAATCAGCAAATGCCTTGCAAAGCTTGCAAAGCTAGATGGCTTGACAGTCTAGCCTGACGGCGCGTAGGGTTTCGGCTTCGGAGATACACCATTGCGGACGTGGAGCCTGGTCAATGGTCTTGATCGAAGCTGTTGATGATGCGCGGCTACTCCCGAGTGGAGGCGAATCTGTTCTGGTGAACGGCGCGGTCTTCAAAACCGTTAGTGAGACTGTGAGAACAGGCTCAGGTAGGTTCGATTCCTACACGCCTCCGCCATAGCCAGGGACAGGAGGCAAGAGCAGTACGCAGGAGCAGGGGCAGTAAGCAGGGTCCAGGGGGCAGGGACCAGGGGCAGTAAGCAGTAGGCAGGAGCAGGAGTAGGGGCAGTAGGTAGGTGAAGTAGACAGGCGAAGTAGCAAGAGTGACAGTTCTTTTAATTGACGGCCGTCGCGGGACGGACTCTAAAAGGAAATCCTCACATGATTAGAGACTGGGTTGAACTGAATATGATCCCGGGCGTCGGACCTCGCGCCGCCGCCAAACTCCTCGAACGCTTCGGTTCTGCTGAGGCGGTTTACGAGGCAACCAGAACCGAACTCGAGCAGGTGCGGTTAGTCCCGGAAACGGTTGATACGATCATCGCCCGCGACTTGCGAACGAGGGCTGAAGCCGAGATTATCCGCGTACGAAAACTCGGCAGCGATATCTTGATCCTTGATGACGGTATCTACCCCGCGCTGTTGCGAGAGATCTATGATCCTCCCATAGTGATCTATGTCAAAGGCGCCTGGGAAGAATGTCTCGACTTGCCGTGCGTGGCAATAGTCGGTTCACGCAGGAGTTCGACATATGGTCAGAACGCCGCGTTGATGTTGGCCCGCGATCTTGCGCAACGGGGTGTGACTATCGTTTCTGGATTCGCGCGTGGCATTGATGCAGCCGCGCACAAGGGGGCGTTAGAAGCAGGAGGTCGGACCGTAGCCGTTTTAGGTACCGGGATTGATCGTGTGTATCCACGCGATCACCGGAAGTTGGCCGATGACATTCTCAGTAATCGTGGAGCACTGGTAACGCAGTTTCCTCTGGGCACGCCTCCCGTATCGGAAAACTTTCCCTATCGCAACCGCATTATTAGCGGATTGAGTCTGGGCACGGTGGTGATAGAAGCGGCAGAAAACTCTGGTTCTTTGATTACTGCGCGGCTGGCGATTGAACAGAATCGGGAAGTCTTCGCCGTCCCAGGGAACATTACGTCACGCAATTCCTTTGGCACTAACTATCTCATCAAAGGTGCGGGAGCAAAGTTAGTGCAGCAGTGGCAGGATATAGCGGCTGAGTTACCGCCGCAGATCGCTGCCGGCCTCTTACCGCCACCGTTTGGCGACAATAAGCGAGATAAGTCGCTGCCGGAAAGGCTGGCGTTCGTGCCGGAAGGTCTCTCGGGAAATGAAAGCTCAGTTCTCAGGCTATTAACGCCCGACGATCCCGCGCACATTGATGTGTTGGTTGGGAAGAGCAGATTACCCATTCCGGATCTCATGGCAGCACTGCTGGCGCTGGAAATGAAAGAACTGATCCGGGCATTGCCGGGAAAATGCTTTGTGCGCAGGATGTAAACAGATTGGCAATTGGAAATAACAAGAGATGGCAAAGAATCTAGTAATAGTCGAATCGCCCGCAAAGGCGAAAACCATTAATAAATACCTGGGAAAGGACTATCTGGTCAAAGCTTCGATCGGACACATAAAAGATCTGCCTTCCAAGGGACTCGGGGTGGATGTCGATGACGATTTCAAACCGACTTATGAGGTAATTCCAGACTCTCGAAAACGAAACAACAAAAAGATTGTCGCCGAGCTTAAGAAGGCTGCAAAAGAAGCTGACGCTATTTATCTTGCCGCCGACCCGGATCGTGAGGGTGAGGCCATCTGCCAGCATCTTGCTGAAGAGATCGTTCCGAAGAGGCCCGCAAAACTCACCTATCGAGTGATGTTCAATGAGATCACCAAGCGTGCGGTCAACGAGGCTTTCGACACTCCACGGCAGATTGACGGGAACCTGGTTGACGCTCAACAGGCGCGGCGCGTGCTCGACCGTCTCGTCGGCTACAAAGTTTCTCCCATTCTTTGTCGAACAGTTGGGGGACGTCTCAGCGCCGGCCGCGTGCAATCGGTTGCGCTCAGAATGGTTGTCGAGCGCGAACGCGAGATCGAGGGTTTCATAAAAACGGAGTACTGGACGATCGGAGCCAATCTATCGGCCAAGCTGCCACCAGCCTTCGAAGCAAGACTGGCCAAAGTAGGCGACCAGACCGTAAAGACGAGTGGCTTTGATCAAGAGCTCAAGAAGAATGAGATTTTGATTGGCGATGATGCAGCGGCCAACGCGATTGTTGCCGAAGCCGAGAAACAACAGTTCGTCGTAAGCGATGTTACGACCAAAGAACGTAAGCGCAATCCCGTCCCCTCCTTCATAACCTCCAAACTTCAGCAGGAAGCTGCGCGCAAACTTGGGTTCGCAGTTAAGAAGACAATGATCCTTGCGCAGCGATTATACGAAGGTGTTGAGCTGGGTGATGAAGGTTCCGTTGGTCTTATTACCTACATGCGCACGGACTCGACGCGCGTTTCTGAGGCCGCACTAAATGAGGTACGCGATTTCGTCGGCAAACAGTACGGGCCTAATTATCTGCCTGACAAGGCGGTTCATTATCGTTCGAAGAAAGATGCGCAGGACGCGCACGAAGCGATACGGCCCACTGAGGTTGCCCGTACTCCTGATTCGCTGGAGAAGTATCTTGGCAAAGACGAACTGAAGCTCTACCGATTAATCTGGCAACGCTTCGTTGCCTCACAAATGAATCCAGCCATTTTCGATCAAACAACGATCGATATCGAAGCTGGGAGGTTCATGTTTCGCGCTACCGGATCCGTTCAAAAGTTTGATGGCTTTCTCAAGGTGTACCAGGAAGGCCGCGACGAGAAAACTGAAGAGGATGAAGAGGCTGAGCGAACGTTGCCATTGGTTCAGAAGGCCGAAGTGCTACGACTCAATCAGGTCACCCCCGAACAGCACTTAACCGAACCACCACCGCGTTTCACCGAAGCTACTCTGGTAAAAGCACTCGAAGAGAAGGGCATTGGCAGGCCGTCGACCTACGCCGCCATCATGTCGACTATTCAGGAGCGAGAATACGTCGAGAAGCTTCAAGGACGCTTTCATCCTACTGGGCTGGGCAGGACCGTTAACGATCTGCTGATCGAAGGTGGCTTTGATGATCTATTCAACGAAACGTACACCGCTCGCATGGAAGAGGAGCTGGACGAAATTGAGGAAGGCAAGCTGAAGTGGACTGACGCCTTGCATGAGTTCTACGACAAATTTGCTGATGATCTCAAAAAGTTTCTGAAATACACCAAGGGAATAAGAGACATCGACACGCCGACAGATGAAGTTTGTCTGAAGTGCAGTACTCCCGGAATGGTCGAAAAGTTTGGCCGTTTTGGCAAGTACCTTAAGTGCCTTAACTGCGGCGCTACTCGCGACTCTGAGCCGGCAGCTGCCAGCGACGGAAGCGCAGCTTCCAATGACGCTGCTGCGACGACTGACCAGGCGGAAGAGCTCGAAACCTGTGAATTATGCGGCAAGCCAATGCAACTAAAGCGCGGTCGGTTCGGTCAGTTTCTCGGATGCTCAGGTTATCCCGAATGTCGCAACATCAGGAAAATCGCCAAAGGTGGTGCGGTGATGCCCGCGCCTGTTCTCCTTGATGAGAAATGTCCCGTCGATGGCGCCCAACTGGTAAGACGCTTCGGGCGCTTTGGTGAATTCATCTCGTGCTCAAACTACCCAAAGTGTAAGTACATTAAGCAGGAAACAACCGGCGCAAAGTGTCCGCGGCCGGGCTGTAAAGGCGATCTGGTAGTGAAGAAGTCGAAACGCGGCAAAGCATTTTACGGCTGCTCGGAATACCCAAACTGTGATCGTGTTTACTGGGACAAGCCGGTAGTCGAGTCGTGTCCGAATTGCCATGCTCCGTTTCTGCTGGAAAAGACCACTAAGAAGCAGGGCACCTTCCGTTATTGCGCGAACGAGGAATGTGGATTCAGCTCAAACGATCCTGCCTCTGGGATGGCTAAACAGAGGGGCACTCAGCCAGGCGCTCATTCCTAGGTATGACATTCCGCGCCTTGAAACCTTTACGGCGGAGGCGCAATATAGACAGTTCCATTCTTTCCCTGGGCTCACTGCAGCCCTGGGTGTAAACCTTAAAACTGGGGAGAAATAATTATGATGCTACGACGCTATGCGGTCGTTCTGCTTCTGCTTTCATTGGTGTCGACTTCCATCATCTCGGCGCAACAGCCAACGCCTGCGTCCGCAGCGACTCAACCCGCTGGGCAACAGGCTCCGGCGCGCGATCCAAATGACCCGATCGAACGGATCAAGGAAGAAGGAATGAACCACTCGCAGGTGATGCAAACGCTGAGTTATCTCTCAGACGTCATTGGTCCCAGGCTGACGGCATCGCCCAATGCCAAACGAGCTAATGAGTGGACACGCGATCAGCTAACAAAATGGGGTTTGCTGAATGCTCATCTCGAAGCCTGGGGACCGTTCGGCCGCGGGTGGACGCTCAAGCGCTTTTCGGCACAGGTGATCGATCCACAGACCATTCCTTTGATAGCCTATCCGAAAGCCTGGTCGCCCGGCACCGGTGGTCCACTCACGGCCGAAGTTGTTTATTTCGACGCCAAAAGCGAGAGCGACCTCGAGAAGTTTAGGGGCCAACTGAAAGGTAAGATCGTTTTGACGGCACCAATGCGCGAGGTCGCCGCGCACTTCGATTCACAGGGTACCCGGCTTGACGAGAAGGGCCTTTTGCGGTTGGCCGATGCTCCGGAACCGCGAACAGGCGCTGGACAGCGCGGTGGTTTTCAGTTGAACCCAGCTCAGCGCGCGGTATTCATGTTTAACTCAAGAAAACTTCAGTTCTTTCAGGAAGAAGGAGCTGCGCTATTGATCGATCCAAGCCGCGGCGATGGCGGAACTATATTTGTCCAGTCAGCAGCGGTGCCGCCGCCGCCCGGATTTGATCCAACAAACCCAACATCGCCACGCGCAGTGCCTGTCTATGATAAGAGCGCACCAAAAATCACTCCGCAACTTGTGCTGGCAATTGAACACTACAACCGCATCGCGCGCATAATTCAGGCTGGCGAGCCGGTAAGAATGACCGTCGATCTCGGAGTCGAATTTCAGGATGCCGACTTGATGGGTTACAACACCCTTGCTGAGATTCCGGGGACAGATCTGAAAGATGAAATCGTCATGCTAGGTGGCCACATGGATTCGTGGCACTCGGGCACCGGCGCGACCGACAACGGGGCGGGCGTATCAGTGGCAATGGAAGCCGTGCGCATCATTCAGACGTTGGGTCTTAAGCCGCGTCGGACAATTCGCATCGCCTTGTGGACGGGTGAAGAGCAGGGCTTGCTGGGATCGCGCGCCTACGTAGCGCAGCACTTTGGCAAGTTTGAAACTCCTACGCCGATTGCTCCTACGGCCGGGAGTGGCAATGGTACAAACGGGAATGGCTCGACAACAGCAACAGCGCCGGCTCCAAAACTGATCACGATGCCGGAATATGAGAAGTTTAGTTCTTACTTCAATCTGGATAATGGTACGGGCAAGGTTCGCGGGGTTTACCTCCAGGGTAACGAATCCGCGCGGGCTCTCTTCCGGCAATGGCTCGCGCCTTTTCGCGATATGGGAGCGGCGACGCTGAGCATTTCGAATACCTTTGGCACCGATCACCTTTCGTTTGACGCTATTGGACTGCCGGGTTTTCAGTTCATTCAGGATGAGATCGAGTACGACACTCGCACTCACCACTCGAATCAGGACGTGTTTGATCGTATTCAGGGTGATGACATGAAACAAGCGTCTACGATTATGGCGGCCTTTGTTTACAGCGCAGCAACGCGCGATGAGAAGTTGCCTCGTAAGGCCGTTGCCGGCAGATAGACTAAATTTCAGATAATTTCAGATCTAAATATCTCAAATCTCAAATCTAAGATCTGAGCTACGGTTTTGTCTCTTCGACAACGAATTCAACCCAGTACTTGCGCAGCTTATCGCGATTGTTTTTCCGGTAAGCGACGTAGTCCTGGATAATCCCTTCGTTGGGCCTCGCAAACAAAACGTAGGCTTCTATCAGTCCCGAATTCCATAGCCTGATCAAATTTGTGAGAGAGGCATCCGCGGATTTCAGTTTACCCTCTTTCAAATCTCGAGACGCCGTTTCGGCAACAACCTCCAGGGCAGCTGCTTCTTCCTTCAGCGTGTGACGGTATTGTGTTTCCTTTGGATAATCTTTCTTGAATCCGGCCGTCTTGTAGGTGGAACGGACAAGATCATAAAGAGACCAATAGTAAGCAACGCCTTGCTTGGGATCCAGGGCCTTGGGATCCATGGTAATCGTGCCTCGGTCCTGATCCTCCAAAGATCGCGTGCTTGGCGGTGGCTGTTTGATTTCGGGATGGCCGAGACGGGCTTTGACCTTGTCAGCCCATTGCGATAGGCCAACGTAAGCTCTGCGAGCGTAGGGTTCTGCAATGATAGCGTCGACAAACTTGTCGCGCGCTTCAGACCTCTTTTCCTGCAACATCAGCGCATCGCCCCAATATCGATAGGCGGTCTCGCGATCGGCATCGATGGCTATGGCCCGCGCAAACCACTCTCCTGCCTTTTCAAGTAGTTCATTTTTCGCCTTGGGGTCCTGGGTGGCATAGCCTTTCTTGAAGTACATGTCACCTGCGTACAAAGCGGCGTCGTAGAGTTTAGGATCAAGCTTCAACGCCCGCTCGTAGGCAGCGAGGGCACGATCAAGCTCTCCTCGGACAAACGCAGCCTCGCCTTCCCTAATCGCTGATTCAGCTTCCCGGATATCCGAAAACGGAATCTGCGTCGAATCATTTGACGAGAGCGCTTCCAGAGTTATCTTCGTAAGGTTACTATCGTCGCCCAACTGCTGAGACCGCATCAACACCTCTCTGGCGCGATCGAGTTGCTTGCGTCTGGCGACGTCGTCCTTGATGGTTACCGAGGTTGCGTACAGAGCAAACCCAAGACGAGAAAGGACCGCTTTGTCGTCGGGTAGATTCGCCGCCAACTTTTCCAGCAGCGGGAGGGCTTCGGCGAAGTTGCTCTTCTCCCAGATATCGAAAGCTCGTTGGCGCTCGCTTTGCCCCTCTTGCGACATCAGACTAAGCCCGCTAATAGTGGGAAGGAACGCCAGAGTCGCTAGCTGCAATACCAACAAACGGACACTCAACTTATGGAGGCTTACTGAGCGACTACGCATTCATCGTTGCTCTTTCTGATAAATCGTCGGACAGGCTGGAGAGAGCGTCGAAAGTCTACGGTTGGGAAGATATCCAAGTCAACGCAGTCCAACGTCCGACAAACTTCAGTTTGTCGCTTGCATCCCCAATCGACCGTTTGAGCAAGCAAACGACAAACTGAGGTTTGTCGGACATTGGAGCCTTGGAAGATGAAAGTATTCTAGCTATGCCCGAGGGTTGATTCGCGTTTTGGCGTAGGATCGGGTTCGGTCCAGTCAGTACGCGGAGTTGTACTTTTGCCAACGGGTCTTGGCGTTGACTTTTCGAGTCGATCAATTCCTACGAATTCCTTTAGTTTACTGAGCAGGAACGGTAGCACTACGAGTTGTGCCGTAGAAGAGAGTTCTTCAACCGCCTTATTTCCCAATGAAGAAACTTCCTTACGCAGGCAGTCATAGGCAGACGATTCCTTGAAACGTTCTACCAGCCCCGGCCCCTCATCCTTGACGGCTTGAGGACTGACCGAGGAGTAGGCAGCTGCCATAGTCGCCGCCGGCGGCTGGGGCGTATACCCGTAGCTGCTTCCATAATTCCTCGATTTGAGCCCATCATCCTTCAACGCGCCTGCAATGCTGTAGCCGGCCACTAAGCCGACTCCAAGCGCGCCGGCACTCCAGGCCACAGGCCGCCTCTTGAACTGCTCGCGCCAATCGAGCGTGTCTTTTACGGCCTGATACTGGTTGACTACCGACTCTTTAATTTCGGTCACCGTATGTGAAATAGAATCGCGGGCTAGATCCATACGGCGTTGAAGCTCTTCCTTCGACTCGTCTTCGCCCGTGCGCTGCGAAGCTCGAGCGAGGCCTAAAGTTCGTTCTTCAGCCATTGCTTGTCCTTTCTTAGTTCTTCAACAAACCGGTCGGGAACTAAATCAACCTTTTCCAACCGGCTCTTCATCGCCCACACCATTATTCCGCCCGCCACCAGGTAGAAGACGCCGGTGATGACGAATCCCAGCGCAAACTGCGCTGGCTCGCTTAGGGTAGTGTGTGCAAACAGCGTCGACAGGCCAAAAGCTAAGGCGACATTAGCGAGTGCGAAACCTACGAGCGCGATCAAGCCGCCAATAGCAATCAAGACACTACCGGTTACATATGCCTTCGCTTCTTCTTTGAGTTCGACCTTGAGCAAGGTAAGTTGCGAATCGACAAGCTGCATTACGTCGTCGCCCAAGCGACTCAATAGTGTTGTCATACTTTCGCCGTCTATGTGCGCCAGGTGCGAGTCCGATTCTTTCGGTCTCGCCATAATCATTCTTGGTGTCGCCATCGTTGTTTACCCCCTTTTTATCCCGCGTCGTTCAGGCGCGTAATTAGCGTCTGCTTCCACGAAGCACCAAGCCAAGTATCAGACCGGCGGCTGCTGAAATCAGAATCGCCTGGCCTGGATTCTTTCGCGCGTAATCTGTAGCGTTTGCCGCTAATTCTTTCACATCTACATTCTGCAGCTCCTTAATTTTGTCGCCGACTACGGAAACTTTGTCGGTCACAAAATCTTTAGCCTGACTGGCTGCGTCGGAGATCTTCTGACCGTAACCCTCGGCAGGCTGTTGGCCGTAAGTTGAACCAGATTGTTGTCCGAATTGCTGCCCGGGCTGTGCAAGTCCGGTTGCCGTTGCGCCTGTTTCCGTCGTTTTTCCATTTTCCATTTGTAGTCTCTCCTCCATAAATATTTCTGCTAGTACCGTCGGGTCGGTAGGTTTCCCTTTTACGCAGTGCAGAGTCGTTCTTTCAAGTAGTGAGCAAACGATGTGCCGACAGGCAGATAATGACGGGGATTCTCAATGGCCGCCAATATTCTTCACTTAGGCGCTCCAGGTGCCGGCATCTTTTGTTGTGAAAGGGTACAAGGAGAGGATTCACTAGTCCGGAACCATACGAGTGTTGGAGAGCTCCACCACTGGGAATTTGGTTCGGCGCAATCGTCATAAAATCCGTCAGCGTGGTTTGCTTGCGAGCTCTCATTCACACCGCGGCTTTATTTTGGAGTGTGCCCAGCTGATGTCGCGCAGAGGAAACCGTTAAAACCGGTGTGAGTGAGATGTTTACTAAAACGAGAGCCCAACCACGGAACCTAACCAGGCTTGACAACGTACTGAGCAGATGGTAAGTAAGTACTTACTCTACTTAAGTCAATAAGTTTGCCTAATCCCTTAAGAAAAGCGGGTGCTATGAATAAAGAAATGAATACTCCTATCGAAGCTGGCGGCCCCTCCATCGGCGCCCGGATGGCGGGTGAAGAAAGACGTCTGCAAATTCTGCAGGTAGCGGTAACCCTCTTTTCGCAGAAGGGTTTTCGGGGAACCACGACCAGGGAAATTGCCACTGTGGCTGGAGTTTCTGAGGCGATGGTCTTTCGCCATTTCGCCAACAAGGAGGAGCTGTATGCCGCAATCCTCGATCATAAGGCTTGCTCCGGTGACACCCTGAATCCCGAGCAGATTGTGTCTGAAGCCATAGCAGAGAAGAACGACCGAGCAGTGTTTGAGCGACTCGCGCTGGCAGCTCTTGAACACCACGAACGCGATCGGGAGTTTCAACGTCTGTTGATGTACTCGGCACTGGAAGGACACGAACTCGCTGACATGTTCTTTGAGAAATTCGTGAAGCGCGTGTACGAGCTCCTCGGCAGTTATGTTCGTGAACGGCAGCGAGACGGCGCCATGGCTCTCGGGGAACCGGCACTAATCGTGCGCGCCTTCGTCGGTATGATCATCCATCACTCAATTAACAACAATCTTTGGGACCCCAAGCGGCGTTTACTGGATATCTCCAACGCCGATGCCGCCAGGTCTTTTACCGATATTCTGTTAAATGGAATTGGTCGACCGATACAATCTGAGAACAATGGCGCGACGCAGCTGTGACTGGCGTCGCCAGGAAGAGTTCAAGCTAAGGACACGGAAAAGATGCGATCTGCCAGGAATCTTCTGTACATCATGGTGGCGCTTGCGCTTTTTGGGTTCGCGAGTTTTGTCGTCTCATGCCGCGGTTCGAAGGCGAACGTCCGAAAGGATGAAGGAGCGACTGCAGCGCCGGCAGTGGTTGAGGTGACCACAGCCGCCGCCATCGCGCGTGATTTGCCCCGGTTCTTCGAAGCGACCGGGAGTCTGGCTGGTGATCAGCAAACTGATGTAGCGCCCCAGATTTCGGGCAAAGTGGTTGCCGTCGGGGTCGATTTAGGGAGCTATGTTAAGCGTGGCCAAATGCTTGTCAGGCTGGACGACGTCGATTTAAAGCTCCGAGTAGAACAGGCGCAGGCCCAGCTTGACCAGGCAAAAGCGGCGCTGCGCCAAGCCGAGGAAAAGGTCGGACTAAAACCTGGTCAGCCATTTGATCCAGATAAAGTACCGGACGTAGCGAACGCCCGAGTAGCGTTGGAGTTGGCCGAAAAGAACTTGCGCCGCGCAGAAAAGTTGATTGAGTCGGGCGATGTCTCGCGCTCTTTCTACGATGATCAAAAAGCGAAACGCGATCAGTTAAAGGAACAGTACGAAGCGGCGCTCTCGCTCGCACGGCAAAACTTTGCGGCGGTAGCGAACGCGCGCGCCAATGTAGCCAATGCCGAATCGCAGCTTAATTTAGCTCGCCGCAACTTGACCTACGCATTGGTCTATTCACCCATTGATGGATACGTGGCCGAGCGGACCGCCGATCTCGGCGAATACGTTTCGCCGACGTCTAAAGTCGCCACTATCGTGAGAATTGATCCTTTGCGCGTTCGGATCGATATTCCGGAGCAGGCCATTCCAGACGTTCGGGTGGGCCTATCGGTGTCTGCGACCACCAGCGCGTGGCCCGATAAAACCTTCAGTGGCCGCATTGCCCGAATTTCTCCAACAGTTTCGGCAAATTCGCGAACGCTCACTATCGAAGCAGAAATTGATAACAGCAACGGCGCTTTGAAGCCGGGGCAGTTTGCCACGGTTCGCATTTTGGAGCCACGCCCGCAAGCGGCTGTGCTGATTCCTGCCCGCGCAATACGGACCGAAGCGGGCGCTAGTCGTGTGTTTGTTATCAAGAACGGACACGCCGAGCAACGTGTGGTGCAACTCGGGATAACCGAAGGCGATCTGGTTGAGGTCAAATCCGGCGTCGCGGCGGACGAACAAGTTGCTATCAGCAACGTCGAGCAGTTGATCGACGGCATCGCGGTAAGACAGTAACGGTTTCAAGTCCCAGGTTTTCAGGCTGCACCTGAGTTATGCCTGGAGCTGAAACATGAAACTTGAATCATGCAAAAATTAGCTGAAATCTGTGTCCGGCGTCCGGTCTTCGCAACGATGCTCATTATGAGCCTCGTGGTAGTAGGTCTCTTTTCCTACAAGTCGCTCGGCGTCGATCTGTTTCCCAAGATCGACTTGCCGACGATCACAGTCACTGTCGTAAATCCTGGCGCCTCGCCTCAGGAGATTGAAACGGAAATCACTGACAAGGTCGAAGGGGCAGTCAATACAGTCAGCGGCATTGACGAGTTGCGCTCGACCTCGGTTGAAGGTGTCTCTCAGGTCTTCATCACGTTCCTGTTGGAGAAAAACCCTGACATAGCGGCTCAGGAAGTCCGTAACAAGATCGATCTGATCGTCAACGATCTTCCGGTCACGGCCGAACAGCCAATCGTTCAAAAGCTCGACACCGATGCCGCTCCCGTGGTGCGTATTGCTGTCTCGGCGCCACGTTCTTTGCGCGAAGTTACCGAAGTTGCCGATAAGAGAATTAAGGAACAAATCGAGTCCATCAATGGAGTTGGCAACGTCGATATTATAGGCGGCCGCCGGCGCGAAATTCAGATTTGGGTCGATCCCGACAAGATGCGATCGTTCAATGTCACGGTTGCGCAAGTGGCCGATGCAATTCGCACCCAGAACATGGAAGTTCCCGGCGGACGGATAGAGGAAGGTGAGCGCGAACTGACCGTCCGTACTATGGGCCGAATAATCGAGCCGGCCCAATTTAACAACCTGGTAGTCGCAAACCGCGGCACTTACTCGGTTAAGCTCAGCGATGTTGGATATGCGGAAGATGGGGCGGAAGAACCCCGCACAGAGGCACGGCTAAATGGACAACCCGCAGTCACGTTGATTGTCGCGAAACAGTCAGGTCAGAACACCGTAGCTGTTGCCGATGCTGTTAAGGAGCGCTTGCGAGAGATTCAAAAGACTCTGCCTGCGGGATTTAAAACTGAGGTCGTGGGCGACCAATCGATCTTCATCAAAGCCTCGATCGAGTCGATTCAAACTCACTTAATCGAGGGGAGCATCCTCGCGGCCATAGTTGTTTTCATCTTCCTTTGGAGCTTTCGCTCGACTTTGATTGCGGCACTTGCCATACCGACTTCGCTGATCGCGACATTCGGATTAATGGCGGCAATGGGTTTCACGCTCAATCAAATCACGATGCTGGCGTTGACCTTGATGGTTGGCATCGTGATTGACGATGCGATTGTCGTTCTGGAAAACATCTTTCGCTATATCGAAGAGAAGGGAATGCCGCCTTTTCAAGCTGCTATCGAAGGAACTCGTGAGATTGGACTGGCCGTCATGGCCACGACGCTGTCACTGCTGGCGGTTTTTCTTCCCGTTGGCTTCATGGGCGGAATTGTCGGCAGGTTTATGTCGTCGTTCGGGTTGACGTCGTCTTTTGCCATCGCCGTTTCGCTTCTGGTTTCGTTCACGTTGACACCCACACTCGCAGCTCGCCTAATCAAGAGGAAGGAAGAGCCGGCTCCTGTCCCCCTACCTGAAGAAGAGGGAAAACGCAACTACACTGTCGCCGAATTCCGCGATAAGTACAGCCAGGCCCAATCCAAAGAGTCGAGGTTTTATCGTCCGGTAGATCGCACGTACACGCGAATGCTGACATGGTCGATGGCTCATCGGTGGATCGTCGTGTTGGCGTGCGCTATCGTCATCGTCAGCATTGTCCCGCTCTTCATATTTGTCGGAAAAAACTTTCTTCCCGTTGACGATCAGTCGCAATTTGAGCTGAACGTGCGCGCTCCCGAAGGCCATACGTTGTCGGCGACCTCTGTGCTGGCTGAACGAATTGCTACAGACATACGGAAATTGCCTGGCGTCACAGACACGCTAACCACCATTGGCGGCGGTCAACAGGAGCAGGTGAACGTCGCGTCGATCTATGTGAAGCTGGCGCCAATTGAAGAACGCAGTATTGCCCAGCAGGACTTAATGGTTAGAACGCGTTCCGAGGTTTTAGCTAAATACTTGAAAGAGTTTCCGGGTCAATTGCGAACGAGCGTGCAGCAGGTAGCGGCAATCTCGGGCGGAGGTTTCCGCAACGCCGATGTTCAGTACGTTATCGGAGGACCGGACCTTACCAAACTGACGCAGTACTCAGATGCGCTACTCGCTAAAATGAAAACGATTCCTGACGTCGTCGACGTCGACTCGACTTTGATTACCGGCAAGCCCGAAGTGCGTGTCGTGATCGATCGCGCTCGTGCAGGAGATCTTGGCGTTCGCGTCGGCGATATAGCGCAGGCACTTAACACTCTTGTTGCGGGACAGAAAGTCTCGACCTTCAACGCGGGCACGGATCAATACAACGTTCGTGTGCGCGCGATTGGCCAATATCGCGCAAGCAAAGAAGGGCTGAGCCGAATGATTGTTTCATCTACCAAGAACAGCTGGGTGAGCCTCGACAATCTGGTGCGGCTGGAAGAGGGTACTGGCCCAGCGGCAATCGACCGGCTGAACCGTCAGCGTCAGGTGACATTGCTGGCTAACGTCAAACCTGGCGGTTCCCAGGCCGCGGTAATACAAAAACTCAACGAGTTTGCGAAAGAGATAAATATTGACAGCGCTTACAAGACGGGGTTGGCAGGCCGCTCGAAAGAGCTAGGCAGGACGGGCTACTACTTCATGATTGCGTTCGTACTCTCGTTCGTTTTCATGTACATGGTTTTGGCGGCGCAGTTTGAATCATTCATTCATCCGATAACGATTCTGCTCACGTTACCGCTGGCCATCCCATTCGGCATTCTCTCGCTCCTTATAACGGGACAGACAGTAAACATTTTTTCTGGTCTGGGACTGTTACTTCTATTTGGTGTTGTCAAGAAGAACGCGATTCTCCAGATCGATCATACAAACCAGTTGCGCGCGCAAGGTATGGAGCGTCACGAGGCAATTGTTCGGGCCAACCGAGATCGGCTGCGTCCGATCCTGATGACCACGATTGCACTGGTCGCGGGGATGTTGCCATTGACGATTTCGAGTGGCCCCGGTTCCGGCACAAATAGATCGATTGGCGTGCTCGTTGTGGGCGGACAATCCTTGTGTCTGTTGTTAACACTGCTTGCAGTTCCGGTCTTCTATTCGTTATTCGACGATCTGGCAAGGAGTCACATTTGGGGGCGCATTGCCACGCGCATAACCGGTACCTTTTCCTGGGTACGCCGGAAGACAGCAGGGGCGACGGCATCTTTGTTCAGTTTGATTTCAAAGCACTAGTGAGTCGGTCGGAAAAATCGGATTTCTTAGTGCAACCTCGGTGATCTCCGTATCTCCGTGTCTACAGAGTGCTAGAGGTATGGAGATTCGGAATTGCAAAGGATTGGGAAGCGAGTGAGCAAGATTATGATTAATAAAGTCATCAGCTGGGTTTCGGGGGTCTGCAGCCTGTCGGTGCGACAGGGCCTTGCCTCTTCGATTTTGACCAAAGCTCCAGTGATGGCGCACCGATCGTACAGCGGGTTGCTGCAAACAATGATGTTCTTACTAACTTTCGGCGTCCTGTCCTCAGTGACATTGGCCCAACAAACAACTCCATCTGCGACGCCATCAACTTCTCCACAGGAATTGGTGATTCCTTCGATCGCCCCCGATTATCGTCCTGCACAGAAACCGCTACCCGAGCTGGGCCGCGTGGGCGTGGACATGGATCGTCAGCGACCATTGTCTTTGCGAGAAGCACTGTCGATGGCTCTCGACAACAACAAAGATATTGAAGTGGCGCGCGAAAACGTGAAGATTGCTGAGTTTGATCTGAAAGGCGCTCGCGGTGCTTACGATCCGCGTCTTAGCTCGTCTTCGTTTTACGAACGGATAATAACTCCAATTTCCAGTTTCCTGAGTGGCGGCTCAAATGGCACAGTAACGCAAGGCGATCTCACTAACACAGCGCGGCTCGAAGGCCTTTCGAAGCTAGGCGGAAATTATCGTTTTGATTTTTCGTCCATCCGTCTGACGACAGACAATCAGTTCACGGGACTCACGCCGCAATATCCGCTGGCTTTGACTTTTACCTATACGCAGCCGTTGCTGCGCGGATTCAAGATCGACAATAGCCGCAGACAGATTGAAATCACAAGGAAGAATCTCTCAATGACAGATGCCCAGTTTCGGCAACGGGCGATCGAGACAATTACCAGCGTGCAGCGTGCTTACTGGGATTTGGTTTTCGCATTGCGCAATCTACAGATTCAGCGCGATGCGGTGCGTGACTCACGCGCTCAGCTCGAGCACAACAGACGCCTGGTCACCGAAGGGCAGCTGGCTCCGATTGACATTGTCGCATCGGAGTCCCAGGTTGCCGGTTTCGAGCAGAGTCTGTTCAGTGCGTTGGAAGATGTTTCGAAGGCTGAAAACAACCTGAAGAACCTGATCGCTGAAAACCGGCAGGCGCCACTTTGGACTGTCGCGATCGTGCCCACGGATTCGGTGGATGTTTCAGTCCCGGAAGTCTCATTGCCTGAAGCGTTGAAAACAGCAATGGACAATCGACCTGAGTTACAGCAGTCGAACATTGCACGCGAAATAAATCAGATCGATCGTAAGTACTTTGAGGACCAGACTAAACCCGAGGTCAACCTGACTGGCAGTTATGGCGTGGTTGGCCTCGCTGGTTCGATAAACACCAACGCAATAAATCCGTTTTTAAGCACGACGGTACTGCGCGACCGGGTCAATGTCCTATCGGAACTCGCAGGGTTGCCCCTGTTGCCCACACCGCCGCCGCAGACCTTTCCTCGCGACTTAATTGGGGGTTACGGGCAATCTTTACAAAACTTGTTTAGTAATCAGTTCAACAATTACCGCGTAGGTGTACAGATCAATTTGCCCTTGCGCAATCGAACGGCTGAAGCTGCGCTGGGTAGATCGCTGGTTGAGGGAGAGCGTATCGACACGCTGCGGCAACAGCTGGAGCAAACGATTCAGGTCGAGGTGCGAAACACTCTGCAGACAATGCGCAGCGCAGAAGCGCGTTTGCGTGCGGCGGCTGCAGCGCGCCAGGCCTTCGAGCAGCAATATCAGAGCGAGCAAAGAAAGCTCGACGCAGGACAATCGACCGTTTTTCTGGTGCTCGACCGACAGACTTCGTTGACAACCGCGAGAGGAAACGAACTGCGCGCGCAAACGGACTTGAACAAAGCCATTGCGGATTTACAGCGAGCCACCGGGAATGCTCTGCGCGTTAACAGCATTGTAGTGCGTGTGCGCCAGTGAAGTAAGGTCCGATAAACTTTAGTTTGTCGTTGGTGCATTAGTGGTATGTTGAGACGACCACGAACCTCCGTTCGTACGTTATTGATCTCTCTTCGGGCAACTGCAAACTGAAGTTCGTCTAACAAACTTTAAGCTCACACCGGTACGCTTGTGATCCTCGAGACAACGACAAACTGAAGTTCGTCGGACAAGTTTCCTGCGGAGGTGTCTAAAGTGGACGAGAAACAATTGGTGGAAACGTGGGACATTCACGATCGAATCAATCTCTACCTGCTCGATGCTATTGATGTAGCAGCGCTTGGCAGTTACTCTGCCTCAAAGGGTCGCACTGTCGCGGAACAACTTGCGCATATTCACAATGTGCGTTTGATGTGGCTAAAATCAGCGTCACCCGATCTGCTGTCAGGGTTGGAGAAAGTCGAAAAAGAGCATGTCGAAGACAAGAAACTGCTGCGCAAATCCCTGGTAGGATCTGGACAAGCTATCAAGTCTCTGTTGTCGAGAAGCGCTCAGGGAGATGGACGAATCAAAGGTTTTAAGCCGCACGTTTTTGCTTTTCTTGGTTATCTGATTTCCCATGAATCACATCATCGCGGACAGATAGTCCTCTCTTTAAAACAGGCCGGTCATCATCTGGACAAGAAGATTCAGTATGGAATCTGGGAGTGGGGCGTTCGGTAATTCCGTTTAGAGTTCGAGCTGAAGGTTGCTGTTTCGCGACCACAACTAAAGTTTGAACTCTAAACTGGCGCTCTTAGGATCCTTGGCGGGTATTTCAGTAAAATTCAGAAGAGCGACTCAAGCAAGAGAAGCCCGGCGTAGCAAGCTACGACGATCGCAATCGCCGCAACCACGTACCACTGGATTAATTTCGTCTTACAGGCAGGGCAGCGAAATCTCAACCAGCCCGCTGGTCGCCCGCAGTTATGACACCTCATGAGGAAACTCAAGTTTGAAATGTTTTACGAGTTAGAATCATCGAGAGCGACGAACCATAATGGAGCAAGGAAAGAAACATTTTCCATTCATCATTTGACATTCTCGATTCGATATTTGCACACTGACCTCAACCCCAGATCCAGCGAGCGCGATTAAACCTGGGCGACTAGCCTCGTGGCACAAAGTATTCGTCGTCGCAGGTTCAAAATGACAAATGAGAAATCATGAGAAATGTCAAATAATGTCAAATAATAAATGGCAAATGATTCTTCTCTTCACAGAATCCTTCCTCCTTCAACGCACTTAATTTAGCACACCGGTGTGCGTCGTAGCAGTTAAATCTTCAAGTTCCTCGCGAAGGAGTCTTTGTACCGGAAGTCTGCTGAGATTTGACGACTATCCACAAAGGCCAGTGGTCGGACAAGGAAATGCGCCGCTCAATTCCCGCGCTGACAACCTCAAGATTTCGCAGCCAGATCCAATCAAGCTTAAGCTCAAGTGGGACGAATAGAACGCGCCGGAAGAACGTTGGCTGGTCATCGAAAGGAGTTTGAAACCCTGCCTCCCTAAAAAGCTTGCGCGTCTTCGTTACGGCGCTCAATTCCCACGTGTTGAAATCGCCTAAAACCACTGTTGGCATGCTGTGCGGGTATCGCCCGACATCGTGGAGTACTGCCTGCATTTGTTCGATTTTCCGCTCGACCGGAATTCTGGTTTCAGAATGAACCGAGCAGAAGCGGATAGCGAGGGTACCGACAGTCACGGTTGCTGCCAGCGCCACTCGGCGCCTGCGACCAGGCCCCTCGTGGGGCAAGACGATTCGTTGAATGTCGCTAAGGGGGTATGGACTCAGAATCGCAACACCAGTCTCTTCTTCGTCGTTGGGCTTTGGCGTGGGCGGCGCTGTCCAGGCGTAGTACATTCCCAATTCGTCCGCCATTAGTTTGATGGTGTTCCTGTTTTCCGTCCGTTTCTTGCTCCGATCCACTTCTTGCAGTCCCAGGATCGCAGCGCCGCCAATCTGCACATCATCCCGAAAGAGTTTGATCAACTTACGCAATTCCTCACCACCTCGCCAACGGATGTTGTAGGAGATAATCCTGAGTTCGCTGGGAGTTTGAAGTGGAGCTTTAGCGTTCGACCCACGGCCCGTCTCCAATAGATGATCTAACCTCGCTTCTGCAGACTGGGCCGCTTTAGGACCTTGAGATTTGCGCTGAGTAATATCCAGGTAGAATAGCGGCAGAGTAAACAGTGTGAGCAGCAGGGCCAAATTACGGCAAAGCATTTCTACAAAACCCTGAGACCTAGAATTCCAATCGCAAACCGTCCACCGCTTCAAGCACCCTGCCCGCCGGCAACGATCCCGCTTCGTGTGCGACATTCATGTCGTCCCATTCCGGATAAAGATGCGTCAGCACAGCCGTTTCCGGCTGGCTCTCTTTAATCAGTAGCATCGCTTCCGCGAGATCCAGATGGTTCGGCATAGGTTTGTTTCTTCTGAAGGAACATTCCAGCAGCAATAAATCGGCGCCCTTGGCAAACTCTATTAACTTCTCCGAAAAACCGGTGTCGGATGTATACACAAGGACCTTGTCGCTTCTATCAGTCAAACGGATTGCCAAACTCTCCGATGTGTGCGGCGTCGAAAGCGTTGTGGTGATCAGGCCCGGAAGTGTTTCGAAATGTTCGCCCGCTGCGACTTCGCGAATTTCTATAGGGAAGACTTGTTCCAGCAACTTGTAATTGTTTGCGTCGTTGATTGTGTCGAGTAGAGGTGCGAGACCTGGTGGTCCATAGATTCTGAGTGGCTTGCGGCGATCATGCATTTGTGGAGCCCACCTGGCGCCAAAAAGGAATGGTGCGAGACCGCCGACGTGATCGAGATGAAAGTGGCTGACCCAGATAGCGTCGAGGTTTGCCCAGTCAAGTTTCTCCTGAGCCATCCTGTGCGGCGTATCGGGGCCAACATCAAGCAACAGGGCGCCCACCTCCGTCTGAAGCCAGTAAGCGGCAGACGAGCGATGCGGATGCGGGACGGATGTGCCTGAGCCAAGCACAATCAACTTCATATCTTCAGCTTGACGCTTGAGACAGCGTGAGTCAATCGGAAACACTCAATACGGAACCGCTAGCGGTAGCGACCGGGTGGACTTGCACAACACACAACTAAAGAGGCGAATAACAAATAGAAAATGGAAAATGAGTAATAAAACCGCGAAATGTGAGTTGTAACTTGTAATTTGAAACCCACTAACTTGAGACCGATCAGTGCCTCACTAAAACTTCTATAGGCGTAGTCTCGCCTGAATCATAGCCTGCGGGCCAGGTAGAAATGTTTACCCCATAAGGCCAGTCAGCCTCCTGTGTTACTTCAAAACGAATGGAGATTGGCATTCCCCGCATCGCGCGCAAGCGAACTAAAAAGTTGTCGACGCTCCACTCCTGAACAAGGGGTCGTTTAGGATCCTCGACGGGAATCAAACGCGACCCACAGTCATAGCCATTCACCAACAATGTGACGCGGGTCTTGATGTACTCCGGCTTGGCGTCTGTAGGAACCACGGGTTGTACGCGTGCGCTGACAACTAGCTGACTGACACGACGGCGATCCTCTCGTTGCGGAATTAGGTACTCGAAATAGCCAACGCCCGAACCCCAAATGTAGTTTGGTCCCGAGCCGAGTTTTTCAAATCTTCCGCTTGCGGCCATCTCAGGCTTGAAGCGATAGAGTAGGGATCGGTCTTCCAGCAGAATTTTCTTCGGCAGAATAGGCTGATCATCTGCGGGCGGAACCAGGGCAATCTGATGAGGCACAAGGTAGCGTTCGGTTTCGGTCAATCGCGCCGGCGGATCGCCTGTGCGATATGTATCGAAAAACCAGGCAGCCCGGCCGATTTCTCGCAGTAGTTTCTGATCGCGTTCAGTGAAGGTAACACTGTAACGGCGACGGGCATCGGGGGTCAGCATCCAAAAGATTGCCCCTCCTGATCCGGCGCGAACATTCTCTTCAAAGAATCTTCGAAACCAATCCACTCGAGAAAAGTTTTCATAGCCTTCGGGTCCTATGCCGAACTCACCGAAAACCAGTGGCTTATTCACCACCAAAGCTGCATTGGCGCGATTGTCGATGAATTCACGCAAGTCGGCAGGAGATTCAACAAAGCTGTCCGCATCGTCGATTGGATAAATGTGCACGTCGCAGTAATCGACGTAGGGCAACTGGTGATCGGCGATCCACTCGCGACGCTCTATTGTCGAGCGGTAGCCCCAATCACCGGGCGAGATAAGATGGTTTGGATCCAAAGACTTCAGATAACGGCTCATCTCCTCAATCCAGGCTCGCCGGTCTCCCCAGCGACCAGTCACTGCCTGAGCTTCGTTCATCAACTCCCAACCAAAGATTGTGGGGTCGTCGCGATAGAGCGTACCCGTTACGTGGTTTCGTCGCGTAGCAATTTTTTCGAGGTGCTGGCGATAGAGGCGGCGAGTTTCTTCGTTCGTATAAAAGAGCATCGCACGTTCAAAGTTGATGCCATGCGGATAATTGTCGTCATCCGCGCCTTCGATTCCGGCCCACCGCAGATACTGCGTGACTCCACCCGTGTCGCGCCACCAGTTTGTCAGACAAATCTGCACTCGCACGCCGTGGCTGCCAGCGTCTGCAATCATCCGATCGAGCTGTAAAAGAGCCTCTTCGTTCCAATGATCCGGCGACCAGCGATAGGGATAAGTGGGTGGCTGACCAGGCGGGTCGGGCAGACGGTCTTTGTCGCGAAGTTCTCCTTCGCCTAACGCCCAGATGCGCACTACCTTGATTCCCGCCCCGGCTGCCTCGGCCATATGTCCGGGAATAATCGGAACATTGGCACCCACGAAGCGAAACGGACGCCCACTAACGACGAAGTGGCTGCCACGAATCTGGACAAAGTTATTCGCGGCTTCAGTTGGTTGCGAACCGCGGAACACGAAAAAGGCCGCGCCCAGGATTAGCATGAGCGCGGCGAGCGAGATAATTCGATTGGCCATTCAAGTCCGACAGTGGCACAGACTTTAGTCTGTGACTCGTCACCTAATATAAAGTGAGGCTATACCAAGCTAACGCAAGCTTTTTCAAGCTAGCGAAACCAACTTGTGTGCCACCGACACAGACTGAAGTCTGTGCCACCAAGTCAACGAGGGTTTGTCAACTTAATGAAACCCATGATGGCGCAAATGGCACCCAAGACAACAAACAGATTGAAGAAAGTGAGAATTGAAAACACCAAAGTGTTGTCCTTGGTTAGCAGCCCAAAACCGAGACAGATGAATTGTAGATGAAACAGGAGCATACACACGGCGGCGAATGAGAACCAGCGGGTAGATGGTCCGAAAGCCCGAGCCCGCGCAAAGCCGAGCACGGCAGCTATCAACCAGGTTACCGCGCCGAGCGCCAACATCCCCAGAATTGCGGGTGCAAAATAACCAGGCTCACGGAATGTTGTTTCCGTCTGAGCCAGCATCACAATCAAACCCATCGATTAGCTCTCCTATTGAACCTTCAAACAAAGTAAACGCCGCTCGCGCACTGACGACCCGGTAGGGGGTGCACAAAACGGCGTCTCTCCCTGAAATGTGGATGCGGGCAGCGCGCTCCGCCATGCCAGCCTGAACTTGCTTCGCGAATTCCAGACTTGCAGGCACTGACTACTGCGTGATGTGAATTTCCTCTTCTTTGTTTACGTGGCCAAGGAAATAGATCAACCCGCATACAAACGCTACGGCGGCTAACCCTAAGGAAAGCCATCCAAAACTGTGACCACCTTGCGGGTCGGTGAAGGTCACAAACTTGTAGAAGTACCAGATGGCCCCCGCAGCAGATGCTAAACCTAGCAATACAGCCACTATGTCTTTAAGGCTTTTCATTTTGAACCCTCCGGCCGATCAGCTGTTATGAAGGTTAAGGAAAAAGCCAAATATTACTGTTGTCAGGGCTGCATGTTAACGCCATGAAGCGAGCGAAAGCAAGTGTTTGATTGATGGAAACCCAACCGGGTAATCATAAGCAAACTACTAATTAGGCTTGAGAATTATCCGACGGTCGGCGTGGCGCCGAGTGATCCTCTCGCGGTCAAGGAATTCCAGCAAAGGAATCGCATACTTACGGGAGACTCCCGCAAGGTCTTTGAAGGACGTAACGTCGATGCTGCGCTCGGGTTCATGTTTGTCGGCATATGCGCGAAGCTTCTTGATTAGCTCGTCCAAAGCTTGTCGATGGAAAACCATGTCAGGCTGGATAGGCGTAATAGCACCCACGTCCAGCAACATCTGTAGAATCTTTCGCACGTGATTCACATCGGCTTTTCCTGAAGCTGCAGTGTGAAGCGCTGCTTCCAGCGATGGTGGCTCGAGCCCTGCCTTTTGATAGATTTGTTCAAGACGATTGCGCAAGTCTATATCTGCGCCCGAAAGTTCAAGTGTATGTTCCTTCGCTCTTACCACATCCTTTTCCGCAACCAGCAGCCCATTAACCTCCAGCGATGCAAGAATGGTTCGAAACACTTCAGGCGGAATGTGTGCAAAAACTCGCTCGCGTAGCGTTTCACGAGCTAGGCCTTTGGCCAAGGGATCACGTTTGTGATGCAACATCACCTGTTCCATAACAATTTGGCTCAGTCCTTCAAACTCATCGCAAGAAATGAAGACGCCTTCGCAATCGATGACGGCGCCTGCCTCCTCTGCAGTGCGTGCCGTCTCCGCCAACAGTTGATCATTCCATCCCGTGCGCGCTGCTATATCGGTCAACCTCTGACCGTGCTCCCTGGCCTGGGCCACAAAGATCACGAACTGGGTGACTCGATCCCCTTCCATCAAGTTTGTCAGAGTCTGCCTTACGCGGGCGAGGTCCTTGCCGCGATACTTGACCGCAAAGGGATTGAGAACCTGGCCTCCCGCGATGGTTAATGACGGGGAGTAGGATCTGATGATGAAGCGCTGGTCGGAATGGGCCACTACTGGTGATTCGAGGCGCAGTTGAGCAAATCCTCTTCCCCCAGGCGCGATTTCACCCGACTCATCCAGAATACGGATGCGTCCAAGCGCTTCTGCGGTATGCAAGTGCAAACGAATGCGAGCACGCGAACGTAACGCGCGGGGTGCGCTGGGCAAAACCTCAACGTACACATCCAGAATCTGAACCGGCTGCAAACGTCCAGCCGGGGCGAGCACCATTCCTCGTTCGATCGCGGAAACTTCAACACTGCCGAGGTTGACCGCTGTTCGTTGGCCGGCAAATGCTTTTGGTACGGGTTTGCCATGTACCTGCAAACCGCGAGCCCGCACTTTCAGGTTCGCGGGCAGCAACTCCAGTTCCTGGCCATCGATGACACTTCCAGATATCAATGTACCCGTAACAACGGGGCCAAAGCCTTTCATTGTAAAAGCGCGATCGACCGGCAACATGGCCACCAACTCGGCGGAACGGTCGGGCACCTCCAGCGCCAGCCGGCGCAGAGTCATTTTCAATTCGTCAAACCCCGTCTGCGTCTTTGAACTCACAGTGATGATCGGCGCGCCCTCAAGAAACGAGCCGGCAACCAACTCTTCAGCTTCCGCGGTGACCAGCGCAATCAACTCTTCTTCGACCAGGTCCGCTTTCGTAATAACAACCAGGCCGTTGGGAACGCCCAGCAGTCGACAGATATCAAAGTGCTCGCGCGTCTGCGGCATCACACCTTCATCAGCGGCAATCACCAACGCGACCAAGTCGATTCCATGCGCGCCGGCGAGCATGTTCTTAACGAATCTTTCATGACCTGGCACGTCGACAAACCCCAGCCGAACATCTTCGACTTGCAGATCGGCAAAGCCCAAATCGATTGTGATGCCGCGACGCTTCTCCTCCGGTAATCGATCGGGATCCTTACCAGTCAGTGCCCGCACCAGCGCGCTCTTGCCGTGGTCAATGTGCCCGGCGGTCCCAATGATGACTGATTTCATACAGAGAGCGCTCTCTTTAGTGAGTTAAAGGGGGTGATCCTAACACAGTCGACGTCGCCGGGGTGGGAACACACATGCACGAACTCACACTAAATGAGACTAACAACGTTTCCGGCTGGTTCGTATGGTTGATCGATTTTGACTTATGGAAAAGAAAAAGCGAGAGCGGGTCAATTCCCGCTCTCGCTGTCCGCTTATACGCTGAGGTTACTCTTAGTAGTACCGGTATCCATCCCGATAGCCATTCGCATATCCCTGACGGAAGTATTGTTGATACAACTCCCTGTCGCCGAGACGCGAACTGTAGTCCTTGGTAGCGTTTTGGTAAGCGCCTTCGTCGCGATACTCAAAACGTTCGCCTCTATTGCGGTCCTTGCGTCCCGCTTTCATGCCCTCGTTGTAACCAGCATTCAAAGCCGTCTGCCGAAGCTGGGAATTGCCATACCTATTGTTGCGATCCCAAGTGCGGTCCCGACGTTGGTTCCATTGGTCGTCGCGGTAATCTCGATCACGGGTCTGGGGATACCGATCATTTCGATATTGTGCTTGGGCTGTCTGGCTTGCTGCCATGCCAATACCCAGCAACAAAAACAACCCTAAAATACCTCCACCGAATCGCGTGATTAGCTGTCTCATATTATTCGTGACCTCCTGTTGAACCATACTGGCAAAGGCCGTGCCTCAGGTCTGAGGTCGCGTTTCTAGCTACTTTTTAACTGTATTTGAACGCTTTTCGTCGTACCGATAACACCTTTTAGTATCCTCTCCATACGCCATCGATAGTCTACGGATCAGTCAACGATTTCAAAACTCATCCAGGGCGAGGCAACTCGATACTTCTCCTTCGCCAGCAGATCGGTCACCAGCACTTGGATAACATATTCCCCTGGTTGCATGTTTGCCCCGAGTTGGATGGCTCCCGCCACGGGCATCCGCTTCGGGTCTTTTTGATCCGTAGGTACTAGCGGCATCGGTTTGCCGCAAAACAACTGTTGACCGTTGCGAAACAAACGAGTCTGAATCTGTAAGCTGGGCTTGCCGGTTACTTTATCCATTTGAGAATTGTAGATTGTAAAGGCATAGACCAGCGCCATGCCGCGACGAAACTCTCTAAGTGCCGGACTTGCCGCCGCAGTTGTCTCGTCTTCTACGGTGTCATCCTGATTCGCCGGCTGCGGTGAATCTGAAAACAGTTTTGCATAGGCAGAAAGTGACATGCCGCGCACGACGATTCCTGAAGTAGTCAACCTGTTCTTCTTAACGTCGGGAACCTCTACAAACTGCGAAGCAGACCCAACCCGCTCTGACGTCCGATCGCGCAACGCAGTTCGCAATTGATAAGCCCCTGCCTTACGAATCGGCATCGTGACGTTGTAAACGAAACCCTCCCGCAATATCCGTTCATAGCTTGAATCTTTGACTCGTATAGTGTGAGTCCGCGCCACCTGATCCACTACCATGCCGTTGTCGCCGAACGCCACCACGATAACGTCGAAAATCGCGCGGTGCGAACCGTCAGGGTCCTTCGAAAAAGACAAGTCGGCGGCCTTCACGTGCAACATAGAACGCATCATCGAACCGACTTGCGCTTCGTTGGAGAAAAAAAAGAGGTCAAACGAAGATGCACTTCAGATGCTCCAAAAGGAGACATCAAAGCATCGTAGATCCGCTGCCGAGTGGTTCCCGTAGTCGGTCGTACCCCTTCATCGGACAGGCCGTAAAAGCCATTCCTGATACGCACCTGATCCGAAGCGGAAACGGAGTCCTGCAGTTAAACCCAGTGTTGCCAGGCCGCGCGCGTCCATTGCATAAATCACGACGGAGGCTCGATTCGCACGATCGGTGAGAGCGCGCAATGCCATCAGTATGCGATTGCTGCCTGCCGGATCCGACCGGTTGAAAATTCTGATGCCATCGGAAAAGAGTAGGATCGACTTGCGACCGGGAAGCTCTTTCATGCCTCGAAGGACATAATTGATCGCCCCCAGGGTCCCTACCGCAAAGATCTCTTCTCGAAACTCTTCGATATCCTGTCCGGCGGAATCTGAATCACGAAAACGACCGCCAGAATCAGTCCCGATTGGTGCGAACCGCGCGATTCCATCGCGTCCGGTGGGATTCCACTTTACTCTTTCAACAGCCGCGTACAGTAGGCGCTTGTCAGACGTGAATTGTTGCAGCGCACCAACGCCACTCGCGGTGCGAATTATCGCCACAAGATCCCCAGGTTGGACCTGTTCGTCCACAAACTTCTTTAATGCATGTCTCACATAATAGGCACTCTCAAACGAAAGACCCAGGTCATTAACTACCAGCGCAACGGTTCGCCGAACCTGCTCAGGCCGCAGAAGCACTGGCGGCATCGGTGAGGCATTCTTGTCAGCCTTGATAATGGCTTCGGTCGAGCTGTTCTCCGGTGTTGCTAGCGAGACAAAAGAAAAGTGTGTGATTTTCTGTGGCTTGCCATCTTCGTAGATTTCTACGTCTTCCGGCCGCAGATCGGTTACAGGCTTTCCATTCTTATCTGTTACTACCGCATCAACCTGAACCAGATTGGTCGTAATACGTACGACGACGTCGTCGCTCGGCTGCGTTGGCTGCTGACTGGTCTTCTGATCTGAGGTGATGGCCGGCTGTTGCGCAAGGGTAAGGAAGGAAAGAAGGATGACAAGCGTGAGACTTGTGAGCGATCGTTTCATTTCGATCCTTTTTACTTGCTTAGCACACGCTCATAAAACTCAATGTATTGAGGGATAACAAGGTCGGTACGATAACGTGAGACGGCTGACTCGCGCGCGCGCTTGCCCATCGTCAACCTGAGGCCGCGATCCGTCAACAGTTTGCCCGCATCGGCAGCCATCTTATCAACGTCCCCGACTTCGCTTAGAAAGCCTGTTTCTCGGTCCGTTACCACTTCCGGGATGCCACCGACTCGCGATGCCACAACCGGCACCTCACAAGCCATTGCTTCCAGCGCCGCGAGGCCAAACGACTCTTGTTCGGAAGGTAACAGGAGCACATCAGAGGCGGAAAGGTAGTCGACAATCTTGGGCTGCTTACCGACGAAGGAACACTTGTCGAAAATACCCAGACAACGAGCGCGGTGCTCGACATTCATTCTCTCGCTGCCATCGCCAACCATAATTAATCTTGTCTTAATTCCGCACTTTAGAACGCGCGACAGTATTTCGACGCAGTCCACAGGTCGCTTTACCGGACGGAAGTTTGAAACATGAACCAGCAAAGGTTCGTCTTCCGGCGCCAACGTCTTTCTCAATTCTTCGACGGGATGGCGCTGATAATCACTTTGACAGATAAAGTTGGGAATCACTTCAATGTTATCGAACTGAAAAGTTTCCTTCGTAGCGTTTTTCAAGTAGTGGGAGATAGCCGTCACGCCATCCGACTGCATAATGCCGTAACGAGTGATGGGAAGATAAGAACGGTCTGCGCCGACGAGGGTAATGTCTGTTCCGTGTAATGTCGTAATCACCGGCAGGCGGCGCTGAGGTTTGAGAGACTCGCGTGCAAGAATCGCACTGATCGAATGAGGTATCGCATAGTGGACATGCAGTAGGTCGAGGTTTTCCTCCTGGGCGACCGTCGCCATCTTTGTTGCGAGCGCAAGCGTGTATGGCTGATGTTCGAACAATGGATAAGACATCATTTCCACTTCGTGAAAATGCACGCGGTCGTTAAGCTCTGTTAACCGAGTGGGCAGCGACGAGGCTATGAAGTGAACCATGTGGCCACGCTGGGCCAACTCCTTTCCCAGTTCAGAGCCAACGATGCCGCTACCACCGTAGGTTGGATAAACAGTGATGCCAATATTCATTGATAGTTGGTCAGTTGTCAGTTGTCAGTAGTCAGTTGCACATCCCGCGTTGGTTATTCGATGTTGTTTCTTAACGCCTCGCTTGGGAGCGACGGTCGATTTGGTAAGAATCAGAGATTCGAGGCAAATGATCAAACGCCCAAGACCGAAGACAAAGATCAAAAACAACTAGCCACTGACAACTGACTACTGACAACATCTAAAAGAGGAGAGGCAGACGACCCTCGCAATCGCCTGCCTCTATCTCAGCTTGTCTCACCTCTAGTAGGGGGCAAGTGAGGCCACGCAGTATATGCCCCGACTGGGCTTTTTGGCAATAGTTTGATCTTCCGCAAACGTGGACATTTTCCCGATCTCTGACTGCTCACCAACTCGAGCGTTTTGGCCAACAAAACCGCCCTAAACTTCGATAACAAGCCCTGTCACAGCTTCCGATTTCCGACGGCAACATGCTAAAGCATTTCGAACTGAACAACTAGCCGCTGCACACCTGCGAAGTATCGGCTAAGAGGGTATAATAACTACGACACAGAAATGGTTGCGCAATTACCTTATGCGACATGGTCCAGGGAATGAGACAAGGGAGATTTGAATGCCGAAGATTAGCGATATTGAAGAGACGCCAAATCCAAATGCGGTAAAGTTTGTTTTGAGAGAGCCAGTAAGCAATGGCGCTGCCCACTCAATTGGATCCATTGAGGACGCCCAGAACGATCCACTGGCAAAGGCACTCTTTGATGTAGGTCATGTGCTTTCAGTTTTCTACATGGACCGGATGGTCACGGTCGAAAAAGACGACGAAGGAGACTGGGATGAACTGCTCCCCGCGCTGGCGGTGCCTATTCGTGCGGCCGAATCAGTGACGTCTTCAGCCAGCGCCGCTGCTGCCGTAGGAGGTTCTATTGCGGCGGTTGCCTCGGACGATCCACGATTGCTCAGAATCAACGAAATTCTGGATGAAAAAGTGCGACCGGCTCTGATGGGTGATGGTGGTTATCTTGAAGTGCTCGGGCTGGCGAATCACACGCTGAGCATTCGTTATCAAGGAGCCTGCGGCAGTTGTCCAAGTTCGTTGACCGGAACCCTGATGGCCATCGAAGGCATGCTGAAGCAGGAAATCGATCCCGAACTCGAAGTGGTTGCGGTCTAGTTACGAGTAGATGTTCATTGGGCGGGTGAGTAAGGCTATGGGATCTTTAACGTTCAGCGCCTCGCGCACAAAAAACGGTTCACCGGCTTCAACAGAAATTAACGAACCGAAATACCGCATGCGATATTCGACCTGATCCAAAAAGCCTTTTTCGCTGATTCGGGTCGCAGGTTCTTCCGACTCCACCCTGTAAAACTGCGATCTATGGCTCTTGATCGCTTTCATCTTATCTTCAACAAACTCCGATACGTCCACAATAAACGAAGCCACAACACGCCTCGAGAAAAGTGAATGCATGATGGCCGGCATGCGCACGGGTGCTTGCCCTGAACCTTCGTCGTATCGTGCCATTGAAGCCAGTCGAGCCGCCTCACGAACGATCCGCGAGGTATTTGCATGATCAGGATGTGGATCATCCCAGTGAGCGGTCAGCAAAACCTTTGGCTGGTGCGCGCGGAGAATTCGCACCATGGCAGTTCTGGCCTCTTCAGTGAGCCAGACGTGTCCGTCAGGCTGATCGAGATTTACTCGCACATCGAGTTTCATTACGCGCGCCGCTTCCCTCGCCTCCTGCGCGCGAATTTCTGGTGTTCCGCGCGTCCCCATCTCGCCCCGAGTCATATCGCATACTCCAGTGCGATAACCTAGTGACTTAAGTTTCAGCAGCGTGCCCGCAACGCCTAACTCAGCATCATCCGGATGCGCAAAGACTGCGAGTGCATCGATTTGTTTTTGTGCCTCGTCCATCGGATTGCTTCTTTGAGGTTTATCGCAAAGGGGGCGAGTGGTCAAGCAGTCATAGCTACACGGCTCAGTACGGAACCGCGAGCAGTAATGACCGCATGGACCTACGCAACACGCAACTACAGAACCGCGAGCGGTTCCGTATCGAGTCGCGATGTTGCTGGTTCTGTTTGCTCGTCATGCATCCCAGTTTTCACACACAGTCTCTACCCGCTAGGTGGTACTGACCGTTGACCCGCAGCGTGCGGGATTGCAGCAACAAGCCACAGTCAATTGGAAATCAAATGACGAATGGAAAATGGAAAATGAAACCGTCGGCGACTGAAACTAGAAACCCGAAACCCTAAACGCGAAAACCTGAAACCTCAAACTCCGAACTGCTTCTATCTCTTAAGGTGCCGCTCAAAGAAACTAATCGAAGCAGTGTACGCTCGGACCCAATCCGCGTGAGTAAGAAAGTCGTGGATCTCGTCGGGAAAGATTAGTTGCTCAAATTCCACTCCCTGATTTCGTAACGCCTCGACCAGGTTAACGGTCTCGCTGAAAGGCACGTTGCGATCGTCATCGCCGTGAATCAAAAGCACAGGGGAGCGCCAGGTTTTCACTGAAGACAACGGCGAGGATTCGTAAGCCATGCGCGCGGCGTCGGGCTTGGCGCGCGGGTCGTAAGCCGGCACGAAGTTGCGAATGACGATATTCCAGTCATGAACGCCATGCATGTCCACGCCCGCCGCAAAAAGGTCGGATGCGCGCGACAATCCCATCGCGGTCAGATAACCTCCATAGGAACCGCCCCATAGTCCAATCTTTTGTGGATCAACGTCCGGCCGCCCCCTCATGTACAGACCCGCTCCCATCACATCGTTGAATTCACTGGCGCCGGTCGCACCGTAATTGAGTGCCTCGCGAAACTCCATCCCATAGCCGATGCCGCTGCGATAGTTCACCGATAGCACAACGTAACCGTGGTTGGCGAGGTATTGATTCAACGCATAGGCATTCCTGTAGTAGTACATATAGTGCCAGCCGAGGAGCATCTGCCGGCGCGAACCCCCGTGGAAAAAGATCACCGCCGGATATCGTTTGTTTCTATCCATCTTTGATGGCAGGAACAATTGGCCGTGAATCTTCATTCCGTCGGCGCCGCTGAAGATTACTTGTTGAGGTTCAACTATTGCCGCCTGGGGAAACTCGGCCGGGATTGTCTCCGGCGCCAGATCTTTCGCATTACCAGACCCCAGAAAGATGGCGGCACGACTCGGCCCTCGCGCGTCGGAACGGAAGAATGCAATGGCCTTTCCGTCACCGACTGCGACCGGGGACCATTCGATTCCGCCACCCGAAGTTACGGCCGTCGGGCCGCCTTCGCCGGCTGCCGGTACCTGCCAGATGTGCCGGCGATCAATGTCGTTCTGATTTGAGGAAAAGAGGATCTGTTTGCCGCCGGCAGCAAGTGACACATGCTCGACTTCGAATTCGCCTGGGGTTAACAGCGTCGCTGCTCGTGGACTTTGGGTGAGCGGCGAAACTGAATACAGGTGTGTCCAGCCGTCTCTCTCCCAGGGAAAGATGATCCGATTGTCTACAGACCATATGACTTGATCATTCGCCACGACGTTTTTGAAAACGCTGCCGCGTCCCTCAGCCGCTGTCCACAGTTCCGAGCCCACACCCGTCTCCGCATCGGCGATGCGAATGGACCACGGCTGCGCAGTGCGTTTGGACCCAAAGGCAAAGGCCTCGCGCGAAGTAGGAGTCCGAATGAACGCGATGGTTTTACCATTCGGAGACCAAACGGGTTCATTGTCGCGATCTACACTTGGATCGACGTACCGGACAGTCCTGGTACTGGTATCGTAAACACCAATGAAGCTGTGATCGCCTCGACCATTTGTGAAGGCGAGCTTCGAGCCATCCGGAGACCAATGTAGAGAACCACTGCGGCCTTTTGATTGTATGAGCGCCGAAGGTTTCTCGCTGCCGTCAGTTTTCGTAACCCAGACATCTCGGCCCTTGATGTAAGCGATACGACCGCCGCCGGGCGCGATGACCGCTGAATGGCCTTCGGCCAACTGTTGCGGCCCTTTGCCATCGAGCGAAACAATCCAGATCAGTTGCTTAAGTTCTCCTGGCGAGCTGCGCGGATTTGGGTTTTCACCAAAGCTTTCCTGGTCGCCCCCGCGAGTGTAGATAATTGAGTGACCATCCGGAGTCCAGACAAGTTCGCCAAGTTCCTCCCCATCGTCTTCGCTGTACGAGGTTAGTTGCCGGCTCTTGTAGTCAGGTGGTTCAGCGACCCAGATGTTGCGCACCCCTTTCGCGTTTTGCACCCAGGCGAGCTTGCCGCCCGAAGAAGTGACCAGACTCGACGGGAAGGGTGCGCTCATCGCTTGTTCGATAGTGAAGGTCTTGTCCGATTGAGTTTGTGCAACAACGATAGACGTGAAAAGAAGAAGAGCAAGAATATGTTTCAAGCTGGACTCCTGTTTAGGCTTGGAAGTTTTAAAACGAGCGCGAGATTATACGCGAACCAAGTGAGAGCCAAAGCCCCAATTTTGGAGTGCGCTGGCCTGGCAGCGCTTTGGCCCGTTTCCCATCACACGCTACCGGGGTCGTGTGGCTTCGTTGGCAATGCTGTGTGACGAACCTCAGGCCAAAGCGGCGCCAGGTCGCCGCACTCCAAAGAGTTGTTAAAAGATAAACGCGATCGGTTGTCAATCCCCCCGACTTGGGGCGGGAACAACGTTGTTCGTCATTAATACGGACGGCATATGTCGAGCACTCTCCATCACAATTGACAGACCAGTCTGGTCCAAGCGATAGACTTCAACTGAAGGTACATTCCCCGCAGCGATGCGAAAATCGGGCGAGATTGATTGATGTAAGGCAGTGAGCAGAGAATCGTTACTGAAATACCGTCGCCCGCGCGCAGCTACCAGGAAATCTCCTTCGTGCATCTCCTTTAGGGCATCGGGATCTGAGAGCGACACTGAAACAAGGTCCGGTCGATTGGCGCGCTCCGTGTAGTAGCCCGCTAACGACGGACTCTCACTCGCGACATGAGCGCCTGGTCGTGCGCGTCGGCCGATTTCTGCCATGACCTCTCGCATGCTGGTGTCATAGAACTCATCATGAGGGAAATAGTACCCAGCGTTCGCGGGTCCACCCCCTAGACGATTCAGATACAGTCGAAAATAAGGAGTGGCGAGTGTCGACGCGATTACTGAACCGACAACCACGACCAAAGCCACTCCCGAACGCGCATAAGCCGAAAAGCCACCGAGGGCCAGCCGTGGCCGCACTCGACTCACCAGCCAGCGACCAAAAAACTGAACCCCAAGTGCGGCCGTAATTAGCACTGCAGGCAAAGCAACCGTGTAGTAGCGTGCGAATTTTCCACCGACAAAGCTGAAGGCAACAAAGAACATGTAGAACCAGAAGAGAATGAAGTACCGCCCGTCGCCAAGCTTGCGGCGGAAAAGCAAAGGCATACCAACAAACAGTCCGGCGAGGGTCAGCAGGGGTAGCTTGACCCAGGTAAATGCGAGATAGAAATACCAGGGGGTTCCGTTAAGCCAATCCGACCAGCGATGACTGTAAAGCCGGCCCATAAACTCGTAACCATCGTGCCCCATCCCTTTTGGCCCGGCGAAAAGACCCATCTGATGCCATGTCTCCCGCAGGAGTATGGTGGGGCTAAGGATGAGAAACGCAACACCCATAATACCGAAAAACATCAGCATCTTTTTCTTGCCCAGTCGCCATCGTGTTTCCGGAAGATTCTGGAATATCCAGTAGTAGCTGATGCTAATGCCTATCAGGTGAGGCACGTATTTTGACGCCATCATGGCCCCGTAAGCAGCTCCGGTGGCCAGGTAATAGCAAAGTGGACTTCGGTCAGGACGACTTTCAGCAGCGCGCTGTCCACGCAACCAGAAAACGTTCGCCAGCAGAAAGAAGAACAGCAAAAAGGTGTCTTCTTTCGCGATGCGGTTAAAACCGATCGCATTTGGATCAAAGGTCCATAACGCCGCCGCGATTAAAGCTACCTCAGCGCCAAACAACTCCGCTGCGAGGAGATAGATCAGAATCGCAGTTAGCGCCCCAAATATCACGCCTGGCAATCGTAAAGCGGTCTCTGGCTGAATGTAGAGGTCAGAAGCAGGCGTCGAAACAAAAGAGCTGTTGTTCCACTTTTCCGCAAGAAAGATGCTGGCCGTTTGCAGCGATTTCATCAACATCGGATGCTCGCCATTGGCGCCAGTCAAACCATGAGCCCGGTAATCAGCCACAGCGTATAGTTTGTTGAGTTCGTCTTCACTGAGCCCTTCGGCACTCAGGCCGGAAAGGCGGAAACCAAAGCCCACAAGAACCAGGGCGAGGAGGGCGGCGACGATGAGCGTCCTGCTGCCGGACAGAACGCCTTGCTCCGAAAACAGGTCGGGTCTCAGACCTGCCGTGATGATTGCCTCTACTCGCGCTGACAAATAAGTTCTCCCCCGGTACAAAAGCGGCAACGGTAACGCGATTTCAGCATCAATGCAATCCGAGGTGCTTCTGCTGGAGCTAGTTGGGGACAATACAGTCTTGTCAAAACCTCAGCATTACTCTAGTGTTATCGAACTACCGAGCGGGCTTTTCGACCCAGTGGGGATGAATCAACAAGTCATCTTAAGCTTTTGAAGCTGCGTAAAGAAAGATTTCTGAGATTGAACGTCCGACTTGAGTACTCTTTAATACTATTTAGCTGGCCACCCCGGGAGCTGATTTCCCCGTTTAACTTACTTTGGAGGTTTCCTTAATGAGTGTTGCTGCTCGATGCATGAAGCCCGAAACAAATCAACAAACCTTGCTCGAAGAGCCAGTCGATGGCGGCAGGCTGATTGTCGTGACGGCGCCGCTCACAGAGGCGATCGACCACGCCGGCTACTTCATTCAAATGGCGCTGGCTTCTTTGCCTATCTCGATGGAAAGGGTCATCAACAAGAAATATCCGAAATGGCGCGAGGTCGAACGCAATGAAGATGGCTCGGCGCGCTATATGCCGGCGGGTGTACGGTTGGTTGAAAAATCCTTACTGCGAGAATATCACCGCGATGAAGTGGTTGCTTGTTATCCCGATGATCTACCAAAGTTCATTGGCCCGCGCACACGCGTTGTGGCTGTCTCGACTCACAATCCGCTGGGAGTGACCTTTGCCGCCGGCGTTTACACTTCTGTCTTTGGCTCTTCAAGATTGCCTATCAACTCGCACTATGCCCGCGAGCTATTCAACAAAATTAAGACCAGCCCGTATCGCGATAACTTTAAGGTGATCGTCGGAGGTTCAGGTGGCTGGCAGATCACTCAGACCGATACGTACGAAGAACTAAGCGTTGACTGTGTGGTCGAGGGTCGCAGCGAATCGTCCGGAACGTTGGAATTGTTTCGCAAGGCAATCCGGGGCGAGGAACTGCCGCGCCGGGTTGAAGTTCAACATCCTGTCGATCAGGAAGGAATCTTATTCCCTGATGCGCGGACAACGTTTGGCGTGGTCGAAATGACGACTGGGTGCGGGCGTCGCTGCAAATTTTGTGTTCCCGACTTGAACCCACAAATCGACTTGCCGAAAGAGAAGATCATGGAGGCGGTGCTCGCAAACGTTAGGCATGGGAACAAGCAGATCTCGCTGGCCACTGAAGACATGTTCATTTGGGGCCAGGTTCATACAGGTACGCCCTTCTATTTTCCGAATCGCGAAGCTCTTCTTGACCTTTACGGCCAGATCGTCAACACGCCGGGCGTCGAGCAGCACGTGTTGAGTCACAGCACCATCGCGCCTGCAGTCGTCGATCCTCTGCTCATCAAGAAGCTCTCCGAGTTACTTCTACCTAAGAGCCCCCTTCACTTTCCCCGACTGAGCAGTCACCCGGAGAAGAAGGCGCTGACACCACTGATCGGACTCGAGACTGGCTCAGTCCGGATCGCAAAACAAATCATGCCGGGCAAGGGAGTACCCTTCAACATTGATGACTGGCCGAGCGTGGTTCTCGAAGGCTTACGAGTGCTCAATGAAAACAATTGGTTTCCGGCCATGACCCTGATCGTAGGCAGCCCCGGCGAAACCGACCATGATGTCAGGGAGACGCTCGATCTCGTTTACGAAATTGAGCGCCGCGGGCTTTTTGCCTTCTTAATTCCTTCGATTTTTACGCCCTTGCACGACACTCGCATGGAGATGGAGAAGGGCGTCACTGAGACACGCCAGCTCTCGCCGCTGCAATGGCAGTTGATGATGAAATGCTGGAAGATGAATCTCCGGCCCGGGCAATACAGTTGGTGGGGCCCGCTTGCCTGGCGCGTCGGCGCAATTGGAATGTGGCTCTATAAGCTGCGCCGCATCAATGGCCCACACTTCACCTGGCCGCTGTTGATGTTCTCGGGAATCCTTTCAGAAAAGACTCTTCATCGTCTTGGAAAGATCTACACAGGAAAGCCGTTGAACGTGAAAACGCGGAAGGAACTAATCGCTACCTTAAAGCCCAAAGATTTGCCTTTTTTGCGCCCTGACAACGGTGACCTTCCGAAGGGGTACATCCCCCCTCGACCATTGCCGCTGGTGAAAACGGCTGCAGTGAGCATTTCTCAATTTAGTGCCGATGAACAGCCGCTAAGTGTCCACTGATCAGGAGCTCCCTATCGTGATCGCGCTTGCAGTTTGGGCCGAGATCAGCCAATATTTTTGGGATTTGGGAGCTTGAATCATGCCGTGTCAGAGCACAAGAGCGGCACGGAGGGTTCGGTAAGAAGGTAAACCGAACAGTTTGGAGATCGAGGTATGCCGGCATTTTGCAGAATGGAATTATGAATAACCCTTCCGTCCGTTCAGGCGCTTAATGCATCGCATTTGCACGACTAGAAAGGAACGATAGATGGCCGAAACTCAGCAGAATCTTCACACGGGGACAGACGCACCGGCGTTTCGCATTGACCAAAAACTACACCAGATATTGTACAAAGAGCCGGCAAGGGCCAAGCTCGAGCCCAAGCCCGCGGAAGTTCTACCTGAACCGCCCTATCCGCAACAGCCGAATCCGAAGGAGATGACCAAGCGCGAATACCTGAAGTTGAACGGGATTCGGACTTGGAAGACGTGGGGCGCTCCTTATTTCAAGTCGCGAGTGCACAGAAACGATTTACGGCCGATCATTCCTTATTTATTTACCGAGTGGAAATGCAATCTTGATTGTCACTACTGTTGGTCATACAACAACGCCGTAAAGGGCATGACCGAAGACGTTGCCAAACGTTCAATCGATTGGCTGCACTCAATTGGTTCACGCGTGCTGGCCCTGATGGGGGGCGAGCCTTTACTGCGACCAAAGTTTATTCACAAGATCGTTTACTACAGCGCCAAGAAAGATATTTTCGTCTATTTGCCAACTAATGGACGCTTGATGAAACCCGATGTGATCGATCGGCTGGGTGATGCTGGATTGGCTACGGTAAACCTTGCGGTGGATTCGGTGAAAGACAGGAAGTCGTTACCTAAAGCGCTGGAGCCCATTCGGCCCTACTTTGATTATCTCGTCAAGCGGCAGCACTACTACGGCTACACGGTCATGTTCAATATTAACATCTGCCATAACAACATGGACGATGTGAAGGCACTAACTGAGATTGCTCATGACAACGGCATTGCCACTGACTATCACATCAACGAAACGCCGATGACTGAGCAAACCCATTTCAAACATCTCAACGAGAATCAGACGTATCTTACTCAGGAGGACTGGCCGAAGGTCGATGCCCTGCTCGATTACCTGAACGACAAGCGGCTTAACGAGGGCTACAAGATGGTTAATCCCGTTCAGCATATGGAGGACATGAAGCTGTTAATGCGGGGTCAGGTACCACCATGGCAGTGCCGCGCGGGTCAGAATTCTCTGATCATCCGCACTGACGGAACGCTCGCTCCGTGCTTTCCAATGTACTCAGCGACGCACGACTGGGGCGTAGTGGGCGACCACAAGTTTGATGTGAAACAGCTTGATGAGATGAAGACAGAGTGCACCAAGCACTGCCTGTCAACCTGTAATTACATACTCGGCTATTGCTACGACACGATGCGAGTGCTCACCTGGGTTTCAAAACAAGCGCGTCATGGATTCAAGGGAGTCAACAGCTTCTAACATCGATTGTTTTCAAGGGTTGAAGGCCGGAGCCGGACATGGCTCCGGCCTTTTCTTTGGTGTGACAGATTGCTTGTATGGCGGGGTATCAAAGACGATCCACGAAATGACACAAAGACAGACGATCCACGAAATCACACCAAATGCCACTAAGAACGTTTCGTGTTAATTCGTGTAATTTGGTTAGTGTTATTTAGTGGATCGTCGACGCAGAGGCACCGCGACTTGCCGATCACAACGGCTCATGATTTACGACAGGATTCCCGGCCCTTTCTTGAGGATTCACTCAGGGGATTCATCAAGCTTGAGCAGAGTGTGAAGCAACACGTTGGCGCCATTAGCAATGTCTTGAGGACGTGAAAATTCACGCGGTGAGTGGCTGATACCACCGACGCTCGGAATAAAGATCATTCCCACAGGCGCGAGTCGAGCCATATCCTGGGCGTCATGACCGGCCCCGCTCGGCATTTGCTTCGTAGTTAGACCAAGGTCCCTTGCCGCGTCTCCGATGAGCTGCCTAATTCGTCCGTCTGTCGGTGCAGGTATGTTCACGTTGATCTCTTTGAAATCGAATTTCGTCCCACTTGCGTTGGCTATCTTTTCTGCTTCCGCATGAATCTGCTCATAAAGCATATTGATCTTTGCCGCATCAAGATCTCGCAGTTCAAGGCTCAGGACTACTTTCCCGGGGATTACGTTTGGAGCTCCAGGCAGCGCTTGAATCCTTCCCACGGTGCCGACCTGACGCCCCGGGACACCGGTTACGACGCGATTCACAGCATCGATGAACTTCGCCGCTGCCAACAGCGCATCTTGCCTTTTATTCATTGGCGTCGTACCAGCGTGGTTTGCAAAACCCTCAATGGTTACGTCCCACCAGTTGATTCCTACTATTCCCTCCACCACTCCGATGTCCACCTTCTCGGCTTCCAGAATTCCGCCCTGCTCAATATGTAGTTCCAGATACGCGGTGATGTCACCGGGCTTGCGATGAGCGGTCAAAAGCTTTTCCGGATCACCGCCTATAAACTTGATACCCTCGCGAATGGTTTTTCCGCTACGACTAATCAGATCGAGTTCCTTGTCTGTTAACTCTCCGTCCATCGCCCGGCTACCGATCAATCCGCCTTCTTCATTCTGAAATATCACTACCTCAAGTGGGTGGCGGGTGGTGATAGTGCTTTCTGCTAACGTCTGCGCCACTTCGATAGCGCCAAGCGAACCGACCACGCCATCGTAGTTCCCGCCTTCGGGCACGGTGTCGATATGCGATCCGAAAAGAAGTGGCGCTAGTTTGGCGTTGCCGGCGCGTCGGCCGATGATGTTGCCTGCCGCATCGATGCTGACGTCGAGTTTAGCTTCACGCATCAATCCACTTACGTACTCTCGTCCTTGACGATCGGCTTCGCTGTAAGCCAAGCGGCTAGCGCCACCCTGCGGATTTTTCCCGAAAGCCCCAAGACGTTCGAGATGGTCCATGATGCGTCGACCGTTTACACGGAGTTGAGACTGGAGCTTCAGAAACGGGTTAAGAGCGACAGTCCCCATGGTTCCGAGAAGTGCTAAATTGAAGTCGCGGCGGTTCATGTAGTGGTGATGATTTCAACCGCGGCACAAATTGCCATGCCGATAGCCATGCCCACGATGTATCTCCAAGCATTCATGCGGTGCCAGGAGCGAAAGAGTGTAACCGTTCCCAGAGGCAGCCAAAAGAGTAGTGAAGTCACCAGACCGGGCTCGAATCCTGCGAACACAATGCTTCGTCCCGTATGAATTAGTGAATTCCCGATCACAACTGCGGAGAGAATCACCAGCATCTGGTTCGCAAAGCCCAGCTTTCTACTCAGAACGATACCCAGCACCATTAAAGACAATCCCAAGCTTTGCAGAACCACGAAACGCGTGGGAGAAAGTACAACGCCCTGAGTACGAAGTAGGCGCGCCGGAAAGTCAGCCAGGTACTCTTCCGCAATGTGCAATAAGTAGGTGACGGGAAACAGCCAAGTCAAGAAACGATTCGAAGTGCCGGAAGAATCCTCCTTTAGTCTATCCACGACTGCTTCTCATGCCCCTCAGCACTATCCAGAACTCACGGATAAGCTGGATTGCAACTGGCACGCCATGAGGTATGGAACGGACGTAACCCCCGTTGTGGTTGCGGCCCGGGAGCAGCCACGCAAGTTTACAGCGTGCGTCACTCTACTTCGGAAGAGCGTAAAGTTTCAGGGCGTTATCGCGGAGAACCATTCGCGCAAGTTCGAGCGCTCGCTCGCGAGTGATTTCGCCATCGCTCATCATTCCCGTTAACGCCAACGCGAGGGCCTGCCGCGCGGTGGAATTTGAGAGCCACGCAACCTCGGGCCAATCCACCGCCGGGCCAAATGAAAATGCATCAGTGCCGAATAGGACCCTATCGGGATATGCCTCCAACCAGTTGCGCAGGACATCGCCGAGCGCCCGCGGATATAGAAAAAACGTTTGGGCCGAAAAGTCGGCGTAGACATTTGGTTTGCCCATCAACGATGCAGTTTGACGCGTAAATGGATAGCCTCCATGGACAATGACGAAATTCGTTTTACGCAGACTCGGATCGTTAAAAACGCTTTCAAGCAAAAGCGGATTACTGCCGGTTGCGCGGTAATATCCGCCGGCGCCGTCTATAGCATGAATATGGACTGCAAGTCCCAATCTTCCCGCTTCCTGGGAAATGTAGCGGAATAAAAAATCCTGGAGCGTTTTGTACTCTGCAGGAGGCGGTTCGCCGCCTTTCACAAATCGTGCGTAGGTAGCGCTCGCAAGCTGTTGGTCCGCCGGCTCAAAGTCGAGCAGGCGTAGATAGGCAGCTTCAAACTTGATAGCGATTGCGCCCTCGCGCTTGTGCCGTTCAAGTGTAGGCGTTACTACGTTCAGAAGGTATTGTCTTAATGTTAGAGGCAGTGTGTTTTGCTTTGCCTCAGTGAGATAGCGCCTCAACAGCTTCTCCTCCGCGGGATAAAAACCGGCATAGTCGGGGTTTGACCGTTTCGCTGTCTCGTTGCTGAGCGGAAAGAGAAGAGCATCGATAAAACTGACCCAGCAAAAACGTGGAGATACAAGTCCGCGACCCATCGCCACGCGGTTGGCAAACATGACGTCGATATTCAACTGATCCAAGACCCAAGCCGGAAAGGAATCGCCTTTCTCCCGCATCAGTCGTTGTTTGGTTGCGAGCAAGTCGCCAACGTGTGATTCGTTCATATCCTGGTACTGGTAGCCAAACATGGTCCGCCAGGCACCAGTGAACTCGGTATTGGACGGCATCAATCTGGTGGGGAGAGCAAAAGGCGCGATGCTGTCGAGCGGAAGGGCGTCGAACTCATCGTCTGCCTTTTCGCCCTCGGGGGTGTATCGCAGCGGATGAGCATGATTGTCGATTGCTTTAATTTTTGATATCTCGGCAACCAGGAGGGGATCAGCTGCATTTTGACCGATGGCTCTCGCCGAAAACACGAGCATACCAATAAAGAGAAATAGTGAAATCGGTTTGTTCAAGGCCTGCCTCCAATGCGTTAGAAGTGCTGGGTATTTTGCGGCCGGTCTCTTATATCAGATTTACAGTTAGGCCAACTTGTGGGATAAGGTGACGACCTATTCAGCGTCTGTTCAGAATCGCACCCACCCCGATGAATGATCAAAATCAGCACGCTTCATCTGCGAAACCTCAACTAGCTCGACGACTCGGCCTGTTTGACGCCACCATGATTGTCATGGGAGGTATCATCGGCTCCGGGATTTTCATGAATCCGAGCGTAGTGGCGCGTCAGGTCAACAGGCCTTTCCTGATGATGAGTGCCTGGATCGCTGGAGGTGTGATCGCGTTGGCCGCCGCTTTCATTTGGGCCGAGTTAGCCTGGCGCCGGCCCGAGGTTGGTGGCCAATACTCTTACCTTCGAGAAGCTTTTCACCCCTCACTCGCGTTTATGTACGGATGGGCCTTGCTGCTGGTGATCCAGACGGGCGGAATGGCAGCAGTCGCGATTACATTCGCTCGTTACTTTCTGGAGTTGACTCGGTTTCCTTTGACGGATTGGGTAGTGGCTGCGGTAATGCTCGGCGCCCTGACCCTGGTCAACTGTATTGGCGTGCGATCCGGGAGCGCCGTTCAGAGCGTCTTGATGGTGCTGAAGATTTTGGCAATTCTGGCGCTAATCCTATGTGGATTTTTTCTCGCAGCTCCAGCCACGACATCTTCTGGAACCGTAGGCGTGCTGGGGCGGCCCCTCGCCTTTGATTTGTTGACCGCGATGGGGGCGGCAATGGTTCCTGTGTTGTTTGCTTATGGCGGCTGGCAAACAGCCACCTTTATCGCGGGAGAGATCCGCGAGCCTGAAAGGAACCTGCCACGCAGTTTGATCATCGGAGTCGCCGGAGTTGTGGCCCTTTACCTTGCGGTGAATTTTGTCTGTATTCGCGCTCTGGGGTATGAAGGACTGGCCCTGACAAGTACGCCTGCTTCTGATGTGATGAAACGCGCATTGGGTGAGTGGGGCGGGCGAGCGATCGCTTTGGGGATTGCTATTTCAACTCTGGGATTTCTGAGCCAGGGTATGCTCACGGCGCCGCGCGTATACTATGCAATGGCCCAGGATGGATTGTTCTTTCGCAGTGTGGGCTGGCTTCATCCAAAGACTCTGGTGCCGGTGGTGGCCATTTCACTGCAGGGCCTGTTGGCGATAGTTATCGCGCGTTCGGGCCGCTACGACCAAATTCTGAACTATGTTGTCTCGACCGACTTTATCTTTTTTGGTCTAACTGCTTGCTGCATATTCGTCTTTCGCCGGCGGGATAGCAAAGGGCAGGGAATCAGGAGTGAACGCGGCGTGACGGTCCCCGGCCACCCTGTAACTACTGCGCTGTTTGTTGCCGTATGCTGGCTGGTGGTGATCAATACAATTTACCGGTATCCAAAGAATACTTTGATCGGGATGGCGATCCTGCTCGCAGGAATTCCAGCCTATCTGTTCTGGCGATGGAGAAACGAATGACGGCTTCACCTCGGGTCATGGGCTCGGATTACATGCACTGGGCCAAAACTTCGTCGACAGCGCGCTTCAATCTGGCGACAAGCGGGTTGGCGAATCTGAAGCTATCTGAGTTGCGTGTGCGGCTTGATGATCTCGAGATTACAGGCGACACCGGCTACGGATATCCGCCGCTGGTAAATGCTCTTGCCGCAAGAATGGGCGTTGGCCCGGAATCGATTGTGACAGCGTCCGGTACATCGTTCGCCAATCATCTTGCAATGGCGGCCTTGGTTAATCCGGGCGACGAAGTTCTCATTGAAAAGCCCACTTATGAGCCGTTGTTGTCGCTTGCTCGCTACCTTGGAACAGACGTTAAACGTTTCCCACGCCGTTTTGAAGACGGCTTTCAGGCATTGCCTGAGCGCATCGAACAGAACATCAGTCCTCGTACTCGTCTGATTGTGATCACAAACCTGAATAACCCCACCGGCGTTTTAACAGATGGACCGACGATGGTCAGAATCGGTGAGCTTGCCCGAACAGTGAAAGCCCGGGTACTGGTTGATGAAGTCTACCTCGAAACTTTTTTTGAGAGCCGGCCGCGGACTGCATTCTCGGGCGGGCCGGAATTTGTTGCCACGAGCAGTTTGACAAAGGCTTTTGGACTCAGCGGGCTCCGCTGTGGGTGGATTGTTGCCGCGCCGGACCTGGCGCGAAGGTTGTGGCTTTTGAACGATCTATTTGCCGCGACACCAGTGCATCCAGGCGAACGACTCAGTGTCCTGGCATTGCAGCAGCTGGATGCTATTTCTCAGATGGCCGCGACTCGGTTGGAAGCAAACCGAAACCTGGTGAATCGGTTTCTCGATTCACGGGATGACCTGGAGACTGTAAGACCCAACGGGGGAACGGTTTTCTTTCCCCGGTTACGGAACAAAAATGCAGACCGCCTTTGCGAGTTGCTTAGCAATAAATACGAGACATCAGTTGTGCCGGGCCGGTTTTTTGAGATGCCCGAGCATTTCCGTCTCGGAGTGGGTGGAGATTCAGAGGCGCTGTCTGGCGGGCTCGAGCGATTGAGTCGCGCCCTTGACGAGCTTGCAGGGGTAAAACAGTCAACGCTGTCTAACACCAGCTGTTAGAAGTAGCCAGTCATACAAGCCGTCGGCGGCGGCAATAGCCGCTGCTTCAGGAGTAATCTTGATTGGAGGCCCATTGGGCCAGGCATCTTTTCGCGCTCTCGCTCCACCAATTGCTTGATAGTAAACCTTGCCCTTGAACTTTTGCCGTCCAGTTACTGGTGCGAACACCAAATACTTAATCTCCAGGTCTGGCGAATTTAAAACGATAGTGCCTTCCTGATAGTTGTCGATCTCAAGTTGGAGCAGAACTACAAAGCGATCAGTCTCCGTACGAGCTTGTTTCACCGCATGCTCTCGCTTTTTCAGATCGCCGATTGCAACTGCTGCGACATTCTTTTGTTCGTTCAGCCGTTGAAGGAATGCCGCATAGATGGTGTCTTCACTCAGAAGACGTCGGGAGGTAGGTTGGCGGCCGACCAGTACTGTGATCTTTCGATCAGACGAGTCATTCTTAGACTGTGATGAATCTGGCGCCGGCAACTGACGAGGCATGGGAGAACTGGAAGGCTGGGGCAAACGGCGGCCGGATTGCGCTCGCGTCACACTCCCGCAGACAACCAAGAAAGAGACAAGCAAAGATAGAGAGACAAGCCGCGCGAAAGAGGGAAGCAGCGCGAAAGATGAGAATACCAGCGATGGGGATCTTGCACTCCACATACAGCCGGGGTTGGAGAACAAAGGCTATTTAAGAACTAAAAGTGAGATCTCGGATTTTAGATTATTTGAGATCTGAAATTTCTTATCTGAGATCTCAGATAAGAACCAATCCATTTGCGGGCCAGCGCAACTCGGTTCCTGTGACCCCCTTGTGACCGTTACCCCAGGTCACAAAAAAGCTAACGCCTTACATCACAATTACTTTGAGCTATTTACCCGTCAGTGCTCGAATCGCTTCGCGAGCGTAGTAAGTGATTATGATGTCTGCTCCGGCCCGTTTGATGCTTGTAAGGGTCTCGAGCATGACACGATTTTCGTCAATCCATCCCTTTTGTGCTGCGGCCTTGATTAATGCGTATTCGCCGGATACGTGATAAGCAGCGAGCGGAAGCTCAAAACGGTCGCGCACCATCTTCAGGATGTCCAGATAAACGGTTGCCGGCTTGACCATCAGGATGTCTGCGCCTTCAGAATAATCGAGTTCTGCCTCCCGAAGGGCCTCGCGCGCGTTGGGAGGATCCATCTGGTAGGCACGGCGGTCGCCAAAGGCCGGCGTGCTCTCTGCAGCTTCGCGGAACGGCCCGTAGAACGCAGACGAGTACTTCACCGCATAGGCCATGATGGCCACCTGGTCGAGCCGAGCGCTGTCCAGCGCTTCGCGAATTGCGCCGACCTGGCCGTCCATCATCGCGGATGGGGCCACCACGTCAGCTCCGGCCTGAGCCTGGCTGACGGCGGTCTGCGCCAGCAACTCGAGTGATTCATCGTTCAGTACTTCTCCGTTACGGACCACTCCGCAGTGGCCGTGCGAGGTATATTCGCAAAGACAAGTGTCGGCCATGATGATGAGGTCAGGAGCCGCGGCCCGGATTCCGCGGATAGCCTGTTGCACCACGCCATTTTCCGCATATGCTCCTGAGGCGAGTTCGTCTTTAGCCTCGGGTAATCCAAACAGAATCACCCCGCGCACTCCCATCGTGAAGGCGGCGGCTGCCTCGCCGATAACTTCATCTACGGATAAATTGTGAACGCCGGGCATGGAAGAAACCTCACGGCGTATGCCGCGCCCGGCGCACACAAACAGCGGGAGAATAAAATCCTCAGGTGCAAGCCGCGTCTCGCGGACTAACGAGCGCAAAGCTTCGTTTCTTCTAAGTCGTCGTGGCCGATGGATCATAAAGTTTGAAGTTTCAGGTTCAAGTTTAAAGTTTCAGATTTCAGGTTTCAGGTTTCAGGTTTCAGGTTCAAGAGTTTCAGGTTTCAGGTTTCAGGTTTCAAAGTTTCAGTTTATTGATCCTCGAATCAAATCGCGCGTGTGATCCAGATTCTAACCTCGGCTAGTCGCGAATGAGCTCGCAAACCCGAGACCTCAAACCTGAAACTTAAAACTTAAAACTTAAAACCTGAAACTTAAAACTTAAAACCTGAAACTTCAAACTTGAAACCTGAAACTTACCAACGATGATACGCCGGGTGGCCGGGTTTGACAGCTACAAACGAGCCCCGGCAAGTGGCGCAGATTCTGTCGTGAGCAATCAGCTCTCCTTCGACAACGGCGCGATCCTCAGTTGATTCAACCACGCGCGCAACCAGCTTTATGGGAAGGTCCGTGGGTGTCGGGCGAAACAACTTAATTGTATATTCGGCGGTTACCGTAGGTGGCGGGCTATCCGCTTCATTGCGCTTCATCAAATGCCAGGCGGCAGCCCAGTTGCAATGACAATCGAGCAGCGTTCCAATGATCCCTCCACTGAGCACGCCCGCGAAGGCTTCATACTCCGGTCGTGGCTGCCACTCAGCTATAACTTCGTCGCCCTCGACGAAGCTGCGGACGTGGAGCCCTGACTTATTTGCCGGCCCGCAACCAAAACAAACCATATCGGGAGCAAACGTCTCTTGAATGCTTTTCTTAGTCATCAAAAAATTTAGAATTTAGAATTTAGTAGAAATTAGAATTTGCGATCTGTAGAGATCTGTAGACCTGAAAACTCCTCTCTCCTCTCACCTCTCACCTCTCTCCTCCTTGCACAAGGTTATATCTTGCAAACTCGAAATTCTAATTTCTAAATTCTACTAAATTCTAAATTTCTTAACGCTTCCCTTAACTTAAATCTCTGAATCTTCCCCGTCGCTGTATATGGCAGTTTATCGACGAAAATGTAGCGCCGCGGTTGTTTATGACGGGATAGCAACTGGCGGCACTGCTCTCGCAATTCTGTTTCAATCAGAGTCACATCAGATTCTAAGCGTTGTTTGATGACAAATGCACAGGCGCATGGCAAACCGAGTTCGTCAAAATCTTCAACCACCGCTGCGGTGTTTACGTTCTGATTGCGCAGCAGAACGTTCTCGACCTCTATCGGTGAAACCCACTGCCCGCTGGATTTGAAACAGTCGTCGCTGCGGCCCATGTGATACCAGTAACCATCGTCATCGACGCGATAGAGATCTCCCGTGCGCACCCAGCCGTCGACAAAGGTGCGCGCAGTTGCAGCCGGTTGTTCCCAGTACCCACGCGCAGCGCTGGCGCCTTTCACCCACAGGTTTCCTTCCTGGCCGTGTGCCGTAGTATTTCCTTCCGGATCGAGCAGACGTGCCTCGTAACCCGATAACAAATTTCCGCTGCTGCCATAACGCACCTTGCCCTGTTGATTCGACATCCACATGTGCAGCATCTCTGTCGAACCGATGCCGTCAAGTATCGGCACGCGAAAAGTTTTCTCCCAATCTTCGCCGATTCGCGCCGGCAGCGCTTCGCCCGCAGATATACACAAACGCAGACTCGAGCAATCCAGCATCTCAACACGATTGTGATAATCGAGAAGAGAAGTGTAAACCACGGGAACACCAAAGAGGATCGTGGGGTTAAAATCTCGCAATACGCCAGCGATCACTTCGGCGGTCGGCTTTGCCCGGCACAGTACTGTGGTGAACCCATTTAACAACGGAAACGTAAACGCATTCCCCAGACCATAGGCAAAAGGAAGACGCGACGAGGAAAAGAGCCGGTCGCCATCCCTAAGTCTCAGCACCTGCCGGCAAAAAGTCTCATTAGTGTAAAAGATGTCGGCCGTCCGATGCACGGCGCCTTTCGGTTCTCCTGTGCTTCCCGAAGTGTAGAGAATGAAGGAAGGGCGGTCTTCGCCGTTTGCTGGAAAGTTGGGCTCGGCGAGTGCCTGGTCCCCAGTCTCGCCTCTCCCAGTTAGTTTGGTCCAGGAGTGAATCCTGATCGGTAGTTCTGTCTCCGATGAGTTTGTTTTGGCGTTTTCTTTGGCGTTTTCAATGAAGTCGCTATCAGCTTGGCATCGCTCGACAACAACCACATTCTTGAGGTGACGCAGTCTTTCCCATTCACCTGTCAACAGTCTGCTGCAGAAATCCGCCTCAACAATGGCTGCCGTTGCGGTACAATCGTCGAGGATTTGCTTCTGGGCATCCAGCCGCAGCGCCATGTTAATGGGAACGGCGATTGCTCCCAGAGAGCAGATGGAGATAAAAGAGACGATGAATTCAGGAGAATCGTTTAGCAGAATAGCGACGCGGTCCCCGGCGGAAAGGTTGAGTTCTTTCAGGACATTGACGGCGTCAGCTGTTAAGTCGCGCAGATCCTTGTATGTGAGGTGCAGCCCATCGCCCAGGACGGCTATGTTGTCACGGCGGTCGCTCCGGAAAATGGCGTCGTAGAGGTTCATTAAGGCGAACAAAAAAGTGTCTTAACCGGGACTGCTGACGAAAAGAGTTTCTGAATCATAGTCGCTCCACAAATGATTGCCACCAAGCCCTCTCTATCGCTCACAGTTAATCCTGATGTTCTGACGAAGCAGCAACCCGTGCAAGTTTAGGCGTCTGATCCTCGTTAGGAAAGGAATTCTGTGGAACCACTGTTCGTACTCATAACACTTATAGTAATTCTTGTGGTCTTCCTGACGGTGGTGACCCTGGTTGGCCATGCAATCTGGCTAATTGTAGCTGCGATTATCAAGAGCTTTTCGCGCACGGCCAATGCATCGGAACCTCCGTCCGCTAGACCTTCGCTCTGTCCGAATTGTCATGCCCAAATGGGAAACGAAGCGGTGGTTTGTTTTGTCTGCGGCGTTGTCAAACCGTCCGGCATTACTGTGGAACTGCTCAAGGACCTGGCCGCGACAGCCCGGCAACTGGAGCGATTTCATCGTTCGGGAGCGGTTGGGAGCTCACTCTATGAAACGCTAAAAGCAAACATCGAAAACGAACGGTTGCGGTTGCTCGCGCGTGCTGGTCCCGAAAAATCAAGCGGTGAGTCAGCAGTTTCACCTTCACCAGAGCCTTCAGTTCCTTCTGCCGTTAGGACGCAGCCTGCAAGCGTCACGGAATCCCTCCCCCAACAGTTGGACATTCCTCCTCCCGCGACGCCACCTTCCGTAGTTGTAACTTCCGTGGAAGCGATCTCAGTTGCTCCTACGCATATTTCCGCCATCTCTGTGGTTGAGATGACACCACTATCGGACAATGGAGAACAGCGGCAAGTCGATCCGCCGAGACGCGTTACGCCCCCGCCGCCTCCGCGGAAACCATTCACAGAAGTAATCGCGGCGTTCATGGAAGAGAGCAACATACGGTGGGGCGAGATTATCGGTGGTCTCCTGATAATCGGTTGCTCGACTGCCTTGGTGGTAAGCCTCTGGACAGCGATCTCAAGCATTCCGGTGTTGAAGTTTTTGATCTTTACAACTGTCACGGCCGCGCTTTTTGGAGTAGGTCTCTACACCGAACATCGCTGGAAGTTACCGACTACGAGCCGTGGCATTCTCACGACCGCCACCCTGCTGGTGCCGCTGAACTTCCTGGCGATTGCAGCTGTTTCGGGTGGAACCTCGCCGCCGGACGTGCTCTTGATCATCAGCGAACTGGTTGCGCCAGCAGTTTTCCTTTGTTTGGTCTATTTCGCTGGACGCGTTCTCACGCCTGAGTGGCCACACTTACTAACGGCCGGTGTGCTTGGTTCGTCAATCGGACAGTTGCTTGTGCGCCACTTTGCGGCGCCCGATGTGTCGCACACATTGCTCGTTGCTTTGGGTGCTTTCCCAGTGATCTGTTATGTCGGTAGTACCGCCTGGATGTTACGCCAGACGCTCGCGCGCCGAGAAATCCGGGAACAAGACACAACATCGATATTCATTACCCTGGGCGCCTTAACGTTTGCTGCAGCCCTGCCTTTTGGTTTGCTTCTTTATAAGGGCGGACCTATTGGGATGTCGATGATGTATCTCGCACCCCTGGTCAGCCTCGGTGGTCTGCCGGCGTTGGCGATGGGGACTATTTTGTGGCGGCGCATTAGCAAACGAGAACTGCTGGTCCATCGCATGGCGGGAACCACGCTTGCGATCATTGGTACGCTTTCCGTTTTGCTTGGGATGATCCTGGCGTGGCCAAACCCCGCGAGCATTGTTCCCGCTGCGTTACTCAATTTTGCTGTATTCACAGCCCTGGCCGTTTGGCTCGAGATTCCAGTTGGCCACTTTGTAGCTTCGCTGTGCTTTGGTCTGGCGTACATTGTTCTATTTCATGTCATGTCGAGACACGTTTCGTGGGAGAACCTTCGCGTTACGTCTTTGCTTGGCGTCGCAATTTCAATAAGCAGCGGACAAGCGCTGTCACTGCTGTTTGTGCTTTTCCTTGCTGCTTCCGAGTGGCTTGCGGGTAAGCGCAGAGGATTAGACAGCAATGCTTACCTGAGCGCTGCAGTGTTGGTCGGCATTCTCAGTCTATTGCTGGTCAGCGTTTTCGGCCTCGGGATCAACGGCGATCCAAAGGCGGTGAGTTTTGTGTTTGCGCTTTATGCAGTTGGCGCATTCTGGATTGCATGGCGCAGGCGCCTGGTGGCCTTCAGTTGGATTGGGTCAGCCCTTTTGTTGGCGGCTCTCGCACAAACGTGTGCCAAATGGCTGGACTTACAGTTCCCGTGGCAGACGGCGTTCCTCGTGCACACAAGCATATCGGCCATAGCGGCCATCGTCAGCTCGCACTACGAGAAAAACACCGAGCATTTTCTCGCGAAAACGTTAAATCAGTCCGCGCTGATCAGCTCGTTTGTTGTCGTGCTATGCCTGGTCCAAGCTGGACCATGGGAAGCAACAGCGCTGCAGGCCGAGAGCGTTTTGTGGCTTTCAAGCGTCTGGCTATGCTTGCTATGGCTGAACCGTCAGCGGGGGTTGCTAAGTCTATTCCAGATTGCCCTTACCTGCGGGGTGGTGATCTCGATCAAAGCGATGCTGCAACAGTACGATTGGTATGCGTACCTGCCTCATGCGTTTATGCATCCCTGGAGCTTGCAAATTCAGGGAACGGCGTTAGTGCTGATTGGCCTTGCCTGGAGCACACTCCGCTTCTGGACGAAGAAGGCGAGCGAACACCGGACTGCAAACGAAGAGCATGGCTGGATTACTGACGCATGGCGCTTGCTCAACGCTCCTTACGCTTTCGACCGAATTGTCTCGTGGCTCGTCCTGGCAGGCTTTGTCTGCTTAGCCGTGTACGGCGCATGGTCCGGGCTTGCCCAGGAGCTGACCTCGGCTGAGACTCAAACGCACGTTTGGAACGTTGCCGGCTTCCCGCACGAGCAAGCGTTCGGCCCAGGTTCCTGGATCCTTCTTGGTCTGCTGACGACTTTAATGCTCGTCAACTTCCGCGAGCGCGCTCGGTACATTTACTGTCTGGGCGCCGTGGCGGCGGTAACTACTATTGCCCCGCTTCTTGCCGGGCGGTGGGAAACCGAGTTGGCTACAGCCTCAGCCTGGCGCTGGATAGCGGCAGGTTTTCTAGTCCTGGCATCAGTGGCGCTCTGGTTTCGTGACCGATTGGGCAAGCAATTCAAGCTACAGACTGTGGCTGACGGTATAGATGGTGGCGAACTTGCACGACTGTTGCGCGCAGTTCTCCTAATCTCGACGCTGGTCCCCTTATTCGTGTTGACCGGCTATCCGGCGCTTCGAGCTGTCTACTACATGCCGGTGCACGGACCTTCCTCAGGCATCTTTTTCTTACTCGACAATCCGGTCTTGTATGGCGTGCCTCTCGTGACTGCGGCTCTGGTACTCATTGGCTATGCAGTGCGAGACAGGCTGCCGATCTATGCCTTTGCAGGCGGACTATTTTTCAACATCGCAGCCACAATGATCTATCTATTCTCGGTCGTTGCGGTCCACGGGTCGATGAATCGCGTGGTCGTGGCGCACGTGATTCAACTCAACGGCATCGTCAGCGCACTGTACGCATTGGTTTGGCTAGCCATGCGCAAGAAGTGGATTGCTCGACTGGAGCCGGCAAGAACCTTGGAAGCAAAGCGCATCCTCGGCATTCAGATCGCAATCTGCCTGGCGGCCAATGTGCTGGTGATGCTTCCGGTTGCAATGCGGCTTCTGATGCGACCGGACCTCGCAGGTATGGGAACGTTCGAATCGGGTAATGCCGGTGGCTGGCTGGCATTTCTTCTTACTCTCATCGCTGCTGGTTGGTTTGCCAGGGCAAATGCGAAACACTTCAAGCCTGGACATCTGTTTGCGACGTTGTTGGGAGCGACTTGTCTGCTCTCCTTCGCTGCTTCTCGCTGGGATGTTGGCAACTGGACCGGTTTTCACACGCTCATCATTGGGTCGGTGCTCACTGCGTCGTTCCTGGTTCTTGCGAGATCCGCGCCATCGTGGCTAACGCAGTCGCGGGTGCAGCTATTTGGTTTGCATCTGGCAGGCGACTGGGAATGGGACTGCGCGCTGTTCGCTACGATCGGCGGTATTCTCACGGCCTTTCTCAGCTTTCGCGCCCGACTTGGTGAACCTTCTACCGCCTGGTGGTCCATCGCGCCCCTGCTTGCAATGACAACTGTAGCTGCGGTCCTTCATTGGCAAGTCCTCAAGCGTTCTTATCTGTACGCCGCGGGAATGCTCTTTAGCAGCGCCGGGGTTATCTGGTGGAGAATGCAGTTCCCGTTATCCGCGTCCGGCAGAAGTGTGGAAATCATTGTTATCGCTCTGTGTATTTCCAGCATCGTGTGGTTAGCGTTTGAATTACGGGCGCGCAAGGCAACTCGGTTCAATGGCAGCACAGCGTTATCGCTTCACAATCTCGCAGCCGTAGGATCCCTGATCGTTATCGGCTGTTTTTGCCTGCTGCGTCTGACGCTCTCCGCTCTGGAGTTGCCGCTACCATCTCCTGGCTGGCTCGACTGGCCGAGCATAATTTCAATAACAGCCCTGCTGTTTGCGTGCCTTTGGGATGAACGCGCGAAACATTCGCTTCCTGCCATTTATTTGGCTGCTTTGCTGATGATCTACCTCGGGTTGGACCAGCTTGCTCTAGCAGCGCACTCTATGGCCTGGGCTGGTACGCTGTCGCTTGCAATATTCGGTTTTGGAGCGAATGTTGTTTGGCGATGGCGCGAACAGATAATGCTCTGGACAGATCGAGTGAAAATACCTCGACGAATCGAACCCACGGTCACGAGTCTGAAGTGGCTGACGGTTTTCAGCATTGCGCTTGTGACGATCGTCGGTTTGTTTGCGTACTGGATCGATCTCACGTTTTTCGACTGGACTCTACGAATGACTGCGGCATTGGCCGTTGTGGTACAGGCGATGACCTTTGCCCTGCTGGCGGAAGGCAGGACGCGAGCGCGCTGGCAACGAGCCGCCGTCGGCGTTTTCCTCCTGGGCATGGTGCTGCTCGGCTGGTCGTGGTTGACGCCGGGGCTCGGTGGCACATGGCTAAACCGAGCCGTCATCTTGATGGTCGAGATGTTTGCATTTACGGCTGCCTACAGTTTGGGACTCGAAAAAGGTTTGCAAAGAAAACCCGAGTGGACGAAAGCGGTGCGGGAGAGTGTTCCGTGGGTTGTAGGCGCCGGGTTGGTGGCCCTGACTTTCGCGCTTTGCACCGAAGTCTTCTACCAGATCAACTTTGGCGCAGTTCGTATCAATGCGACATCACTTGTCGTCGTCGGCCTCACGTTAATCGCGGCAATTGTGGTCAGCGTGCTGTTTGCCTTGTCGCCTAAACATGATCCACTAAACCTGTCAGAAAAAGGTCAGATGAAATATGTTTATGCGGCCGAGGTCATCCTGGCGCTGTTGTTTATGCATGTCAGACTGACGATGCCCTGGCTGTTCACAGGCTTCTTCGACGACTACTGGCCGTTTGTTGTGATGACGATTGCGTACGTCGGGGTTATTGCGAGCGAGGCGCTCAGGCGTCGCGATTTACTGGTGTTGGCGCGACCGATAGAGCGCACGGGTGCGTTTCTGCCGTTGTTACCTGTACTCGGTTTCTGGGTTGCACAGTCTCGCGTCGACTATTCAGTTTTATTGTTTCTTGTCGGCGGTGTTTACGGTGGCTTATCAATTCTGCGGCGGTCGTTCGCGTTTGGATTACTGGCAGCGATCGCGGGTAACGGCGGCCTCTGGTACGTGCTGCACCGAACTCAGAATTACGGATTTCTCCAGCATCCGCAGCTCTGGTTGATCCCGGTCGCCTTTTCCGTCCTTATCGCGGCGTACCTGAATCGCGAGCAGTTCTCAGAAGAGCAAATGACCAGTGTCCGATATTTTTCACTCTTGATGGTATACGCCTCCTCGACGGCAGACATCTTTGTGAATGGAGTTGCGGATTCACCCTGGTTGCCGTTGATTCTCGCGGCGCTTTCGTTGTGCGGAATATTTGCAGGCATCAGTTTGCGTATTCGCGGTTTGTTGTTGCTTGGTTCGGTATTTCTGTTGCTCTCAATTATCACGATGATCTATTACGCTTCAGTGAACCTGGGGTGGACTTGGCTTTGGTATGTGGCGGGGATCGTGACCGGCGCTACTATCATCTTCATGTTTGCCGTGTTTGAAAAGAAGCGCGGTGAAGTCTTGCGAGTCGTTGACGGACTAAAGGAATGGGACAGCTAGAAATCGAGTGCTGAGATTTGAGTGCTGAGTACTGAGTACTGAGTGCTGAGATTTGAGTGCTGAGATTCGAGATCTGAGATAATCTAAGAAGTTGAATCTGAGCGATTTGGAATTTGAGTGCTGAGATTTGAGATTGAGGAATTTGAGATCTCAGAACTCGGAACTCAGAACTCAGAACTCGGGACTCAGAACTCACAGAGAATGACCAACAAATGAGTGGGCAAGAAATCAAAATTGAATATTTGTACACGGAACCTGAATACCTGGCGGCGACTCGTCTCTATCTCCTCAGCTCGCCAACGATTGTGGTCCGTCTGACAGTTTTGTTCGTCCTCGTGATGGCCGGGGCACTCATGTTGACATTTCTCATCGGTGACTTTCCTTTTTGGACCACAATCCTCCTGACGCTACTGGTTGAAGCATCGCTGCTCTATAGCATTCTGGTAGTAGGCCCGCGCCGGTATTTTCGCGGCGATGGAAAGTTTCGGGATAAATATGAGGTGACCTTTTCCGATGACGGCATTGCGGTCAAAACCAAACACATCGATTCAAAACTTGCCTGGAGCCTTTACACCAGGGTGATCGAAGGCGCCGGCATGTATCTGCTGGTCTATGGCAAAGAAACCCGAATGATGACGCTGGTTCCGAAGAGGGCTTTTCAAAATCGAATGCAGGAAGACGCCTTTCGGGAGTTACTGGCCCGTCACATTCGCGACCACACCACTGTGCGCGGAATCAAAGCAACGACCGAAAGCGAACCCGAGTACACGCCGTCCAGCCTCAATCCACCCGATTGGCGGTGAGTGACACAGACTTCAGTCTGTGGCGGTTCGTAAGTTTCAAGTTTCAGGTTCCAGGTTCAAGTTTCAGGTTCAAACGCATGGCAGCTTGAGGCCTAGCAGGCTGCTGAGAAAAGGAAGACAAAGACCCGATCCACGAACCCACACGAACTGAATACTAAATTCGTTCGTTATTTCGTGAAATTTCGTGGATCGTGCTGTTGTCATTGTTTCCAAAACCTCCAAAAACAAGGCGAGTGCTGCAAACAGTCCCTTTTTCGCAGCCTGATAGGGGCCCAAAGCATGTCGAGGGGAAATTTGATTGCGTAACGGCTTTGCCGCGAGATGTGAGGCGATGGCTATGCCTCGCCGGTCAGCGGCCCTTTAACTTTCGGGCTCGGCCCTTGGTTCGGGCTTTGCCCTTAGCAGTAGAACGCGTGCTTGTTCACGCAGCGCCATTAGTCCCTGCCGAGTCGTCTGATGGTAGAGGGGCACAGCCCGAACCAAGGGCGAAGCCCAAGGTTAAAAGCCCCAGTAACCAGCGAGGCATAGCCAATCGCCTCACATCCGGCGGCAAAGCCGAACCGAACCTAACTTCATATAATCTGCGGCGTCAGCCGCGCTTTGTTATCAGCGCCAATCTGTGACGAAATTCTCTTAGTTGATTCGTCGTTTAGAACGATTTGTCGTTACAGCACCCGCATAAACGCGACCAGATCCTTTTTCTCCTGTGCTGTCAGGTTGAGCTGTAAGACTAGATTGAAAAATTCGACCGTATCTTCCAATGTCAGTAGCCGACCATCATGAAGGTATGGCGGAGATTCTTTGATACCGCGCAGCGGAAACGTTTTGATCGGACCCTGTGCGGTGATCATCATGCCGCCTTCCATGCGTGGCCGGTAGAACCGTTCCACCTTCAGGTTGTGCATCAGATTGTCCGTGTAGTACGGCGGCGTGTGACAGACACTGCAGTTCCCTTTGCCGAAGAACAATTCCTCGCCCCGGACCTCACTCTCAGTGCCCTTGCTACGGTCAAGCCGTCCCATGATGTTTAATTTTGGCGCCGGTGGAAAATCAAAAAGCTCCTGGACTTCTGCCATGAAGTGAACCTGCGAACCGCGTTCGGGAATATTCGCACCCTTCTTAGTTGCGATGACCGGATCACCGTCGAAGTAGGCTGCACGTTGTTCGAATTCGGTGAAGTCCTCGACTGACCTCAATGCCCTTTGCGATCCGAACAGACGTTGAATGTTGACGCCACGCAGCGAAGGTGTCTCAATGCGCCGGCGATTCTCTTGCGGACGAATGTCGCCGACAAGGTGAGTCGCGCCAGATGTGTGGCCGTTAACATGGCAATCGAGGCACGCCACACCTATCATCCCATCCGCACGCTCCGTTTTGCGGTCGTCAGTAGCATTGAATTGTTGCTGCGGAAACTGTGTGACGAGCAGGCGCAAGCCCTCGATCTGTTTGGGATTCAGAATGCCATTGAAAAGCCCGTAGAAGTTATTGACCGTAACAACCTGTCCGTGAGATACGTCGCCGAGATCTGGCCGCGTCGTCAAGAAGATGGCTGGCGGAAACTCAGGCAAGAAATGGTCTGGCAGATCAAAGTCGAGGTCAAAACGCTCGAGACGCGGCAGCGCTTTGATCTCTGTTTGCGGAAACAGCATGCCACCCACCGGATGGTTCGGGTGTGGCAGGGGTAGATAAGGGAAGAGGTCTTTTTGTTGAATGTCCTCGGGAGTCATCCTGCCGAGCTGTTCCCAAGTCACGCCCCCTTTTAATTTCGCGGTTGGTCCAACCGGAATGGGTTTACCACGCGTCATGCGAACGCTTTCGTCGACCCGCCGGGTCAAATCGTACCGCTCCGCCAGCAGCTTCTGCGCCGCAGCGTTGACGCGCGACTTTGCAGCCTTGTCTCTGGCCCGCACAACTTCGAAGGGTTCTTCCACCACCGGTGTGTAAGAAGACTCGCGTTTCTGCGCGCCCGCTTGCCGCGTTACAAGCATTGCAGCGATTAATGTCAAAGTAAATGCCAGTACCACCATTACTCTGAGTCGTCTTGAGGTCTTCATGGCGCTCCTTTTTCGGCTTGAGATTGATCTTAATAACCGCAATAACACGCGAGTCCGCAATTCATTCCCGGGACTAATTTTTTTGGAGTGCGGCGGCCCGGCGCCGCTTTGGCCTTTTCTCGTTACCACTCAGCTGCGAATCACGCTGTTTCGTGCCACAAGTGATTTCGCGCAAGGGAGACCGCCCCGAACGTAGGTCAAAGTGCTGCCGGGTCAGCCGGGTCAGCGCACTCGAAATCGGGCTCTGGGAATATATCGGCGCTGATGGTGTTGTAATAGAATACGGCGGGTTGTGCGGGTGGGAAGATGAGCGAAGCTGGCAATCGCACCGCAATTTTTACTCAAGCAGCGATCGAGCATATCGACTCGCTATATGGCTATGCTATGACTCTGACTCACGACCAGACCGAGGCGGAAGATCTCGTACAAGAAACTTACCTGCGAGCGGTGCGGGCTTTGGGACAACTCGTCCCTAACAGCAACTTAAAGAGCTGGCTTTTTGTAATCATGCGCAACGTTTGGCTCAACCAAATACGTCATATGCGCAGTGGGCCACGCTTTATTGAGTTGGACGGAGCTGAAGGTGACTTCGCGCAATGGCCCGACCAGCGAACCGATGATCCGCATGTCATTTATCTCAGAAAAGTGGAACGTGAGGAGATCAAGGCTGCAATCGATAGCTTGCCAGGGCTTTATCGCGAAATCGTGGTCCTTCGAGACGTCGAAGGTTTCACCTATCAAGAGATTGCTACGATGCTCGGTTGTCCTGCCGGTACGGTGATGTCGCGCTTGGGGCGCGCCCGTGACAAATTGAGGAGATCGCTTGCAGCATGGAAAAGCGCCAAAGAGGCAAGAGTCGTATGAACAGTGCCTGTCAGGATATTCGGGGCCGGCTGATGCTTTACCTGGACGACGAGTTGCAGGGCAATGAACGTGTCGAGTTTGAGACGCATTTGAACAACTGCGAGGCCTGCCGCTCGTTGTTGGAGAGCGAGCGACGATTTCTCGCAGCGATTCGTCAGAGCCGACCGCTTCATCGAGCTTCGCCTGCACTTCGTATCCGCATCGAAAGTTTAGTAAGCACTTCGCAACCTGCGCCTATAGCACCGGCTCATCTTCGACACCGCATCCAGCGATCGCTATCGCAACTCAACGTGACGCCACGCCTCTTAAACTTTCGTCTGGTTGCAGCGGGGACTTTAATAGTCACTCTTCTTATCATTGTTGGCGTGTGGTGGGGGACGAGAGAAACGAGAGATTTGCATTTTGCTGGTCCGTCCGAATTTGCCCTCATGGCAGTAGATACTCATCTGCGACACCTGCGAGGTCGTTTGCCACTCGAGATCATCTCCGCAGCGCCTCAACAAATCTCGTCGTGGTTCGAGAACAAGCTCTCCTTCAGTGTGAAGTTGCCAAACTATCAGGAGTCATCGGGACAGGAAAAACTGTATGAACTGGAAGGCGCGAGGCTGGTTGGCTACAAGAACGACTACGCCGCTTATGTTTCCTACCAAATGCGGCAGCGACCCATTAGTTTGGTCATTACCTCATCCTTAGTAGCCAAACCGGCGGGAGGACAGGAGGTCACCGCAAAAGGTTTGACCTTCCATTACGACTCGATTAACGGTCTTAAGGTCATAACGTGGTCAGATCGCGGGCTGACTTACGCGTTAGTATCTGATCTTGAAGAGCGGGGACAGCAATCCTGTGTCGTGTGCCATCAGGGCACAAAGGATCAGGATGTTATTGACAGTCTGAAGCCGAAGTCCTGACACATGAAGGCAATGCAAAGAGTTCATTTCCCATTTTCCATATCACATTTATCATTTTGTGATTGCAAATCCAGAGAATTGTCCAGCACCGTCGAGCCCTTCACCGTCGCAAAGGCGGGCCAGCACCGGCAGAAATGAAAAATGACTACACGCCTTGTTCGACTTTATCTACCCCTTCTGTTTCTGATCTGTAATACAAAGCCTAACTTCTTGTCCTTAAACACGCTTTTGGTCGGCGCGATCGATCCACGAAACCACACGAACAAGGCACTCGAACCACACGAATGTTATCGGTAGTCCTTCGTGTGATTTCGTGGATCGTTCTTCGATTTGGTTGCGGTCATGATCGCGCTGTGTTATCCGCGTTAATCTGTGGCTAATTTCCCAGGTCGCCAAGCTACTTCTCGGCCAGTTTTCTGCCGGCGTTCAAGTTATCGAAGTTCAGAATCGTATTGAAGACGAGAAAGTAACTGCCCTTTGTCTGCCCGCGCCACATCGGGTTCGTTGAGAAGAGCACCACGTGACCATTGCCAAGTGGCGAGTCGATAACGGCGGCGTGCTGTGCGATCTCATCACCACCGTCAAGCAAACCAGAGACGAATAGATCCTTGCTGTCTGCGTAACGCAAGACGACTCGCGGCCGCTGAGCTGGGGGGATGATGTTGATCCCATTTCGGCGCTGTTCGTCAGTTAGAGGCACTGCCTCCCATACTTCGGCCTTTGGCGGTTCCGGAGCTTCCATCGGCGGCCTACCCTGGGGCGTGTCAGGATCGTCGGGGGTGCCTCGTCCTGTCGAACGTAAACCTTGGCGTGGTCGCCCACCGCGTCCACCAACCGTATTGCTGATGTTGAAGATTGGTCCGTTCGCGCAATACATCGCAAGAGAATCTCCATAGCCGTAGGCAATCGGGCTCGCCGCATCGACCGTCTTCATGCGTAAGATGTCGCCCACAGCTCGCAGACGTTGCGCCCGTTGGATAGTCACTCCGGGTGTGAAGTTGTAACTCACGGCGAGATCGGCCGTATCGTCTATGGTAATGAATACTCCACCCTGGTGCACAAACTTTTGCAAGTTCTCGAGACCTGACCATCCCAGGCCGGGACGCATGTCATCAGTCGAGTCAATTCTGCCGAGGTTGGGAGTTAGGGATGTCGTCTTCCACGGAATGGGATTCCCATACATCGGCATCCCGTTGATGATTCCGGCGGAGCCTCGTCCTACGGGAGCAAAAACGATCACGTCGTATTTATTTTTAAGATCGGCGTCCTTTGCTACGTCCTGGGTGCTGACGTAAGCGAAGGGTACCTGCACCTGATCCAACGCCAATCGCCACCAACCTTCGTCTTGTGTGCTCAACCAGGTATGCATAAACGCCACGCGAGCAGTCTTAACCGGGTGCGTCTTCACCGACGGTGCATCAGCGACAGCATGGACCTGGATCCCAAGGTCCCCCGCCACCTTCCGTAAGTCGTCCGCAGAGGCTTTGCGAATAATTAAGGATCCGCGATTGAACTTTTGACCTGCCGCCTCGAATGGTTCTTCCGCTGCTTCCATCGCAACGTCCTTCAATCGATAACGCAGAGTTACCAGGCTGTTGTCAGCGGTGTGATTTATTAAGAAGACTGCGCCGGTACTGTTAACAGTTCCCGGTACTCGCACCTCCCCGGTAACTCGGTCCATTGGGGCCGCGAGCACTTTCGTATCTGTCACACGAACCACTTCGACATTAGCGAGCTCGCCCATGGTCCAGGCCGTATCGTCATAGATGTCTTGTTGCGGATCGTTTGGCGCCCAGTACTGGTAGTCCAGCAGGGCATCGGCAATGCGGCTGTAGGGTTGGTCCATGCGAACGATGTAGCTACCGGCGGGGAATGTGCGGTCTTCGGTTTTAGGCTCCTTTTTTTCATCCTTCTTCTGCTCGGCCGCGGCAGTAGTCGGTTTGCTCTCCGAGGCGGCCGGTTTCTTTTCGGCGCCTTTCTTTGCTTTTACCGACACGGTAAACGGCGCGTTCGCACGATGGATTTCACAGCCCTGCATTTGCAGTGTTCGCAGTAGCTCTGCCTGGTTGCCGGATCTGGGATCATCGCCGGGCAGCACGTAAGCCGCCGGTCCTTCATTCTTTGGCTTCTCAATCGAGCGCTTGCTCTTGAGATAGAAATTCTTCAGAAAGAGCTTGGTGTTGGTGCTGAAATACTGGAGCGCTGTCAAGACTCCAGTCTGCTCGTAGTTGTTATTATTCCGCTGCGACCACTTTGCTTTCGGCAGCGGCGGGTTTTGACGGTACCACGTGCGCGAGTATTCATCGGGTGAAAGCGTTCGTTCCACCGTATCGGCGCCGCCGTTGCCAAAAGTTTCGTACAGCCGGCTGATGCCGTTATGTGTGGCTGCAATGAACATGAGGTATCCGGGCGACCAGGTGTCGAAGTTGCCATGAGCAAAAACTCCGGGCATACCAAATTTCGTCATTTCCGATACGTTGTTCCAGCCGACCATCTGCCATTCATCTGTCAGGATGGGATCGACCCACGCGTTGTAGGGTCCGTCGCCAACCGTATTGTCGTAAAGATAGGCGACCGACTCGTGCAGATCGTGCAACACCTGTGGTTTCCAGGTGAGGTAGGTGTTAAGTATGTTGCGCGTGAGCTTGAGCGACAAGCCAATCGCATCTCTATTGTTGTCATGGGCAACGTAATGACCCCAATAAACGAGCGAGGGCCAGTTTTCATTGGGGTGCGCCAGATGCCAGTTGTACACGTCGACCATGCGATTGCGACCGTCGACTTCGACCACAGGCGTAATCAACGTAACAATGTTGTCGCGGATGTTCTTCACATAAGGGCTTTCGTCTACTGCCAGGCGATACGCCAACTCCATCAAAGCAGTAGGTGCCCCCGTTTCCGGCGAGTGAATTGTGCCCGTGACGTAATAGATGGGAAACGAAGCCGTGACCAGCCGATCGGCTTCGGCCTCATCCATGTTGATGGTTCGCGGGTCCGCTAGCTTGTTTAGCCGGGCGCGATTCTCCTCGAGTTTTGCCAGCAGCTTTTCCGAAGCAACCGCAACGGCGATCATCTCGCGGCCTTCTTCTGTGGTTCCAATCGAATAGACCTTGACCCGTGGCGTCGCTTTCTCGAGCAGTCTCATATACCGATAGACTTCCTCCGCATAGGGCAATTTGCCGGGTGCCCCGGCAATATCACCCAGGACCACCTTCGGCGTCGGCACGTTGGGAGATGCGGGCAGATAATCCGTGAGTGGTGAATTAAAGAAAGTTTCGGTTGTGTATTCGCGAATCTTGCGCGTGTATTCCTCGTCGGTTGGTTGGTTGGGATCCCGGCCGGGTTTGATCTGGCCTTTGGTCATCATAGAACTGCAGGCCAGCAGAAACAGAGGGGTAAGAAGGAAGCGCCAGGAAGAGAGTCGGTTCATCAGGATGTCCTCGGTTGAATTAAAGAGAATTGAATCATTGCACGGACTGCACACTGATACGCAAACGCATGATTTATTTAGAAATCATTGAAGAGGAGAAGAAGTTTTTAAGCTAAAGGCGGGTAGCAAGTCAATGATTTTCAGTTTGAGGATTCGACGCAGAAATGGGGAGCAGGGATCCAGAGTCCGGATTCTTCTTTGCGTCTTCGCCCCTTTGCGTCTTTGCGTGAAATTCTTCTTAGAGAGGAAACAAGATTCTGGATTCTGGTTCACAAAGTCCGAGACGGTTGGCGAACTGAGAAAGCATCTGATAGCGTGTACTCAAATGAGCGAGACGGAGAGAGAAAGCAAGGCAAACTCGCAACCCAAAGCTCAACCTCCAGTCGAAACTGACCCCGTTCAAATCACGCGACGCAGCAAGACCGCCGGAGGGATACCCGCAATTGTGGCGACGGTCAAGCATGCATGGTCAGAGATGGGACCCATCCGAGGCGTGCGCGCTCTGCTGCAACTCAATCAGATCTCAGGTTTCGATTGTCCGGGTTGTGCCTGGCCCGAGCCTGACAGTAATCGTCCGCACGCTGAGTTTTGTGAGAACGGGGCGAAGCACGTTGCCGATGAAGCCACCACGAAACGAGTCACGCCAGAGTTTTTCCGCAAGTGGAGTATTTTCGACCTTTCGCAAAAATCTGATCAGTGGTTGGGAGCGCAAGGGCGAATTACACACCCGATGATTCTCCATCCGAACGCTTCACACTACGAAGAGATACCTTGGGACGAAGCCTTTGCACTGATTGCTGGAGAGCTTAATGCCACGAGTCTTCCGGACGAGGCAATCTTTTACACATCCGGACGCACCAGCAACGAAGCCGCGTTTCTTTACCAGCTGTTTGTCCGGCAGTTCGGCACCAATAATCTTCCTGACTGCTCGAACATGTGTCACGAATCGAGTGGGACAGCATTGAACGAAACAATTGGCGTGGGGAAAGGCACTGTTTCACTGGCGGACTTTGACCTGGCCGAGGCCATCTTTGTCATTGGTCAGAATCCCGGCACGAATCACCCACGAATGTTGACCGCGTTGCAGAGGGCTAAGCGCAACGGCTGCAAGATCGTGCACATCAATCCGCTACCAGAAGCGGGCATGGCGGCATTCAAACACCCGCAGGAAGTCTTATCGTGGTTTGGGAAGGGAACTCCGTTAGCAGATCTTTTTTTGCAGGTGCGGATCAATGGCGATGTGGCGTTGTTGAAAGGTCTGATGAAGGAAGTGCTGGCCGATGAGGAGCGACGTCCCGGTCAGGTGCTCGATCGAGACTTCATCAATGAGTACACCACCGGCTTTGAAGAGTTCGCCGCTGCCTTGAACAAGACGCATTGGGGAGATCTTCTCGAACAATGTGCCGTGGCGAAAACAAGGATTGAGGAAGCAGCGGGCATCTTTGTTGAATCTAATCGCACAATCTTCTGTTGGGCCATGGGCCTGACGCAACACCGCAATGCAGTTGCCAATATTCAAGAGATTGTCAATCTGATGTTGTTGCGCGGCCAAATTGGAAAGCCGGGAGCCGGATTATGTCCTGTGCGCGGACACAGCAATGTTCAAGGTGATCGAACAATGGGGATCTGGGAACGACCTTCAGAAGCGTTTCTGGACGCGTTGGGAGCGGAATTCAATTTCGAACCACCGCGAAATCACGGACACGACACGGTACGCGCAATTCAAGCGATGCATGATGGGAAGGCTAAGGTGTTCTTTGCGCTTGGCGGAAATTTCTTGTCTGCTACTCCGGATACCGAATACACGGCGAAAGCTGTGCGTCGAACGCGTTTGAGTGCTCAGGTCTCTACGAAGCTGAATCGAGCACACTTAGTTACCGGCAGCCGGGCTTTGATTCTTCCGTGCCTGGGGCGCACGGAGATAGATGCCCAGGCTACCGGACCGCAGTTTGTAACTACGGAGAATTCGATGGCAGTGGTGCAGATGTCTCGAGGTTCATTTCCGCCGGCGTCAAGCGAGCTGCTAAGCGAGCCGGCGATTGTAGCGAGATTGGCGCAGGCAACATTAGGAAATCGCACGACAGTGGATTGGGAGTATTTGTTGGCTGATTATGACCGAATTCGCGAGCGCATTGAGAAAGTTGTGCCAGGATTTGCGGACTACAACCGTCGCGTGCGCGAAGCAGGGGGCTTCTATTTGCCCAGTTCAGCGCGCGAGCGAGTCTTCAATACTGGCAGCGGACGGGCGCAATTCACTACGCATGACCTGCCAGTGCACGACCTGAAACCGGACCAGTTCTTGATGATGACCATTCGTAGCCATGATCAGTTCAACACGACGATCTACAGCCCGGACGACCGCTATCGCGGAATTCACAATGGGCGGCGAGTGGTGCTCTTGAATGCGGACGATATTCGGCTAGCCGGCTTGCAACCAAAGCAGAAGGTAGATCTGATTAGTCATTTTGAAGGCGAAGATCGACTTGCAAGTCATTTTACAGTTGTGCCCTACGATATTCCGCGTCGATGCGCAGCCACTTATTTCCCGGAGGCCAATGTGCTAGTACCTGTGCGAAGCGTGGCTGAGAAGAGCAACACGCCCACATCAAAATCAGTTGTAATCAGCATCAGGCCAAGCGCCACAGACTTAAGTGTATGATCTTGGAGCGGCACACCCATGAGCGTGTGATTAGCGCTGCAAAAATCTCTCAAGCTGCGGCTCGGCTTTGCCGCCCGATGTGAGGCGGGGGCTTCGCCCCGCCGGCTAGTTGCAAGAACCGCTTGGGCTGTGCCCCTGGTTCTGGCTCGGCCCTATGCGACGCTGACTCTGCCCCTTTTCAACACTGGTGATTAACAGATCGGGGCATCTCTTCCCGCATGAGTACATTGACGCCTTACGCGAAGGGGCAAAGCCCGAACCAGGGGCACAGCCCAAGCGGTTCTTGCAACTAGCCGGCGGGGCGAAGCCACCGCCTCACATCTCCTCACATCGGGCGGCAAAGCCGTCATGATTGATGCCAGTTCGGCTCATTTTTCTTTTGGGAAGCTTGGTATTACGATCTGCCGGATTGCACACGCACTGAAGATCGCTGTATGACTTTTCAACCCACCTTCCCGGAGACAACCTCCAAAGTCGAGCTTTATAGCCAACTCGCACTACAGGTTCGCAGTTTGCTGGGCAGCGAGAGAGACTTCATAGCTAACGCCGCAAACTTCTCGTCGCTCCTCTACCACGCTCTTCCGGATCTGAACTGGGCTGGCTTTTATCTTCTGAAAACCGATGAACTGGTTCTTGGGCCATTTCAGGGGCAGCCCGCATGCGTCCGCATCGAAATGGGAAAAGGTGTATGTGGCACCGCTGCGCGGTTGGGTCAGACGGTGGTTGTTGATAATGTTCATGAGTTTCCCGGTCACATCGCTTGCGATACGGCATCGAGTTCCGAGATCGCTGTGCCACTGTCAAGGAACGGCCGGTTGATAGGAGTTTTGGATCTCGACAGCCCGGTGCTGGCGCGATTTGACGACGAGGATGCGCAGGGCTTAAATGATCTCGCGATCATTTTCACTGAGCGAACGGACCTACCATGATCACTATTCGAAAAGCAGCGGACCGCTGTCATTTCGATTTCGGTTGGCTTGATACTTACCACACATTTTCATTCGATCAGTACAATGATCCAATGTGTTGCGCGCGACGTCGCAAGCTAATAGCTTGCGTTACCACCGCAACCGTGCAGCTTGCGTTTTTATGCAAAGCTGACAGCATGCCCGCTCTCGGGTATACTTTTGTAGCCCGAAAATTACATTCCCCAAATAATAGGAGTATGGTTTTCTGCCCGGCGACGTTTCGCAGGCGCAGGGACTTTTGCTTTTGATCCTGGGAGGGCGAAATGGAAGCGACGAGGGTTACAGTTGATGAAATAAAAGAAAGAATGGACCGCGGCGAGCAATTTACTTTTGTTGACACTCGTAATCCTAAGGCATGGGGCGAAGCCGGGACCAAACTTCCCGGTGCCATTCGCGTGCCTGCGAACGAGGTGGAAAAGCACATCAGCGAAATTCCCCGCGACCGAACAGTCATCACTTACTGTACTTGACCTAACGAAGGGTCAAGCGCCAGTGTGGCGCAAAAATTAAGTGAGCAGGGTTTCAAGAACGTGCATCCCTTGTACGGTGGTTTCGACGCTTGGGAAAAAGCTGGACTGCCACTCGAGCCGAAGTCAGATGATTCTAATGAACGAGCAGCATGAGATTAGGGAAGAAACGGGTTATGAAACCAGTATTGCAACCTTGTCCAACCCTTTGCGACCCCAGCAAGCCCTGGAAGTGAACATCCGCTGACGAAATTCCGACAACCGTCCCCTCTTACCCCGGTCGATTGTTGCGGGAATTTGACGCAGGGGCGTGCTTTCTTGCCCGACCGCAACGCCATCAAGCCGGTTTCATCAATTAACACTTGAATCCTGCTTCACAACGCATGTAATCTCTGAATGTGTCTTATCTTCTAAGGATTCAACTTGCCCAGCATAAAGCCGCGCAGCCCCTCTCCGGTAAAGGAAGATGACCCACAACCGCATTTCCAGGATCAACCGATAATGGCGATTCACGGCACTCTGACGACAATGAGTGTCTCTGATCTCCTCCAGTTTCTGGCGGTGGGGAGAAAGACTGGGACACTGAAATTCAGCCACAATAAGGTGGTCAAAGGCATCTATTTTGAGAACGGGGCAATCGTCGGTTCAAGTACCAACGATCCCAAGGAGTACCTGGGGCAGGTACTTATCCATTACGGAAAATTGAATGAGGCTCAGCTGCAGGCAGCTATGGAGATGCAGCGCAATAAGGGGGGCCGCCGGTTGGGACAAATCCTGGTTGACCAGGGCGTTCTCAACGAGGACACCGTGGCAGATGTCCTGAAAATCCGTACACTGGACATAATCTATGATCTCTTCATCTGGAAAGAAGCGCATTTCGAGTTTGTGGCCGATGACCCTCTGCCCGCGGATTTCATGCGCGTCGACGTCGAGCCCACTTTGGTAATCATGGAAGGGATTTATCGGGCCGACGAACTGATGCGTTACCGCACGTTAATTCCCTCAGATCGGACAGTGATGGAACTAGGATCGGGCTGGACTTCTACCCTGAGTGTAGGAAAAGAAATTCGTCAAATTCTCTACTTTGTTGAGAAACGCATGTCGGTAGCCGAGATCTGCTACAACATGCACGCGTCTGCTTTTGATGTTTACGCCCGACTGTACGACCTGATTAACAAAGGTCTGGCGGTCGTTGCCGGCGAGTTGCCGGAGATTCCGGATCCCGTTAGCGAGATGCCTAATCTCCCAGAAGTCGCCTCTGAGTTGCTTCTGCTCGCGCGCAGCGAGTTGACGAATGACGATACGGAAAGAGCCCTCTCGATTATTCACACTGTGTTACGGCGTGAGCCTAAGAATTCCGCTGCTCAAACCCTGTTGCTCGAGGCTGAATCGAAATACATCAGACAAGTCTTTTCCAAACTATCACCCAATGCCGTGCCGAGAATGCTGGTAAAGACCGAAGACTTATCAGACAAAGTGCTAGGACCTCAGGAAGGGTTTGTACTCTCACGTATCAACGGCGAGTGGGATATTCAATCAATCCTCTCCATCTGCCCATTCCGGGAAGCCGACAGCCTACGAATGATCCAGGCCCTTCTGGACTCTGGCATTATTGGCTTCTGAGACTCTGTTAGGGTCTTTCGTTGTGCGATTTCTTGGATGTTTTGTCGCTCCGATGTTGCGAATCTTCCCGCCAAGTATCCAGTAAACAGTCTGCTTTGTAGTATCCTCTGCGGCCTATGATGTTGGCCGTGGAAGCTGCCGAACCACAAGAGAAAACGATCAGTGCTCGCTGGAGGGTGCTGGCTTTGCTCTCGATTGCGGAGTTACTTGGCATGTCACTCTGGTTCAGCGCCTCGGCCGTTGTGCCGGCGCTACGAAGCGAGTGGAATCTTAGTGAATCGGCTGCCGGCTGGCTCACAATCGCGGTGCAGCTGGGATTTGTTCTCGGCACGCTCTTAAGTGCTGTAATCAATCTTGCCGATATCGTATCGGCGCGGAATCTTTTTGCAGCGGCAGCCCTTGTTGGCGCACTAACAAACGCTGTTTTCGGACTGTTTGCGCGTGACGCAACAGTTGGCATCGCTCTACGCTTCCTGACCGGTATGTGCCTCGCAGGGGTCTATCCTCCAGGTATGAAGATTATGGCAACGTGGTTTCGAAGGTCCCGTGGGATGGCGCTCGGCGTGCTTGTGGGAGCACTCACCCTGGGCAAGGCCTCTCCGTACCTGATCAATGGACTTGGCAGCACAAATTGGCGCTACAACATTCTATTTGTTTCGCTGTTCGCCGTTTGCAGCGCTCTGGTAGTTCGATTCTTTGTGGTGGATGGACCGTATGGCTTGCCGCGCGCACGCTTTGATTTGAGGCAGGTAGTAAAGGTCTTTAGTAACCGGGGCGTGCGGCTCACGAATTTCGGTTACTTTGGTCATATGTGGGAGCTTTACGCGATGTGGACCTGGACGCCGGTCATGATTCGCGCGAGCCTGGCGACGCAGGGCAGGAATCCAAAGCTGGCAGAAGTCGCTTCCTTCCTGGTCATAGGCTGCGGCGCAGTTGGTTGTGTCCTGGCGGGCTTGATCGCCGACCGCCTCGGCCGAACTTTAGTCACCGCGTGGGCCATGGGAATCAGCGGCACATGCAGTTTGTTGATCGGTCTATTCTTTGGGGCAAATCCCGTTTTCTTGCTATTGATCGCCGCGATATGGGGCGCAAGTGTTGTCGCCGACTCGGCCCAATTTTCTACCTGCGTAACAGAGCTTGGTGATCCACGATACACGGGTACGGCGCTAACAATTCAAACCTGTCTCGGTTTTCTCCTGACTACGATCTCAATTCAGCTTATTCCACGAATGGTTGACCGAGTGGGGTGGCGCTATGCCTTTGCGATAGTCGCACCAGGTCCAATCTTTGGTGTCTTAGCGATGATGAGACTGCGATCATTGCCTGAGGCTCTTAACATCGCAAACGGAAAAAGGTGACCGAAACCTTTGGTTTCAAGTTCCAAGTTTCAGTTTGTCCCACTGCAAGCGGTGGGTGTGGACGTTTCAGGTTTCAGGTTTCAGGTCTGAGACCTCAAGTTTCTTTGGGTTTACCCGGGAGTTTAAATAGCAGATCTCAAATCTCAGATCTCAGATGAAACTTGAAACCTGTAACCTGAAACTTCAAACCAATATCTCAGATCTCAGATGAAACTTGAAACCTGTAACCTGAGACTTCAAACCAATATCCGTCAGCCAAATCGATATCTGAAACTTGCAAAAAACAGGTTCCACGTGTAGCCTTCGACTCATGAGGCTCGTTCTCTTCCTTCATTGACGTCTGAGTAGACCTCAGCCTTCGCCTTCTCGACTTCATTTGGCGAAGTGGTTCATCCACGGCAGTCGCGACGGCTGGCCGTGCTCTGCGGGTCCACTTAGTTCCTCTCTTCAATCCACAATTCAATTGGTTTTTACCGGCGGCATCGCTTTGTCGATCCACCTGAAGGTCATCTTATGAAGTATCCAGCCATCGAGGTTTGTAACCTTAGGAAAAGTTTCCGGAAGCGTAATGGCTTATGGAAGACGTCGAGGTCGTGGGCCCTGGACGATGTGTCGTTCAGTGTGGCCCAGGGTGAAACTTATGGTCTGCTCGGACCAAACGGCTCCGGCAAGTCGAGCTTGATCCGCATTCTGTCCACACTCTTGCTTGCCGACGAAGGAAAAGTGCGGTTGATGAACCACCCGCTCCCCGAAGAGCAGCAACAGGTCCGGCGCATCATTGGTCGCGTCAGCGTCGACGCTGCGTTCTACAAAAAGTTGTCAGCGCGTGAAAACCTGCTCTACACCGCGCTTCTGTACGGTCAGAATGCCAGAGCTGCTGAACACCGGGCACTTGAGATCCTGGGGCGGCTCGGTATGGAAGAAACGAAGTTCTCCTCGCCGCTTGAGGAGATGAGCCGTGGTATGCAGCAAAAGATCAGCATCGCCAGAGCGCTGGTGATCAATCCGCCGTTGTTGTTGCTGGATGAACCGACCACCGGCCTCGATCCGAAGAGCCGGCGTGACGTGCAGACGTTTCTTGAGGAACTTCGACGCCAGGAAGGAACCACTATCCTCCTGACTACGCACGACATGGCCGAGGCTGAGCGACTTTGCGCTCGAATAGGATTCCTGGCCCACGGGAAACTGGTCGCCGAAGGTACCGCCGATGAGCTCAAGGAATTGGCCGGCGCCACCACATTGGACGATGCATTTATCAAGCTCACGGGCGAGCAACTCTCAGCCGATGAGAGCGGCGAACAAATGCAGATGCTGGAGGTTTAATGGAACAGACAATCAGACAAACCTGGGCGTTCGTCTTTCGCGGCTACCATCTAACCCGACGCTACATCAACTGGGTTATCGTCTTCAATTTCTACGCGCTTGTCACTTCAGCAACGGTGGCGTTGATCGGCGTGGCGGCGAACGATTATCAGTTGACTCTCACGCTAGTCGTCGGCGCACTATTGTGGAACTTCATGTCATCACTGTACAACGAAATCGCGATGTCGATCGCGTATGAGCGTTGGGAGGGGACGCTTGAGTATACCTTCATGGCGCCGGTCTCGCGCTTGATTCATCTGTTGGGAATCAGTTTGTTTTCCCTTTTCAACAGCATTCTTCAGACGGTCATCGTGTTAGTCGGCTTGTTGCTCATAACTGATTTGAATTTGAACGGCGCCAACTTGTTGGGAGTTGTAATTACAATTTCCATCAGTGCGGTCGCGTTCGTCGGCCTCGGTTTGATGGCGGCTGTTCTGCCCGTCATGAGTCCGGAAAGAGGTGCTGAGGCGACCCACATTTTTCAGGGCACCTTGCTTTTGGTTTCAGGCGTTTATTACCCGATCGAAGTCTTGCCAAAGTGGCTTCAACCGCTGTCGGCTTTGTCGCCTGCGACGTATACTCTTTCGGCTTGCCGCAAGTTAATCGGCATCGGAAACAACGGTTCAACTCCAGGGCACTTGGTTGGCGCGCCGCTGTCTGCCGTAACTCGTGAATTGCTCGTGCTGGCCTTGATGGGAGCAGTGTTAATGCCGCTTGGTCTGTGGGTGTTCGGCAAGGTAGAAGTCTGGGCCAAGCGCCACGGGAAGCTCAAGCGGACGGGGTGAGAAGAAGCGGATGGTCAAACAGTAGTGGGGAGGGCACCCCTATTTTCCATTTTCCATTCGACATTTTCCATTTGTCATTTACTGAAGTGAGCCAATCCAAACTCTCACAGAAGCGAACAGGACCAGTTCTCGGTGGAACTTCAGCGAAGAGCAACATGAGGAGCATTGTCGCGCGAAGCAGGTGACATGGTAGGTTTGCAGGTGTGACTGAAGCGAGATGAACATGGCAAGGACAAAGGGGCGAATGAACGTGAGAAATGATGAATGGAAAATGGGAAATCAGGTGAACGGACGCAAGGTTAAGTCAGGAAGGAAAACGTCTGACAGCACTGGCCAGGAGCTGAAGGATCGTGTGCGCGAGATTATTCGACGTCTGAAGCGTGAGTATCCGGATGCGAAGTGCAGCCTCAACCACTCAAGCGCCTTCGAGTTGCTCATCGCTACCATCCTTTCCGCGCAATGCACCGACGAGCGTGTCAATATCGTTACTGCCGATCTCTTTCGCAAGTATCAGAAACCCGAGGATTACCTGCGAGTAGCCCCGAGGGAATTGGAGAAAGACATTCGGAGCACGGGATTCTTCCGGAACAAGACCAGGTCAATTCAGGGCACCTCCAAGATGCTGACTGAGAGTTATGGCGGGCAGGTGCCGGCAACAATAGAAGAGCTATTGGAGCTTCCCGGTGTGGCCCGCAAGACTGCGAACGTCGTTCTAGGAAACGCCTTTGGCGTGAAATCCGGGATTGTGGTTGATACGCATGTAACGCGCCTGAGCCGGCGTCTAGGCCTGACCTCGGAGAAGCAGGCAGAAAAGCTTGAACGTGACCTGGTGCAGATTGTGCCGAAGCGAGACTGGGTCATCTTTTCCCACCTGTTGATTGCCCACGGTCGCAAGGTTTGTCGTGCCCGCAATCCGGCGTGCGATGTGTGTGTAATTGAAAAGCTCTGTCCCTCGTCATTCCTCAAAACGGGCGTAATGCCCGGAAGCTAGTAAAGGCCTCGCAAGATCGGCCGGGTGAGTAGAGAATCGGACAAACCGATGCACGAATTCACTCGAAACGACCCGAAGTAGCCGAAGTAGGCTGTCGCTAGCGCATCTGATCCAAGGCCGCTACAATGGCGCAGTCAGTTTATTCTGAATCAGCGCTTAGCGTAGCCTGCCGCCTGGAATGACGGTCGTCATCAATTTTTACCCTACTTTGCAGCCAAATCCGTTCTCCCGTCTTGCGAAGTGCCTCTTCCCCGAGCGCCCGATGGAGGGCCTGGGGGCATGAGCAACCGCCTTCCCCGCAACCGTCTGAACCATCGCTTTCCCTGGACTACCTTGAATGACGAGCAGTTACTCGACCTGCGTATCTGCGACCTGCCACTGAAGATCAAGGGTTCCTTTCTCGAGCCGCATATCAAACGACTCTATGGCGAACTAAATGGCCGTGGTATCCGCTTTAAACCGCACGTATGGTTAGGGGAAGAATGGTTTTCCCCGGATGGTGTGCCAGGTATCGCCATTCCGTTTTATTTGGCGCATCCACGGCTGATGAAACTCGAGCGCAAACAAATGCTGGAAGTCGAAGGAGGCACCGATACTGAATGCATGCGGATCCTTCGGCATGAAGCAGGTCACGCTCTCGATACGGCCTTTCGTATACACTTCAAACGTCGCCAACGCGAACTGTTTGGCTCGTTCGCCATGCCGTATCCCGACTTTTATAAACCAAAGCCAAAGAGCCGCAGCCATGTTCTGCATTTGCGCGCGTGGTACGCCCAGGCCCATCCGGCAGAGGACTTTGCTGAAACGTTTGCGGTTTGGCTGACTCCGCGATCCCGCTGGCGGCGGCGATATAAAGAATGGCCGGCTTTGCAGAAGCTTGAGTACATAAACGATTTGATGGCTGAGATAGCGGGAACGAGGCCGATAAACCGCACGCGGACGAAAGTCGAACCCTTATCAGTGCTGAAAATTACGTTGCGCCAACACTACCGTCGCAAACGTATGCGGTACGACTTTGAGTGGCCTGCGGTTTACGATCGGGATCTGCGGCGGATCTTTTCCGACGATCCCCGGCACAGGAAGCGTCCCAGCGCGGCAGTCTTTATTCGCAGTGTACGTCGTGAAGTGCGGCAGCTTGTCGCTGAGGGAACCGAGGTCCACCAGTACACCATTGACCACGTGCTGCAAAATATGATCGATCGTTGCAGAGAGCTGAAATTGCGCGTGGCGACACCAAAGCGAGAGGCGCGCCGTCGCATCATGATCGTATTGACGGTACAAGTAATGAATGTGTTGCATTCGGGGTATCATCGCATAGCCGTATAACGTAAAAGTGGCGAAAAAAAAGCAGCAAACATTCGAGCCCAAAAAGAAGCTGCGAATCATCGTGCTTGTTCACGAGGATTTAGTGCCGCCTGATTCGCTTGGCGGTCTGAGTGATAAAGAGAAGCTGGATGTCAAGACCGAATACGATGTTATATCGACTCTAAAAAAGATGGGTCATGAGGTCTATCCTGTCGGTCTCTACAACCAACTCAACGTTATCGGCAACGCGTTGATAGAACACAAGCCCCACATAGCTTTTAACTTGCTCGAAGAGTTTCATGGGTATCCGCTCTACGATCAGCACGTCGTCAGTTACCTCGAGCTAATGAAGCAGCCATACACAGGATGCAATCCCCGCGGCATGACGCTCGCGCACGACAAGGCGCTGACGAAGATGATCCTGTCTTACCATCGCCTTCAGGTGCCACATTTTGGCGTGTTTCCCGTCAACCGAAAAGTGCGGCGTCCCAAGCGTCTTAAGTTTCCTTTGCTGGTCAAATCCATTAGCGAGGAAGGTTCAGTGGGAATTGCTCAAGCTTCGATTGTGCATGACGATGAAAAGCTTGCGCAGCGCGTGGAATTTATTCACCGACAAAACAAAACTCACGCGATTGCAGAGCAATACATCAGCGGCCGTGAGATCTATGTGGGCGTGATTGGAAATCAGAATATTCAGACCTATTCACCGTGGGAGTTGGTGATGGAGAAGCTGCCTGAGGGCGCCGAGAATATTGCCACGCTCAAGGTTAAGTGGGATCCAGACTACCAGGAACGTGTCGGCTTGAAGACCAAGGCAGCCGAGCTAACGCCCGAGCAGCACAAGACGCTCGAACGGCTCTCAAAGCGCATCTACCGTTATTTGTTCCTCAGCGGTTATGCGCGCCTGGACTACCGGATGACCGAAGAGGGGCAGTTTTACTTGCTCGAGGCCAATCCGAATCCACAGATCGCACTCAATGAAGACTTTGCCGATTCGGCGGCCCACTCTGGCCTTCCTTACGATCAGCTACTGCAGAAAATCCTTACCGTTGGGCTGAATTATCAAGGTCGCCAAGGCTAAGCAATCAAATCTCCGAAACTCACAGGCTATTGCACATTTGTTAATAGCAAAGAAGGAGATACTTGCCCAATGACTTTAGCGCTGACATTGCTTTTTGCTGTGAATCTATATCGGAACGTCTCGCGCCCCCGGCCTCAATGGTTCTCAGACCAGGTGAGATGACTTCTAAATTTCTGGTTGGGCCATGAGAGCCCAAAGGGTCAACCATATAGGGTAATGCTTCGATTTAGAGGAGCCGTATCCTTCACTTTGACGCTTTAGTGTTCGTATAGAAAACATTCTCGAATTTCTAGATATCATCCTCTCGGTTACGGCGACCCAGTCGTGACCTCTTTTGGGTCGTAATTCGGCATCGAGCTGTGATTCGTCACAACACAGTCACATTGCCTCTTGAAGCGGATTACTTGCATGGGTACTATCGCCTTGGTTCATGCAGTGCCCCCTCACTAAAAAGACCCGATAAAGCTTGGCGAAAATTGGTAAGGAGAAGCTATCCCCTTCTATGTTCTTACGTAAACTGTTCCCCTGTGCGCTTGCCTTATGTTCTATTTTGGGTGCGTCGTGGTCAGCGCTGGCTCAGAGCGCAGAGACTCGGCCGAGGCAAGTAGAGCAGGTCGCTGATACCAGTGAAACGTCCTGTTTGCCAGATGATCCGGTGATTATCTCGGTGGCTTCGGCGGAGGATATTCGGGCAGTCAAACCTCTAATCCCAACCAAGCTTCTCGGACCGGTCTCGTTCCAACAGTTACTGTCTGCGGCAATTGATGAGCGACTTGGGTCTCCTTACCGGTGGGGTGCGACGGGCCCAAATGCCTTTGACTGCTCAGGCTTTGTATGGAGCATTTTCCAGTCGGCAGGCATTACCTTCGAGCGTGGCAGCGCTCGCACTTTGTGGGCACGATTCGAAGCCCCGACGCAGGACGAACAATTTAAGTTTGGGACCCTGGTGTTTTTTAGTGGACGGGCACATGTCGGGATGGTGGTCGATAAACATGGCTTCTATCACGCTTCCCGGCATCACGGCGTAATCTACTCGCCATTCGACGATTATTGGCTGTCTAGGATTGACGGTTTTCGCCGCGTACCCATGCCGTCGACGCGAACCACTACTACCGACTGAGTCGGTTGTATCACTAGAAAAAGAGAGAACGCCGGCCGCTGCGATGCGACCGGCCTTCTTGTTTTTAAGTCTGTCTAAAGTTAACGGTTGTTTGTCAGATTGGTAACAAAACCAGCCCGATGTTCGTCCTCCCCGGCGTCCCAAACGACGATGATTTTGTCGACAGCCACAAAGCAGATCTTGCCTTCGCTATCCTTCAAGTGAAGCACACCACCTTCAACTTTGATCACCTCACCCCGCAAGCTCGACGAGCCACCACAAAAGACGTCAATTTTTCTTCCCACCATTTTTGATAAGAACTGTTCCATCACAATACCTCGATGTTCACTTTCGCAATTAGGCCGACTATTTGTGCCCGTTCCTGAAAGTTATCTTTACCAGCGGCAGAGCATCAGGGTCGCCCTGTTGTTGTTTTTCAAACCTTAGCAGGTCCCAATAGGCGCAGCGAGCAGTGTCGGGAAACTGACGGCACGTGCCAGGGCGAGCGTGGTATATTCCACACTGTCGAGTCGCGAGATTGAGAAAAGTACAAGCCTCGCCAAAGAGCGGATCCGCCTTCCGGCGCAGGATCCGTTCTTTGTTTATAACCTTAGTGTATCGGGCGGCGGCAATCTCTTCGGTTACGCCAAAGTATTTCGCCAACCGAAGAACATCGCGCCTGTTGACCTGAACGCGCTCGTAAACCGAGCAGCAGTAAGCGGGACACTCGTTGCAATCGTATTTGGCGCGTCCATTTATTTCCATGTTACTTAGTGATCCCCTCCGCGCAGCTATTGTCGGCAAGCGATGCCGAGTAACGCAACCTGTTAGGTTGCGTCTGCGCGACGAACACGCAAGCTAAACAGCTTGCGTTACTGTGAGTGTCGCGTCCAATCTGAAGCGTCAACGTCTCTGCGATTTCTCATATTCCATCAGCAGCAACTCCATGAACTCGGAACGGTGGTCGTAAAGACGCTTTAGCTCTCTCGGTTTGTGTCGTGCTAAAGAATAAGCCGTAATCAAGGGAAGCGCCACTGTTGAATCGACATAACACACAACCGCATCCGGCAAGCGATCGGGATCTATTTTTCCCCATGAGACCGCTTCGCCGGGTGTTGCCCCGGAAAGACCTCCAGTGTCCGGGCGCGCATCCGTTACTTGTAAAAAATAGTCATGACCGCGTTCGTCGATTCCGAGCACTTCCTGGATTTGAGGCTCGGTCTGCAGGAGGAAGTTTTTCGGTGAACCTCCACCGAGAATGAATACTCCCGAAAGTCCTCTTGTTTTTCGTCCTCCCGATGCTTTGCCGCCTACTAGTCCGCGCTTCGCTGCAAGCACGATTGCCGCAGTTTCATTTACATCAAGCGAGGGATCGAAAGCCAGTTTGTTGCCTTGCAACGCCTTGGCCGCCACGTTCATGCCAATGGATGAATCACCTGGAGATGAGGTGTAGATGGGCACTGAGTATTCATAAGCGACGGCCAACAGCGATTTATCTTTTTGGCCCAGTTTCCGCTCGCGCTCGTGAACATACCGACCGCACAGGTAATGAAACTCAGCGGTTGACATCGGCTTCTGAAATTCTTTACCGGCGATAATCTGCCGAAAAAACGCGTCTGTATCCAGCAGCACCGAATAGTCGAAAAAAATGTCATAGATGCGAACGACTTCTTCTTGGCGAAGTACGATATCAGAAGTCTGAGCATTGCCCTGGTGCATTGCCAGGCCAATTCCAAAATGGGTGTCGTGATACAGATTCGCTCCGGTGGAGATAATCCAATCAACAAAGCCGGCTTTAATGAGCGGAATCAACGATGAGATTCCGAGTCCCGCAGGAGTCAACGCTCCAGTGAGAGACAGACCTACTGTAACCTCAGGCTCGAGCATCTTCTGCGTGAACAGCTGGCAAGCCTCACGTAAACGCGCAGCGTTGTACGCCAGAAACGACTCATCGACTAAATCGGCAAGTGAAGTGTTGGGTCCGATTGGCGTGGGGTCAATCCTTCGGCCCTGGAGAAACTTGCTCTTTCTTTTCGGCATTGGTTGCTAGGGGAATTTAGAATTTAGAATTTAGAATTTAGAATTTGAATCAGAACCTTATAGAGAATGGCTTCACGCACCTCAAAAATCCGCAGTTTCAAATTCTAAATTCTAAATTCTACTAATTTCTAAATTTATCGGAGTCGCTTTCGCGCTCGTGGCAGCCCTCCAAACAATTGCGACACAGACAACTGGAATATCGCGATCTCAACTCTGCTCTGATTTCATCTGTTAGCTTAATCTCCGCACACCAACAACCACTCAGTTTGGCCCCGCAGGTGAATTCATTGCCACACGCTTCGCAAACAGCGGCTTCGCGCCAGCGCTCGGCAAAAAGTCCCGCTATATTCTTAAGAGTGTTCGCCATCAACTCGCCTGGCCCATTCCACTGGCGCTGGCGGGTTCAGACTTTTTGACGCGTACGCGCCCGATCCGTCGCTCATCCGCCTCCAGTACTTCTACTTCCAAACCGCGAAACGTCAAGTGCTCACCCGCAACAGGAACTTTTCCTGATTCGTTGATCACCAACCCGGCGATCGTCGTAAAGTCGTCAGCCTCTATCTCCATGTCAAAGATACGTTCAACTTTACCGATCTCAGTCGATCCCAGAACTTCGTACGAGCCGTCTTCCATTTTTACTATCTCTTCCAGCTCTTCGCCGGCAATGTCTTCATCTTCGATTTCACCTACGATCTCTTCCAGGATGTCTTCGACCGTCACCAGTCCGGAAACGCCGCCGTATTCGTCGATCACCATCGCGAGTTGTACGTGGGCCTTTTGCATCTCTTCCAGAAGTTGATCCACCGGCTTCGTTTCCGGAACAAAGTAGACAGGTCGAACCAGCGGGGCAATTGGATCGTCTTCTTTTCCGTCGGCCCAGCGTTGCAGGAGGTCGCGGACGTAAATTATACCTTCGACGTTATCCATTTGGTCGCGATAGACCGGAAGGCGGGAATACTTTGATTCGATAATGACGTCTCGTGCCTCGCGGACGGTGGCAGTGTCTGGCAGGGCTACGATATCGGGGCGCGGCGTCATCACTTCGCTGACGCGCGTATCGCCAAACTCTATAATGGATTGGATTAGTTCGCCCTCTTCCTCTTCCAGAATTCCTTCGGCCTCACCTACGTCGATCAGAGCTTGCAGGTCTCCACCATCGTCCTCTTCTTCCGCATCTGTTCCATCATCCGGCATCTGCTCTTTGCGATGGGAACGATCGAACAGCTTTTGGAAAGGGTCGGCAATGAAAGCCATCAACGGGAAGAAAGGACGAATAACTGGAAGCAGAAACAGCAGTGTTGCTTCTGGATTACGAGCGGAAACAAATAGAGGAACTAATTGACGAAAAACTCCAGCGAGTATCAAACCGGCCACGAGTCCGACGAGAACAAAGCGGGGATCCGAAAACACGCTTAGCGAAACCGACGTGATGAGAACCGCGACAATAACGAGCAGAATCTGGATCGTAGCCGAAATTGCAAAGCCAAACCTTGCGCGATTTTCCAGTACCTGCTTAAGAAACGCCTTGGAACGAAGTTCGGGTCTCTCGTCAGCCTCGGCAGTTAAGCGATGCAATCCGACGTCGCTCAATTGCCCGAAAGCCATGTCCACGGTTGCCAGCACGCACAAAACAACCAGGAGCACGACAGTCAGGCCTATTTCAAGTTCCATAGCTGGTCAATGGTAAATGGTGAATGGTAAATGGTAAATGGTTGAGGAACGCTGTCGATAGTTGCAGACGGGGTCAGTCGTGGTCCGCGCCTTAAAGAATTAGATGTTCCATTTTCCATTCGTCATTTTTCATTTTTCATTTCAGAAGCGACCAACCAACCAATGACCAATGAGAAATGGAAAATGAAAAATGGAAAATGGAAAACATAAAAACACAGAACCATCAACAGAACTACTCCTAATATTCTAGATCCCCAGCTTCCGCCGCAAACGCAGCTCCAGCCGATCCATTTCTCCATTGTCGGTTGAGTGATCGTAGCCGCAGAGATGCAAAAGACCGTGCAGAATAAGCTGGGCAATCTCCTGGTCTAACTTAAGGCCGTTGGCACGGGCCTGATCTTCGGCTTGCTCAACCGATATAGCAATGTCTCCTAGATTCAGGTCGGAAGAATAAGGAAGCCCTTCACCAGCGGTCGGAAAGGAAAGTACGTCAGTGGTCTTGCCCAAACCGCGGAAGCGTTTGTTTAGGGCACGCATCTGCCGATTTGAAACAAACGCAATCGTGGCCTTATATCGATCCTTGCCAATCATTGCCAGCGCTTTTTCGGCAAATGTCGGCCACGGCTTCAGATCGAGTTTCTTGTGGCGCTGCCGATTAACAACCTCGATCATTGCTGACGTCCGACCCTTGCGAGTTGTGGTTGACCGCCTAGATGTGAGTTTTCTTGGAATGGTCTTCGTACGCTCTGATTATCATCTGCACGAGCTTGTGACGAACAACGTCTCTTTCGGTGAAATAGACGAACTCGATTCCTTCCAGATCGGCCAAAACACGTTCAGCTTCTATCAACCCGCTTCGTTTTCCGGTCGGCAGATCGACTTGGGTCACGTCTCCGGTGATCACAGCCTTTGAACCAAACCCAATCCTGGTGAGAAACATCTTCATCTGCTCGCTCGTGGTATTTTGAGCTTCATCGAGAATGATGAAAGCATCCGAGAGCGTGCGGCCCCGCATAAAAGCAAGGGGCGCGACCTCGATCACGCGCTTCTCAAGCAGTCGCGTTACGCGCTCGTAATCGATCAGATCAAATAAGGCGTCGTAGAGCGGCCGAAGGTAGGGATCGACTTTGTCCTGCAAGTCTCCCGGAAGAAACCCCAACTTCTCACCCGCTTCCACAGCGGGACGCGCCAGGACGATGCGATTCACTTGTTTCTGGATTAGCGCCTGCACCGCCATGGCGACCGCCAGGTACGTCTTGCCGGTTCCGGCGACGCCGATACCGAAAACTACGTCCCTGTCCTGAATTGCCTGGATGTATTTGCGTTGGGTAGCAGACTTCGGTGCTACCTGCTTCTTGCCGGAAGGGTTAAAGCGCGCCTTCGTAAAGTAATCGCGCAAACTGAAAGCGCGATCTTCAGCGATTTGCGCAAACGCCTCTCGCAGTTCTTTGTCGGTAAATTGCCGGCCTTCTTTGAAGAGCGATGAGAAGTCTTCGAGGATATTTTCGGCGGTCTCGACGTCATCAGGTGCGCCGTCGATGGAAACGTCCTGGCCGCGTGCGTCGATGCGCACGTCCAACAGCGACTCGAGGTACTTGATGTTTTGATCGTGGACGCCGAAAAGAGTTTCCAATCCCCTTGGCGGAAGTTCAATCTTCTTCAAAAGCTGGAACTTTCTCCTTTGTGTTCGCGGACAAAGTTTGGGGATCGCGAGAGGGTGTGGTTAAGCGGGATAATAATTACCATGGGCTGCGATTTGGACGCTACTACAGCGGTTGTGTAGCTGTCAAATATTACTGATAACTTTAGATTCCCGTATACGATTTAGGATCTCCTTACACGGGAATGAGAGGTTCGTTACAAGATTAGGGCAAACTAACCAATAAATGCATCAGTGCCAGGAGTTCGGTGGCTTGACACACTCTTTGGCCCTTCTTATACTGCCTGACTTGCGCGAAGGGCGCTGATGGCGTCTGCACAGCAGTCGCTGGAGTTTCATGGAGATTTTGAATGCCTAATCACAAATCAGCGGAAAAGCGAATGCGCCAAAGCGAGCGTCGCCGCCAGATTAACAAGGGTAATCGGACGCGCGTGAGGTCTTCGATCAGGAAGCTACGCAGCGCCCTGGAGACTGGAAACACCAAGGAAATTGGCGAACTGCTGCCATCAACCATTTCAACTATCGACAAAGCAGTGCAGAAAGGCGTCTTGCACAAGAACGCGGCTTCGCGGCATAAGTCGAGGTTAACACTGCACGCTAACGCGGCCGGAAACAAGTAAATTTAAGCAAACAAGTTTGTAGAACGCGAGGCGGGTCGAGCTAATCGACCCGCCTCGCTTTTTTCTACTTCCGTTGGACTCGTAAAGAGAATTCTTCGAGAGGAGAAAGAAATGAAGCTCTATTATAAATCCGAGGGCGAAATCGAGGCCGTGATTCGCGATTTCGAGTCGTGCTTGACAGGTAAAGAGGCGTTTCCGCACCAAAGCCACCTTACAGTTGCTGTCTGGTATCTTCGTAACTCAACTTTCGAAGAGGCAATTGAAAACATGCGGGCCGGGTTGCTCACCTTCCTGGATCATCACGGCGTCGGCCGGCAGAAATACAACGAAACCCTGACGATCTTCTGGATGAGAATGGTTAACAGGTCGATGGAAGGAGTGGGTATCGATCTCTCGCTGGTCGAGATTACAAACGCCGTGATCGAGGCTTTAGTAGATTCTCGTCTCGCGCTCGAGTACTACAGTCAAGATCTGTTGAACTCTGATGAAGCGAAGAAGATATGGGTAGAACCCGATCTCAAAGATTTAAGTAGATAGCCCGAAGAGAGCAGCGAACGACAAGCCATGTGGATCGACGAACCAAGTGTTGAGCACGAACCGTTCGCAGTGGTTCGTGTGATTTCGTGGATCGATTCATGTACTTAGGAGTCCGGTGGCGAAAAGAGGTTCTGACTTCTCATTCACATCGTGGCTTCAGCCCGGTGATGCAAACGCCCAACAAGTCCAGGAAACCGTTTCAACGGTTTTCCTTGGGGGGGCGCAGGTAGCCAACGATATGAAGTCAATGGCTCTGATGACCTGGAGCGAAAAAGTGTTCTCGCAAGAAGTGCGTCTGCAGCAAGGAAACCGTTAAAACGATTCACTGGTTTTTATTGCGCCCAGACACCCCTGCTGAAGCCGCGGTGTGAATGAGAAGTCAAACCTCGCTCGCGACAGACTCCTGGGTAGTTAAGAAAACAAAGAGATCTAGGTAGCGGTCAGTTTTGTCTGGCCAGTTCACAAACCAGGAACTCAAGTTGCAATCGAGGCGTTGCCTGTGAGGTCTTGATCGCAAGGTCCGCGGCGGCGATTTTCCTGATCCCTTCAGCAAGCCTTTCGCTGCTGCTCCTCTGTAACGCGGCGAAAAACTCGTTTCTCTTAAAGCTTGGGACCATCCGCAATACTTCTTCTCCATTTCCGCGATTGAGCAATTCCTTAGCCAGCGCCAGACGGTGATAGTTGCCAGCGATCAACCCGATGAGCATTACCGGCGGAACTTCATTGTCCAGCAGACGACAAAGGGTGTGCAGCGCTCGCTTTCGATCGCCACCGATGAGTTGATCACCCAGTTCGAAATTCGAGAGTTCACGTGACCGGCCCACAAGTGCGTCAACCAGTTCTCGTGTGATGGAGCCAGTTTCAATAGCGGCCGTCGCAAGTTTGTCCAGCTCTGAATGCAACGTCTGCACGTCGGTTCCTACCAGCCCGATGATCTGATTTATAGCCTGTTCATCAATGGTCACTTTCAGGGCCTTGACTCGTGACTTGGCCCACGCCTTTGCCTCACCATCCTTCAAAGCAGGGAAATCTACCACGACGCACTTTTCCATTAATGACTTAGACAGTTTCTTGCCCTTGTGAAGATCATCCGCGATGAAAATCGCCACTGTCGATGGAGCGGGGTTGTTGAGGTAACGAATGAGTACTTCCTCTTCAGCGTCGCGTAGCTTGGGAAAATGCTTGATCCTTACTACTCGGCGGTCCGCCATCATTGGCAATTGTTCGGCTGCGGCAACAGCTTCATTGGCTGAATCAGTTAGAAGACTGAAGCTTGTTTCATTGAATTCGCGCAAAAGAGTGCCGCTCAAGGCGGCGTCCGTCACTGCCCGAGCCACTCGGTCCCGCAGAAAAGTCTCACACCCCACCAGGAGATAGAGCGGCTCAAGGCGACCATCCTTAATTTGTTGTTCGAGATCGAGGCGCGATAGCGTCTTCATTTCTTGTCTAATTCGCCAGCATTAATCAGAGTCGAGACGATGCTTTCGGCAAAACTCCGAGCCATTCGAAGAACAGCCGGATCCTCTTCGTTAAAGAAGTTGCGCGGGTCGTTTGCAAATTCATACTCGCCGCGGAATACAAAGTTTTGGTTGTCGTAGAGCACGCGGTTCTCAGTTTGATCCCGCACCGTGACTGCGGCGACGATGGTCACCTCGAAGATTCGGGCCCGTCCTTTGTCGTCGAGCAATACACCGGCAAAAGAAAAGCTTTTAATAACGCCCTCGATAACCGCATCGGCGCCTTCTCGATCTCCCTGCACGCGTAGACCACGACCGCGATGTACCAACTCATTTATGACTGCGTCCGTGAAACGCGACTCAATCTTGTACCGCAAGGCATTGTTCTGGAAGGCCGGAACGGCGACTGTCTTGATGCGTGATGGAAGTTGGTTTTTCGTCACGGGCTTGTAGCACTCGGCAAAGCCCGAGACGAAAAGAAGCACGATCAAAAACGCGCATAGGCGGACGAACTTTCGCGTCGACAAAGATCTCTCAACGGGAAATTGTTGCATGGGATTCAAGCCTATGGATTCTCTCGCACAGGCGAAGCTTAGGCAAGTAAGGGGACGTTTGAGATCGTGGGTTCGTACTGATCTCATCAGGCCGCGGGCAAGCTTGATAGTGCAACTAGATCTACCTGCTACCGCGAAGTTGTTAATTAAGTAACGCCATGGCTTCGACCATCGAAATCATCAGGCGATGTAGAGAAAAAGCCGTTATGTGAGTGAGACAAGGCAACCTGACCCTCCACCACGTTTAGTCATTAATGCGGAGTCAATTCCATTTCTAATTCATGGTTCACGATTGACCTTCTGGATGGCGTCGACAGTGCGTGCCGTCTCGATCGCAGCTTTCACATCATGCACACGGACAATGTGGGCGCCGCGCAAGATGGCGGCAGTGATAGTAGCCATTGTCCCATGAATTCGCTCGTTTTCAGCTGCGCCACCTAACACGCGGCCGATAAACGATTTTCTTGAAGTACCGATTAGGATAGGAAAATCGGCAAATGCGCGGGCAAGCTGGTCCAACTTCGCGATCAGTTCCAAGTTCTGTTCGTGGCTCTTACCAAAACCGATGCCGGGATCGACCACTATCGATTCGCGTTTTACACCCCGTCTCTCGGCAACAGAGACGCTGCTGCGCAGGCTTGTCGACACTTCTTCGAAAATATTACCGACGCGGGGTAATCCATGCATCATCCCCGGCTGGCCGCGCGAGTGCATCAGCACCAATCCGGCCCCGGCTTTGGCGGCAACGTCTGCCAGAGAGGGATCGAACCGTAATCCCGAGATGTCATTGACAATTGCGGCGCCGGCATTTAGTGCGGCTGTCGCCACTTCGGCCTTTGTTGTATCGATGGAGAAGGGTACTGTGATGCGGTTGGCCAGTTGCTCAATAACCGGCATCACGCGCTTCAGTTCTTCCTCGAGGAAGACCGCGGTACCTCCCGGCCGTGTTGATTCGCCGCCAATATCGATGATGTCGGCTCCTTGGGCGATCATCTGCTCCGCATGTTGAATGGCTTTGTCAGTTGCTGCGAAAAATCCGCCATCGCTAAAACTGTCAGGCGTTACATTGAGCACGCCCATCACCAGCGTGCGCTCGCCGATGTTCAGAGTTTGCCCGACTATATGCCAGCGTCGAGTCATGAGGGGATGATAAAGGGGATAAGGGTGAAAAGTGAAAAAGGGAAAGAGGGAAAGAGGAGAACGACCACTCAAAAGCCGGACGCCAATTTTGGAGTGCGCTGGCCCGGCAGCGCCTTGGCCCAGTGTGGCATTAGGTAGATCCACATTTGTCTTGTCCAGCTTCGAAGTCGGCCAAAGCGGCGCCGGACCGCCGCCCTCCATATCCGCGAAATCACACGAGCAACTACAAAAACTTGTGGAAGGTGAGTCGATGTTAGTTGAGACGCAAAACAAAACAAAAAGGGGAACAGGCTTTCACCCGTTCCCCATTTCCCCTGTCTCTCCGGTTCGTCTTAAGCCGGCGCCGGATTGCCTCCGGTGATCGGTGGCAGAATGGGTTTCAGTGGTTTGACCGAGGGTTCTTTCAGTTGAGGCCGGTCCTCGTGGTCTCCGGAGTCAAGCTGCTGAGTACTCTCGTCAAGCGGCAACCCCGCCACGATTCGTCTGATCTCTACGCCATCTAACGATTCTCGTTCGAGCAAGCATTCAGCCAGTCGGATCATCGTATCGCGATTGTCCTGGATAATCCCTTTGGCCCGTTCATACTGGGCCGTCACGATTTTCTTTACTTGCAAGTCGATCTTGATGGCCGTGTCTTCAGAAAAGTCGCGATGCTGCGCAATCTCACGTCCAAGGAAGATCTGCTCTTCCTTCTTGCCGAAGGTCAACGGTCCCATTTCAGACATTCCGTATTCGCAGACCATTGCGCGCGCCAGTTCGGTGGCTCGCTCAATGTCATTGGAAGCGCCTGTCGTGATGCTGCCGAGGAAAGTCTCTTCAGCAATTCGGCCACCCATTAAGATTGAGATCTGACCCAGCAGGTACTCTTCCGTATAGTTGTGACGGTCGCCTTCGGGAAGTTGTTGCGTGACTCCCAAGGCCATCCCACGCGGAATGATAGTTACTTTATGAACGGGGTCGGCATTCGGAACTTTCAACCCGACGAGCGTGTGCCCGGCTTCGTGATAAGCAGTGACACGTTTCTCCTCGTTCGAAATCACCATACTCTTCCGCTCAGCGCCCATCAGCACTTTGTCCTTCGCCAACTCAAAGTCGGCCATAGCAACCAGCTTCTTGTTATACCGGGCGGCGTTGAGCGCTGCTTCGTTTACCAGGTTTGCCAGATCGGCGCCTGTAAAACCTGGTGTGCCTCGGGCAATTACGCTGATGTCCACATCCTCGCCCAGCGGAATCTTGCGCGTGTGAACTTTCAAAATGCCTTCCCGACCGCGCACATCCGGACGGGAAACCACTACCCGGCGGTCGAAACGGCCAGGTCGTAATAGCGCCGGATCTAGAACGTCCGGTCGGTTGGTCGACGCTATCAAAATAACGCCATCGTTCGACTCGAACCCATCCATCTCAACCAGCAGTTGGTTCAGCGTCTGTTCGCGCTCGTCATGGCCACCGCCGAGCCCCGCGCCTCGATGTCGGCCGACCGCGTCAATCTCATCGATAAAAATAATGCAGGGAGCATTTTTCTTACCCTGCTCAAAGAGGTCGCGAACGCGTGAAGCACCGACACCCACAAACATCTCGACGAAATCAGAACCTGAGATCGAAAAGAAGGGAACATTTGCTTCCCCGGCAATCGCACGGGCTAACAAAGTCTTGCCCGTTCCTGGAGGTCCCATCATCAACACGCCCTTAGGAATTCGGCCGCCCAGCTTTTGAAACTTTTGCGGCTCTTTCAGGAATTCGATGATTTCCTGCAGCTCTTCCTTAGCTTCTTCAACGCCTGCCACATCTTTGAAGGTGACCCGTTTTTGCTGATTGTTGAGTAGCTTCGCTCTGGACTTGCCGAACGAGAGAGCCTTGTTCCCACCTGATTGCATCTGCCGCAGCATGAAGATCCAGATGCCAATGATAAACAACAGGGGCGCCCACGTGATTAGCATCGGCCAGAGGTAGCTGCTGCTCGGCTCTTCCTCAACCTTAGCCACCCGCGGTTTTCCGTTCACGACCTCGCGAGCGGACTTCAAGATGTCGTTCTTAGCATGCTCGTTGGTGAGCTGAACGCGATATTGCTGACCACGGCTGTCAACGGCCACAGTCTCGCTCTGTTTGATAGTTAGGTGACTTAGTTCACCGCTTTGGATCTTAGCGTCAAGCGAGGTGAGATCAATATCTGTGGAATTTGTTCCGCGCGGATTCACAAGTTTGTAAATCAAAAGTGCGCCCGCGATAATTAGTAACCAAAAGACGATTTGTCTAGCTGTCGAACTCAATGTCATTAAAGCCTCCGACGCCCAATAGTACCCGATCCGGGCGTCCTTTGTCGCTCCACCGCTTCAAGGTCAACCTTTCCAGAAAATGGGAGCAGATAAGTCGTTCAAAATAGCACCTCTTTGATGCCGATAATCCCAGCCTTGTTGCAGGCGATGATGCTTTGGGCCTCCCACCTGCCCTTCGAATGGCGCGCCCTTCAAAACTTGACACCGAAGTTGAAGTTTGCCACCAACCTGAAACTGAAAAACCGCCGTCGATCTTCGCGGCGGTCTGCAACCTTGAATTCTAGAGATTGGCGAAACCTTTTTCAACCTTTTTTGATAATCAGCTCTAATCGTCCCTGCTTTCTTCGTACTTTCGTGCCGTCCGGTAATTCCGCTACTCGACCGCCCCTGTTGCCCTCCAGCAACCGTTCAACCCCCAACAAATGCACGCGCTCTACTCGTCGAAGATCTCCCCGTCCTTGAGATAGCCATTGCCTGAGAGCTCGTCTGCGCAGGGCTGCGGGCGCGCCGGAGAGAACATCTACGTTCAGCACCGAGTGGTCGGTTTCTTCGTTTTCAGCCCCTTTTTCCGTAGCCCGTATCAAGAGTTCAGCCGCGTCGCTCGCTAGAGCGGTGCTGTCCTCGCGAAGCAAGCTGGCTGTGCGGGAAAGTGTTTCCACGATGCGGTTATTGAAAGACTGCATTAAAGGGAGGAGTTGCCGCCGAACTTTAACTCGAGCAAAGCTTTCATCCTGATTCATTTCATCGAGGGCGATCTCGACCTCCAGGCGCCGGCAATAAGCCTCGGTATCGCTGCGACGCGCCCAGGAAAGAAGCGGTCGGGCGATCTGGATTTCTGACCCGCTGCGCAACGGACGGAGTGAGTCCATCCCACTCAATCCTTCGCTGGCACTTCCCCGTACGAGACGGAGTAGCACAGTCTCGGCCTGATCGTCCATCGTATGTGCCACGAGAATCAGGTTAGCTTTCTTCCGCTTCGCTGTTCTTTCGAGAAATGCGTACCGCGCACGACGGGCTGCCTGTTCGAGATTGTCCCCAGTCTCAAGCGCTAGTTTCTTCACGTCGGCACGTCCACGAACTGATTGAAAACCAACTTTCTCGGCTAAACGCGAAACCGTCAGAGCATCCTTTTTACTCGTTGCCCGCAATCCGTGATCTAGATGGGCCACAAAGACCGGCAAAGACAGTTTTGACACCTCAGTAAGTTCATGAATGGCGAGTAGCAATGCGGTCGAGTCAACGCCTCCGGATACCGCAACTACAATAGCTTCATTCGAAACTGGCAGTTTCAGGCGATGCCACTCTGACCATAAACTCGACGCAAAAGCGGCGAGCCGGCCACGGTCAACCCGTTTTCTTCCAAGGCGTGTAGTCATAAGTGGATTTTCAAGCCTCGGTTGCTTACGGGTCAACTGGCAGTGAGCAGCGCGTGTCTCCACCTAACAATCGACCACAAACATACACGAATCAACGTTTCTGGTGATTTAGTGGATATCGAGTGCCACAAAGCTACCAGTTGGGGTGTTTAATCGTTAAGAACCAACGTCGCGTCGTAATCGTTCCGAAACTTTCATTACAAGCTCTTACGGATCACAGGCCGCCCCGTTTGACAGAAGGAAACCATGATGCGCATTGCCAGTTTTCTAAAACTCGAAGGTTTTTCCTGGAACCAGAGGCTGAGACTGTTTGGACTTCTCGGGGTTCTTACTCTTGTGTGGGCCTGTTACCCAGTGACGGATACTGGTTTTTCAAACCCTCAGAACTCTGGCGCCAACCAGTGGATGATCGAGTTCCGGACCGGTGAAGAGAAGGTTCAGCTCACGATGCGCTCCAGCCGAAAGCGCGACGAGGGCTCAAGCGGCTGGGGCTTTAGTAGCAATAGCTTCTCGATCGCTCCGGATCAGCTATCGGGTTTGACGCGCGAGCAGACGATGTCGGCTGGTACTCACGTGCAGTTTCAGCTAAAGCGCGATGCCGGAACGTTTACCTTTGAGGGCTGGTTCAAGGAAGGCAATGGCTCGGGACATTTCACCTTTGCGCCCAGTGCATCGTTCGCCGCTGAATTGAACAAGCAGGGATTCGGTACTCCCACTGAAGGGCAACAACTTTCGCTGGCCACAAATGACGTCGGTTTCGCTTTGATCAATGAGCTCAAAGCCCAGGGATACGAACGAGCCACATTGGATCAACTCGTGAAGATGGGAAACCACGGAGTCCGACTTGAGTATCTCCAGGGGCTGAAATCGCTGGGTTACTCGCTCCAATCGATTGATTACCTGATTAAGATGAGGGACCACGGAGTTAGCTTGAATTTTATTCGTGAGCTTGCAGCGCTGGGATATAAAGACCTGCCTGCTGAGGATCTGATTCACACCAGAGATCATGGTGTCACGCCTAGCTTCATCAACGAGTTTGTTTCCGCCGGATACCCCCAGCGACCGCTTAATGAATGGATCGAGATGAGGGATCACGGCGTGAGCACCAGGTACATCAAGGAGTTGGAGGCGCTTGGCTATTCGCGGTTAACGTTGGATGACCTGAGAAGGATGAGAGATCACGGTGTCACGGCGCAGTTCATTGAAGACGTTAAAAAGCTTGGTTACGATCAACTCCCGATTGAACAGCTAATACACGTTCGAGACCATGGCGTGAGCACCTCATTTATTCAGGAGCTTAAAAAGCTTGGCTATGACAAAGTGCCTCTGGACCAACTAATCCGGCTCAAGGATCATGGCGTAAGTGCTTCGTTTATTCAGAAGATGAAAGAGCGGGGCTACTTCAGGGTCCAGGATTAGGATCGCAAAGAAGGATTAAGTGTGTAGCGCTCGGTAGCGGCAGTAGCCCGCTTTGGTTTTCAGCGGAGTACCTGAGTTTTTCGAGCTAATTCATCCTCGCGCATCCACTCCTCCGTTCTGTATTGGGTGGCTACCCAATTTCAGAGTTACCGTGCTTTAATTATCCGTCCCCAGACAAATTGTTCCTCACATAGGA
>WNFZ01000152.1_pt1 | contig 111692 bp, 110 predicted proteins | sample 5400081 | NCBI WGS metagenome assembly WNFZ01 (sample SAMN13153365, study PRJNA577476) | soil metagenome | isolation source: 80 cm soil or saprolite under grassland replicate 1 | place: USA:California | collected 2016-06-15
GCCCTGACCCCCGCGCCGCACGGCTTCACCGTCGCCGAGCACGCCGCCCGGGTCTGCGCCATGACCGGGCAGGCCGGCTACACGATCCGTCAGGCCGCTTACGACTTGCGCAAGCTCCGCGGCAAGAACCTCATCACCAAGCCAGGCCGGTCACGGCGCTACCACGTCCCCCCGCAAGCTGCCCGCACCATCGCCAGCCTGCTTGCCCTCCGTGACCAGGTCATCGGCCCGATCCTGGCCGGCGTCCGCAGCCCCCGCATGGGACGCAAACCCGCCGTCTGGACTCGCGTGGACCGCGACTACGAGACCCTCCGCATCGGCATGCAGACCCTCTTCCACGACCTCGGCATCACACCCGTCACGCCTGCCGCATAGACAACATTTGTCGATCGGAGAAATGCAGGTTTCTAGCCCCAATGCCATCGACCGCCAACAGCGGCTGGTCTCACACGTTCGGAACTGGCCGCTGACCTGGGTGGTTGGGCCGACGACAAAACTCGCTGGCCAGCGGGTTTGGCTGGTTTGTGGTTGCTGATCCCGCGCTAAGCGGGCTGATCTCCCGGCTGGGTGCCTTGCTGGGCCTGCGGGTGTGACTTGCTGGGCCTGCGGGTGTGAGTGGCAACCGTGAAGCGTGTGCCCACAGGGATGCAGCCAGGACCGTTCGGTATACAGTGCGTTAAATGACTGGCCACGGCATACGTCGTTGATCGTAGGTCTGCCCAGTCATGTGCTGATGGCTGGCGGTCCGGCCTCGCGCACAGTATGGCGAGATGATGGAGAACCAGCGGCCAGCTAGACGGGCATTGCCAGCTCCGGTGCGGACTTTGGAAGCGCCTGACGGCGCTGCGCGCTCTGTGGTGCCATTGCCGCAGGATCACTACGTAGTGACTTCCTCCGAGTGGCGAGCCCGTATCTCCGTGGTCATCCCGGCGTTCAACGAGGCTGACAATCTGCGGTGGCTCCTGCCACAACTCGCCGACGTGGACGAGGTGATCGTCGTTGACGGCGAATCGGCTGACGGAACCAGCAACGTCGTGCGGGAACTGTGCCCGGACGCGACACTCATCCGGCAGCGGCCGCAGGGTAAGGGTGCGGCGCTGCGTGCCGGGTTCGCCGCCGCCATGGGTGACGTCATCGTAATGCTCGACGCCGACGGAAGCATGGATCCGCTAGAGATCGATACCTTCGTCGCACTGATCGCCCGCGGATTCGACGTTGTGAAGGGGTCGCGCCACTCGTGCGGGGGCGGGTCGGAGGACCTGACCTTCATCCGCCGGGTAGGAAACCGGCTGTTCGTCCGGCTCGCCAACCTGCTGTACGGGAGCAGCTGGAGCGACCTGTGCTACGGCTACATCGCTATGCGCCGGTCGGCACTTGACCGGTTGCGCCTGCACTCCGACGGGTTCGAGATCGAGACCGAGATTTGCGTGCACGCGGTGACCGCAGACCTTGCCGTGGCCGAGGTGCCGAGCTATGAGCTCAACCGCCGCTCGGGAGTGTCCAACTTGCACCCGCTCAGGGACGGGTGGCGCGTGCTGAAGGTACTGCTCCGCAACCGGCTGCGTCGGCGCACCGAAGTCGCCCGATGGGCCAGGGTCGGCCAAATTCAGCTTGAGCATGCGGGGCTTGAGCCCGCAGACGGGTGATTGAATATGTCCGCTGAGGTCACGCCCGACTATCTGTCGGTGGTCGTCTGCACATACCACGAGGAACGCCGCCCGCTGCTGGAGCGCGCGCTCGAGGCACTTAAGCATCAGGAGCAGCCGCCCGCCGCGGTCATCGTCGTCGTCGACCACAACCCGAGGCTTCTCGGCGCGCTGCGGGCAGACCACCCGCACCTCGCTGTCGTGCCCAACGACATGAACCGCGGATTGTCGGGGGCGCGCAACTGCGGCCTCGCGCTAACGGCTACGCCCGTCGTCGCTTTCCTCGATGACGACGCGGTTCCGGAGCTGGACTGGGTTGCCCGCCTCACGCAGGCATACGGAGCGGCCGCCGGGCAATACATCCTTGGGGTGGGTGGCGCGATCATCCCTTACTGGGCGCAAGAGAGGCCTTCGTGGTTCCCGGCCGAGTTCGACTGGGTTGTGGGCTGCACCTACAAGGGTGCCCGGACTGACCCAGGGCCGGTACGCAACATGCTCGGCGCGAACATGTCCTTCCGGACCGCGGAGCTGCGCCAGGTCGGCGGATTCCGCGAAGGCATCGGCCGGATCGGCGCAGTTCCGCTCGGTTGCGAGGAAACCGAGGCATGCATCCGTATGGCTCGCGAGTTCCCTGGCAGCCAGATCCGGTTCGAGCCCACCGCCCGGGTGCATCACCACGTGCCAGCCGAACGAGCTGGCTGGCGATACCTGTTGCGCCGGTGCTGGGCCGAGGGACTTTCGAAGGCACACGTCAGCGCGCTCGCCGGACGCTCCGCCGCGCTCGCAAGCGAGCGGAATTACGCGACGCGAACGCTCCCCAGGGCGGTCGCTCAGTCGTTCGGCGAATCCGTGCGCAGCGTGCGGGCGGCGCCACTCGGGCGGGCAGTCGCCATGGTGGTCGGCCTCACCGTGACCACCGCAGGGTTCATGGCGGGCCGACGGGGCTCCATGCGGTCCGTGGGCTACGCCGCATCCCAGCCGCACGATCTTCAGCAGGGCCTTTAGGGGGACAGCCATGATCAGCAGGGCCTTTAGGGGGACAGCCATGATCAGCAGGGCCTTTGGGCGGGACGGCTATGAGTAGACGGCCAGCTTTCCGGCGAACATCGCGACGCACGCTCCGCTCCGCGGCCATCGTCGCGGCCGTGAGTGCCCCGTTGCTGACAGCCGGTGCCACAGTCGCCGCCTCGTCCGGGTCCCTACCGCCCCGGTCCGGCTCGCCGGGTTCCGGCTTGCCCGGCTCCGTCTCGTCCGGTGCTCCTGTCGCCGCCGCATGCGCTGTCCGGGGCCTCCCGACACTCGGCGGCCGGTATGGCAACGTAACCGCCGCGGCGGCGAATGGCGACATTGTCGGCATCGCTGACAACACGGCGGGGGTCGCCCAGCCGGTCCTGTGGCGGGCCGGGAAACCCGAGCGAATCCGCACGGGCCTGGCCGGCAGCGTCCCCGCCGGCCTCAACGCCCATGGAGACGTCGTGGGCAACAGCCCGAACGGGGAAGACACAATCGGCTGGGTCCGGTCGGGGAGCCGGGTCACACAGCTCCGGGGCACACGGCTCCGGGGCACACGGCTCGCCGCACTCCCCGCCGCCATCAGCAACAGCGGCATCGTCGTCGGCGCACTTGAGTCGACAGAAGGAACGCCGGCCGAGGGAGACAACACGCCGGGGTCGTTGGAAGACGAGCAGGCCGCCGTGTGGCGGTCGCCGACCGGTCCACCGCAGTTGCTCGCCCCGCTGCCTGGTGATCAGGGTGCCCACGCGTTCGCGGTCGCCGCCGACGGACGGGTCGGCGGTATCTCGGAAGGCCATCGTTTCCGCCCCGTCGTGTGGGATCACGCCGGGAGACCCCACGTGCTGCCCGGTCTGGGCGGCGGGTATGGCATCGTCCGCGCGTTCGGTCCCGGCGGCGTGGCGGTCGGTGACGCCGTGGCCAAGGACGGAACGGACCACGCGGTGCGGTGGAGCGCGGGCGGGCGGATCACCGATCTCGGCCTGCCGGCCGGGAGCCGCACCGCACAAGCCAGCGGCGTCCTGCCTGGCGGAGTCGTCGTGGGCACGGCCCAGCTGCCCGCGCCCGGCGGCGGCGTACTCACACGGGCCGTGCGCTGGCCCGCGGCCGAGCAGCCGCAGTTGCTCGGCAGGCAGCAGGGCCCGGGGCAGGCCATGGTGGCCGGCGCCGCCTCGGCACGGACTGCGGTGGGCTACCGAACGGACGCTAGTGGCGGCCGGCATCCAGTGATGTGGCGGTGTGGGTCATGAAGCGCGTCATGATTTTGCTGACCGCGGTTGCGCTCGCTTGTGCGGCGGTCATCGCGACGGCAGTGTTGCCCCACGTCCGGGCCAAGGCAGCGACCACGTTCTCGTTCGCGGTGGCGGGCGATCTGGGGGCGAACAGCAACACCTCCGGAGTAATCAACGCGGTGGCCGCCAGCGGGTCTGCACTGTTCTGGCCCATCGGTGATCTCAGTTACAGCCAGGTCCCCTCGGAGTCGGATTGGTGCGATTACGTCCACGCCCGGCTCGGCGCGAGCTACCCCGTCGAGGTGCTCCCCGGCAACCACGAGGACAACGACGGGCCGGACGGATTCATCGGCAACTTCGCGTCGTGCCTGCCCGACCGGATCGGTGGCGTGCAAGGCACCTATCCGGATGAGTACTTCGTCGACTATCCCGCCGCGAACCCGCTCGTGCGGTTCGTCATGATCTCGCCGGGCCTCGACCTGAATGCCAACGGCACCAACTGGTCGTACAAGCAGGGCACGACCCACTACAACTGGACGGCGAGCGCGATCGATGGGGCCCGCGCGGCCGGGATCCCGTGGGTCGTCGTGGGGATGCACGAGTACTGCCTGTCGCTCGTGAACCACTCCTGCTTTATCAGCGACGACCTGATGAACCTGCTCGTCTCCAAGAAGGTCGACCTCGACCTCCAGGCCCATGACCACGCCTATTCGCGGAGCAAGCAGCTCGCGCTGGGCCCGGGCTGTGCCGCGATCTCGAGCACGAGCTTCAACTCGTCCTGCGTCGCTGACGCCAATCCTGCGTCCAGCTACACCGCGGGAAACGGCACCGTGATCGCGACCGTGGGCAGCGGCGGGCGGTCGATCAACTCGCAGGACCCGACGCTGGCCTGGGCACCTTACTTCCAGACCTACATGGGGTCCAACAACAATGCCACCTACGGGTTCCTCAAGGTCAACGTCTCGGACAGCCAGCTGTCGGCGCAGTTCGTCCGCGGGGCGGGTGGTAGCTACACCGACTCGTTCTCGCTGACCAAGCCGGTATCGACGTCATCCCCGACCCCGACTCCGACTCCGACTCCGACTCCGACTCCGACTCCGACTTCGACGCCAGCGCAAGCATCCGTCCGCAGCAGCGCGACCTACGCCGGCACCACGAGCGAGTCGTCGTCCACCGTGCCGATGCCAGCCGGATGGCAGCCGGGCGACGTCGTTTATGTCGGCTATGAGCTGACCGCCAGCACCGGGTCGATTACCGTGCCGCCCGGCTGGGTTGAGGCGGTACCGCACTTCCGGTCGGCCAGTTCCACCAGTTCGCTGACCGGTGTGCTGCGCCGCGTCATGCAGGCAGGCGACCCGAACAGCCTCACCGTCAGCCACAGCTCCGGCCGGTTCGCCGCCATATCGGCCGCCATCCAGGGCGCCGACAACACCACGCCGGAAGACGCCACCCCAACCGTCGATAACAACACCGGCATCGCCTTCCCCAACGTCGAGATCCCGTCCATCACCCCCGTGCAGCAGGACGCGCTGCTGCTCGACTTCGCCGCCATCCGCAACGGCACCAACGGGTCAGTCACTACCTTCACCGCGCCCACCGGGATGACGGAGGTGGCGCAGGTCGCCAGCGCCGTCTCGGGGACCTCCAACGCCGCCATCGAGATGAGCTTCGCCGCGCTAACCTCCAACGCCGCGACCGGGATCAATGATGCCACCGTCCAAACCCCGGGCGGCACTGCGGCCAACCCGATGGGCTCCGCCATCGCGGTCCGCTCGACGGGCTAGTACGAGGCTGCAATCCACCGGGGCCGACGCGCACGCCGGCCCCGGTGGATGCTCGCGGCGGCCGCGCGGCCCCGCGGCAGACCCGGGCCGCGCCGACCGGACGCTCACGTCTGCGAGCCGCCAGGACGTTCAGCGGCTACTCCGGCTCGCCGGGACGGGGCGCGTTGTGGCACCCAGTAGCGGCGCCGTTTCCGTTCGCAATCGACTCGACCTGCAGCGAGCTTCTGCGTCATTTCCTGGGAGGTCACACGCCCGCCTCAGCCCGTGCTCACGGGTGCGGCGGGGGGGCAGATCTCAGCTAAGTAGATTCCCTCGATTTGCGTAGTCCCTCTCGTACATACGGGCGTGCCAGGTCCGTGACCCGGCCAACCATAGTGGCCCCATGACAACGAACCCGGTCGCGGACACCGGATGGCTATCTTTCGACCTGCACGGGCGGGCGCGCATGGGGGTGGCCCGGAATGCGCCGACCGCCGCACAGCTGCGCATGATGTTCGCCGATTTCCTCACGGAAGACGGCAACGGGCCGTTCGACCTCACGGTCACCGGGGAGATGCAGCCGGTCCACGGGGTTGCGTACGCCGATGACACCTTCTCCTACACCCCCGATGCGATCTGCCTGCGCACGCCCCCCTTGCAGATCTTCCGCAACGGCACAGGCATGCGGCTGAACGGTCCTGGAGAGCTGCTCACCACCGTGCTTCCGCTGCTGGACCGGATTCTGGTGGAGCGGGACGTCGCAATGATCCACGCGGCGACCGTCAGCATCGACGGCCACGGCGTCGCGCTGCCGGCAGCCGGCGGGGTCGGCAAGACCAGCACGATCGCGAAGCTGATGCGGCACCGAGGCATCGGCTTCATGGGCGACGACTGGGCCTTCGTCTCGGCCGAGGGGGAGCTGCTCGGGTTCGCCAAGCCGATGTCCATAAAGCCGCACCACCGCACTATCTACCCGCATCTTTTCCACCGGATGCGCAAGCCCCTGGTGCCGAAGAGGCTGTCGCGGCCCATCGGCCGGCTGACAACCGCGGTGCATCCCGTCGTCGTGCGCTACCCGCGGCTGGCTGCCTTCACCAGGCGATGGTCGCCTGAACACATGATCATCCCGCCGCATGAGGCACTCCGCGGCTCGCCCATCGTGCGGTCCGCCCCGCTGTCGGCCGCAGTGTACGTCGAGCGGTTCGACGGCGCGGAGCCGTGGCTGGGCGAGCTCGACCGGTCCGCGATGGTCGCCCGGATGCTTGGCAACTTCCACATCGAGATGACCGCCTACTCGCGCGAGGTGCTGAATCTCCTTGGCGCGACCGGGCTGATCCCGCTGCAGGACATCTTCGCCGACAAGGCCACGATCCTCGGCAAGGCGCTCCAGGACGTGCCCACATTCCTGCTCCAGGTGCCCGTGGCCTACGGCGCTGACCATGCCTCCGACGTCATCGTCGACCAGCTAGCGGCGGTGACCGCTGCACTCGGTGTGTCAGTCGAGAGCAGGTCATGAGTGTCGTTGACGACCATGTCCAGCTTGCAGACCTGACGGTCGTCATACCAGTTCGCAACGCCGAGCGGCTCCTCCCGGCATGCATGGAATCGGCGCTACGGGAGCAACCTCGGGCGGTCATCGTCGTCGACGGAGAGTCGAGCGACCGCACCGTCGAGATCGCCCGCGAGTACGGCGCGCTGGTCGTCTCGGACGAAGGGCGGGGCCTTCCGGTGGCCCGCAAGCTCGGCGCCGAGCTCGCAACAACCCAGTACGTCGTCCTGGTCGATGCCGATGTCGTGCTGCACGAGGGTGCCTTGCACAGCCTGCGTCAAGAGTTCGAGGAGGGGAACTACACCGCGCTGCAGGCCGGCCTGATCAGCACCGGTGGCCCAGGCTACTGGGGCCGTGCGCTCGCACAACACCACCGGTGGGGCCGCAGCAGGAACTGGTTCGGCCTAGTCGCCACTATCTTCGAACGGGAAACGCTGCTCCGTATTGGCTTCGACGAGAAGTTCATCTCAGGCGAGGACATCGAGCTGCGCTGGCGGTTGCAGCGGGAGGGCGCACGCGTTGGCGTTTCGGCGCGAACCCTCGTCACCCACCGGTTCGGTGAGGACTCCTTCGCCTTCGCGCGCATGCAGTTCCGCATGGACGGCCGGGGCCTCGGCAAGATGATCCGCAAGCATGGATGGCGGGGTGCGCCCCTGCTGGCGTTGCCCGGCGCTGCTGCCGTTCGGGGCATCGGGCTCAGCTTGGTTCGGCTCCGCCCGCAGTGGATCCCCTACTATCTCTGCTTCGCCATCTTCAACTACCTGGCGATGATCGCCGAGCTGGCAGGTGTCGCTCCCCAGGTAACGGAGCGGCTGGTGCGCCGGGTCCTGGGTAAGGGGGCGATGACCGGCGACGCGATCGGCCTGATTGTCGGTCGCATGGCATCGCTGGGTCTCGGGTTCCTGTTCTGGCTGATCGCAGCCCACGTGGCCACGCCAGCACAGGTCGGATTCACAGCGGCCGTCGTGTCAGCGATGATGCTGTGCACACAGTTCGCCCAGCTCGGCACCGGACAGGCCTTCATCAAGCTGTACCCCCGGCACCTCAGGAACCCGGCACCGTTGCTTGACAGCGTGCTCTCCATGACCGTGATCGGGGCGATTGCGGGCGGCCTGGCCTTCTTGCTGCTCGCTCGCACCATGTTCAGCCAGCTCGATCAAGTAGCGCACGATCCGGTCTGGGCGGTCGCGTTTCTCGCCCTGTCGGTCTTCGGCACCGCGCAGATCGTCTTCGACCAGATCTCGATGGGTCTTGAACGCGGCGGCCAGGCCGTTACCCGTAACGTCGCCTGTGGCCTGCTCACGCTTGCGCCGCTGGCCGTGCTGCCCGCCCTCGGTGTTGGGGTGTCCAGACTGGGACTCTTCCTGGCCTGGGTCCTGGGAGGTGCGGGCACGGTCACGTTCGGCCTATGGCAGCTCCGGAAGTCGTGCGGCGGTTACCTGTACCGGCCACGGCTCGTACGCAGCCTCGCTCCGGCAATGGCTACGACCGGCCTCGCCAATCACGCGCTCACGCTGACCGAGCGCGTACCCGGGCTGGTATTGCCGATCGTGGTCGCCGAACTGCTCTCCCCCCAGGCGAACGCATACTGGTACGTGATCTGGATGAGTGCCTGGGTGGTGTTCATCACACCCCTTTCGGTAGGTATCGCGCTGTTCGCCGAAGGCTCCCATCGGCCGAAGACCATCTCGACCGCCACGGCCCAGGCCCTGCGGGTCTCGCTGATCTTCGGCGGTGGAGGCGCGATCGTACTGTGGCTGCTCGCCAGCCCCGTTCTCGACCTGCTCGGCCACGACTACGCGCGGGCTGGCTCCACGCCGCTGCGCATCCTGTTGTTCGGCGTGGTCCCGATGGCGTTCACCAGCGCCTACTACGCCGGGTGCCGGGCGCGGGGGCGGCTGGGTGAGGCGATCGTCATCGGTATCCTCGGCGGCCTGGCGGCCATCTTCGTCACTGCCATGGCAGGCGTCCACTACGGCCTGACCGGCATGGCGGTCGCCTGGGTTGCCGTCCAGGCGATCGTCGCCTGCTGGGCCGGGCTGCGGCTCTGGGCGGCGCGGTGGTAGAAGCACCCGCAGGAATCAAGCCGACACTGGCACCAACGCAGCAGACGTCACGCCGCCCGGTGATGCTTGAGCAGCTGCGCTTCCTCGCGCTGCCGGTCGCCGCGGTCGCGTGCTGGGCCTGGTCGCTCCCGCGCATCCACGCCGGGGCGATGAACGATCTCGGCCTCGTCTCTGTGCTGCCATGGCAGACGTGGCTGGCGTTCGGCCTGCTCACCGTCGGCTTCATCGCCTGCTGGCGGCGCGCTGAACGGACAACCTGGCTGCTCCTCGTGCATGTGCTGCTGCTGATTTTCATGCTGTACGGGCTGCCCGGCCTGGTCCTCCACGAGCCGAGCGGGCCCATCGTGTTCCGGCACGCCGGCATCACCGAGAACCTGATCCGGACCAGGATCGTCAACACCAAGATCGACGCCTACTTCAGCTGGCCCGGTTTCTTCATGGGCCTGGCCACGCTGGTCAAGCTCAGCGGGGCATCGAGCGCGCTCACCTTCGCCACCTGGGCGACCGTCGCCTTCAACCTGCTATACCTGGCACCGCTGCTGCTCCTGACGCGGGCGCTGACGCGGGATCCGCGGCTGACGTGGGCCACCATATGGATCTTCTACGCGGCGAACTGGATCGAGCAGGATTACCTGTCGCCGCAGGCCTTCACCTATCTCCTCTACCTGACGATCCTGGCACTGCTGCTCACGTATCTCCGCTCACGCGATAGCGACCCCGACACAGGCGGCCGGTGGGGACGCAAGCTGCGGACGCTGCTCCGGGTACGCATGGCTGACGTTCCGGTTCCCGCGGTCTCCCGCCGGACGACCGCGGCCGTGGTGGCGCTGGTGGTGCTGCTCTACACCGCCACCGTAGCGAGCCACCAGCTCACGCCGTTCGCGATCCTGATCAGCGTGGTGGCGCTCGTCGCAATCGGCCAGTGCACCGCACGTGGGCTGCCGCTGCTGATGGCGGTCATCGTCGCTGTGTGGGTTGCCTTCGTCGCGCATGGCTACGTCTCCGGGCATTTCGGCCAAATGGTCGGCAGCCTTGGCGACCTGACCAGGGCCACCTCGGCCAACGTCACCGCGCGGCTCAGCGGCAGCCCGCAGCACCTGCTCGTGGTCCGGGAGCGGCTGCTGCTCAGCGGGATGCTGTGGCTGCTCGCGCTACTCGGCGGCATCCGCCGGTTCCGGGCCGGCTATGCCGACCAAGCGGCCGCCGCACTGTGCGTCGTGCCGCTGCTCATGTTCGGCATGCAGGTGTACGGCGGCGAGATGCTGTTGCGCATCTACTTCTTCATGCTGCCCTTCGTGGCATTCTTCGCCGCAGCCGCTCTCCAGGTGAACCGGGTGCCGGGCCGCAGGCTGCGCGCTCGCCTGCCTGTCGCGCTGCGCCGCAGCGCCACCGCCACCGCCACCGTCACCGCCCTCGGCCTGCCCATCACCGTGCTGCTGGCCGGCTGCCTGCTGGCGCGATACGGGAACGAGCGCGCGGAATACTTCACCCCGAGTGACCGGGCCGCGTTCAGCTTCCTATACGCGCAGGCGCGGCCAGGTTCCACATTCGCGGTCGAGCAGCCGTACCTGCCGTGGAAATACCAGGGATACGACCAGCACAAGTACCTGTCGCTCGAGTTCATGCTCGGCCAGCCGAACCCGCCCTCGCCCGCTCAGGCGCTGGCCCTGGTCACCCGGGCGCTCCGGCCGTTCCCCGGGCACCCAGCCGGATTCGTGATCTTGACCCGCTCGCAGCACGTGTACGCCCAGACCTTCGGCGGCGTGCTCTCGTTGAGCTACATCGACAATTTCGAGCACCTGCTGTCGAAGTCGCCGCGGTTCCGGCTCGTTTACGCCAGTTCCAGCGCGCAGGTCTACGCACGACAGCTCTACCGGCGGCATCCCGCACTGGTTCAGCCACGACGGCCGGAGTTGAGGCATGCACGATAGATGGCTGCGGCCCGGAATAGTCCTCGCCTCCGGCGCCGCCCTGGCAACGGTGATAGGCACCGGGATTGGCGCCCCCTGGCGCACGATCCTGGCCCTATGGTTCGTGCTCGTCTGTCCGGGTGTGAGTCTGGTCGGCGTGCTCGGCCTGCGAGACCGCCTGGTCGAACTGGGCATCGTGGCGCCGCTGAGCCTGACGCTCGTGACGCTCACCTCGGTCGCCCTGTTCTACGGGGGTGTCTGGTCCACCAAAGCGGAGTTCGGCCTGCTGCTCGGGCTGTGCCTGATCGGGCTTGCCTGGTCCCATCTCCGCTCTCGTACCGACGTGAAGGGGGAGGCATGAGCTATCTGCTAGCGACCGATCCGCTGCAGCTCAGGGTAATCACTCCCGTCTACTTCGTGCCGATCGCCGCGTTGCTTGTCCTGCTCGTGGAGCGGGAGATGATCCGCACCAGGCCGGGAACGCCGAGGACGACGGCGCACCACGTGATCGATCTCGCCATCGTCCCGCTAGTGTCCCTGTTCCTGATCTTCGTCGGCCTCCGCGCCGCCACCATGCTCGGGTGAGCGCCATGACAGTACCCACAACGCTCGTACAACCGCGCCGGACGAAGCGGGCCAGCCTTGCCCTTCAGGGCCTGGCCTTCGCGACCGCCCTGGTCGGCGCAGAGGCGGTCTACCGCCTGGCCGGCCAGTTCTGGGGCGCAGCCTGTTTTGCCGTGGTCTTCCTCGCGATCGTCCATGTTGCCGCACTGGTCGGCGCGCGGGGGGCCGGCGCGCGGGGAACCGCTAATCCGGCGCTGACAGCACTCATCGCGGCGGCCAGCCTGGTCCCGCTGGAACGGCTGCTCGTGCTCAGCGCGCCCACGCTGACCTTCCTGCGGCTCTACCCGAATGCTCTGTGGATGCTGCCCATCGCCGTGACCGGGGGGTACGCCTACCGGGCCCGCTGGATTCCGGGGCCGCGCCCACTGGTGCTACCCCCGCCCGGCCACCGACGGCCGCGCGCCGTCCAGGCGGCCGTGCTGGTGACGGGTGCCGGGCTCGGCGTGCTTGGCGCCGTTATCGTTCCCTATGCCGGCCCGCATGTGCTGGTCCACCAGGACGCGGCGAAGTGGGCCGGGGCAGCGCTGTTCGCGCTGGCCGGCGCGGCGGAAGAACTGGCCTGGCGCGGCGTCCTGCAGCCGTTCGCGGTCACCGCCGCCGGCCCGGCGGGGATCGCATTCTCCTTCCTCGCGTCCGCGTACGTCTCGGTGGCCTGGATGGGCCCGATAGCGGCCGTGCCTGTCATCGCCCTGTCGGCGGTGACCAGCGTGGTCGTCTACCGGACTCGCTACCTGGGCGGGGCCGTGGCGGCCCACTTCCTGCTGAACCTGCTGCTGCTGACGCTACGGTGAGCGAATCCACGCTCGTCATCACCAGCGACCTCCATCTCGGCGGCGGCACGGCGGGTGTCTGGGGCCCGAGATTCAGCGACGAGTTCACTGATGACCAGGCCTTCGTTGAGTTTCTTCGCTGTCTCAGCCCGCGCCCGGGGAGCCGGCTGGTGTTCCTCGGCGACGCCTTCGATTTCTTGCGGGTTCCGGTCACTGGCGCGCGTACCGGCCTGTTCGCCCGCAGCGAGGCCGAAGCGGTCGCCCAGCTTGACCGGATAGCCGCAGCCCACCCCGTAGTGATGACCGCCCTGTCGGATACGCTCGCCGCCGGTGTACGCGTCGACTTCGTGTCGGGAAATCACGACGCGGAACTCATTCGTCCGGCGGTGCGGGAACGGCTCCGCGCGCTGCTTGGCGCGCCGGTCGGCTTTCACCCGTGGATTCTGTACATCCCCGGGTTGCTGTACGCCGAGCACGGTCATCATCATCACGACATCAACACCTTCGCCCGCCCGCTTTACCCCTACGCGACGACGGAAGGGCGCCTTGAGCGGCCACCCGCAGCATGGCTTGGCGACCTAAGGCGCTTCCCGGCCAGGCCGAGCCGCCTGTGGCGGGATGCCATCACCGGACTGCGCGGTCGCCCCCCGGCCAGGAAGCGCACCGCGTACCTCGCCGGACTCGCTCCGGCGCACGCGAACGAGATCGGCCTCCCGGCGGTCGTGCTGGCGCAGTTGCACGACCTGGCCAGCCGGTCGCCGGTCGCCATCGGACGCCGGCTCGCCCGCCAGCGGCTGGGGCGCGGTGACTGCCGCGGTTACCTGCCCGCCGCCGCTGCCGCCGTGCACGACCTGCTGGCCAGGAACCAGCTTGCCGTACCGTTCTACGCGTTCGGCCACACGCATGCCGCGATGCGATTGCCGCTCGGCACGAATGCCTGGTACCTCAACAGCGGCACCTGGTCGGCAACGACCTGGGGAGGCGCCCGGGCCCGCAGGACATGGGTTGAAATCACGGCAGGTGCGGCGCCTGCCGCGCAGCTGTTCCAATGGACCGGCGCCGCAGAGCCGCTAACCCGTAGTTCCCCCCGGATGACCTGACACCCCTGTTCACCAGGGAGAACGTGGACGTACATGACTACCGTAGGCATGTAAGTCCGGCACCTGAAGCTCTATGACCAGGGCAGACATGATGGGCCTTATGAGCCTGGGGGGAACTTCGGGCTAACTGACCGCAGGGCGCCAGCTTAGGACCAGGACGCCGCCCTGGAATGTCCTTCGCGGAGCTGTGCTCGGCGGGCGAGGGCGACGGCCTCCAGAGTAGTGTGGACACCCAGCTTCGCCATCAGGTTTTGCAGGTGGCTGCGGACCGTGTTAGCGGACAGGTGCATAAGCTCAGCGACCTCACGTCGGCCGATGCCTTGGGCCAGATATGAGAGCACCTCTCGCTCACGAGGGGTGAGGCTCCCGAGCGGGTGCTTCAAAGATGCCTCCCGCTCGTCGCGCTCATGCAGGAGCAACCGAAGGACCGGGCCCAGCGCCGTGGCCGGGAGCCATGTTTCGTCGCGCATCACGCCCCGGATAACGCCCAACAACTGCTCGATCGACTCCTCCTTTGGTACCCATCCGGCGATCCCGCTGCGAAGCGCCTCCACGATACGCGTGGCCTCCGGCACCGTTCCCAGCATGATCACCCGGACCGGCTGTGGGGTGGCGGCGCGGATGCAGGCCAGCTCGGCGGCCAGGCGGAGACCCTCCGTCAACTCGCTGTCCAGCAGCACGACGTCGACATGACGACCAAAGAGCAACCTGCGGGCAGCCGCCGCTGACTCTGCGGCGGCGACCAGCAGCAGGCCGGGCTCAGCTGCGAGCCGGGAAGCGAGTGCGTCGGCGAAAGTACGCTGGCAGTCGACCACAACCACACTGATCTGGGTCATGCCGACAGCGTGACCTTCCCGTGGGGATGGCGGCACCTCGGATGTGCGTGGATTTCTACGATTTATGTAGGAGAGCACACATCGTGCGGAACCTCGTCCGTCAGTCGAGCCCGGACTGCGATGGCCGATGCCTCGAGCCGCGAATGGGCACCGAGCTTGGTTAGCACGTTCTGTGAATAGGTTCGAACCGTGCTGGGCGCGATCTGCATCGACCGCGCCATCTGCTTGGTGCTTTCGCCGGCCACGATTCGGCGGAGCACCTCCAGTTCCCGCACGGTGAGGTAGTCCCACGGTTCCTTGCGCGGCTGCGCGGTCAGGTGTCGTACGACATCGCGGACCAAGTCGGTCTGGAATACGAACCCTCCGGTGGCTACCTGCAGGAGCGCAGCCGCGATCTTGTCGACGGTCTGGTCCTTGCGGATGATCCCGACAACGCCGAGATCGATCGCCTTGGAGAGGACCAGCGGATCTGCCACGCCCGACAGGATGAGAACCTGCGTATCGGGGTGACCCGTCCGGATGGCTCGCGCCGTTTCCAGGCCATCCTCTCGTCCCGGTAGGTAGAGGTCCAGCAGGCACACGTCCGGGTGGGCCTTCGCGACCGCTCTCAGGCATTCCTCCGGCGTCGTCGCCGCCGCGAGGACGTCGTGGCCCCGCGCCTGGAGGGCGACCGCGAGCGATTCAACCAGAATTCTCTGATCATCGCAGAGTACGAGCCGCATCATTGCACCTCACATTCAGCCGTCGGCGGCCTGCAGCGCGGGAATTGCCACTCGGCCTGATCCCGGACCTGCTCCACGCGGGCGCGAACGGCTGACGGGATCGCGGCGTGGCACAGGGTGGCATCAGCAGGCACGATGATGCTCGCGACAGGCTGACGCAGGCCGTAGGAAATCTCGTGGAGACGATCAATGTCCGGGACGTTCGATCCGGAGTCTGCCAGGCGCAGGTTCCGGACAACCGCACGCCCTTCCTCGGGCGCGGCGTTCATCGACGCCGCTTCGGAGCCCGGCTCGAGCGGGAAGCCGAGCGGGCCATTCGTCAACGCAGGTTCCACCCCCATCATCGGCACAGGACTCCCCATCGCACCGCTGGGATGACCTGAGCGGGTGCCCCAAACCAGGATAAAGGATCGGTAAACGACTCGTCTACTACACTTGCGCGGCGTCCAAGTGCTCCCACGGCGGCGCGACCTGCGGCCGACAGGCCGAGAGCGGCAGCCACAAGCTTACCCGTGCTCCGCCGAGGGCGCCGCAGCCGCATTCGAGTCTTCCTCCGTAGTTGACCACGTTCCGGGCTGCTGCGCGGAGACCAATCCCGAGGCCCTCCTGGAGCTTGCCGAAGCCCGGACCGCTGTCGTCCACCACTATCAGGGCCCGTCCGTCCTGGCTCCGGATCTCGATCGCCACGGTGCCCGACGAACCCGCCGCGCGTGCCGCGTTGCTCAGCACGTTGGCAATGATGCGGCGAAGGATCACCGGGTGGACGGATACATGCACGGGCTCGGCGGGCCACAGCACGTTTACCTCTACCGGGTTGGTCACGCACTCAGCCGCCACGGCCTCGCTGATGATCGTCGCCAGATCGGCCCGGGCGTCCGGCGTGCCGGGCTGAGCGGCGTGCAGCCAATTCTGGATCATGTCCGCAAGCCATTCGGCCTGCTGGACGATCTGTTCCAAGCGGGCATGTACGGACCTGGGCAGGCCCGGCTCCGTCAGGGCCGCCCCTGCCAGCGCGAGCACGCCGGCGACCGGCTGCCGCATGTCGTGACATGCTTCTCGTAGCCCCTGAGCGGCATCCGCCCTTTCCTGGGCATCAACCCTTGGCACTAATGTCACCTACCCCCCAGCACCGGCCCCAGAACGGACCCTGCGGCAGCAGGCAAGCCGTTCGCGTTCTGGGTCGATCGAAGCCCATGGGTCCCCCTTTGAACTGCCCGCTTCCCGTGAGCGGACCACATGACGGTGATCAGCTACCAGGTGACGGGAGCATTCATATCTGGCTAACCTCTGACTAACTAACCGCTAACTAAGACGCACGGGCTCTAAGTACGGTTTACAGCGCGAACGCCGCAGTTCGGACTGACCTCGCATCTTGCCGTGGCGGATGACGGCCCGGGTGCGTGCGGACTCCGGCCCGCACGGCTCGGCGAGGGGTCGGTTCCGTGGCGGATCTGCTTCACGGCCGGTCCTGGTCGGCTATCTGGTCGGCCTGGCGCTGATCATGATCGCCAGGCAGCTGGCGCGGGTGACCGGCGTCGAGTCAGCGGGAGGACATTCTCCGCGCACGTCATCTCGTTCGCCACGCGCATCGGCGGCGATCAGCCTGCCTCCGCCGCCGTCGCGGCCGCGGTCCTCGTCTTCCTCTTCGTGGTGCGAGCACGGTGGCCGCAGCTGCCCGGCCTGCTGCTCGCGATGCGGCTGGCATCGGGCGCGGTGGCTGCAGGCCGCCCGAATGACCATGGTAAGGCCGTGGTCGGTCAGATACCGGCCGGCCTCTTGCTGGCGCTTGGCTTGCTGGCGGCCTTCAGCGACGACGTGCTGTGACCGCACGGTCGTTCGCCCGGCGTTACATTCCGCCTGCACATTCGCCGCACGATCCGGAAGAGCCGCGCAATTTGTCTTTTCTAGGTGTAAACCTCCGTGGTAACCTGTGCTTAAGGTAAGCATTTCTGGGGATTCGCCTGTTATTTGCCTAACGGGGTCTTGGCGCCCACCGGGGGACTGTGATAGTGATGCCGCGCGTCGAAGTCCGGGCAACGCCCGCGCTCGTGCTAGGCCTCCAGGAGACGTGTCATGACATGCGACAACCCGTCGCCAGCATGTTCGCGCTGGCGGCGGCCGCGCTGGCCGAGCCCGGACTGCCGCAGCCCGCGCGTGTGCGCCTAGAACAGATCGTCGAACAGGCCGAGTGGCTGGCAGATCTGATCCAGCACTCGCTGCATGCCGCCGGGTCGGGCGCGTCCGGTGCCTGCCAGACCGACCTGCTCCAAGTCGTTAACGAGGCGGTAGCCGCCGAGTGCGTAACTTGGCCGGGCGACGTGAGGATAATAGGCGGCGCCGAGCCAGTCTTCACTACCGTTCACTCCGTGTTGCTGCGTCGCATGGTTGCGAACCTGCTCAGCAACGCAACCCGTGCGGCGGGGCCGTCAGGCGCGGTGATCGTTGAAGTCGGCTGTCAGCGGCGTTCGGCGATGCTCGCGATCGAGGACACCGGCCCAGGCTTCGGGAAGATCGAGCGGGGACTCGGGCTTGGCCTGACCGCGGTGTCGAGATACGTAACCATGTATGGCGGCAGGCTTGACCACGGATGCAGTGCCAGCGGTGGGGCACGCGTCAGCCTGTCGTTGCCGCGCACGCGCGACCCAGCGGGCGGGTTGCGCGGACAGCAAGTTTCGTAGCACGTTGAGCACTACTCCCCAGGTGAATCCTGGTATCCCCATCATGTCCAGGATCGCGCGGCGCTCCGCCGGGTCCAGCGCGGCCGGCCCGCGTTCTGGCCGGGGAACAGCCAGTGGTGGGCGGCCGGAATTGCTGCGGCCAGGTGGTCACGGGGGATGCGGCTGCCTGGCGGAGCAGCGCGGCGAACGGTGCCGGGACGGGGACGGGCGGGTCTCCCAGGCGCAGGAACGTGGTTCCGGTGGTGTCGATGGTGATGTCGTTCAGGGTGAGCTGGGTGATGCGGAAGGCCGGCTGGGCGAACAGCAGGACAGGCCGGTGCATGGCGTGGGCATGGCGAGCAGGCCGCTGCCCAGAGTCCACGGGATGCGGAAGGACCTCCACGGTGAAGGCCAGGCCTACGGACGCTCGGCGGAGCGTAAGCGGGTGCCTCATCCTCTAGGTACGTGAGCCAGCCAGCGGCGAGTAGCACGGGGGGATCGAAGGCGCACAACTGCGAGGTGCTGATTCTCTTGCTCGGCGAATATCCTGGGGTATTCACGACGCTGCCCCTTGTGTGATCGGAGCGCCGTAAGTACCCCTTTCGCGGCCGAGAGAAACTGTCTGGGGAGTCCCGCCCTTCCGTCCTTCTCTGCCGCCTGCGCTTTGAGGACGGAGGTACGCCATAGAGCCCGCTTCCCGAGCCTCCACAAGGACACAACCAAGGGGTAGTCGAGCCAGATCACCGTATCCGCCCGGGGCCAGACCAGGTCGCGCACCGCACTCTTGTTGCCGTCGGTTACCCAGCGATCTCCGGCGATCGCGGCGCTCGTACGATCCCGCAACACGGGCAAGGGCGCCGTGCTGAAGTTTGGACCGAAATATAGCGCGTCGAGCTCCACGTGGGGGACACCAATAGCGGCTGCCAGTTCTCGGGCTAGAGTGGTCTTGCCCGAGCCGGTTCTGCCTAGAATCAAGATCCTCTGACACCCGCGCAGAGTGTCAGAGGGATCGCGCTGGGTTGGCATCGTCGTGGATTTGTCGTCAAGGTGGCGTGCTGCGGGCGTCTCGCCGTCAATAGTCTTCCGACCGATCTCGCCCTGCGTAATCGATTGCGCTTCGTCTTCTTGACGGGTCATCCGTCGGTCCCTTCCACAGAGCTGATCTTGGAGGTCATCGAGGAGCGCAGTCGGCGTGGGTGGATAGCTGCCCGCAGCCGATGCCCAGCTTATTGCAGGTCTCGGCGATCAGCTTCTCCGCGCGGACGGCGGATTCGCAGGTGGCGACCATCCAGCCGACGGCGTAGCGGCTGTAGATGTCGAGGATGACGTACCGGTGGTAGTAGGCCGTCGCCGCGGGTAGGCCCCGCTGTCGCGCTCCAGTGGCGTTTCTGGGAACCGGCTGCGCGGATTGCCCTCGGCGCCGAAGGCGAGGCGGCAAGCATTCGGGGTGGGCGCCCGCCGACGCCGGTGTGTTTTCTGGGCGGCGAGCCCGCAGATGAGTCTGGCGCCGCCAGTGCCTCGGTTGACGTGACCCGCGTTCTTGCGCGCGCCGCAACGCCGTCTCCCACCGAGCGGGCGGCGTCGGCCTGATCAAGGTCGGCGGTAAAGCCGGGCGGAGGCGAGCCGCTGCGTGCCGGTGAGCAGCCAGGCGGATAGCTGACCTGCCGCGTGCCCGGTGATGAGCTGCGGGTCGCTGCCGGGCAGGACCGGCCGGTGGTATTCGAATTCGGCGCTAGTCGGCAGCCAGCCGAGCCCGGGCAGGATGTCCTCCACGGCGGCCCAGTGAATGGCGTTGTTGACATGGCCCGCGGTGTCGAAGTCACTGGCCCGGAGCGGCCATGTCCTGGCCGAGTACGGTTTTGGCGGGCCGGGATGAGACAGCCGCGCGGACACGGTGCGGCCCTGGGCAGCGGACCCGTACAGGCGGTAGAACTTCTCGCCAAGCGGGGCGGGGCGGCCGTCCGCCCGGGCGACGGCCGCCCATACCGCCCTGGCCTGGATGAGGTCATCGCCACCGGGGCCGGCCACCGTCGTGGTGCGCTCGGCCCACCGGGGGCCGGTCGCCGAGCAGAATGTCCGCAGCGTGACCCGCTCGCCGTAGGCGGGATAGCCACGAACGACGATGGCGACCCGGCGGACGAGCCATGCGTACAGCTCAGCCCAGCCGACGTCGGCGAGGTCGTCTTCCGCGGCCTCCTGCAGGTACCTGGCCAGCGCGTCGAACCGCAGCCGACCGGCCGGGGTCACGTCGGTGCTGCGGACCACGCGTGCAGCGGTCGTGAATACCCGGCCGGACGGCGGATCGGGCGAGAACCTCGGCCCGGCTGGCGTCGCGCGGGTCTCGCCCCCGGATTCGCGATCGGGCCCGGGGCCGGGCCCGGGCCCCGGCCCGGGCAGTCCAGTTCGCATCATGCTCCGCTCGGTGGCCGGCCTGACGATCTCCGTCCCTCGGCATTGTGCCTGAGGCGGCTGAGCGGTACCCCAGGCAGCACCGGCAGACCAGCCGACTGGCCGGACCTGGCGATCCCGGACTTGCTCTGGGCCAGGACGAGCCGCAGGGCCGGCGGGCCCGGCTGGCAGACTGCCGTTCGTGTCCTTCCCCCGTCGCGGACCGTTCCGTGACCTGCCGCGCGAGGTGGCGATCCTCACCGCGGTCTCGTTCACGGTCGCGCTCGGGTTCGGGATCGTCGCCCCCGGAATCCCGGCGTTCGCCCGTCATTTCGGGGTGAGCACCGCGGCCGCCGCCAGCGTGATCAGCGCCTTCGCCCTGCTCCGCGTGGCCGGGGCGCTGCCATCCGGTCGCCTGGTCGACCGGTTCGGCGAGTACCGGGTGATGTCCGCTGGCATCGGGATCGTCGCGGTGAGCAGTATTCTCGCCGGGTTCTCCGGGTCGTTCACGCAGCTCATCGTCTTGCGCGGGGTCGGCGGGCTCGGCTCGGCGATGTTCAGTGTCAGCGCCCAGACCCTGCTGCTCGGCAGCGTGCCCAGCGAGCAGCGTGGCCGCGCGAGCGGCCTGTTCTCCGGCGGGTTCCTCATCGGGGGGATCAGCGGCCCGGCGATCGGCGGGCTGGTGGCGGCGTGGTCCCTGCGAGCGCCGTTCTTCATCTACGGCGGCATGCTCCTTGTTCCCGCCGTCATCGCGGCCGCGTCCCTGCAGGACGCGCCGCACCGGGCCGGCCTGGCGAGGCAGGGAACGACGCGGCGATTCGCCGAGATCGCCAGCGCGCTACGGAGCCGGGCATACCGCGCCGCTGCGGGCGCTAACCTCGCGGACAGCTTCGCCGCCGTCGGGGTGCGCAGTGCCATCGTTCCCCTGTTCGTCCGCGATGTCCTGCACCGGTCGGCCATCTGGACGGGCATCGGATTCCTCGTGGTCGCCGCCATGAATGCCGTGGCGCTGCTGCCGGCCGGGCGGGCCGCCGACACGCTCGGCCGGCGGCCGGTCATCCTGGCCGGCTGCCTGATGTCGGCCAGCGGGATGGTCATGCTGGCACTGCTCGCCGGGCCCTGGGGTTACCTGGCAGCGCTGGCCACGTTCGGCCTGGGATCAGGCTTGCTCGACGTCGCGCCCGCCGCGGTCATCGGCGACATCCTCAGCGGCAGGGGCGGGATGGTGGTCGCGTCGTTCCAGATGGCCGGCGATGTCGGCACTGTCACCGGGCCGGTGGCAGCCGGCTACCTCGTCGACACGGTGTCTTACGGCGCGGCGTTCGGGCTGGCCGCGTGCGTACTCGGGCTGGCGGCGATGCTCGGGCTGTTCGCGCCGGAGACGAGACTGCGCAGTCCGGAATTAGCTGGCCAGCCGGCCCTTCAGCGCTGCGGCTGACGGCCTGCGCCGACGGCCTACCAGCCAAGTTCGCTGAGCCGGTCGTCGGTTATGCCGAAATGATGAGCGACCTCGTGGACCACGGTACGGCGCACCTGGTCGGCGACCTCCGCCTCGGTATCGCAGACCGCGCAGATCGCGTGGCGGTAGATGGTGATCCGGTCGGGCAGCACGCCCGCGTAATACGTGCTGCGGCTGGTCAGCGGAATTCCCTGGTAGAGGCCGAGCAGTCCAGGGGGACCCGGGTCGTGCTCGACGGTAACGGCCACGTTGCGCATCAGACTGCCGAGATCTTCGGGCAGGTCGTCCAGCGCCATGATGACCATCTCTTCGAACCGGCCGGGTGCTACCTCGATCACAGGCCCATTGTCGGCCCGCGGCGTCGCGGCGAACACCAGCCGGGCACATTACCCGGCGGGGACTTCATGCCGTGGTATTCCCGGCAGCTTCCTCGTCTTCCTGCTCGTCATTCTCTTCTGCCGCTGCGCTCTTCTTTGCCTGGGCGCGGCCGCTCAGCACGCGGCAGCCGATCACCGCGATGCATGCCAGGAAAATCAGCCATGGCACCAGGGGGAGCACGTCGGCGGCAGCCAACCTTTCCTCCTTCGCCCGTCGTCTTCGGCGCGGTCGCTTGTTCCTAGGACAGCGCGGCGATGCGCATGGTGCGTGAAGCCGCTGTGATGACAGCGTGGAGGAGGTAGCTCGCGGAGCTGACGGGCTTCCCTCCGGCCGGCTGGCACCGGCCGTCACGTCGTGGAGATCACCGGTCCCGGGGAATGCCGTCCGCACGTGGCAGGGTCACCGTGATCTTCGTGCCCTGGCCGGGAGTACTGGTGACGTCCAGCCGGCCATCGTGGGCGCGGACGAGTTCGGCGACCACCGCCAGGCCGATCCCGCTTCCGGTGATTCCGGCAGCGCGCTGGCCGCGGTAGAACCGCTCGAAGATATGCGGCAGCTCATCAGGATGGATGCCCATGCCGGTGTCGCTGACGCTGAGCATCGCCCGGGCCTGCCTCGGCCCGGTTTCCAGCAGCACGCTGCCACCAGCAGGGGTGAACTTCAGCGCGTTGACCAGCAGGTTTGTGATCACCTCGCGCAGTCGCCCCTGGTCACCCATGATCTGCACCCCGGTAAGCCGCCGCTCGATGCTCACGCCGGCCGTGTCGAAGGAGCCGGACAGGCTGTCGACCGCGCCGGCCGCGATGTCAGCCAGGTCGCAGCGGCGCCGGGTCAGCTGCAGTGCCGCTGCCTCAGCCGACGACAGGACGCGCAGGTCATCGACGATGCGCGCAAGCCGCAGCACCTCATCGCGCAGTGACCCCAGCTGGCCGGGGGTCGGCTGGACCACGCCGTCCAGCAACGCCTCGTGGCCGACCTGCAGCACGGCAACCGGGGTACGCAACTCGTGCGCTACGTCAGCGACCAGCTTGCGGCGCAGCTTCTCCTGGCGGGCCAGCGAGTCGGCCATCTGGTCGAAGGCTTCCGACAGATCGCGCAGCTCACCAGGTCCCCGGATGTCCCCGACCCGGGCAGAGCGGTCACCGCGGCCCATCGCCCGGGCCACCACGATGAGCCGTGCCACCGGCCGGGTGATCCGGCGCGACACGGCCAGCGCCACCACCATCGCCAGCAGCGCGGCGAGGCCGGCCGCGCCGGCTATCGCCCGCCACAGGTCGGCGCGGAGCGCCGCATCGTCCTCCGCCAGGCCGCTCCGGCCGAACCGGACGATGATCCGCCCGACCCGGTGCTGCCGGACGACGACCGGCGCCTGCTGCTGTGGACTCGACGACAATCCGGAAAACCTCGGCGATGCGCTGACCAGCACGCCTGTCCGGTCCCGGACCTGCACGTCCGCGCCGACCTGGCCAGCCAGGTCGAGGACGGGCGACAAGTCCGCGCTGGCCCAGCTATCGGAGCGGTCCCATGCCGCCCCGGCAGCCACCGCGACCGCGCGGGTCAGGCCGGATTGCTGCCGCGAGACCAGGTGGGAGACGTCGGCCGCGACAAACACCGCGGCCAGCCCGGCGAGCAGGGCAACTGCCGTCAGCGCGACGCTGACGAACGTCAGCGCAAGCCGCAGCGCGATCGGCCCGCCGCCCTGCCTAGCCATCCCGGGTAATGCCGAGCCGGTAACCTCCGCCCAGCACCGTCTGGATGATCACCGGGTTACCAGGCTCCTCCTCGATCTTGCGGCGCAGGTTCTTCACGTGCGAGTCAACGGTCCGTTCGTAGCCTTCGAACTCATACCCGCGGACGCGGTTGATCAGCTCAAACCGTGAGTAAACCCGGCCGGGGACGGTCGATAGCGTGATGAGCAGCCCCCACTCGGTAGGCGTCAGCTCCACCTCGGCGCCGCGGACCAGCATCGCCCGCCGGGGCTCGTCGATGACCAGCGTGCCGCCGCCGAACCGGCTCACCCCCTGCTCAGTGGCTGCCACCGTGCCGCGGCGCAGGATCGCCTGCACCCGCAGCACCAGCTCGCGCGGGCTGAACGGCTTGGTCACATAGTCGTCCGCGCCCAGTTCCAGGCCCGCGATCCGGTCCTCCTCCGCGCTCTTCGCCGTCAGCATCAAGATCGGAGTGCCGTCCGCCCGGATCTCCCTGGCCACCGCCTCTCCTGGCACATCCGGCAGGCCGAGATCCAGGACAACCAGATCCGGCGCGGCCGAGCCGGCCAGGCTGATCGCCTCTGCGCCCGAGCCAGTTGACAGCACCATGTAGCCAGCCCGCTCCAGGTATGAGCGCACCAGCTCCCGGAGCTTGCGCTCGTCTTCCACCAGCAGCACCGTGGCCATGATCGGATCTCGTCTCCGTCCCGCCGCCGAGGCGAGTCCCCGGCAGCGCCCCACCACAAATGATCCCACGATGCTCCGAGTGCGCTGCTATCATGACGGCCCGGCCACCGCGGCGCGGCCGGATTAGCGCCGCCTGCGACGTTGCGGACGGCAATTCGGGCAATAGCGGATCTGCGGGGCGCGTTTCAGCCAGCTGGCCTGCAGGCGCAGGGCGCATTGCTCGCAGGTCCCGTAATTGCCGACGTCAATCCGGCGCAGCGCCGCCTCGATCTCGGCAAGCGAATGATGAGCGAGAGCGGTACGGGCCAGGATTCGCCGGCGTTGGCGGCCGGGTGCGCCGAGCAGCTCTGGCCTGCCGCCGGCCCGACCATCTGATGCGGCCTCGTGATAGGCCAGCGACAGCTCGATGATCTCCTCGACTTGCACCCGCCACAGGCGCTCGAGCCGATCACGCCACTGGGGCAGATCGTCAGCCAGACCGGCCGGCCGGCCCGCTGGCGGGCCGGCGGCGGGACGGTGATCGAGATCCGTTGATCCCATGATCGCCTGACCTTCCTGTTGTCCTACTGCTCGGCACGCGGCGGCCAGTGCCTCATCGGATGCCCTCCCAAGGGCCCGCATTTTGGCGCTGCCCGGTCTGCTTCGCCGGGCCGTGCCGGGAACCGATTCGGCGTCCTTGCGAACGATGAAATCCGGTCCCGGTGCAGTTTCCATGGCTGGTTCGTGGATCCCGGATGAAGACGCAAGCCGTGGCGGCCGCGCTGCTCTCGAATGCAGGATCCTGATCGGGCAGCGCCGACCCGAGCGCGTGCGTCACGCAGGCGCTCGGCAGCCATCTCGTCAGCCTCACCACGCCGCCGCGGAACCATCTGCCCGTCTGACCACCTGCCCTTCGAACCCCGGCTTTGGCCAGCCGAGCGCGGCGTCAGTCCGGTAGCAGGCGCTCCACCCTCGACAGCATGTCCCGGAGGTTGGCCTCGGCCGTGGCTGCTCGCGCCTCCGGCAGCGACAGCCAGCGCAGCGGCGCGTCCGGGTTCTCTGCCCTGGCCGCGTCAGGGCTCCCGGTGGCCAGGACGAACCGCACGTCCGCATGCTCGTGCGCAGGCTCGCCGCGGCCGGCTGGAACGGGCACGATCACCACCTGCCGGACCGACGCGTCCGGCCACGGCGTCAGGTCGGCCAGCCCGGTCTCTTCCCCGGCCTCCCGCAGCGCAACGGCCAGCGGATCGCTCTCCCCCGGATCGGCGTGCCCGCCGACCTGCAGCCAGGCCTGCTGCCGCTGGTGCCAGCGCAGCAGCACCCGGCCGCTATCCGGGTGGACGACCAGCGCCGACGCGGTGACGTGCAGCGGAATCGAGCGCAGCCACGGATCCGCCGCGGTTTCCGCCAGTGCGCGTACCCGGGCGACATCGGCGGCCTCGGCCGCATCCTCCGGCCGGTAGCGGCCGAGCACGCCGAGCAGCGGGCGACACGGGGAGCACATGGGCGGCGTGATACTCCGGTGGCGGCGAGTGCGGTCAGCACAGCGGGCAAGCGCAGCGTCAAGGCTAGCGGCATCGCCGGCCCTTGCGCGAAGCCCGGCCAGGCCCGCCGGATGTTTATCAAGATCAGCATTAACGATGGTTCGCCGCCGGTCGCCGCCGCCGGAGCAATGGCCGCCCTCAGCCGATCTGGCGGACGTCCGATGCGGCGATAATGCCGTCCCGGACGGCATAGGTCCCCTGGTAGGTCCTGAAGGTGCCGTCGGTCTGCTGCGCGACCAGCCGGGCGGTCACCACGTTGCCGCTGACGGACACAATGATCAGTGTGTCCCTGGACGTGCCGGCGAAGCCTTGCGCGAAGGCCGCGTAGCTGGGCGAACTGTTCCGCCCGCCGAGACGCCATGCCCTGCGGTAGTCGTGCCGGTTGATCGCCGCGAAGTACGCCCTGACCGCCGCGGCGGCCCCGGCCGGGCGCCCCGGATGGCCGGGCCGACCGGGACTGGCGGGCCTTGCCGGGCTGGCCGGCCGGGCCGGGCTGCCGGGACTGGCTGCGCTCGTGCGCTGGCCGTTGCTGCCCTGGTGAGCCGGGCGGATCCCAGCGGGCACGGCGGACCCGGAACGGGGGGTCGCGCCGCCGCGCAGGCCCAGCACGATGGCGCCCGTTATCGCGAGAATGACCACCAAGGCGGTTACCGCGATGATGGACGATTGCCCGCGCGGCCCGGGCGAGTAGCGTCCGGGCCCGTCCGGCCCCCGCCCGTCCGGCCCCCGCCCGTCCGGCCCCCGCCCGTCCGGCCCCCGCCCGTCCGGCCCCCGCCTGGCTAGCCCGAGCTTGTCCGGTCCCAGCCCGTCCGGCGGGCGCTCGATGAGCCGCAGCCCGGTCACCTCAAGCTCCGCCGTGACCAGCCTGCCGCGGTCCGTCCTGCCCGCTGCCGCCGCTGATGGCGGTGCTGGCGGAAACTCCAGCTTGGCTGGATGGCGCCGGGCGCCGGCCGAGCCGCTGCCGCGGCCGTGGCGCGCCGCCGGGTCGCTCGCGGGGTCCAGGAGCGCCGCCGGATAGCCCGCGCGATCCCCCGCCACCGCCGGATAACCCCCGGGGACCCAGGGTGCCGGATCGCCCCCGAGATCCTCGAGCGCCGCCGGATAGTTCCCGAGGGCCCGGAGCGCCGCCGGATAATCCCCTGGGGCCCGGAGTTCCGCCGGATTGCCTCCGAGATCCTCGAGCGCCACCGGGCGGCCCGCCCGCTCGCGGACAGCCGCCATCCTGGCTGCCGCCGCCCTGACAGCCGTCAATGGCGCCGCCGGGCGGCGGCCGGCTCTCAGCCGGCCAGCCAGCAGCTGCCCGGTTGCGCCCCATTCGAGCCCGCATGCCGCCGCCAGGGATACCGCGAAGTCGAGGCAACTTTGATAGCGATCGTCCGGCGACTTGGCCATCGCCCGCGTCAGCACCTGGTCGATCGCCTCCGGCAGGTCCGGGCGGAGCGAGGTCAGTAACGGCGGCGGCTCGGCGAGCTGCGCCCACATCAGCCCCAGATCCTGCTCCCGCCGGAACGGCGGCTCGCCCGCCAGCATCTCGTACGCCGCGCACCCCAGCGCGTACTGATCCGCCCGGCCATCGACCGGGTGGTGCTTGATCTGCTCGGGGGCCATGTAGTCGAGCGTGCCCGCGAACTGGCCGGCCACCGTCGGGCCCGTCGCTGACAGCGCCTGCCTGCTCAGCCCGAAGTCAGTGAGGTAGACGTGATCAGGGCTGGCGCTGTCCGCCGAGGCGGCGCCGAGCAGCATGTTGGCCGGCTTGACATCGCGGTGCACCAGCCCCGCGGCGTGCGCCGCGTCCAGCGCCGACGCGACCTGCGCGATGATGCCCACGGCCCGGCCCGCATCCAGCGGGCCGCGCCGGCGAACCAGGGTGCCGACGTCGCCGCCGCCGACGTAACGCATCGCGATGAACAGCACGCCGTCGGCCTCCCCGGCCTCGAACACCGGGATGATGTGCGGATGATCGACCGCGGCCGCCGCCCGCGACTCGAAGATGAACCGCTGCCGGAACGAGGTCATACGCCCGGCAGACGACGGCCATGCCGCCCCAGCCGATGTGCTCAGCCAGCCGGTAGCCGGCTACCTGCGCGCCGGCCGTGAAGTCACCCGATGCGGGAGGGGCTTCGTCAGCCACCGCGCCTCCAGCGGTCACCGGGCCGCCCGATTCCCGCTATCACCATTAACAAATGCATCTTCCTGACACCAGGATCACTCGTTTTACGAGCAATTGCAGAACGAATTTCAGTATTCACGCCGCTAGCCATGCCCTGTCAACCCGCGTCGCTGGCCTGCGCCGATTCCGGGGTAGCGGCCATGACGGCGCGCAAGGCCAGCGTTCCCTGGCGCCTGGTAGCGGCAGGAAGGATGTGATTCCAGCGAGCCGTGTTAATAGCGGGAACCGGCGGCGGCAAAGAACTCCGCGGACGACCGGACGACGATTCAGGGCCCTCAGCGGCGGGCCAGGGCCACGGCCAGGCGGCAGGCCAGGATGATTGTGAGCCGGTTAGGCGGGCCTGGTCGTGACGCGGATGCCCAGCTGATCTAGGGCATCCGACAGCCCTTCGGCGAACACAGCCAGATCGGGGGCCGCCACCGGGTCACCAACGATGTCGAAGTTGAGCCGGCCCGCGAACGAAAGAGCCCCGACGCTGACGGTGACGTTGCCCTGCACGACCCCGACCTGGAAAATTTCCAGGACACGTGCGCCGGCCAAGTACAGCGGCCCCGGCGGGCCGTGCAGGTTGCTGACCAGCAGGTGGGCAAGCCGTGGTCCTCGACCCGGAGATTGCTGACGTCAAGCGGGCTCAGCCGCTCCGGTCGGTCAGTCACCCGAGCCGCGGCGGGCTGGTCGCTAGAGGCCAGTGGGGAACGTGATCTTTTCCGGTGCGATGAGCGGCTTGCCGACCTCCAGCTGGATCTGGGCATGAGCATTCAGGGGAATGTCGCGCGGATTGGCCGTATACCGCTGGCCGTTGTAGATGGCGGCGACCGTCCCGGTGGCCGGGCCCACCTGGTTCGGGCCGAGCGGCTGTCCCCATTCGTCGAAGAAATCACCGAGCGTGTAGGTCCGCCGGACCGGGGACTCGATGTGGATGATGCCGTCGGCGGCGTGGGTGTGCAGCCAGTAGAAGCAGGTACCGCTGGAGATGAACGGGCCCTGCGGGGTGCTCTGGGCCTGAGCGCCGGGAATCCCGATAGCGGCCGGGACCTGGCGGGGCGACCCGTTGACGAAGATGCTCAGCCGGGCGTGGACGTGGAAGATGGTCTGCTCGCTGGACTGGCAGCGGATCCCGTCGACACTCTTGCCGGTCGCCGCCGTGGCGGTGCTGGCCAGCGGCGCCGCGGCGGGAACCGGGACGCCGCTCTCCGGTCCGGCCGGGCCGGCCGCGGGCGCGGGCTTGAGGGTACCGAGCGTGCTCAGCGGGGCCAGCTTGAGCTGCGGGCTTCCGCCGTCCGACGCGCCCGGCCCGCCGCCGGTGACGGCCAGCACGATGCCCACCACGGCGGCGATCACCACGACTGCCGCGCCGCCGCCGATCATCCAGTTGCGGCGCCGCTTGCGGCGTGCCTCCGCCGCCCGCATCCGGGCGACCCTCTCCCTGGCCTGCTGCCTGGTCCTGTTGGCCTTCGACACTGCTGCATTCTCTCACCCGTCCGCGCGCCGAACGGCGGCGGCCGGGCTGGCGTGTGAGCGTGCGCGCAGCGGCCGGCTCGGGCCAGTTCCTGCTGCCCTCGGCTGGTGGCGATGAGCACGTAATCCGTGCAGACGACGGGGCCGCTGACGAGTTCGGGACGGTAGACCGCCTCGAAGGCCCGCACGGGACGCCCTTTACGCCGACACGGACCTGCCAGCGCGCCGCCGGCGGACAAGCTCGCCGAGACGGTGCGACGGGCGCTGGCCGGCGGGCGTGTCATCGACCCGGACCTGGCCGCGGCCGCGCTGGCCGAGGGGATCAACCCGCTGACGCAGCGGGAGCGCCAGGTGCTCGCGGCGTCCGCCGACGGCTCGCTCAATTCGGAGATCGCTGCCCGGCTGTACCTGTCCGAGGGAACGGTGCGGAATTACCTGTCGTCCTGTATCCAGAAGACCGGCGCCCGCAACCGCACCGAAGCGCTGCGGATCGCCGAGGAACGCGGCTGGCTCGGCTGAGCGCGATGCTCGCACCCTGGTCCGCGCTGACCGGGCGGAGTAGCATCCGAGCATGCCGGGGGAGGGTGAACGGGCTGTGATGCGCATACCGGGGATCCAGCCGGCCGTTTCGCCGTCGTGCCGCCCCGGCGGAGCGTCCTGATGGCACGAGAGGCAGACGGGCCTTCCCGCTCGCGGATTGTCGGTGACCTGGACATCACGCCTGCCCCGGCAACGGCGCGCGGTACCGGGGCGCCGGGCGGGCCAGGCAAGCCGGGCCGGCCAGGCCGGCCGGGCCGGGGCGGCGGCGGACCTGGCCCGGACGATCCGGTCCCGGTGCTGGTCGAGCTGAATGTGCTGTACCCGGGCGGCCTCGCGGTGGTCACGGACAAGTTCTTCCGCCTGTGGACGGAGCACTACGAGCGGTGGGCCAGCCCGGCGGCACCCACCGCGGAGCCCGCCGCCGCCACCACGGCGGGGCCGCCGGTTCCCCCAGGCCTGCAGCGGGTGACATCCAAGCTCTATCAGTGCGTGCTGACCCGCCGCCAGCTGCAGGAGCTGATCCAGTCGGACCGGGAGTCCGCCGCGAGCCCGGCCGGGCCGTCAGTCATCTTCAAGGCATGGCCTGACTACGTGCTCTACCCGCAGATCGACCGATCGGCACCCACGGTCAAGGCGGATGCCGCCTGGCGCTCCTACAACGCCCGCGGCCACGGCATCGTCTGGGCCGTCATCGATTCTGGCGTAGATGGCTGCCACCCGCATTTCAGCGCCCTCGAGCTGGCCGTCGAAGCGGGTGCGGTGCCCGGCCCGCCGCCGGTGCGCACCGCCGGGCTGCACCGGGACTTCACCGGGCTCGTCCGGCTCCCCGGTGACCCGCCGCCGGATCCCGCTGCGCCGCTCACCGACGCCGACGGGCACGGCACCCACGTGGCCGGCATCATCGCCGGCCAGACGCCGCCCGGGCACCTGCCGCACGTTGCCACCTCGGACGAGCCGCCTTCCGGCAGCGGGTTCGTCCAGCGCCCACGGGTCGAGAATCTGGCCGGGATGTCACCGGCGTGCGAGCTGGTCAGCCTCAAGGTGCTGCGTAAGACAGCGCAGGGGGTCTGGATCACCTCGTCCGCCGCGGTGATCGCCGCGCTCGACTACCTGCGCACCGAGGTCAACGTCGACACCAGCGTGCTTCGCGTGCACGGCGTTAACATCAGCCTGGGCTGCCCGTGGGATCCCGGTCACTACGCGGCCGGCCAGTCGCCGCTTTCGCAGACGGTCAACCAGCTGGTGGACTCGGGAGTCGTGGTCGTCGTGTCCGCGGGCAACGGGGGCGGCGGGCAGGCGCAGGGCCCGGCAGGCGCGATGGCCATGCTCGGATCCATCACCGAGCCCGCGCACGCCGAGAACTGCATCGCGGTCGGTTCCACGCACCGCGAGGCGCCGCATGCGTTCGGCGTGTCCTGGACGTCGGGCAAAGGGCCCACGCTGGACGGCCGGCTGAAGCCGGACGTGGTGGCGCCGGGCGAATGGATAACCTCGGCAGCGGTCGGCACGATACGCGCCCGGGCGGGCCTGGACACCCTGCCGGCGGACGCCCCTGACCCGCTGCTGACTTATGCGGAGCAGTCCGGCACCTCCATGGCCGCGCCGCACGTCTCCGGCGTGATCGCCGCTTTCCTGTCGGCACGCCCCGAGTTCATCGGGCGGCCTGCCGAGGTAAAGCACCTGCTCGCCGAGAATGCCACCGACCTCGGCCGGGAACGCTACGCCCAGGGGGCCGGCCTGGTCGATCTGATGAGGATGCTCGCGAACGCGTGACCAGCACGGCACCACCGGGCCACCGTGCAGGCAGGGAGACGATATGGACCAGATCGCCGGCCACCCGTACTGGGAGCTGTCGTTCGACAAGTCTGGCAAGCTGACGTCGCCGGACTCCGCCGGGTTTCTCGCCGGGGCCGCCGCCTCCGGCGTCGCCGACCTGTTCCTGATGAGCCATGGCTGGGGCGCCTCGGCGGCGGGCGCGCACGGGCTGTACAAGGGCATGTTCCCGCTCGTCGCGGCGGCCGCCCGGCAGGCGCACGGAATCGGGCCGATCGGGTTCGCCGGCATCATCTGGCCGTCATTGTGGTTTCCCGACCCGCCGCCGACGGCGTCCGCGCAGGTGGCCGCGGCCGTGGCGGCCGGCCGGCCCGGCGCGGCCGACGCGGCGCTGTCCGGCCAGCAGATCGCCGACACGCTCAAGGCGTCGTTCGACGACCCCGGCCAGTCGGCGAGCGTGCAGCAGATGGGGCAGCTCATCGACGAGGGAGCGGCCGGGGTCGGCAGCGAGCCGCAGGCGACCCAGCAAGCGCGCCTGGCACGGTTCCACGGGCTGCTGCAGACGCTGGTCCCCGGCGCGCCGCAACCGGTCGAGGACGCCGGCGAGACGGCGCTGCTGCAGACCGACGATCCGCAGCGCGACTACGCCTACATATCGGATGTCCTTGGCAGCGCCCCGGCCGGCGGGGCGGCCGAGGGCATCGACGACATCTTCGGAAAGGTCTGGAACGGCGCCAAGGGCGCGCTCCGCGCGGCTTCGTACTACGAGATGAAGGCACGTGCCGGCAACGTCGGGCGCCATGGCCTTGGGCCCTTGCTTGAACGCCTGAGTGCGCAGGCACCCGGCATGCGCGTGCACCTCATGGGGCACAGTTTCGGCGCCCGGCTTGTGTCCTTCGCGCTCAGCGGCATCACCTCGGCGGACGCCAGCCCGGTCGGCTCCCTATGCCTCATCCAGGGCGCCTTCTCGCACTGGTCATTCGCCCATCTCCAAGACATGCCCTTCGGCACGGCGGGGGCGCTGAACCAGTTCGCCGACCGCGTGCACGGCCCGCTGGTGGCCACCTTCAGCGAATATGACTACGCGGTCGGCCGCTGGTACCCCAGGGCCTCGTTCCTTGCCCAGCAGGACGCGCAGGCCGCCGCCGAGCCGGCCAGTCAGTGGGGCGGGATGGGATCCGACGGCTTCCAGGGAGTCTCCCCGGCCGGCAGCCTCGACCTGCTTCCGGTGGGCACGGCGTACGCGCTCACGCCTGGCTCCTTTTACCGAGTCGACGGATCCGCCGTGATCGCCAACACGACGCAGTCGTCGTTCTCCGGCGCCCACTCCGACATCCGGCATCCGCCAGTCGCCTGGCTCGCCGTCTCAGCCGCCGCCGCCCGCGGCGCCTGACACCGCCGCCCGCGGCGCCTGACACCGCCGCCCGCGGCGCCTGACACCGCCGCCCGCGGCGCCTGATACCCCCGGCCGCGGCGCCTGATACCCCCGGCCGCGCCACGCCGGACACCACCCGCGCCACGCCGGACACCACCCGCGGCACGCCGGACACCACCCGCGGCACCTCATAAAAGGTCCAGAAAACGACTTGATCATGACAATTCTGGTCTTGCCCAGCTAACCGGATGGAAACAAAACCGAGTCCTTCGAATCGCTGGCCAAAGGGCAGCACCGGGCGCATACTGGGGAACTTCTAGTGGCTCACCGAGGCGGTTAGGCGGACCGCGCTACGAGAGCATCGACGGGGATTATGTATGCCGACGAGCGTATTAATGAGGAGTATCAAGCGGGGGCCGAGAATCCGCCGGACCTGATCGCTCGCGCTGGACGGGCCGCGCGCTACGCCCTCGCTGGCATCCGGGTGGTCAATGGCACTATCGCGCTGGCGGCGCCTGGCATCATCATCCGGCGGTTCGGCGAGTCGCCGGGCGGTGACAACGCCGCCGTCTACGGCCTGCGGATGTTCGGCGTGCGGACCGTGGCGATCGGGTTCGATCTCGTCATCCTGTCCGGAGCGCCGCTGCGCCGTGCGCTCGGTCAGGCTGTCGTCATCCACGCCAGCGACACGGCGGCCGCGGCCTCCCTGGGGCTCAGCGGGCGGGTGCGCATGCGCACGGCGATCCCGCTCACGCTGATCTCCGCGGCCAACACCGGGCTTGCGGTCACGGCGTACCTCGCGGCCCGCCGGGACACCAGCATGAGCGGCAGGCACCCGACCACGAACGAAGAAATCCGACTCCATCGTGGCTGACGCGCCGCCCGGAGAAGCGAGGTACCACCATGGCTGAGCCCGCCGGATCCAAGCGCGGCTACCGGAACACCCTGTGGTGGCGGCTGTATGACTGGTCCGCGCAGGCTGCCGACCGGAGATTCGGCTGGGATAAGCTGCCGAAGCCCATCGGCTTGCTTGTCCTTGTCGGCCTGCGGAACACCTTGCGGCAGCGCAACCTGTATGACACGGCGGGCCTGCCGTCGGCGGTCACGCCCAAGGTGCCGAAGCCGACGCCGGAGACCTTGACGACGAGGACCCCGGACGGTGCCTACAACGACCTTGGCAGCCCCGCGATGGGCATGGCGGGCACGCGGTTCGGCCGTAACGTGCCGCTGCGGTGGGGACATCGGGAAGCGCCAGACCGGATCTTGGATCCGAACCCGCGCGAGGTCAGCAGGGAGCTGCTGACCCGGCATGAGTTCATCCCGGCGACAAGCCTGAACGTGCTGGCGGCGGCGTGGATCCAGTTCATGGTCAAAGACTGGTTCAGCCACGGGGCCGGCGACCCGCAGCACTTCTTCGAGCTGCCGCTCGCCGAGGACGACCCGTGGCCGCAGCGGCCGCTGACAGTGCTGAAGACGCTGCCCGATCCGACGCGCTCGGTCGGCGACGGCGGACCGCAGACATTCCTCAACACCGAGACACCCTGGTGGGATGCATCGCAGCTCTATGGCGGCGGCACCACCGCAGGGGACCAGCTGCCGCGGCGCAGCGGGTCGGACGGCAAGCTGCTCATCGGCGCCGACAACCGGCTGGTCTTCCCGGATGACCCGGCGCAGAGCCCGGCATTCACCCCGGGCTGGTGGCTGGGGCTGAACATGATGAGCACCCTCTTCGTCCGTGAGCACAATGCCATCGTCGGCGCGCTCAAGGCGACCTATCCGCAGTGGACCGACGAGGAGCTCTATCAGCGGGGCCGGCTGGTCACCGCGGCTCTGATCGCCAAGATCCACACCGTGGAGTGGACGCCGGCCATCCTGGCCCACCCCACGGCCATCACGGGCCTGCGCGCCAACTGGTGGGGCCTCGCCGGAGAACGGATCCACCGGCTCTTCGGCCAGATCAGCAGCAGCGAGGTGATCAGCGGGATCCCCCGATCGGAGCAGGAGCACTACGGCGTGCCTTACTCGCTGACCGAGGAGTTCACGATCGTGTACCGGATGCATCCGCTCATTCCGGACAACTACACGTTCCGCTCCATCGCCGACGACCGCGTGATCGCCGAGCACACCTTCCCGGAAATCGCCGGGCCCAATGCGCAGAAGGTAACGGAGGCGATCGACCTCGGCGACGCCATCTACAGCTTCGGCACCGCCCATCCCGGCGCGCTCGTGCTGAACAACTTCCCGCGCTTCCTGCAGGAGTTCCACCGGCCGGACAGCGACCGGCTGATGGACGTGGCGGCCACGGACATCCTGCGCAGCCGCGAGCTGGGCGTGCCGCGCTACAACCAGTTCCGCCGGCTGCTTCGTCTCGAGCCCGTCCGCAGCTTCGAGGAGCTGACCGACGACCCGGCCCAGCTCGCGGCCCTCCGCCGGCTCTACCAGGACGTCGATTCCGTCGACACGATCGTCGGCATGTTCGCCGAGAAGAGGCCGGCCGGCTTCGGCTTCAGCGACACCGCTTTCCGGATCTTCCTTCTGATGGCCTCTCGGCGGCTGAACAGCGACCGCTACTTCACCAAGGACTTCACGCCGGAGATCTACACGCCGCTCGGCATGGCCTGGGTCGAAGAGACGTCAATGATCGACGTTGTGCTGCGTCACTACCCGCAGCTTCGCCCGGCCCTGCGCGGCGTGTCCAACGGGTTCCAGCCATGGAAGACATCCAGCCCCCGTGACTCCGCCTGAATGACAAGGAGCGAGGAGTTGGCATGCCGTACCAGCTCGGCGTGACGATCCGGGCCGAGGTTGCAGCGGAGCAGGTGGCCGGACTCCGCGAGTGGCTTGCCGCGTCCGCGAAGGACGGCGTGGCGGACGGCCCGTTCGACTTCGCTCGAATGCGCGGGCTGCACTTCGCCAAGCTCTATCTGCTGGAGGAGACGGCGGACCTGGCCGGCCGGCCCATCCCGGCCAGCCTGATCCTCATGACGGAGGTGGACGCGCCGCTGCGCCGCCACCTCGCCGAGCTGGTCGACGTGGCCGGGGACGGCATCGATCAGGCGTTCGGGTACAGCGCGGGCTATCCGGGCCCCGGTGCCCGCCGCCGCACCCGGATCGCCTGGCTCCGCCGACATCTCGTCTCAGCGACCGCCTTCTACGTCAACAAGGTCGGCCGCGGGCTGCAGCAGATCCGCCAGGAGGCAGGGCTGCGGGATGCGCTGGAGGACTATATCGACCAGCGTGACTGGACCGGCTGTGCTCCCGCCGGAGTGCGGCGCGAATTGCAGCAGTACGTCGCCGGGCGCGCCAATCTGGCGTGGGCGACGAAGCCGCCTGCGCCGCCGTCCCTGCTGTTCCGGGTGCGCGAAGCAGTCCACATGGTGGCCGTGCCGCTGGCTCTGCTGATGCTGCTGCCGGCCCTGATCGTGGTCCTGCCGGCCTGGGCGGTGCTGCTCCGGCTGGCCGAGCGGCAGGACAAGCCGGTCACCCAGCGGCCGGCGCTGCCGCACATCGAGGAGCTGGCCAGGTATGAGGACTTCGTAACGCAGAACCCGTTCGCCGTGGTCGGCTTCGTCAAGCCCGGCCTGCTGCGGCTGGTGACCATCCGCGTGGTGACGTCCGCGATCGGCTACGCCGCCCGGCATGTGTACAACCACGGCGGCCTTGCCGGGATCAAGACGATCCACTTCGCCCGCTGGGTGCCCCTCGACGGCTGGCGGCGGATGACCTTCGCCAGCAACTACGACGGTGCCGTCGAGGCCTACAACGATGACTTCATCGACAAGGTCTGGTGGGGCCTGAACGCCTCGTTCAGCAACGCGGTCGGCTATCCGCCGACCCGCTGGCTTTTCTGGGGCGGGGCCAAATACGAGCAGCAGTTCAAGTACATCTTGCGCATCCGCCAGGTGCCGGTGCCGGTGTGGTACACCGCCTATCCGAGGCTCAGCGCGACCAATATCGAGAACAACGCCCAGATCCGAGCCGGCCTGCGTGGCGACATGAGCCCCGCGGAGGCCGAGCAATGGCTCTCGCTCCTGTGAGGCAACCGTGGCCGTGAAGCTCGACCTCGACGACATCCAGGGCCTTCTCGCTCGCGGGTACAAAGAGCTCAAGCACGCCAGGTTCACGCTCTTCGCCATCCGCGAGCCGGCCGCCGGTCACGCGCTGCTGGCCTGGCTGCTGCCACAGGTCACGACCGCGGCGCCCTTTGCCGCGGACACCGCGCTGCAGGTGGCGTTCACCTCTTCCGGGCTGCGCGGGCTCGGCCTGCCCGGCCGGGTAATGGACAGGTTCCCGGCCGAGTTCCGCGAGGGCATGGCCAGCCCGAACCGGAGCCGGTTCCTCGGCGACGTGGGGGAATCCGACCCGCTCCGCTGGGCCTGGGGCAAGCCGCAGGGGCCGCCGATCGACTGCCTGACCTTGCTCTATGCGGCCAGTCCTGAAATTCTCGAGCGCCGGCAAGCGGACCTGAAGGGGCGGCTCGCCGAGCTGGGCGTCAGTGAGGTCACCGAACTCGGCACGCTCGAACTGGCCAACGAGGAGCCGTTCGGCTTCCGAGACGGCATCTCCCAGCCGATCATCGCCGGCCTGCCGAAGGCCACCGGGAACCAGCGCACCGTGCCCGCTGGCGAGTTCGTGCTCGGCTACCCGAACGCACGCGGCCAGCTGACCGACCGGCCGATGCTGCCGTCGGCTGACGATCCCCGCCGGCTGCTGCTGCCCGATCCCGCCGGAAAGGGCCAGGTCGACCTCGGGCGCAACGGCACGTACCTGGTCCTGCGACAGCTTGAACAGGACGTCGATGCCTTCCGTCGCTACCTCGGGCAGGCTACCCGGCGGCCGGACGGAACCGAGGATCCCGGCGAGCAGGCCGCCCTGGCCGCGAAGATGGTGGGCCGGTGGCCAAGCGGCGCTCCGCTGATCAGCGCGCCCTGCCGGGACGACCCGGCGCTCGGCGGCAGCAACGACTTCGGCTATCACGGCGATCCGCTCGGGCTGGCCTGCCCGCTCGGCGCGCACATCCGCCGGGTCAATCCGCGTGACTCGCTGGACCCGCAGCCCGCCGCTTCGCTCGACGCCAGCGATCTGCACCGCATCCTGCGCCGCGGCCGCAGCTATGGCCAGGCCGGAGCTGGCCACCGCGAGACAGGACTGTACTTCATCTGCCTGGCCGGCAACCTGGCCAGGCAGTTCGAGTTCGTACAGCACACCTGGCTGAACAACCCGACGTTCAGCGGGCTGTACGACGACGCGGACCCGCTCACCGGAAGCCGCCAGCCGGCCGGCGGAACCTTCACGGTTCCGGCGCGACCGGTCCGCCGCCGGTACCGTGACCTGCCGCAGTTCGTGCGGACGCGGGGCGGGGCCTACTTCTTCCTTCCCGGCGTCTCGGCCTTGCGCTACCTGGCGCAGCTCAAAGAAACCGTGCTTCCGGCGTCTGCGGCGGGGTGACCGTGGGAATGCGGACTGTATCAGCGGCGACGGCGCGGCCTCTGTGTTGGTGGGCAGCTACCACGTGCCGGGCCGCGCACGACTGTTGCCGGGCATTCACGGCCTTGCCGCGAGCGGATGCACGGCTGACCTAAGCCGGGAGGGGAACATGCAGGAAATCAGCACCGCCGACCCACCGAGCCTGATCCCCGCGAGCAGGCGCGAGCTGGGCAGGCTGTTCGGCTCGGGAAGAGTGGGGGCGATTCCGGACGGCCGCGGCAGGGGGACGGCGCTCCTCGGCACCGGCGGGCTTGCCGCGCGCCTGGCCGCCCGCCTGTGCTACGCACTCGCGTGGCGCGGGAAAGTGGTGAATGCGCGCAAGGCGCGGCTGAAGAACATCCTGACGCCGCTCGGAATCCTGGCGATTGAGGCCGAGGTCTACCAGCAGGACAGCTGGTACGACGGGGAGCCGTGCATCGTGCTCGACTACTCGAAGACGTCGCTGGTCGCTCACTGGGTCCGTGACGAGATCCGCGAGATCGCGCCAGGGGTGTTCCTCGGCCTTGTCTTCGTCGGCCGCCGGCACATTCTCGACTTCGCCCTGGATTTCACGGCTTGAACGCGACGGAGCGCCGGCCACGGCGCGGGCGCGCAGGCTGCGCGCCCGGGGCCGCGGGCGCGGCGGGGCCGGGAGGATTGTGATGCGCATCGCACTGGGGGGCCGGCCCCGGCGGTTGCCGCGCGGTCTCCTGAGCCCCCAGGGGCTGTTCGCCTACCTGGTCCTGCGGCCGCTGAGCGACCTGTTCCTGTGGGTATGGCGGCTGGAACGGCGGACAGAGTTCCTCTACCGCCCGCTGTTCGACAAGTGGCTCAGGCCGCCGCTGTTCGAGTTCGCCCAGGCGCTGCAGAATTCCCGGCGGCAAGACGAGCACCTCAAGCTGGCGGAGGAACGCCTGCTCCCCGGCGAGGAGGAGTACACCCGCGAGATCATCGACGAGCTCACCAAGTTCACCAGGGAGAACTGGCTTCCGGGCGCCGCCCAGCGGTTCGGCAACACCAAGACCTTCGGTGTGCTGCGCGGTGAGTTCACGGTCCTGCCCGGCCTCCCGGCAAACCTCCGGCGCGGCCTGTTCGCGGAGCCGCGTGCCTATCCGGCCTGGGTGCGCTTCTCCGGGCCCGGCCCGTACGCTCCGCCGGACATCGAGGATCTCGGCCAGTGTTCCGTCGGGATCAAGGTGATGGGCGTGCCGGGGCCGAAGCTGATGGAGGACGAGCGCCTCACCCAGGACCTGATCCTGGTCAGCCCGGCGAGCTTCGTCACCCCGGACATCCGCGAGAACGCGAAGCTGCAGCGGTGGGTGCGCGCGAAGGCGCCGCTGGCCTACGCCATCAACCCGTTCGACTCGCACCTGCTGCACCTGTTCATGCAGCTGCTCTACTCGCCCGTGCACGCGAATCCGCTGGAGGTGCAGTACTACAGCAATGTGCCGTTCCTGCTCGGCGAGGATCAGGCGGTCCAGTATTCGCTGAAGCCGCGCTCACGCGCCAGGACCAGGATCCCGGCCCGGCCTGCGGAGAACTACCTGCGGGATGCGATGGTCAAGACCCTCGAGGCCGGCCCGTGGATACTCGACTTCATGGTGCAGGTGCAGACCGACTCGCATCTGATGCCGATCGAGGACGCCACGGTCAAGTGGCCCGAGCAGCTCTCTCCGTACGTCCCGGTGGCGCGGCTGCAGCTGCCCGCCCAGCGGTTCGACTCCGACGGGCAGCTCGCCTTCGCGGATGAGCTGCGTTACAACCCCTGGCACAGCCTTCCTGAGCACAAGCCGCTGGGAAATTCCAACCGCGCCAGGAGGCAGATGTACTGGGAGCTCGCGAAGCTGCGCCAGGCCATGAACCAGGTGGCGCACAGAGAGCCGACGGGCGCCGAGCAGTTCCCCGGGTAACCGCGACCGCCATCCTGGTCCCGATCCGGTACGGGCGGATGCTGATCTCGCCGTTCACGTTCTTCCGGGGCGGCGCGCCCATCCCATCGAGGAATTCCGCTACGTCCATACGGCCTACAAGATGGTGGGCGTCGGCAGTGTCGGGACCCGTTGCTACATCATGCTGATGGTGGGCCGCGACCACGACGACCCGCTGTTCCTGCAGACCAAGGAAGCGCAGGCCTCCGTGCTCGAAAGGGTCGTCGGCAAGAGCACCTACCCGAATCACGGCGAGCGGGTGGTCGCCGGGCAGCGCCGGATGCAGGCGGCGACCGACATCTTCCTGGGCTGGGTTCGCATCAAGGGGCTTGACGGCGTCACCCGCGACTACTACGTACGGCAATTCCACGACTGGAAGGGCGGCGCGGACGTCGACAACCTTCTGGTGCCGGGGGCCACCCTGTATGCGCGCATCTGCGGCGCGACCCTCGCCCGCGCGCATGCCCGCTGGGGCGACCGGATCGCCGTCGCCTCGTACCTGGGCAAAGGGAACGCCTTCGACCGCGCGATCGCGAATTTCTCCGTCGCCTACGCCGACCAGAACGAGCGGGACTACGAGGCCTTCGCCGCGGCCGTGAAGTCAGGACGGCTGACCGCCCAGACCGGCATATAGACGGCAGTGGCCGACCTGGGTCAACCACGAGCACGGGTCTCGCGGCGGCATGGCGCGGTCAGCAGGGGGTTCCTGCCCGCGCGGACCTCCGGGCAAGGGAACCGGCTATGAGCCAGCCTTGAGGGCGCGCGATTGACGCAGGTTCTGCCGCTGATCCCAGGCAACCAAGCGCGCAAGCGAGCGAGCCTGGTTCTCCCGCGCCAGCGCCGCCGCCGCAGCCAGCCCGATCGCGAGCATGATCGCGTGCTGCTGGGCCCGGCTATCCCACGGAAGACGTGCTACCGCAGCCAGCCCGATCACGATGATGACGGCATCCCGCCGGCGGCTGGCCGCTCGCGACTGCCATGCTGACCGGTCGGGGCGGGAGATCCGCATCCCCGACGCAACGCGGGCATATCGGGCAATTCCGATATTCGGTATCATGCTGCACCACTCCCCCAAGTTCAGCGTACGCCCCTGTCCAATAGGCAGCCAGTGGCATAGCCAAGTGAATCCCCCGGGGTAGCGCGGCTCTCCGAATGCCGCGCCGGCTGCCCGTCCTGCTCCGCCTGGGCGGTGACATGGCCACGCCGCCCGGGGAGACCCGAAGGACGCGCCGTGCGGTAGTCATCCTGGCGGAGCGGCCGGAGCACGGTGGCCTCTGGCCGGGCGGCCGCCCCGGGAACTGCCGGGGTGCAACCAGGTCACGCGTGCAGGCGTGCAGGTTTAGTGCACACGAACCAGATCCGGTTCTCGCCAGTATCGCCGACGACGCTGCCATCGCTTTCGATTATCTCTACGTTTATGAACCCTTCAGCCAGTGCTTCCTGTATTTTTTCCGGCGGGTATGATATTGTCCTGATGACTTCTGCCAGCGACTTATACCCGCCGCCTCGCTGGCGCTCGAATAGCTCAATATTCCATTCGAACACGGCATCGTCAGCCGTCTGCACTGTTATCTGCAGGTAGTTCTCGTCGAATTCCTGGACTACCTTTGGCGTGCTTGCCATCATCTTCAGGTTATCAATTGTCAGGATGTCAAAGATCAGCACGCCACCGTCGTTAAGGTGCTGGTGAGCGCAGGCGAAGAAGGCCTTCCAGGCGGAGAAGCTGAGCAGGTGATTGATGCCGTGGTAGACGCAAATTATGGCGTCGAACCTCGTGTCCAGCCGAAAGCCGCTCATATCGGCTTGGTAGAGCGCCGTTCCATCAGGCAGCTTCTCGCGGGCCACAGCCAGTATGCCCGGCGAGATATCCAGGCCGCTGACATGATATCTATCCGCGAGCAGAGCTATGATGCTGCCGGTTCCGCATGCAACCTCAAGCAGCGTCACCGCGCGGTGGTTAGCTTGCCTGATAACGCCGTCAATAAACGCGGCCTCGGTGGAAGAATCGCCCGTCACGGCATCGTAATGCCTGGCCAGCAACTCATAACCCGACATGACCAAAGTTTAGGTGGCATGCGGAAATCGTGCAATCGCCCGAAGGGTGGCGGTCCCCCGGCGAAAGTGAGCAGGCGCGCCTCAGCCCGTCCGGCGGATGATCCCGGCCATCTCTTCGGCGTTGAAGGCACGCATCGTGTTCGTGCGGATGCTCCCCGCCGAGCCGACTTGCAGCAGCGCCGCCACGCCCGTTTCCTCGTCGGGGAACTCGATGACGCAGACGATGTCGTACCCGCCGACAGTCCACAGCAGCTCGCGGATGGTGCCGCCGGCGCTCTCCACCAGCCGGGAGAAATCCTCCGCGCGCTGAGTCGTATCGCGGAAATTCCTGATGCCCTGCTCAGTCCAGTTGATCAAAGAAACGTACGTTGCCATGCTCGTGACCCCCCGTGGATCGAATGGAGCGACCCATGGTGCCGCCGGGAAACCAGCAGGTCAAGGGCCCACGCCGTGGTCCGGTGACCATGCGGAAGGTCTTTCGGGAGGAGTCAGGATTTATTGTCAGCCCGGCGTGCCCGCGGCGGATGGCGGTGGGCTACGTGATCAAGCTACCGGGTCGGTCCTGTCTCGACGCCCGCTAGCTCGGCGTAGATCAGGAACCTGAACGGATCTTGCTGATGCTGGGCGAGGAGCCGGCGCAGCACGCGTCGGCGTAGGTCCTGGAGAGCAGCACTCGCTGGGTAGCGCAGCAGCCCGGGGCTGATGATCTCCAGCGCGAGGGCATGATCGCCCTGGCCGGCCAGCGTGGTGGCCGCCGCGACGAATGAGTCCTCCCGCCCGCCGCCCAGCAGGTCAAGCGCGGCGGCGCGCTCCCCGGCCAGGAGCGGCTCCATCCCGGTGCCGTCAGGCTGCCAGTAGCCGGTTCGCTGGTGGTAGAGGCGGGCGGTGAAGTTGTCGCGCATGACCAGGTAGGGGAGGACGGCCTTGGGGTGGTCGCGCAGCGTCTCGGGAAGCTTGTTCTGGTGCAGGATCTGCGCCAGCGTCCGGCCGCCGCGGAGGTCCGCGATGACCTGGCCGTGCAGCTCGGTCAGCGCGGCTTCCAGACCGGGGATGGTCTCGATAGTGAACAGCTCGGTGAGCGGAGTATGACCCTGGATCAGCAGGCGCGGCCGGAGCTGGCGGATGAACGTGAGTGTTTCCAGCAGACCGTCAGGGGAGCCTTCGGCGAAGAAGGGGGCGCCCAGGTACGGCATCATCACATCGCCGGTGAACAGCAGGCCGCTCGATGGCAGGTAGATCATCAGCGCGTCGCTGGTCTCCCCGCCCGGCGTGGGGTAAAGGGCGAGCTCCAGCCCGGCGGCTGAGATGACTTCCGGCTCGCTGACCAGCCGGTCTGGTGTGATGTGATGATCCAGGCTGCCGCCTTCGCCGAGGAACCAGCCGAACGGCAGGGTGCTGCCGCGCTGGCGTCGGAGTTCCTCGGGGAATCGGGCGTGCGTGATGACCTGTGTGCCCGGCCCGCGCAGCGCGTCGATCCCGCCGACGTGGTCGAAGTGAGCGTGGGTGAGGATGAGATGCGTGACCTGCTGGTCATCCGCGAGTCCCAGCCCGGCGAGGGCCGTGCGGACCCGCGGCGCGGTGCTTCCGGCGTCGATGGCGACGATTCCCGCGCCGGTGCTGATAAGCGCGAAGTCGGCGAAGTCATGGCCTTGCAGCACGCGGACGGCTGGCTCGGGCTGGTAGACCCCGGGAGAGGTGAACCGGAAGCCGTCCCGCGCGGTGGCCCAGTAGCCGCCGAACTGCAGTCCGGAGTCTTCGGGAAGACCGGCGAGCCCGGAGTCGCTGACCGCCGCGGCTGCGAGATCATCCTTGCCGAGCATCGCGTAGGCCCTGGCGAGGCCGTGGTGCGCAGCGCGGATCAAGGCGACAGGGAACTGGTCGCGTACGGCCAGGACGAAAGTCAGGTCCGCCACCGCCCGTTCCGCCCGTTGCGGGTCCGGCGGGAGGGCGGCGAGAGCTTGCCCGCGGAAATACTGCGGCAGGCCGAGATCCCTATCCGCTGCCCAGTCCAGCTTGGCGATCGCCGCGTCCACGTCGCTGCCTGTCCTGGCCTGGAAGAACCCTGCCAGGGAGAGCCAGAGCGGCTCGCCAGGATGGACGTCGGCTTGCTCAGCGAAGAACCGGTAGCCGTCGGCATCAGCGCCGACTGCAGCCAGGCGGGCGGCGAGGTTAACCACGGTGGCACGGTCCGCATCCGGCCATTGCGCGGCCACCTTCAGCGCGTCGATATCACGGTGACGGGAGATCTGGCCAGTCATGACGGCGTCCTTTCTGGTCGGGCTGCTAGCCGGTTGGGGGGGCCGGCGTCTTCGGCGGCAGGGACGGGAAGATCCGGTGGCGATGGCGGCGGCGCAGCGGCGCGGCGCAGCAGGGCGCAGGCCAGCGCTCCAGCCAGCAGCGCGGCGACCGGGACAGCCAGGGCGGGCCGCATGCTGGCGATATAACCGTGCGCGAACACATCGGACGTGAGGTGGCGTATCCGCGGGATCAGCGGCGCGGGAACGCCATCGGGCCGTGCCGCGATCTGACCGCGGCCGACCTGCAAGCCTGATCGGGCGGCTTGCGCGAAGCTGGCCACGAATCGGGGGCGAGCCGCGGCCGGCAGCGCGGTGGCGGCCGTCGCCGCGCGGGCAAGCATCGCGGCAGCGAGCTGGCTGGCCAGGATCGAGCCGGTGACCGCGCCGCCAAGGACCGCGCCGAGCTGCCGCGCGGTGTTGAGTGCGCCAGAGGCGGCGCCGGCCAGCGCCGGCGGAGCGGCTTGCATGCCCATGGTGATCATGGGAGCGAAGATCGCGCCCATGCCCAGCCCGGCGACCAGCAGCACCGGGGCGAAGGTCAGCGAGGTAGCGCGAGTGGACGACACTGCCGCCACCCCGGCGATGCCGAGCGCGTAGACGGCCAGCCCGGCCATCAGCACGTACTTGCCGCCCAGCCGGTCGGTCAGCCGCCCGGCGAATGGGGCGACCGCGGTCAGCGCCACGGTCAGCGGCAGCCCGGTGAGCCCGGCGTGCACCGCGGTGAAGCCGAGCACGGACTGCAGGTTGATCGCATTGACCAGCAGCATGCTCTGCAGCGCGAACTGCACGGCGAGATTCAGCGTGACCATGATCGCGAACGTGCGGCTGCGGAATAGCCCGGGCGGCAGCAGCGGCTCGCGATGCCGCTGCTCCCAGAAGCGGAAGCCGGCCAGAAGGACGACTCCAGCGCCGATGATCTCGGGGATGGTGACGCCGAGGACAACCGTCCCCCAGTCATACCGCTGGCCCTCGATCAGCCCGTAGCTCACGGCGGCCAGCCCGGCCGAGGCGAGCAGCAGCCCGAACCAGTCCAGCCGGGGCCGCCGCCCGGTGCGGATTTCCGGTACGGCGGTATAGGCCAGGGCTATCCCGGCGGCGGCGATCGGCAGGTTCACGTAGAACACCCAGCGCCAGCCCAGGTAGGTAGTGAGCACACCGCCCAGGACAGGTCCGCTGACCGCCGCCAGCCCGACCATGGAGGAGAACACGCCAAAGGCCGCGCCCATCCGCTCTCGCGGGAAAACTGCCTGGATGATCACCATGGCCTGCGGCGTGAGCGCGGCCGCGCCGATTCCTTGCAGCACCCGGGCGGCGATCAGCTGGCCAGGTGACTGAGCAGCCCCGCACAGCGCGGAGGCCACCGCGAACACGGCTAGCCCGGCGGAGAACAGCCGCCGCGGCCCGAACATGTCACCCAGCCGGCTGGCCATGATCAGCAGGGAGCAGAACACCAGCAGGTAGGCGTTCACCACCCAGAGCGCCTGGTCGAGGGACGCATGCAGGCCGGTGATCATGCTGGGCAGCGCCACGTTGACGATGGTCGTGTCCAGCAAGATCGCGAATGTCCCCAGGCACAGCACGGCAAGGGACAGCCACGGTCGCCTGGCTTGGGTCATTGCCACGCCTCCCGAACAGTCAGTCGCTTGATAGGACTAACTGTCTCGGGACGGAGAAGGTCTTGTCAAGAGACTTAATGTGCTAGCCTGACCGCATGCGTCTGACCAGCCTGGCGAGCATGAACTGCTCGATTGCGCAGACGCTTGACGTAGTCGGCGAATGGTGGACCCTGCTGATCCTCCGCGACGCCTTCCGCGGGACTAGGCGCTTCGACGACTTCCAGGCGAGCCTGGGGATGGCCCGCAGCGTGCTCACCGCCCGGCTGCGGAAGCTGACCGAGCAGGGCCTGCTCGAGCGGCGCGCCTACTCGGAGCATCCGCCCCGGTATGAGTACGTGCCGACGGAGAAGGGCCTGGCGCTGTTCCCGGTCATCGCTGCCCTGATCCACTGGGGCGACACCTGGGCGCCGTCGCCAGGCGGCCCGCCGGTCGTCTTTGTCCACGAAACGTGCGGGACGGTGATGCAGCCGACGCTAACCTGCCCGCATTGCCATGGCGAGGTCAGCGCGGCCAACGCGCACAGCGAGCCTGGCCCGGGGCACCTGCCCGGCGATGCTCGCCCGCTACCAGCCCGCCCCGCATGACCCGCTTCCCGGAGAACGAGATCCCGCCGCTGCATGCCCGGCCGTCCCGCGGTCATCGTGTGGTCAAATGATCAAGGACCGACCGCCGTGACCGGCGATCAGGCCTTTGACCTGCTACCTCGCGAGTAGCCCCGACCGGACATGAACCGGCGCCACCGCCGCGGCTTCAGCCGTCTGCGTCGGCAGGGTTGTCTGGCCCGCTGCCGTTGTCAATGGTCCGCCGTACGCGGGTGAGCAGGGTGGGCTGGGTGAATGGCTTTTCCAGCAGGTCGACGTCGGGGTCGAGGGCGCCCTGGGTGTCCAGAACCGGCTGGGCGTAGCCGGACATGTACAGGACCGGCAGGCCCGGGCGGGCGGCGCGGACCCGCGCGGCGACCTCGTTGCCGAGCATGCCCGGCATGACCACGTCGGTGAGCAGCAGGTCGATGGGCTGCCGCAGGTCGCCGGCCTGGTCGAGGGCGTCAACGGCGGTGGCCACGGCGCAGACCTGGTAGCCGTTGCCGGTCAGGATACGGCTGGCCAGCTGCCGCAGGCTTTGCTCGTCTTCGACCAGGAGGACAGTCTCGCCGCGGCCCAGGGCGGGCGCGGCGGCGCACGAACCTGGCATGGCCAGCGGGGGTTTGCCGGTCCTACCGAGCCCGGATGCCTTGTCGGCACGAGGTCTAGCCGCCGCAGGACATGCGGTCAAAGTGCCAGGCTCGTTCACGCGAACCCAGGCTGCGCTTTCGCGGGTCTGCCGGTGATTCCCTTCCTAGGTCGCTGTCGCCTGCTGCCGCCGGGTGACAGCAGTGTGGCGGCAGAACTCAGTGACGAGCCGAACTCGACGAGGCGCTGAACGCCCAGCACATCAGCCTGGTATTCGCCGAGCTCAAGGACCGGGTACGGCGCAAGATCGAACGCTACGGACTCACCCGCACGATCGACCCGCACCACCTCTTCCCGACAATCGCAGCCGCCATCGCCGCATTCCGCGATGAAACCGGCGCCCAATGGACAGCCCCAGCCCAGCTGCCCCCAGCCCAGGTAGCCGCCGATACTGACCCGCCGCCCGGCATTCCCGCAGCCCCACCCGCCGGCTAGATCAGCCAGACCGGCAACGGACCGGCCCGGCACATCGATCACGTCCGCCATGACGCTCAATGGACGGTTAAGCGATCTTGCGTGTGTGGCTGCGGTCCACATGCGCGTTGTTTCTCACGAGAGTCGAGGCCATTGGCGCCTTCACCAGGGACCGTGGTAGGCCAGGCCCACCACCAGTGCGGCCACGGCCAGTGAGAAGAACGCGGCCCAGTTGACCCAGGCGAGGAGCCGGGTATCGCGTGCCCGGATGTGGGCACCGGCTGCGGACAGGAAGTACAGGACCAGGCCGCAGGCTGCGGCCGTTCCGAGTGCCGGCACGGCGAAGCCCGCCACCAACCCGAGCGAGCCCGCGGCGAGCAGGAAGCCCAGCCGGACCTGCCACGACACCGGCACGCGCAGCCTTTCGGCGGTCTCGGCTACTGATTTGTTGTGGGTGAAATTCAAGACGGCGGCGCAGGCGTAGGCCATCGCAGCCACGACGGTGACCGCGACGTAGCCAGCGAGCATGGTGGCCTCCTCGGCCGGGGTAGCAGGTCCGCGCTTCCCCAGCACCACTAGCTTGGCGTAAAGTAACTTAACATCAGGCTACTTGGCTCTCGCTTGATGTCAAGCTAAACTTCTCTGGGTGGAGAGTGACTCCGTCGACCGCATCATGCAGGCATGGCGAAAACGTGACCCGTACCTGGATTCCAGCTCGCTCGAAGTCACCGGGCGCCTGCTGCTGTGCGCGAGCTACTACGAACGCGCCGTCGGCACCGTCCTCCAGCCGTTCGGGCTGAGCATCGCCGACTTCGACGTCCTGAACACGTTGCGCCGGGTCAGTGACCAGCACGCCAGCAAGCCCAGCGACATGGCCCGGTCCTCCCTGATCACCACGGGGGCCATGACCTCACGGCTCGACCGGCTCGAACGAGCCGGGCTCATCCGCCGGACGCCCGACCCGGCCGACCGGCGCGGGGTGCTCATCCGTCTCACCCCGCGAGGCAGCAAGGTCGCCCGGCAGGCACTTCAGGAATTGATCGTCACCAACCAGGCATTCCTCGAACCGCTCAGCGGACAGCAGCGGGACTCGATCGCCGCCGCGCTCAAGCAGCTGCTCCTTCACCACGAACCCCGATGAACGCCGTCATAGCTAGCTTGACCCGCCGGGTCCTGCCGCGACCCAGCTCACCGCCTAGCAGACGGGAACGACGACCGCGGCAGGCCCGACAGAAATGACGCTGCTGGCGACGGCAGGCGACCCGGCCGCGGCCGCGGCGATGCGCCGGGTCACTGAGCGCCGGGTCTCCTGCATGGCGGGATGCTCGAGGAGCTGGGGCTGACGCCCGCCCGGGCCGGTCGCACGCCCTGATCGCCTACAACGTGTCCCGGGCCGGGTGGGCTGATGTCTAGGTGCCGTATCTGTCGTGGTGGCCCATCATCGGGCTGTTGCTGCGCCCGGGTGGCTGTTCCCAGTTTTCTTGCCGGCCGCCGTTCTCTGTGCACTGGCTTAGCCTGGCCAGATCGCCGATGCGGCGCGCCCGAACGGGCCTTCTGCGCGCACACGAAGACGGCAGAGCAAGATCGCTGGTTTCAGCCCTCCCCGGCTCGCGCCGCCACCAAGACAGCGAGCTGGAGCTTGTGCTTCTCCCGGCCACGGAACGCACACTCGGGCAGGAATCGCGCGGTGCATATCTTGTTATCACCGCAGGCCCTCCCGGTATCCCGTCGAAGGAAGAGTTAGGAGTCTGTGCGCCCGCCTCCGGTCGCCGGCCGAGCAAGCAGCTGGTCGATGAGGATGTCCTTCAGCCATTGTTCGTACCGCTCGGGGGGCCAGCCTCGGTCACAGACCAGCAGCCGGTATACCTCAGGGGACATGAGTGCGTGAATGATGTCCGCAGCGTCACGCTCGCGCAGCTTCGGCTGCAGAGCGCCGGCGCGAGCGAGGGAACGTGCGATCCGTGCTTGGCCTTGTCGCCGCTGTCGCGTCTGCTCGGCGAGCAGCGCAGCAGCATCAGGATCGGAGCCCGCCGCGCTAACGAGGATCCGATGAACGGGCTCGGCCCTCGACATGATGCCGCGGGTGATGCCAGCGAAACCCGACAGCTGGTTCTTGGGATCTCGGTCCGCAAGAAGCGCACGGACGTGGGGCCGGTCCTGCAACGCGACGGCCTGGTCGTCACCGGTTATTGAGACGTCGAGCAGTCCTTTGAGGATCCCGAGTTTCGAGGAGAACAGCCGGTACACCGTCGCAGGCGGGACATCCGACAGGTCGCTGATGGTCTCGATCGTCGTTCCGGCGTAGCCGCGCTCGAGGAAAAGGGCCCGCGCGGCTTCGACGACCGCGGCGCGAGCCAGGCGGGTCCGTGCCTGGCCGCCCTTGCCGTCGTGCGAGCGGCGGCGTTTGACATCGGTAGCCATGCTTGTGAGACTACTACTCTCGAATTGAGAGTACGACTCTTATTCTTGAACTGAGAGGGCTACGCATCGGAGGCACGCAGATGGCGAGCGACTCTTCCGGAGGTGGTGATGCGCAAGTCAGCAGCAGCGGTCGTCAGCGTGGCGTGGGGCGTGGCAGTCGGGGGAACCTTCGGCTGCTTGCTTCCGTATCTGCTGGGCGAGTGGCACTTTCACCGGCCCTTGCCTTACTGGGCGGTCGCGCAGGCGGCGGGAGGGTTGCTCATCTGCGCGGGCCTCGTCCCGATCGTTCAGAGATCGCCAGCGAAGGAGGAGTCACATGGCCCGCATCAAAGGAGTCTCGTCCGCCCAAGCCGGGCTGTACATGAAGATCGCCTACCACTTCACCCGGCGCAGCATCGGCAAGCTCACCGGGCGAGAGACGGAGCAGATGATGGAGCCGCTCCAGATGTACGCCCACGTGCCCGTGCTCTTCAAGGGCTACGCCAAGCTCGAACAGGCAACAGCCAAGCTGCACCGTCTGGACAAGAGGCTCCACGCCCTCGCCGAGCTGAAGGCGGCCACCCTCACCCACTGCGAATACTGCATCGACATGGGCTCCGCCATCTCCCGCCAGTGGGGTCTGACCGACGAGGAGATCCTGGCCCTGCCCAGCTATCAGACAAGACCGCTGTTCTCGGAGCTGGACAAGCTCGTCCTCGACTACGCCGTCGGCATGAGCCGCACCCCCGTCGACGTCCGCGACGAACTATTCGACAGGCTTCGCCACCACCTCGACGACGGCCAGATCGTGGAACTGACGCACCACATCGCATTGGAGAACATGCGCGGCCGCTTCAACCTGGCGCTCGGCATCGGCCCGGCCGGTTTCAGCAACGGCATGGTCTGCGCCGTCCCTGCGGTCCATCCGTGAGCAGGGCCACCGTCCAGAGCCACGCCAGTGAACTCGCCCCCCCGCAACATCGGCGATGTGCGGCAGGACACCAGGCCCCCCGCAAGAGCAGAGCGCGCCTGGCTGTCTTCTCCCCCTCCCCCGGGAACGGATAATCTGCGCGCTCAAGCGCAGCAGCCCTGCGAATTTGCCTGCCGACCCCGGTGCAGCGTCCGCGGGTGCCGATCTGGGTCGGAGGGTTCTGGCCGAATAAGGCGCCGATGCGCCGGGCGGCACGGTGGGACGGGGCCATCCCGGCCATGGCCGGGATGGAGGCCGCACGCACGCCGGACGTCAGCGAGGTCCGGGAACTAGTGATATTCCTGCGCGGCTGCCGGGCGGAGAACGAGCTCGCAGACAGGCCGTTCGACATCGTCATCGGCAGCATGAGCCCCGCCGGGCCGGCAGCGGGCCGTGACCTGGCCGGCCCGCTGGCCGATCTCGGGGTCACCTGGTGGGACGAGCGGATGCCCTGGGGTGATGCCCTGGAGCGTGCCGAGCCGATCCTGCGCCGGATCGGCCAAGGCCCGCCTCGCATCTAACCGGGCACCGCCCGGGCGCGGTGAGCAAGGCACGCTGGACCAGCCCGGACCTGATCTCCCGGCGGCATCACCCCGAAAGCGCTCTGTCCTTCCGAGGCGGGCAGCGCGCACTCAGCACACGACGCCAGGCGAGCAAGATTCAACGACTCGCGTGTCACAGGACAAGCTGTCCGGTGACACGCATCTCGGCTGGGCCCGGTGATGTGGCTCTGAGCTGGCCGGGCGTTATTAAGCGGCAGGTCTGCGGTCTGTCATCCAAGTTGGCCCGGTGGGGTTGCCGGAAGGGGTTTGTCATTGATTCCGGCCCGGCGGGTGGTAGCTCTCCGCCGTGGCGGCGGGGTGCTGCGGCATGGCCTGGGTTGGTCTGCCCGTTGTCTTCCTGGCGGAGCGGCGGCGGCTGGTGACGTATGTGCGGAGGGTTGGGGAGGGGACGGTGGTGCCGCGCTCGTCGGCGAGGCGCTCCCAGATCGCGGTGCTCGCGCAGCCACACAAACAGCTTGGCCCGCTTCACCAGCCGCATGACCGCCTGCTCATTGGCCGACGGCGCCACCGGCGGCAGCCACATCCTTGGACGCATGCTCACGCGCCTCCCGCTCACACGAGGCGCCGACCGCGCCCTCGCTGGTCGGCGGAATCTACCCGATAGCGATACATGACCGGCTCTAGAGCACCGGTCAAGCAGTCAGGCGGGCGGTGGTCGCGGCTGCGAGGCTGGATCGCGGGTGACCCGGCCACGCAGCGAGGTGGTCCGCGCCTACGTCTCCTCGGTCAGGCGGACGATCGTTTCGGTCCAGTCGTCCCAACGCCATTGCACGTGACGCCCGTGCAGATGGACACCGCCGATCCAGCGGTCGATACCGTTGAGCGTGACGTGGTCCACGCCGCCCGCCAGTACGCGTGCTCCGGTGCCGGTCAGGCGCAGGCCGCTTCCGCGGTCAACCGGATGGCCCGCCGGGTCCACCTGAAGCAGCGGGACGGGCGCACTCGCCATCCTGTCCATCATCGCGAAGCACCAGGTGTCTCCCAGGTACGGACGCGTCTCCCGTGCTCCCGCGCGAACGAACGCCGTCCCGGCATCGGGCGCGCCGTCGGCGACGGCGGCGAGCACCCGCCGCTCGGTCAGCGACAGCCCGTCGCGGGTTGACGGGTACTCGCGGCTGAGACGGTCGAACGCCTCGCCCACGAATCGCAGCTCACCCGAGCGGGTAGCGGCGATCGCGGCGAGGCCGTCCGGGGCCGGCGCACGAAACGCCGCCCAAGCACGGGCGGCGAGCTGGAGCGCGGCCGGGGGCAGCCGCGCGCACGCCTTGGTCGCGGGCAGCTCCCCTTGGGACGCACGCGTTAGGCTGACGTGCAGGTGTGCCGGGAAGCCTGGTCGGCGGCGTTGCGCGGATGTCGCAGCGCCACCACGACGGAAGGCGTTTCCCTGATGCATGCGATGACAGACCTGCCGACAACGGTGGCCCAATTGGACGTGGGACCAGTCGAGTACCGGTGGGAACAACGCGGCAACGCCACTGTGGTGGTCTTCCACGGCGGACACGTACGGGCCGGTCTCGCGGTGGGCGAAGACGTGTTCGCCCAGGACGGCTACACAATCCTGGCACCCTCGCGCCCCGGCTACGGTCGCACCCCGCTAACGACTGGCACCACGGTCACCGGGTTCGCCGACGTCACCGGCACGCTGTGCGCACACCTCGGCATCACCAAAGTCGCCGCCGTGACCGGCACCTCAGGCGGAGGACCCACCGCAGTAGCGATGGCGGCGCGCCACCCCGACCTGGTAGAGCGGCTGATCCTGCAAAGTGCCGTCGGGCCACTGCCATACCCCGATCGCCGGACCCGCGTGGGCGCCAAGGCGATGTTCGCCGCCGTCACCGAGCCCGCAACCTGGGGCCTCATGCGCGTGCTCCTACGCCACGCACCCGACGCGACCCTGCGGATGCTCCTGGGCAGCTGTCCAGCGGAGCTGCAAGGCCCAGTTTCGTCCCCACGGGAGCGCCGCGAAGCGGCGCATGTTTTCTAAGACAGCATCTCGCATGCCCAGCCGGCATGTGCCGGCACAAGGCACACAAGCGAAGACGAACGCGGATGGCCAGGGCTTGCATCAGATCTTGATGACCCGGACACCGGGCATGGCGTCGTAGTCGAAGTCCTGCGTCACGACCGGAACGCCGTGCACGATCGCGGTGGCCGCGATCCAGGTATCGTTCACCGGCGCCCTGCGCCCGGCCGCGCGGAGCCGGGACACCAGCAAGGCCCAGGCCTCCGACACTGCCTCGTCCACGGTGAGCGCCTCGAACCGCTGCGCGAGCTGATACGTCGACAGCCGCCGGGAAGCAACCTCCGGATCCTTGGCCTGCAGCACGCCGAGCCGCAGTTCCCCGAGCGTGACCGCGGAAACGCCCCACTCATACCCGACAAACCCGCCGGCGTCGAAGCGCGCTGCCTCAAGGCCGACGAAAACGGAGGTGTCGGCCAGCGCCCGCTGGGATGTCACCACGGGAGATCGTCCGTCGTGTCGGTCAGGGCCGCCCGCAACTCCTCAGCCAGGCCCGTAGTGTCCGGCCCCAGGCGCACGAGCTCATGGCCGATCTCGGCGGCGGGCAGCCACTGCCGCCGCCGCGACAACGGGATGATCTTCGCCACCGGGCGGTTATCCCTGAGGACCTCGATCTCCTCCCCCGCCTCAACGCGCCGCAGCACCTCCGCGGTGTGGTTACGGAGATCGCGTGCTGGGATGGCAGTCATGCTACGAGTGTAGGCTGAAAGCTACACTCGTAGCAAGACCTCTATTCCTGGACCTTCGGTGCTGCATCAGGGCAATTGCCGGGGGACGCCGTCGCATCAGCGCATCGCCGACCATCTCGGGGACCTGGAACTGAACTGTCCCACGGCATGGAGGCCTCTGCCGATCTTGGCTTGCTGGTTCCCTCGCTGCGGGCCGGGAGCTCCCACCACAGTGCGGCATGACCATCTGGATGGCTGACTCCAGGCGTCACAGTGGCTGGCCAGCGGGAGGCGAGCCGGGCACCGGACCGAAGGCGGACTTGTCGATAGGTACGGGATCGTGCATGCGCAAGTCGTACCCGCGGACTTCAGGATCGCAATGGCTTGCTGAGAGTCCGCTTCCACGGGAATAAGCGGATCAGACCGGAGTTGCCGTGCGGGATCAGGGCAGTTTCCATTGCTGGTTGGCGCCGCCGTTGCAGGTGTAGATCTCCAGCTGGGTGCCGTCGGTTGGTGGCGAATGCCGGGTCGTCGAGGCATTTGCCGGAGACCGGGTTGACCAGGGTGCCGTTGCGTGGCTGCCATTGCTGGTTGGCGCGGCCGGTGCATGCCCACAGTGTCACCCACAGGTCGACGGGGCCTTGCTGGTTTCTGCTCGCGGTAGATGTCCATGCACTTGCCGTTGATGCGGATCGTCCCGTCAGGCTCGATGGCCCAGTTCTGCCCGGCGCTACCGTTGCAGTCCCCGATCACGATCTTCGTGCCGTTCGCGCTGGAGTCGTTGCTGTCATCGACGCATTTGGTCTTGCTATATCCGGACACGATCGGGCCTGTGCGCTGCGTCGGGCGGGTCGGGCAGGTCGTAGCGCAGGCCGAACCGGACCCGGCCGGACGGCGGCGCGACGCCGAGCACGACCAGGCTGGACTCGGGGTGAGGCCGAGCACGTGCGGGACAACGGCCAGCAGCCCGGTCGGCGAACTGATCCGCAGCCGCTGCTGGTCTGGCGAAGCGTTCATCGCAGATTCCTTCCATCACGGAACAGGACGGGAAGACATGGGAGCGGGGGGCGGGCAGCCTGCCCACCCCCCGCCAGGTGAAGGGTCTAGGAGGTGGTGGTGACGCCACGCAGGACCCGCAGCTCGGCGGCCAGCCGCAACATGAACCGGCCGTTCACCATTCCCGGACTCACCTCATGCTCTTGAACCGGCCGTGCAGCCTGGACGAGATCGGCTGGGTCATCGCCTGGCGGTGAGTCCGGCCTGGCGATCCGCAGACCAGCGGCCCGGACTTCGGGTCAAGGCGCTGGCCGAGCCGCTGCGGTGGCACAAGCCCTGCATGGTGTTCATGAACTCCCATGTCGGATATCGGCCATGCTCGTGTTTCCGGCTTCTTTCGGCCAGGGTGTTCCCGGTGATGGCCGTGTCGCCGCAGCGTTCGTTCCAGGTGCCGGATTCCCGGGCACCTGTGGCCTGGTGCGGCCGTGACCTGAACGATCACGTCGCGGACATGCCCGGCGCCGGAAGGCCTTTCAGGTGCTTTCCTTGCGCAGCGCTGCGACGGCCCGCGCGGTGGCCGTGCCGATGGCGCCGCTGATCGCGAGGTCGTCCGAGCCCGGCCGGGACCGGGTGAAGACGGCGGCGGCGTACCGACAGCCATCCGGGCAGGAGATCACGCCGATCTCGTTGCGGATCACCCCGGCCAGGCTGCCGCTCTTGGCCGCGACCTGCACCGGGAACCGGAAACCGCTCGCGATCCGGTGCCGGGTCAATTGCCGGGCCATCACGGCGCGCACCCGTTCGCACGCCCCGCCCACCCGCGCATCTGTCAGGGTGATTGCCGCATCCTCACCTTCGCCGGCGGCGGCCAGCCCGCCGGTGGCGATGAACCCGCCGGTGAGGTACATGCCCTGGCCGACCTGCAGACTGTAGGCGCTCAGCGCGGGGCCGGAGTCGTTGCGCGGGCGGGGCACCTTCGTAGCCGACAAGCAAAGCTAGCTGCCCGCCAATCCGGTGAGGCGATGCCGTTCTGGGCAGGCGTCCGCGTTGCGCAGCTCGGCGAGTATGGGGGAGAAGGCCTACCTTCCCGCGCAGCCGCGAGTAGCCACCCCACGACCACGGCAACAGCGTGCGACCCGCCCGCGCACACCGGAATGCGCAGCCAACCCGGCACGGGACACGCCCACAGTGGTCACGCGGCGGTGTTCACGCCAGCCCGAGCCTGGCCCCGCATGACTGCCGATGACCCTCATGCAGTAGCGCCCGCTGCCGCCAAATGACGCCAGAGCTCACGGACGAACGACGGACAAAAGATCAAGGCCTCGACCGCCGTGACCGGCGATCAGGCCTTTGACCTGCTGCTACGTGAGTAGCCCCGACCGGATTTGAACCGGCGCTACCGCCTTGAGAGAGATGTGCCGTCAGGTTCATACCGCCCTGGCTGCCGCCGCTCCTCGTGCCATAGCACGGGACGCTACCACTGAGCGGACAAGCCACCGGCCAGGCCAGAGCATGCCATCGCTTGCCGATGCGTCACGGCCGGGGCCGCCTGATACTGCCCGATCTTGCTGCCACCACGCTGCCACGAAGATCAAAAAACCTGACCGCCTTCCGGCGATCAGGCTCCTGACCTACTACTTCCTGGTAGCGGGGGCGGGATTTGAACCCGCGACCTCTGGGTTATGAGCCCAGCGAGGAACCGTTCAAAGTTGTCGTCAGAACTACCAGCAGTTGCCGGACGAGTTGATCGAGGTGGATCAGGTGGCGCAGCGATTGTGCCGCGTCGGTCACGAATGTCCGGACCGTGTGCATCACGTCGTTGCGGAGGCCGTAGATCGGCTTCGTCACCTCGTGGAGCCATCCGTCGGAGGTGTAAGGGCCGAAGGCCTGCAGCAATTCGTCGGTCTCCCCGATGACGCTGAACAGGTCCACGAAGTCCATGGCGGCGACATGGTCGGCCACGGTATCGCGACCTCGCTGTTCTCTGAGACGATCCTGCACACGCCTGCGCCGGCTCGAGCGAAGCATGCGTACGGCGGCTTCTTGGTCATGGAAATGACCGCGGATACGTTCAGCCAACGCGAGCTCGAGAGCTGAAACGAGCAAGTAGAAGTAGGTACGACCAGGCTGTTTGTTCAGATCGTACGGCGTGACGATCCCGGCGATCTTGTTGCCTTCGACGACGTACAAGAAGCCGGCATCAACCATGAAGGGCATCAGAGCTGCCAGCGGAGTATCACCGGTGATCACGGTGCCGATGGTGATGGGGCGTATGTGCGGTTCGATGGTGTCTGTGTCATTCTGCAAGTCGCTTGCCAGCACGTATCCGCTTACCTGCCCATCGTCCAGAACTGGAGCGCTGTCGAATTGGCGCTCTGCGAGTGCCTGTCGAACGTTCGTTGCGGCTTCGGTGCGCGGAAAGCCCAGGAGCCTTGGCAGAGGTGTCTGGATGTGCCGGACGCGGATGCTGGCCGCGATCTCGTCAGGGTGCACCAGGACCATGCCGAAAGTCTCCTCCGTGGCACCCTGCCTGGCCATTCATCCGGCGGCGTGTCCTCCGGCAATCCCCCTCTTCTTCGCACGGGCTCCGGGCCGTGCCTTGGAGGATCGTGAGCCAGACGCTCCGCTGACGCAGCTCAGGTCTTCTTTGCCACTGCAGGCGAGCATTACCAGGCCAGGGCCTGTGCGTTCAATCAACTCCCCGGGACCGGCCCTCAAACAGTTTCCCCGATCCCGGAGAGGAGTTCCTTACCCGCGTCGCACACGGGCGGAGCCTCACGCCCGCGGACACAGTTACCTGTCCGGCGGCACGCACCGGGGCGCCAGAGCGAGCCGAGAAGTAACTGCTGCCATGTTCACGCCAGCCCGGGTTCCACACCGGCCGGCGGTGCCGACGAGCCACATCCTGTGGCTCTCAATGCCGCCCGATGACGGCGGAACTCAATGACGAGCCAGTGACAAATGATCAAGGACCCGACCGCCGCGACCGGCGGTCAGGCCCCTGACCTGCTGCTACGTGAGTAGTCCCGACCGGATGAACCGGCGCTACCGCCTTGAGAGCACAGCGCGGCACAGTTCAACCCAATCCGGTAGCACGCGGCCAGCACCCCGACACGAGAACACAGGTTCAAGCCGTCGGACCACCAACCGACGGTCATTGGCGTGGCCTCGGTCCGGGTCTCGTTCTCCGGCCGTCCTCGACTTCGGTATGCGAAGCAAACACTCGCCGAGAGCTGGGCAAGTATGCGCTAACTCACGGGTTCAGTGAACTAGCGAATAGCTAGTCTACATAGCGTCAATTCACTGTAGCAGTGAACTCGTGCTAATCTGGCCAACAGGGAGGCAGCGATGGTCCGCCAGCTAGAACTGATCGATACCCTTCTGGCGGAGGGTCGTGAAGCGTTCACGTTCAAGGAAGCCAAGTCCACGCTCGGCGCATCGGCAACCGCAACAGCGAACGCTCTGCGCCGGCTGAACGAGAAGGGCCTCGTCGACCGGCTGACCCGGGGACACTATGCGATCCGGCCGCTTGGTTCTCTGGGAACCTCGACCACGACGGACAATCTGAGCCTGGCAGTAGGAGCGGCGTTCGAAGGCCGCGAGCACCGGATCGCCTACCTGAGCGCGCTCAGCCAACTCGGTCTGCTTGGTCATCCTGTCCGCATCGTGTTCGTCGCGTGCACCCAACAAGTGCGCCTCCGGACTGTCAGCCGCCGGCCCCTTCGGGTCATTGTCGAGCGCGCGGAGACCATCCACATGGAGGCCGAGACCGTCGGGCGCTCCTGGCAGTCCACTTTGGAGCGGGCGCTGTTCGAGTGCGCCCTGCGTGTCGACCTGACAGGGAGCGTGGAACGGCTCGCCGAAGCCGTCGCGAAAGGAGCACAGGAGGTCAACTCGGCCCGGATTGTCCAGCTTGCAGAAGCGTTTGGGGCACGAGGGCTCGCAGCGGAGCGCCGCCTCGCGTCGCTCGCTCATGCCCTGGGGCTCCCGCTCGGGCTGGAACCGAGAGTCGCCCGGCGGCAGGCGGTCATACGAATGGACCCGCGCGACGAGCACGTCGAGTGGGTCGATGGCACCTTCCGGGTTGCCTGGAATTCCACGGTAGACGAGCTTCGGGCCGTGGTTGGAAACTAGTCGTGCTCACACGCCACGCCATTACACAGAGGGCCGACGCAGACGGAGTCGATGCAGCGGTCGTGGAGCGGGACTACATCCTCGCTCACATCGTCGCCCAGCTTCATCGTGCGAGCCCCGTGGACGGAGGCCGTCTGATATTCAAGGGCGGAACTGCGCTCCGGTTTGTTCACATCGGCGAGTACCGCTACTCGGCCGATCTGGATTTCACAGTCATCGAGGGAAGCGCCGCCGCGGCGGTCGCTGCTATCGGCGACGTGCTGGACGCGGCCAGGCAGCACGCAGAACTCCCCCACCTGCAGCTCACCGACACGGATACACCCGCGGTCGCCTATATCGGTCCCCTCGGAGCGGGCAAGCCACGTCGCATCAAACTGGATGTCACAGCGGATGAGCGCGTCGAGTCCGTCGAGCAGCGGATCATCCGAGACGTCTGGCCGGACCTGCCCGACCCAGTTGCGTTCAGCGTCTATCCGGTGGATGAGATCGGGGCCGAGAAGCTGCGCTGCGTCATCCAGCGCGCCCTGTGCCGGGATCTTTACGACCTCTTCCGACTGGCCGAGGACATGGGCGTCTCCCTCGCAGAGATCCGGCCGCTCTTCGAGCGAAAGACACGGGCTAAAGGGCTCGATCCCAACTCGTTCCGAGATCGGTTCGAAGACCGGATCCAGCGTTACAGGCGGCAATGGAACGATGAGATGAGCGAGCACGTTGCCGACCCGCCGCGCTTCGACGACGTCGCGCGCGCTGTTCGCCGACGTCTTCGCGGTGCATCGCTGCTGGACGCATAGTCCTCGCCTGCCAGAGTCGCACCCGTGGCCAGCAAGCGAGGTCCGGCGACCCTGACCTAGTGAGTTGACGCGTAGCCGGGAAGAGCATCCTGTTGTGCAGCTGTGATCGGTCCACTACAAGCATAGTGGCTGGCAGACCAGGTCCTGGCCTGCAGTAATCGATGCATTCCTGGCCATTTGGGGAACTCGCCCTGGACGTCGCCTACCTCGATGGCTGACCCGGCCGACAACGATCTAGCCACGGACGACCGCCCTCATGGGCCTGTAGGTCAGCATGGTCGTGAAGGTCGGACAAATCCAGGCCCAGCCTCGGGCCGCCCGACGATCCTCGCCCCGCCGGCTGGTTGCCGTCACCCGCCCGGTCTTGGCGCTCGCGGGCCCGGCGTATCGCTGATCGATTCGCCGACTCCAGCGCAACCATGCCTGGCGGGCGCATAAGGGCTCCGGGCGTGAGCGACCTTTCGTGGCCCGGGGATCAGTCTTCCTTCTCGTATCTATCCGCTTTGCGATCGATCCACCGATCCTGCCACGTCGCCAGTCGACGGTCGATGCGGTCGAGCTGCCGCCTCACCGGCTCGACATCGTCTTCAGGCCAGCCTTCCTCGTCGAGATATGGCTTACCGGCAGTATTAGGAACGGCGGCGAGCAAGGACGTGGATCGCTCGACGGCCTTAACTCCGTTTACGAGCTCATCCCAGCGGTTCTCAGCCGCAGCTAGACCAGTTTGTGGATTTGGGCGAGGTCCCCTGCCGCCATAGGTTGCTCGGATCAGCTCGTCAGTGAGAACGACTGGATGGCCGCCGCTCTCTCCGGTCACTTGGGCATCGCCGCCGATCTCCCATAGAGGTTGTCCTTCACGGCCGAATTTCACGATGGCACAAGCCTGGTTAACCCCTCGAGTAGTAGCCAGCATGGATGTTAGGACGGCTGAAGGAGACCTTTGATCCGTCGCATCGGCGGCATCGCGCGCGCGCGCGCTCGGGCCGGCTTCGCGGCGGAGCGCCATAGGTTCAGCGAGGATCATGTAATAGGCGGCCTTAGTTGCCAACTCCACCTGAGCCGATCCAAGGGGCTTATCCTTCCGGCGTCCGCACCCCTCACCGACTTCACTGAGTGCCTGGTGACGCAGGTCCTCAAGCGTATATTCGCTGTCATGGAATCCTTCGAGGAGGGGTTCATCAGGCTGGCGCGCGATCTCGGGAAGGCCGTAAGCGCGCTGGAGCGCACTCCGTCTGGCGTTGAGGTTCAATCGTTCGTCGGTCGCATGCACGGTACGCCATGGACGCAGGACCAATTCCACTGCTATTGCCACACGTTCCTCGGCCGGGATGGTATTCCGTGCTGTAATGCTACGGATACCGGCGTTGATGCGGAGAGTGGTCCGCCGACCGCCGTGCAGCATGACCCGCGTGATGTCGGCCGCACGTACGTCCGCATGAGGCGAAAGGCCCGCCGAAGCGAGTTCTCCGGGCGTGACCAGCGCCGCATACCACCTTGCCTCATCGTCCGTAATGCGTGCAGGTCGTCCGCGATGCGGTCGCCGCAGGCCATCGAGGACCGCATCGGCGGTTGCATCACGCTCCACTTCGGTGCCATAGGGCTGCGGCGGCGCGATATGCATAAGACCGATCAACGAGCGGATGGCCGCATCGAAGCCCACACCCCTCCCAGACTCCTGCCGATACCCGACGACGATGCGCGCAGGCATGGTAAGTGCCCGAACCCGCATCCGGTCCTCATCATCAAGCCCAGCCCAGCCCAGTTCACGCACCCGCCGCAGAACTGCCCCCACCTGCTGACGGAGGACGCGGTCGGAGCTACTGGCACCGTAGACAAGCTCAGCGGCATCAGCGCCGAGGATCCGATGCACAGCCGCAGTCCGGCTGCTGCCATCGGCGGCAGTCACCAGATGAATAGACGGTGCCCCGTTGCTGTGATCGACACGCATGCCGACAAGGGTGACCGGCTGCAGAACCCCTTCGATCTGAATGTCACCGGCCAGCGGGTTGTGCCGGCTCAACCACGCCTCGCTCGACCGCAGTCGCTCTGACAACTGATCCGGCTCAGTCACGTCGAGCACGAGCTCACAAGGTTGTTCCGCGTCATAGTGAGGGTCAGCAATAACGGCACCGACGGAAGGCCCTTCAGGCATACCGAGGGGATATAGGCGAGTACCCAGCTCCCGCAGATTCGTCGCGTAGGCGGTGATCCCGTGACTGAGCACGGGAGATTCGACGACCAACATCGTCCCGCCGGGCACGCGCAGTTCGACGGGAGCGGACAGCCGCCGCCGGACGTCATCAGGCCGCACGCAGGCTCGTGCTAGCGCTTGTGCTCCTCCAAGGCTCCAGCCGCTGCCGACAAGCGCGTCCGTTAGATTCTGGTTTGCTTTCGTACGAGGCAGTTCGAACTCTGCCTCGGTTCCGGCGTCCCAGCCGGCCGTCTCCGCTAGATCATTTATTTCCTCGACCGCCAGGGCTCCATCCCCAGGTCCGTGCCGCTTGACCGACGGTGCGCCATATGCCGATGTCACAAAACCCCCTCCAGCCGGGCAACGACCTCCAGGATGGCCTGCACATGCTGCTCGTAGTCCGCATGAGCGTCCTCCGGCATACTCGATTCAGCGCTCAGGTCGACAAGGTGACCCTTCATGGCGAGCGCGATGACGGCAACATCACCGAGCGGCACCATCAGGACCCGCAAGCCGACGCCGTCCACCGACACACCGCAGCCGCCAGAGTCCAGATCATGCACGTGAAGCGCCCAGCGGGCCTGAACGTCGGCCAGCGGACCGGAGGGGGGCGCGGCAATTGAGTCTTCGTCCATGTACTGCCCGCCGTGCTCTAGTGCTGCCAGCAGTACCTGCTCCACGAGCACGATTTCCGGGCCATTCAAGATCAATTCCGTCGAGACTGACGGAGCGTCCGACGCCATGGGAGCTCCTTCCGCGGCTGGAGGGCCAGCGCGCTCGGGGTCGCGCTCCCCACCGTGGGGAACGCTGACCGAGAGCCATGCGAGCTGCGCTCGCTGTCCTCCACCGCGTAGCCGACATCCGGACCTTTCCCGGTGCCGAGCTTCGGTCTCTCCCACTTTCACGACCGCCCGCACGACGATCATGCTGAACATGATCGAGATGACAGGTCGCGCCTGTCAGGGCATCGTGCCATGACGAGCGACGTTCCGGCCGTTCGCGCGGGGCGATCGGTCACTCGCAAGTGTACCGCTGGCGGACAGGTGCACCAGGAGCCCCCATATCCGGCCGACCTCAGCCGAGTCGGCCGCGACTAACCACCGACGTGTTCACGCTAGCCCGGATCCCCGCTCCACCGGCATGCCGATAGCCCTTATCCAGTGGCACCTGCTGCCGCCAGATGACGGCAGAACTCAGTGACGAGCCAGTGACAAATGATCAAGGGCCTGACCGCCGAGACCGGCGATCAGGCCCTTGACCTGCTACTTCGTGAGTAGCCCCGACCGGATTTGAACCGGCGCTACCGCCTTGAGAGGGCGGCGTCCTGGGCCGCTAGACGACGGGGCCAGGAGATGCGCATACAACGAGCAATCACAGCGCGGACTAAGGCTAGCGTACCGGACCGGAGCCGCGCCAAACGGCCGCCCAGCCGCGCCGGAGCGCCCAGGCGCCCGGTGCGGATCCGCCGCCTACCGGCGACATGGCCACCGCCCACGGGCGGCGGAGGACGTCGGCACCGCGCCAACGGGCAGCGGCAGGGCAGCCGGCGGCAGGGCAGCGAACTGTGGCCGGCGAACTGTGGCTGGCGCATCATGCATGTTTGGCCGTGAACGCGGTAATTAGGGCGCCATGGTCACCTTCATCGTGGTTCTGATCATCATCGGGCTCGTTGCCGGCGCGATCGCGCGGTTGCTCGTCCCCGGCCGCGACAACATCGGCATCCTGGGCACCATCCTGCTCGGCGTGGTGGGCTCATTCCTCGGCGGGTTCATCGAGAACCTGTTCCAGTTCCACCGGCTGGCCGTGCACCGCGTCCACGCGACCGGCATCATCGGCTCGGTCATCGGCGCGATCGTGCTGCTGCTCCTGCTGCGCGTGACCGGGCTCGAAAGAGGCCGGACCCGCCGCGTCTAGCGGCCACTCACGAACCCGAAAACCGCCGGGATCGAGGCGGATCGACGGCACAGCCAGGCCGGCGGGTCGCCGACGCCGTCGGCGATGCCCAGGCGATCGCCAGCGCGCTCGGGGTCGCCAGGCTGGCCGTCTGGGGCGTTTCCGGCCAGGGCGGCTCCCTGGCTAGGGCAGCCGGGCAGCACCAGCTCAGGCGACCCCGCTTCCCACCAGGTCGAGGATCCGGGTCCGCGGTACGCCGGCCAGCGCTGGCGCGGAGTCCGGCGACGACCAGACCCGCTGCTCAAGGAAAGCGGCGAACTCCTCTGCCCGGTCGGCGCCATCGAACTCCAGGTCCAGCATCAGGTATTTCGGATCGTCCGCGGGCTGGCGGATCGCGAAGCCGCGGACGCCGGCCTTCGCGCGCGCATCGGCGAAGCTGTCGAACGCCGCCTTCCACCGGTCATAGTCGTGGATCGCATGCTCGATCCGGAGCGTGATCATCGGCCCGTCCTTTCGCTCGCGGCATTCCGCCGCGCGGTTTTGCTCTCGGGCGTCACGCTAGGTCGCCGCGCCCGGCGCCAGGTATCCCAGATTCCTGGGGGCACATAAGCTCACGGAGTGAGCGGCACCTGGGCCCGGACAAGGGCTCGCGAGCGGATCGAGGCCATCGCCGCCGAGCCGCTCGACGCGACGCACCTGCGCCGCCGGGTGCTTGCGGTCCTGCGCGAGGTGATCGACTACGACGCCTACGTCTGGCTGCTCACCGATCCGGTCACCGAAGTCGGCGCGGCTCCGCTGGCCGCCGTGCCGTGCCTGCCCGAGCTGCCGGCTCTCATCAAGGCGAAGTACGCCACCCCGGTCAACCGGTGGACCGTGCTGCGGCAGCAGGAGTCACCAGCCGCGCGGCTGGACGACGCCACGGGCGGCGAGCTGGCCCGCAGCCTGGTCTGGCGCGAGGTCATGAGCCGCTACCGGATCGGCGACGTGGCCTCGGCGGTATTCGCCGACCAGTTCGGCTGCTGGGGATTCCTCGACCTGTGGCGGGACGAGGCACGCGCGCCGTTCGGCGCCGCCGACGCCGAGTTCATCGAGGGCGTCGCCGCGCCGCTCACCACGGCCCTGCGGCGATGCCAGGCCAGGACGTTCACCGAGCCGGCCAGCCCGCGCCAGCCTGGCATCGGGCCGGTCGTGCTGACGCTCGACGACGACCTTCGGATCACCCGCCGCACGGCGGCCTCGCAGGCCTGGCTGGACCTGCTGCTGCCGCCCCGGCCGGACGAGCGGGCCGTGCCGGCAAGCGTCTACAACGTGGCCGCCCAGTTGCTGGCCGCGGAGGCGGGCGTCGACAGCCACCCAGCGTCCTCGCGCGTGCACCTGGCCGGCGGACTCTGGCTGACCCTGCGCGCGGCCAGGCTGGCACCGGACGAGCCGGGAGCTCGGCCGGCCCCGCGAACCCCCGGCGCGGCGACCATCGTGGTCACGATCGAGGAGGTCTCCGCGGCCAGTCGCCTTGACCTGTTCGCCCGCGCCTCCGGCCTCACTGCCCGCGAGAACGAGCTGCTCAGCCTGCTCGCCACCGGCAGCGACACGCGCGCGATGGCCCGTCAGATGAAGGTTTCCGAGCACACAGTCCAGGACCATCTCAAGTCGGTCTTCGCCAAGACCGGCGCCCGCGACCGCGTCACGGTCCTGTCACGCGCCCTCGGCACCAGGCCGGAGGCCAGAAGGTAAGGCCGCGCCAGCTCTCGCCCGGCAGTTCCCGCACGTCAAACCATCAGGTGAGCTGGGGTACCAGGACTCGAACCTAGACTAACGGGGCCAGAACCCGTCGGGCTGCCAATTACCCCATACCCCATCGGACCGGGCAACTGACGCCCGCTCGCGCGTGTGCAGCATAGCCGAAGCCGCGTCCGGCAGCCAACGAGGAGGCGCCCCGCCGCCGCGGCCGCGCGGGAGGCATGATCGGGGCCTGGTGGCATCACCTTCAGCAGCGCAGCGGCTGGCCGCCGCTGGCGGCGCGCCGGCCGGATGGCACGGTCACCGTTGGCTCGTCAATAAACGGTGTCCTTGCCCTGGCCGGCGGCGGGCTGGCACCGTCAGGACGCCCTGGCCGCCAGGCCGATGGCGTGCTCGAGCCGCCGCAGCGTGCGGTCCCGGCCGAGCAGCTCGATGGACTGGTACAGCGGCGGGGAGATCCGCCGTCCGGTCACCGCCACCCGGACCGGGGCGAACGCCACCCGGGGCTTCAGGTCGAGCTCGTCCAGCAGCGCGTGCTTCAGCCCGGCCTCGATCACGCCTCGTTCCCATGGGTCAGCGCCGGCCAGCGCCGCCTCGGCGGCCTTCAGCACCCGGCCGGACTCGGCCGTCAGCACCTTCGCGGCGTCGTCGGCGTCGACGGCGAAGTCCTCGTCGCCCGCCAGCAGGAAGCCGAGCATGCTCACCGCCTCGGTGAGCCGGGAGATCCGCTGCTGGATCAGCGGCGCGGCCGCCGCGACCAGCCCGGCCTCCGGCGCCGTCGCCGGGCTGGCGACCAGCCCGGCGTCCTGCAGGAACGGCGTGATCCTGGCGGCGAAGCCGGCCGGGTCGAGTGCCCGGATCTTGTCGCCGTTGATGGCCTCCAGCTTGCGCACGTCGAACTGCGCCGCGTTCTTGTTGACCCTGGCCAGGTCGAACTCGGCAGCCATCTCCGCGAGCGTGAACGATTCCCTGTTCTCCCCCGGGGACCAGCCCAGGAGGGCGAGGTAATTGCAGATCGCCTCGGGCAGGAATCCCTCGTTGCGGTACCAGTTGACGGAGACGACTCCGTTTCGCTTGGAAAGGCGCTGGCCGTCCTGGCCGAGCACGTACGGCAGGTGCGCGAACACCGGGAAATCGGCTTCCTTGACGCCCATGGCGCGGTAGACGGCGAGCTGGCGTGGCGTCGAGGAGAGCAGGTCCTCTCCCCTGACCACGTGCGTGATCTTCATCAGCACGTCGTCGACGGCGACCGCGAGCGTGTACAGCGGGCTGCCGTCCGCTCGCTGCAGGACGAAGTCGGGGACGAACGCGTGGTCGAAGCTGACCTCGCCGCGGACCAGGTCGGTGAAGGTCGTGGTGCCGTCCGGCATCCGCAGCCGCAGCACCGGCCGCCTGCCTTCCGCCTGGTAGGCGGCGACCTGTGCCGGAGTCAGGTTGCGGCAGTGCCCGTCGTAGCCGCTCGGGCCGCCGGCCGCGCGGGCAGCCTCCCGCCGCTGGGCAAGCTCCTCGGGCGTGCAGTAGCAGTGGTAGGCATCCCCGGCGGCGAGGAACCTGGCGGCCCAGTCCGCGTAGACATCCAGCCGCTGGCTCTGCTGGTACGGGCCGTAGTCGCCGCCGGCTTCCGGCCCTTCGTCCCAGTCGAGGCCGAGCCAGCGCAGGGTGGCCAGCGCCGAGCTCACGTACTCGTCGGTCACCCGCGACTTGTCGGTATCCTCGATCCGCAGCACGAAGGTACCGCCGGTGCGGCGGGCGAATGCCCAGTCATACAGCGCTGTCCTGATGTTGCCGACGTGCAGGTCGCCGCTGGGCGACGGCGCGAAGCGCACCCGGACGGGCTTGTTCTCAGTCACGATCAACCACCCTGTTGCTCAGCGTCCCGATGCCCTCGATGGTCACCGCGACCGTGTCGCCGTGCACCAGCGGGCCGACCCCTGCCGGGGTGCCGGTCAGCAGCACGTCACCGGGCAGCAGCGTCATCACGGCGGTGACATAGCGGACCAGCGCGGTGATGTCATGCAGCAGCTGCGAGGTCCGCGCCCGCTGCTTGACCTCGCCGTTCACCGACGTGGTCAGTTCCAGGTCGGCCGGATCCAGGTCGGTCTCGATCCACGGGCCGAGCGGGCAGAACGTGTCGAACCCCTTCGCCCTGGTCCACTGCCCGTCCCTGGCCTGCAGGTCCCGCGCGGTGATGTCGTTGGCGCAGGTGTAGCCGAAGATGACCTCGGGCACCCGCTCGGCGGGCACGTCCCGGCAGAGCCTGCCGATCACGACGGCAAGCTCGCCCTCGTAGTCCACCCGCTCGGACAGCTTGACCGGCCTGGCCACCGGATCGCCGGGCCCGGTCACGGCCGTGGACGGCTTCAGGAAGATGACCGGCTCGGCCGGCGGCTCGCCGCCCATCTCGCGGGCGTGGTCGGCGTAGTTCTTGCCGATGGCGACCACCTTGGTGGGCAGCACCGGCGCGAGCAGCCGCACATCCGGTACCGGGTAGCTGGCCCCGGTGAACCGCACGCTGTCGGTTCCCACCCCGAACGGGTGCCCCTGCAGCTCGGCGATCAGCAGGCCCTCGCCGTCCGGTCCCGGCGACGGGCCGCCCGCGCCATCCGGCGATGCGTCCTGGACGACGCCATAGGCGACCTCGTCGTCCCGGCTGAATCTCGCGATGCGCACGTCTGTCTCCACTGTCCACGCGAATGTCCGGTCTGGCGTCCGGCGGGCCCCGTCTAGCCCAAGCCTACTGACCTGCGGCGGCCCGGCTGCCGTCCCGCCGGCCCGGGCCGGCGCAAGGGGAGGGCGAGGTGCCCAGCGCGATAAGGGGTTCGGGCCTGCACGCTCAGGACGATCATCGACCAGATCTGAGTCCGCGGCCCGTCCGGCCCGGCGGTGGTGCTGCCGGGCCCGGGTGAGGCTACTGCTGGTAATGACCCTTGCGGTTCGCTGACCTGCGGCAGGTCTCCGGATCGCCGTCCTGGCCTGCAGTTTCACCCGTCAACGCTTGGCATTGTTCGGCAGCGTCGGGCGTTGTCTGACGGCCCAGAGACGGCCCCGCTACGCCCCGGGCCGCTGATCCTCCGGGATGACGAACGTTCCCTTGCCGACGACGGACGCCACCAGCCCGCGCTCCCGCAGCTCGCGCATCGCCCTCCGCACGGTCTGGTACGCGACGCCCCACTGCTCGGCCAGGTCCCGCTCTGCCGTCAGCCGCGAGCCCGGCGCCAGCTCGCCCGCGGCGATCCGCGCGGCCACGTAGTCGGCAACCTGCATGTACAGCGGCGTTAGCGAGTCCGCGTCGAACACCGGAACGTCAGCCATGCCGATCACTGTATGGCACGTCTGACCTGCACGAATACACGCATGGCTACCGGTGGCCACGTATCGCACTGTATGTTCACAGTGACACATACAGGCGGGCGGCCCGCCGCGGGATTAGCGCAACGGACCGCCCTTGATCGCCTAACAGGAGGCGACCCAATGCCAGCGAAAGAAAGTGGCTTTGACGCCCGGCCGCCACGCTCACCGGGACGGGCCGTACAGCATCCGGCCCAGCAGCGTCCGGCGCCGCCCCGCGATGACGACGGCCAGCGGGTCAGCGGCGCGCCGCTCCTCCTCGTCCCTGATGTCCATCGCCTTGCTGGCGGCGGCCAGGATCTCGGCCAGGGTCCGGCCCGGCTCATAGGAGGCCGCGGGCCCGCTCACCGGCTGATCTCCCCCCGGGAGTCATAACTGCCCTCGCCGCTCATGTCGCACGTACGGGTGATCTCCCGGCCGGTCCAGTAGTCCGCGGACTCCTCCGGCCTGTCGGGCGCCGAACGCGACACGCGGCCCGCGGCCTGCTTCGCCCGCGCCCTGGCCAGTTGCCCCTCGTAGTCATGCCGCACCATGTACTCGCAGAACCACAAGTCATTCTCGCGGGCCCTGGCCAGCGTCGCATCGAGCTCGTACTCCCACGCGGCGGACCGCCGCACGGGCTCCCGCGGCGGGATCTCCCGGCCGCCGATCAGCAGCGCCGGACGGCCCGCGGACCCGTACTCGGCGGAAGAATCCACGTCCCCGCGCACGGACACCGGCTCCGGCGGCGCCTGCGCCGCCCGGTGCAGGATCTCCGCGGTCGTCGGCGGCGGCCCGCCGGTCATCCGCGCCGCGGGTGGTCACCGTCCGTGACCGCCATCGCCATCGCGCTCGCTGCGCTGGCCGGATGCGACTGTGCTCCTGGCCACGACTCGCCACACTGGACCGGTGACCGACAATCCCGAGCAAGCCGAACGTGCCGAACCCGAGCCGGAGCTGCTTCGCAGACCTCTCCAGCAGATTGAGTTTCAGACCAAGCGGACCCAGAAACGCCTTGGACGAATGACGGACGCTCAGCTGATCGGCGAGGTTGATACATCGCCCGCGCCGGCCTTCGTCAAATCCGATGGAGCTGAACCGGCGACTGAAAGTCTCGATCGAGGACCTGACTACAGCGGTCAAGGCGGCGAGGAGGTCGTCGGACAGGCTGGGCCGGATTCTGGTCGGGCTCACCATCCTGCTTGTCGTCCTGACTGTCGCCCTGGTGGTGCTGACCATCAAGCTGACTAACGGCGCGCACTGACCAACGCCATCGCCACGCTCGCCGGGCAGTTAACTTGCGCGGGAGTGATCCTAGGCGCTTGCGCGGCGGCGCTGGCCGCGATGGCCTTCCGCCCTGCCGTACCGCTGGCGTGCCGCCTCGCCGGACGTCCCGAGCATCGCGCCGATCGCGGCCCATGTGTGGCCTTCGGCGCGAGCCACGCTCACCGCATCCGCCACGTCCCGCGCGCTGGCCGCTAGGCGCCTGAATGCGGAGGCGACGTCCCGTAGCGCCCGCGCGTCCTTGCCGCTGCCGGGCGCGGGCTCGAAGTCCTCGAACCGGTCGGCCAGCTCGTCGGCATGCGCCATGATCTCTTCAGCGGAACGTGGCATCAGTGATCACCCTTCCCGGGCAGGAACTTGGGCCGCGCTCGCATGGCGTGGACGATGACCGGGCCGTCGCGGCCGTCGGCGACGCCGACTTTGAGCGGCGTGCCGTCACGGGCCGGCCCGGTGAACATGGTGAGGTCTTCGTCCAGCTCTGTGACGAGGATCGGGTTGCGCAGGGCGTGGCGCATGTCGTCATCGTCGATGCCGTGCCTGCGCGCGCTTGGCGCGATGTCCTGCACACGCAGCCAAGTTACCTTGCGACCGGGCGGGCCGCAAGTTACCTTGCGGCTCACTGCCCGTTCTCCTCGCCATCATCGACCGAAGGGAGCGCCGAAGGGAGCGAAGGGTGCAAGGGCGTATCTCCTGCGCGCTTCGCGCTGTTCGTGCTCCCTTCGGTGAGGTCGTCAAGGTCGCCTTCGTGCTCGGCGAGCGCCCAGTTCCACGGCCCGTCCATGCCGGCCTTCGCCGCCAGCGCGCGGATTCGCTTCTTCGCCCGCTTCGCCCGGTCCTTCGAGAGCCCGGCAGCATCGGCGGCCGAGTAGACGTCGTTGGCCTTGACCGGGCCGCCCGCGAGCAGCTGGCGCAGCCACCCGGCAGCCTCGTCCCGTTCGCTGTGCTCGCCGTCCCGGTCGGCCATGATGTCCCGGACGCGCCGGTCAGTCTCGCCGGTCCACACGAGCAGCCCGGCGCCCGCCATTCCCTCGTCGGTGGCGATCTCCGCGCCGTCAATCCGGTACGTGCGCGCGGGGACGTCGATGCGGCCCAGGTTGGACTTCTCCACCGACAGCACGTTGCTGCCCTCGTCGTCAGGATCACGCACGGCGACCAGCGCGACGCGGGCGACGGCGGTAAACGCGCGGCTGCCGAGGATCAGGTTGACCGGGTCGGCCTTGTCGGACTTGCCGAGATGCACGAGCCCCACGACGGCCGCGCCGGTGTCCTCCGCGATCCGTCCCAGCGGCTCCCAGCGCGGTGCGGACCTCCCGGTCACGGTGGGCATCGATCCGGCCGTCCATCACCGAGGTAAGCGGATCGAGCACCAGCAGGGCAACGTCGTGCGACCCCATGTAGGCGCCGAGCCCGGCGGTATCCAGCGGCAGGCACAATCCGTCGATGCTCCCGGCACCGTCTACCTGAACCCGGCCGATCATGGCCAGGTCGGCGCCCGCGGCCATGAGCCGCGGGACCATGGTGAACTCCCATGCGTCCTCACTGGTGGCGAACATCACCCGGGACAGCCGCCCGTGCCTGCCGCCCGGGAGCGTGCCGCGGGTGAGCTGGGCGGCGAGCTGGACGCACACGAGGGACTTGCCGATGCCCTCACGGCCCGCCAGCAGGGTCAGCGCGCCGGACGGGATCCGGTCCGGCCATAGCCAGCGGACCGGCCGCGGGGTGATCTGGCTTGCGAGGGTCACGACAATCTGCCTCCTCGGCGCGTGGTCACCGTTGCCGCTGGCGGGCGGCAGGCCCGGGGGGCGGCGGCGAGATGGGGGATGATCGCCGCGTCCGGCGGCACGCTGCGGGCCGGCTTCCGGCCGGTGCAGTAGCCGTCCGGCTGCTGGCACGTCAGGCAGAATCCGTCCGGCCCGGCCGCGTACATGTGGCGGGTCATGCCGCGCCCCGGCAGCACGGCCGCCACCCGCCGGGCCCGTGCTCGGCGACTGCACGCTCGGCCAGCTCGCGGAACGGCCGAGCATGATCCGCCAGTGGCTGGCCGCCCTCCGGCTGTCGCCGCTATCCGCGGGCCAGGTGTTCATCACCCTCTCGGCGATCCTGGCCGCGGCTGCCGAGGACGGGCTGATCACGCGGAACCCGTGCAAGGTGGCGTCGGTGCGGCCGAGGACGCCGCCGCGGCGCAAGATCGTGCCGTGGACTCCGGCGCAGGTGATGGCGATCCGCGCGGGGCTGCCGCCGGAATGGCAGGCCATCGCCGACTGCGGGGCCGGGCTCGGCCTGCGGCAGGGCGAGGCGTTCGCGCTGCGCCCGGGGGCCGTGGATCCTGCGCCGGACGGTGCACGTCACCCGGCAGGTGAAGCGGGTAAACGGGCGCCTGTGGCTGGCCGCGCCGAAGGAGGGCAGGGACCGTTACGTCCCGCTCCCGCAGACAGTCTCGCTGGCGCTGGCCGCGCACATGGCCGCGGTCCCGCCGGTGCCAGTGACGCTGCCGTGGAACGAGCCGGGCAGCAGGAAGCACGGCGAGCCGGTGACCGAGCAGCTGCTGTTCACCAGCAGACAGGGCGGGCCATCAACTCCAGCTCGTTCGGGCACGCCTGGACGGCGGCCCGGGACGCGGCCGGGATCAGCGCGGGCGGCATGCACATGCTCCGCCACGCCTATGCCTCGGTGCTGCTGTCCGGCGGCGTGGACGTCCGGGCGCTGTCGGAATACCTGGGCCACCATGACCCGGGATTCACGCTGCGGGTGTACGCGCACCTGATGCCGTCGGCCGAGGGCCGCGCGCTGCGGGCGGTCGAGGCCGCGTTCGCCAGTGCCGCGGCAGACGGCCCGGCCACGGCCCGGGGCGGCGCGAACCCGTGATGACCTGGGCTGCTGTGACTACTGCTGGTAGCCCTCGACCTCGGACGTCGGGCGGACGGTCGCCTCGTCCGGGTTCTCGCCGAACTCGCGCCGCGCGCGGCGCTGCCTGAGCAGGTCCCAGCACTGGTCAAGGGCCTCTTCGGCAGCCCGCAGCCTGGTCCGCTCCTCGTCGCTGTACAGCGCCCCGGTGGCGAGCTTGGCCCGCAGCTCGTGCTCAGTCTGGATCAGCTCATCGATCTGCCCGAGGATCTGCTTGTCGTCCATGCCGCCTACGGTAAGGGGCCGGCCGGGGCAGCGCCCGGGCCGGGGCCCGGCAAGCCGCCGCCGCATCGCCGGCCGGCGGCCCTCCGGTGGCGGCCAGGCCGTGCTGGCCGCCCTAGACTCGGCGGGTGCTGTTCGAGAAGCGGCTGCGCGAGGGAATCCACGAGGGCCGGATCACCGTTGCCTTCCGGCGCTGGCGGAGCGGCCAGGTGGTAGCCGGGCACCGGTATCGCACGGGCCTTGACCTTGTGGAAGCCGAGGCGGTCGACATCGTCGCCACGGGCGATATCGATTCCGGGCAGGCGCGCGCGGCGGGCTACGCCACGGTCGGGGACCTGCTGGCCAGCCTGCGCGGCGACGCCGGGCTGCCGCTCTACCGCGTCAGGTTCCGGCGGCTGGACGCACCGGACCCCCGCGCCGAGCTGGCCGCGGTCACCTCATTGACCAGCGACGAGGTGACCGCCCTGGCCGCCAGGCTGGCACGGATGGACCGGGCGGGGGCCAGGGGGCCGTGGACCGCCGCGGTCCTCGCCCAGATATCGGGCCGGCCCGGCGTCTCGTCCGCCGTGCTCGCCGAGGAGATGGGCTGGGTCCGGGCAGACCTGAAGCTGCATGTCCGCCGCCTCAAGGAGCTCGGCCTGACGATCAGCCTGGACGTGGGATACCGGCTCTCCCCGCGCGGCGAGGCCTATCTGGCAGCGCAGCAGGCCGCTGATTCCCGGGCCGGCGGATGACGGTGACGCCAGGCGCCCGGCGCCCCGGCCATCACCCGGTCCGAGTGCACGGCCGCCGGGGCCGAGACCTACCTGGTGGACGGGCTGATCGGTGACGCGGGCCGGCTGATCGCGGCCGCCACCGCGCAGCGGCCCGGGTACCAGGACGTCTCGACGCTCAAGGAGCCGTACCGGCTGGAGGGCAAGAAGACGATCGGCCTGGAGATCATCGAGCAGCTCGGCTGGCGGGTGCCTGACGTGATCGTCTGCCCGACCGGCGGCGGGGTGGGCCTGATCGGCATCCGCAAGGCCCTGGCCGAGCTTGCCGGGCTTGGCTGGACCGCGGTCAGGGCGCCGCGCCTGGTCGCGGTGCAGGCGGCCGGGTACGCCCCGGTCGTGCGCGCATTCGCCGGTGGCGAGCGTGAAACCAGGCCATGGCAGGACGCGAGGACGGCTGCGTTCGGCCTCACTGTCCCTAGCCCGCTCGGCGGCTTCCTCATCCTCGATGCCCTGTACGCCACGGAGGGGACGGCCGTCGCGGTCACCGACGCCGACTTGCTGGCCAGCCAGCGGCAGGCCGCGCGGCTGGAGGGGGCCTGGGTCTGCCCGGAGGGGGCCGCCTGCTTCGCGGCCGTCGGGCGGCTACGCGAGGCCGGCTGGCTCGCCGAGGGCGACCGGGTCGTGGTGGTCAACACCGGCTGCGGGCTGAAGTACCCGGAGACGATGCCGGCCAGCGCGCCGCTGCTCGGTCGCGGCGAGCCTGTCCCGCCGCGGGCAGCTCCGCACGTAAGCTCGTGACCGGCCAAGTTCCCCGGGGTGGGCGCTGACGGGAGCTGGCAGGCGGAATTTCCCGCCGCCGCGTAATCGTGTCTTCATCTTCGCCGGATAGACCTGTCTGAAGTACACCGGCCACGGGGGGCGCAGGTTGCCGGGTTTCGTCGTATGTGCCCCCGCGGCCGGAGTGCCGTCCGGGCGCTCCAGGGCCTAGAGGAGGGCAACTGCGTGCCGCGATCAGCGACGTCCGGGCCGGAGGCCGACCCGGCTGCCGTGCGGGATGCCGCGGCCGGCCGGGGCTGGCGGCGGCCGCGGCCGCCGGCCAGGGTAGGGCCCCCGCTGCGCGACCGGCGCGGCGTGCGGATGGCGCTGATGGCCGTGGTTGTCTTCGTTGCCTGGTTCGCCTGGTCGATGGGCCACGCGCTGACCGCGCCCGGCGGCGGTAGCCTGTCGGACCGGGTCGCCGAATGGGCACGTGATCATTATCTCGGGCCGCTCGTGACATTCGGCGAATGGCTCACCTACGAGCCGCCGAAGGTCGGCGGCAAGCCGTCGTTTGCCCTCACCGCACCCGGCTCCGGCCAGCTGCCGCCCCGGAACCCGGCGGTGGCGAAGGCGGCGCAGGGGCGGCAGGTCCGGCCGGTGTTCCCGGCCCGGCTGGCCTCACCGGCCGGGAAGCCGCTGCCCGGCGAGGGGCACTGGCGGGTACTCGGCAGCGTCAGCGGCATGCCCGCCATGTTCGGCACCTACCTGCGCCCCGCTGTCTTCGCCCGGTGACGGCCAACATGCCGGCACCAGCCGCGACCAGCGCCCCTGATATGGCCGCCGCGAGGTATCCCGCGCCGGCACGCTGGCTCATCGCCGTCGTTACGACCGCGCGTCCGCGCCAGTGGCCGAAGAACCTGCTGGTCTTCGCGGCACCGCTGGCAGGCGCGTCGCTGGGCAGGCCCAACGGCCTGGCCTACGCGCTGGTCGCGCTCACCGCCTTCACCGCCGCGTCGAGCGCGGTGTACTTCGTCAACGACGTGCTCGACGCCGAGCGCGATCGCCGTCATCCGGACAAGCGGAACCGCCCGGTGGCCGCCGGCACGCTCCCGGCGGCGCACGCGCTGGCACTCGCCGGGATCTGCGTCACCACGGCGGCTGCGGCTGGATTCTGGATCGGCGAGCCCGCCCTGTCGGCTGCCGTCGGCAGCTACCTGGCACTGTCGCTCGCCTATACGCTCGGGCTCAAGCACGTGCCCGTCCTCGAGCTGCTGCTCGTCGCGTCGGGTTTCGTGCTCCGCACGCTCGGCGGGGCCGCTGCGACGAGAGTGCCGCCATCGGGCTTTTTCCTGCTGGTCTGCAGCCTGGGGGCACTGATGGTCGCGGTCGCCAAGCGGTCCATGGAGCTGGCCGTGCTCGGCCCGGACGCGGCCGGGCACCGGCCGGTGATGCGCTGGTACGGCGCCGCGGCACTCCGGCTCGGCCAGCGGCTCCTCGCCGTGGCGATGGTCGCGGCCTACGTACTATGGGCCGCAGGCGAGCATGCCAGCTGGGCCAGGACCTGGCACCTGGCGAGCGCGCTGCCGCTCGCGGCGGCGCTGGTCCGGTTCGGCCAGCTCAGCGGCGGCGCGGCACGCAGGCCAGTGGAGGACCTGATCGCCCGGGATCCGGCGATGGCGTGCTGCGAGCTGACCTGGCTGCTCATGTTCGCTGTCGGGCTGGGGCCCGGGCTGTGACCGTGACGGCCAGGGCCATAGCACTCGGGCCGCGGCCCGGGCCGTGACGGCCTGGCCGCACCGGAAGGAGCCACATCATGCTGGACGCCCTTGGCCAGCCAGGCCGCGTCCTGCTGCTCGGCGGGACCAGCGAGATCGGCACCGAGATCCTGGCCGCCCTCGGCGCACGGCCGGAGACCGAGGTGATCCTGGCCGGCCGCGATCAGCAGCGCCTGACGGCGGCCGGCAAGGCCCTGGAATACCAGGTCAGGACGGTGGCCTATGACGCGACCGCGCTTGACACGCACGAAGGCGTGATCGGGCGGGTCTTCGACGCTGGCGACGTGGACATCGTCATCTCGGCCGCCGGCATCCTGATACCGCAGGAAACGCTGGAACGCGATCCGCGCCAGGCCGGCCTGCTCGTGGACACCAATTTCACCGGCCATGTCACGACCCTGCTGGCCGTGGCTGCCCGGATGCGCGCGCAGGGCCATGGCGTGATCGTCGTGCTCTCGTCGGTGGCAGCGGTCCGGCCGCGCAAGGCCAACCTCGTCTACGGCGCGGCCAAGGCCGGTCTTGACGCGTTCGCCCGCGGGCTGGCCGACTCGCTGCGCGGCACCGGCGTGCGGGTGCTGCTGGTCCGGCCGGGGTTCGTGACCGGCCGGATGACCGGCGGCATGACGCCAGCCCCGCTGGCGACCACGCCGGCCGCCGTGGGGGCGGCCACCGCGGCGGCGCTGGCGACCGGCGCCAGCACCGTATGGGTACCCCGGCCGCTTGCCGTGCTTGCCGCGGCCATGCGCCTGGTGCCCAGGCCGATCTGGCGCCGGATGTCGCGATGAGCTGACCGTGCGAGTACTGGTAGCAGAGGACAATCAGGGCCTGCGCGAGGTACTCGCGCGGGGCCTGCGGGAGCACGGCTACGCGGTGGACGCGGCGGCCGACGGCCAGGCCGCGCTGGCCTTCCTGAGCGCCTATGACTACGCGGTGGCGGTACTGGACTGGCGGATGCCGGGCGTCTCCGGCCTTGAGGTGCTGCAGGACATGCGCCGCCGCAGCCTGGCGACGCCGGTCCTCATGCTCACGGCCAGGGACGCTCCCGCCGACCGGGTGGCCGGGCTCGACCAGGGCGCCGATGACTACCTGGTCAAGCCGTTCGACTTCGGCGAGCTACTGGCCCGGCTGCGGGCGCTGCAGCGCAGGCCACAGGCCCTGCAGGCGACCGAGCTCGTGGTCGGGGACCTGATCCTGGATCCGGCAGGCCGGCAAGCGCGGATCGGCTCCCGGTCGCCCGCGCTGACCGGAACCGAGCACGGCATCCTGGAGATGCTGATGCGACGCTCCCCCGCGGTGGTGCCGCGCCGGGCGATCGCATTGCAGGTCTGGGACAACGAGGCGGATGCCCTGGGCTCGAACACCATCGACGTCCATCTCGCCAGGCTGCGCTCCAAGCTGGCGGGCGCCGGGGTGCGGATCGAGGCCGTCCGCGGTGTCGGATACCGGATCGTGGCGCATGAGTAGGCGGCTGCCGCGGCTGCCGCGGCAGGTCGCTCCCGCGGTGCGGGTGGCGCTGGCCGCGACCATCCTGATCGGCATCGTCTACGCGGGCTGCGTGGCCGCCCTTGACATGCTGCTGGCCAACCGGTTCGTCGCGCAGGTCGACGTCAGGCTCAGGGACCAGCTGGCTGATGGCGGCCGCCACGGTCAGTCGGACGTGACCGCCGGGGATGAGGACGACCAGGACGTCGATGGTGTCCCGGTCTTCCTGTGGCTGCTGCGCCCCGGGACAGCAGCCGTCACGCTCGGCGTGAGCGCGCCGCCGCTGCCAGTCGGCCTCAGGCCGTCCAGCAGGCCGTGGACCGCCGAGATCGGGCCGCACGCGTTCCGGCTCGAAGCCGCCAGGAATGCGTCCGGCGGCTGGCTGGTAGCTGGCCAGAGCCTGGCCGAGGAGACGCACTTCCAGGGCATCCTTGTCGACGGGGAGGTGCTGGCTGCCCCGGTGCTGCTGCTGACGGTCTTCGCCGGCTCGCTGGTCATCGGGCTCCGGGCGCTTGCCCCGGTGGAGCAGTCCCGTCGCCGGCAGCTCGAGTTCACCGCGGACGCCTCGCACGAGCTGCGCACCCCGCTGAGCGTTATCAGCGCCGAGACCGCCATCGCCCTGGGCAGCTCGCGCGATGCGGCCGGATATGTCTCGGCGCTGACCCGGATACAGGGCGAGAGCCAGCGGCTGCGTACGATCGTCGAGGACCTGCTCTGGCTGGCCAGGTTCGATTCGCATCCGCCGCTGCCCGGTGACGAGCCGATCGACCTCGGAGTGATCGCCGAGGAATGCGCGGGCCGGTTCCAGGCGGTTGCCAGCGCCCGGTCGATCGAAATCGCAGTGGCGCCGGACGCGGGCGGCGGCCCTGGCAGTGACCCTGGCTGGATCAGCGCGCCGCCCGACTGGATTGACCGGCTGGCCGGCGTCCTGATGGACAACGCCTGCCGCTACGCCGGGCCGGGCGGCCGGGTCCGGATCGCGGCGCTGGCCCGCGGCAACTGGGTCAGCCTCGTCGTCGAGGACAGCGGCCCTGGCATCCCGCCCGAGGACCGGGCCCGGCTGTTCGACCGCTTCCACCGCGCCACCGAGCATGGCGGCGGCGCGGGGCTCGGCCTGGCCATCGGCGATTCGATCGTCCGCTCGACCGGCGGCCGGTGGAAGATCGGCGAATCGCCATGGGGCGGCGCCCGGATCGAGGTCTGCTGGCGCCGGGTGCAGCAGCCGGACCGGGCAGACGCCGGGGCTGACGCTTTAGAGGATCTTGTGGATCCAGGAATGCGGATCGGGCAAGCGTCCGAACTGGATCCCTAGCAGCTCCTCCTTCAGCCGCGACGTCACTGGCCCCGGCGCGACGCCGCGCACCGTCCACGAGGCGGTGGCCCCCTTGACCGTTCCCACCGGGCTGATCACCGCGGCCGTTCCGCACGCGAATACCTCGGTGATCTCGCCCGACTCGCACCCGGCACGCCACTGCGCCAGCGAGATCCTGCCCTCCTCGGCGGGAATGCCGAGCTCCGGGGCGAGCGTGAGCAGCGCATCCCTGGTAATCCCCGGCAGCAGGGTGCCGGTCAGCGCTGGTGTCATGATCCGGGCATGGCGTCCTGAGCCATAGACGAAGAACAGGTTCATCCCGCCCATTTCCTCGACCCACTGGTGCTCTCGGGCGTCGAGCCAGACGACCTGGTCACAGCCGTTCGCCAGGGCTTCCTGCTGCGCGGCGAACCCGGCCGCGTAGTTGCCGCCGGTCTTGGCCGCGCCGGTGCCGCCGACAGCGGAGCGCGTATAGTTCTCCGCCAGCCAGACCGACACCGGGCCGCTAGCGAAGTAGGGACCCGACGGGGACGCGATCACGGTGAACAGGTACGACGGTGACGGCCTGCTGACGCCTAGCCCCGGATGGGTGGCGATCATGAACGGGCGCAGGTAGAGGCTGTGGCCCTCGGTGCCGGGGACCCAGTCCCTGTCCTGCGTCACGAGCAGTTCCAGCGCGCGGACGAACGCGGGCTCCGGCAGCTGCGGCATGGCCATCCGCACGGCGGACTGGTTGAACCTGGCCGCGTTCGCCTGCGGCCGGAAGGCCACGATGGGCCCGCTGTGCTGCCGGTAGGCCTTCAGCCCCTCGAAGATCTCCTGCGCGTAATGAAACACCGACGTGGCCGGGGCCAGCGAGATCGGGCCATACGGCTCCAGCCGGCCGTCGTGCCAGCCGCGCTCCGTCGTCCATCGGAGGGTGATCATGTGGTCGGTGAAGTACCGGCCGAAGCCCGGCTCCCGGAGAATCCGGGCCCGCTCCGGTGCGGGCAGCGGCCGGCTGGCGGGATGCGGGACGAACACGATCTCTGTGGCTGCGCTGGCGGTCATGACCGTCCTCCCTTACCGCGGGCATGGCGCCGTTGCCTGGCCCGCAGCGGGCACGTCATCCGGTCGTGCCCGCACTACCATCTTGCGGGAACTCGGCGCCGCAGCCCAGCGTGGCGCCCTGGGCAACTGCCGTCGGCCCGCTACCCCGCGACTCGCTCGGCGATGTCGTCGCCGATCTCCCGCGTCGACCTGGCTGCCCAGGCGCCTTGCCGCTCCACCAGATCATCGGCGACTGCCTGCTCGATCCTGGCCTTCTCGGCGGTCAGCCGGAGATGGTCGCAGAGCATCGCCGCCGACAAGATCGCGGCAGTCGGGTCAGCCTTCTGCTGGCCGGCCAGGTCCGGCGCGCTGCCATGGACCGGTTCGAACATGCTCGGCGAGGTCCGCTCAGGATTGATGCTGGCACCCGCGGCGAGACCGATGCCGCCAGCCACCGCGGCGCCGAGAGCGGTGAGAATATCGCCGAACAGGTTGTCGGTGACGATCACGTCGAACCGCTCGGGAGCCGTGACGAAGTAGATCGACGCCGCATCCATATGGCAGTACTCGGCTGTCACGTCGGCGTACTCGGCAGCGAGCTCGTCCAGCGTCCGCCGCCACAGGTCACCGGCGTAGGCAAGCACGTTGGTCTTGTGCACGAGGGTCAGCTTCTTGCGGCGCTCGGCGGCTCGCTGCAGCGCGTACCTGGTGACCCGGCTGACGCCGAAGGCGGTGTTGATGCTCTCCTGGGTCGCGACCTCGCCGGGCGTGCCCTTCCGCATGATGCCGCCGGCCTCGATGTAGGGACCCTCGGTGCCCTCTCGCACCACGAGCATGTCCACCGACTCGGCGCGCAGGCCGGACAGCGGCGAGGCCACGCCGGGATAGAGCCGGATCGGCCGCAGGTTGACGTACAGGTCGAACTCGAAGCGCAGCCGCAGCAGCAGGCCGCGCTCGAGAACGCCACTCGGCACGCTCGGGTCGCCGACGGCGCCGAGCAGGATGGCATCATGCCCGGACAGCTCATCGAGCACCGAGCCGGGCAGAATCTCCCCGCTGCGGTGCCAGCGCCGGGAGCCGAGATCGTAGTCCGTTGTCTCGATCGTGACGCCGGTTGCCGCCGCCCGGAGGACCTTGATCGCCTCGGCGACCACCTCGGGACCAATGCCGTCCCCGCCGATCACGGCGATCCTGATGGTGCTTGCCGCCATGCGCGTACCTTACTGGTCGCTCGCACCGTGGTGGCCAGATCCGCCAGGGAGCCGCGGTGCGCGGGTCAGGCGCCGCCCGCGCTGGACGGCGGTCAGCCGTCGGCCTGGTCAAGGTCGACGGCCCGGCCGACCACGGCGCCTATCGCTCCGGTGATCTCGGTCAGCACCTCCGGCGGGAGCCGTGAGTCGACGGTCAGCACGATGAGCGCGGGGCCGCCCTTGGTGTCCCGGCATACCTGCATCCCGGCGATGTTGATCCCCTGGTCACCCAGGATCTGGCCGACGATGCCGACGATGCCGGGCCGGTCGGTATAGGTGAAGAACACCATGTGCTCGGCCGGCGCGATCTCCATGTCGAAGCCGTTGATCTCGACGAGCTTCTCGATCTGCCGGCGGCCGGTCAGCGTCCCGCCGACCGCGACGACCTGGCCATCGGGCAGCGTGCCACGCAGGACCAGAACGTTGCGCCAGTCCGGGCTCTCCTCGTCCTTGGTCAGGCTGACCTCGACGCCGCGCTCACTGGCCAGCAGCGGCGCGTTGACATAGGTGACCGGATCCTCCACGACGTTGGCGAAGACGCCTTTCAGCGCGGCCAGCTGGAGCACGCTGACGTCCATCCCGGCGATCTCGCCGCGCACCTCAAGCTCGACCCTGGCCGCGATCCCGCCGGCCAGCGCCGTGAAGATCTTCCCCAGCTTCTCGGCCAGCGGCAGCCCCGGCTTGATCAGCTCGTCGACGGCGCCGCCCTGCACGTTGACCGCATCGGGCACGAACTCGCCGGCCAGCGCCAGCCGCACCGACCGGGCAACCTGGATGCCTGCCTTCTCCTGTGCCTCATGGGTGCTGGCCCCGAGATGCGGGGTGGCCACGACGTTGTCGAAGCCGAGCAGCGGGCTGTCCGTACACGGCTCGCTGGCATAGACATCCAGGGCAGCGCCGGCCACCCGGCCCTCCTTGATCGCGCTGGCGAGCGCGTTCTCGTCCACGATGCCGCCCCGCGCGGCGTTGATGATCCGCGCCTCGGGCCGGACCATCCGCAGCTCGCGCTCGCCGATCAGCCCGACGGTCTCCGCGTTCTTCGGCAGGTGCACGCTGATGAAGTCGGACTCGGCAAGCAGTTCCTCCAGGCTGACCAGCCGGACGCCGAGCTGCGCCGCCCTGGCCGCGGCCACGTACGGGTCGTAGGCGATGACCCGCATGCCGAACGCCGCGAGGCGCTGGGCGACGAGCATCCCTATCCGGCCGAGGCCGAGGATGCCGGCCACCTTATCCTGCAGCTCGACGCCCATGTAGGCGGCGCGCTTCCACTCGCCGCTCCGCAGCGACGCAACCGCCTGCGGCACGTTCCGCGCGATGCAGAGCAGCAGGGCGACGGCGTGCTCGGCGGCGCTGACGATGTTGGAATTGGGCGCGTTCACCACCATGACGCCCGCCTTGGTGGCCGCCGCGACGTCGACGTTGTCCAGGCCAACGCCGGCCCTGGCGACCACGCGCAGCCGCGGTGCATGCGCCAGTGCCTCGGCGTCGATCCTGGTGGCACTGCGGATGATCACTGCATCGGCGTCGGCAAGCGCGGGCAACAGCGCGCTGCGGTCCGCCCCGTCGGCGTACCTGACATCAAAACCGGACTGAAGCTGGGCGATCCCGGCCGGGGAGAGTTCTTCGGCGACTAGGACGATAGGTGCGGGCACGGCGCTCCCGGGATGGCGGCGTCCAGTCAGGCTGGCTGGACGGCGGGGATCGGCTATCGGCGCCGATCGGCTGGTTCAGTCTATCGAAGCTTTGTGAAATCCTTCACGAACTCGTGCTCCCCGCCGACAGCCACAGTCCGCTTCCCCGTCGTTCCCCGGCTGCACAGGCCGTGTTTCAGGCTGCCGGCGCCGGGGCAGGCGCCGGGCCACCTGCCTGGTCCGACGGCGCCATCGGGAGACCAGGCTCGCCGGGTTCCCCGGATCCGGCGGGCTCGCCGGGCTCAGCGAACAGGACGCAGCGGTCAGTTTCCGCCAGGCTCGCCACGAACTCCCCGACCCCGCCCGCCGCCATCGGCCGCGCGATCAGGTATCCCTGGCCAAGGCCGCAGCCCATCTCGCCCAGCAACTCCAGCTGTTCCGGCCGCTCGATCCCCTCGGCCACGACCTCGATCCCGAGGTCATGGCCGACCCGGACGATCGTGCGGGTCAGCATGGCCAGGGTCGGATCCTGACCGAGGCCTGCCACGAAGGACGGGTCGATCTTGATGATGTCCACCGGAAGCTGCCGCAGGTAGGCCAGCGACGCATGGCCCGTGCCGAAGTCGTCGATGGCCAGCCGGATGCCATGACGGCGGAGTTCAGCCAGCCCGTCGACCATCGGGCCGGTGCCCTCGATCAGCACCCGCTCAGCGACCTCAAGGGTGAGCGCATCCGGCGCCAGGCCGGTGTCCTCTAGCGCCGAGAGCACGGACTCGGTAAACCTGGTCGCGCTCACCTGCCGCAGCGAGAGGTTGACCGACATGCCGATCGCCCAGCCGGACCGGCGCCAGGCGGCGGCCTGCTCGCATGCCTCGCGCAGTACCCAGTTCCCGAGCGGCACGATCAGGCCCGAGTCCTCGGCCACGTTGAGGAACTCCGCAGGCGGGACCGGCCGGCCAGCACGTGACCAGCGGACAAGTGCTTCCACGCCGACGACGGCAGAGCTGCCGAGATCGACCACCGGCTGGTAGTCGAGGCGCAGGTCTCCCTCGGTGATCGCACGGCGCAGGTCGCTGGCAAGCTCCAGCCTGCGGACGACGTCCGCGTGCATGTGCGCGACGAAGACCTCGACCCGCCCGCCGCCGGACTCCTTGGCCCTGGACATCGCCACGTCCGCGTTGCGCAGCAGGAACCCGCGATCCTCCGCGTCGGCGAAGGCGACGCCAACGCTGGCGGTCAGCGAGATGTCCCGGCCAGCGACATGGAACGCGGTGGCGGCGATGGACCCGGCCAGCCGCTCGGCGATATCCACCAGTTCCTGGGCGCTGGCGGCGTGCTCCACCAGCACGGCGAACTCATCGCCGCCCCACCTGGCCACGATTTCGTGCGACGGTACCGCCGCCCGGAGCCGCCGCGCGGCCTGGGCGAGGAGCAGATCGCCCGCGCCGTGCCCGACCGAGTCGTTCACCCCGGTGAATCCGTCCAGATCAAGGAAGATCGCGCCGGTGACCGCCAGCGGCCCGCCGGCGGCAGGCTGCCCGGCACCGAGCATGTCCTTGGCCCGATCCTCGAGGTAGACCCGATTCGGCAGCCCGGTCAGGCCATCGTGGAAGGTCAGGTGGGTCACCTGCCGGCGCAACGCCACCTGGTCGCTTACATCCCGCGCGGTAACGAGCAACTGGTCGGGCATGGCCGGGTGGTGCTGGCGTGACACCGTGGCCTCGACGTGCCGCCATGTCCCGTCCGACGACCTGACCCGGCACGGGAACCGGTGCATGGCCGGCGCCCGCCAGGCAGCCGCGAGGACCGACCTGATGCCGCCGGGCAGATCCTCGGGATGAACCAGCTCGGCCAGCATCATCCCTTCCAGCTTCTCCGCCGGATAGCCGTAGTCGGCTACGGCCGGGCTCGCATACCTGACCTTGCCATCGAGGTCGCAGACCAGCACGGCGTCGGTAATGCGGTCGGCTAGCTCGCGGAACTGACGGCCGGACTCGAGCTGCGTGACCGCTGCCACCCGATCGCTGACCAGCAGCCCGGCGACCCTGACCGCCAGCGCGAGCACGGCGATGCCCCCGGCGACGGCGACAACGGGCTCGGCCGGTGACCGGCCGGCCAGCGCCAACGCGATGATCAGCAGCGCGGCGGCAGCCGCCGCGAGCGCGGCCGCCCGCGTGACCAGGCCGCCGGGCTCGCGGCCATGGCCACGACGGGCGAGCAGGGTCACGCCGCGGGCGCCGCGCCTGGGCAGCCACGCCCGGCCGGCGCCGGCCAGCGCCACCGCGCCCAGCAGGCCGAATGCCGCCAGCTGCATCAGCTGCGCCCAGGCACCCGGGCTCGCGGCGTTGACCTTGGCCCCGACGGACGACGCGTCACTGATGGTCACCGCGAGCAGGGCGAGGAAGGGCGCGATCCCGCGCCGGCCAGCGCGCACCGCATACTGCACCGCGATGCCGAGCACGGCCAGGTCAGCCAGCGGATGCAGCAAGGCAAGCGCGAACGTGCCAGCCCCGTCCCCGGACCGCTGGTAGATCGACCCGAACAGAGTCAGCCAGCCGACGATGAACAGCGCGGCTGCCAGGACGAAGCCATCGGCAAGCCGGGCAATCGCCTCGCGTGGCGCGATCCCGGCGTGGCCACGCCGGGCGGCCAGGTCGCGACCTGCGCCCGGCTCCGGCCCTGCGCCCCGCACCCGCCCGTTGGCGGCCGACTGCCCGTTGTACGTCGGCTGGCCAGCCGACGGCGGCCAGCCGGGCAACGACGCGCGTCCGGCAGCGGCCTGAGACCGCGGGCCGGGCCGGGACCCCGCGCCGGGCTCCGGCCCTGCGCCGGGCCCGCGCGCCGCCAGGGCGGCGAATCCGGCCACCATCGCGGGCAGTGCGAGCAGCGAGAGAAGGTCACCGAACGTGAGCGGGACGGCGGCCCCGCCGAGCGAGCCGATCAGTGCCTGCTGCGCGACGAACCCGGCCCCCCACGCCGCCGCCACCACGGCCAGCCAGCGGTAGGCAAGCCGGACGGATGCCTCCTGGCGGGCCGATGCCCGCCACAGGACAGCAGCCGCGAACGCCCCGGCCGCGGTCTCTATCTGCACGGCCAGGCTCATCGGGCATCGCCCGACGGAACCAAGCGCACTGAGCCTCCCTTTGCCGCGTCCGCCGCCTACGACGAGCCCGGCTGGCCCCGTAGGCCTGCCGGGCTCGCGTCATCCACCGCGGCGCAGCGCTACGACTGTGGGGCGCTGCGGCTCGCAGTCAGCCAGAGGACCTGAATCCCCCGCACCGCACTGTGCGGGGCTCGCTGGCGTACTAGGCGCGTCTCGCACTAAGCGATATGACCTAACTCTACGTGCCCGAGGTCACGCTTCGATTGAGAGACGGCCAATGTAGGGCGGCAGAGTCCGACGGAGGCCGCCGAAATCCGAGCAGGCCACGGAGTGGTGACCTGGTAGGGCGGCACAGCCCGGAGCAAGCCGAGCTGGCCGGCAGGCTCTCGACGGCAACGACAGTCGAGCCGTGAGCGCGCGGCTGCACCTTGGCGGTGCGCCAGTGATCGAGCCGGCCGCCAAGCTGGACCGGCCCGGCCTCGCCGTGGTCTACCTGACCGAGGCTGGCACGTACGGCGCATTCCTGGCCTTCACGGCCAGCGATACGGCGCGCGAACTGGCGGCGGCCATCACCCGCGCGGCTGAGCTGCTCGACGGCCCGCAACTGGTGATCACATGAGCACCGGCAGCGAGCTATCCGCCGTCGCGCGGCGGCACCCGGCCTGGGAATGCTGGCGCAGCGTGTCGGGCCTGTACTACGGCCGCCGTCACGGCACGCAAGATCAGCCCGTGCGCGGCGAGTCACCAGAGGATCTGGCCGACCAGATCATCCGCGCCGAAGCGCTCGCGCAGCCAGCGGAGCAGTCCGGCAGCCCGGTCTACTGGTCGAGCCAGGATGTCCGGCTCGCGCGCGACGCCCGAGCGCTGGAGCAGATGCTCAGCCGTCCGCGGCTGGCTGCCCGTGACCCGCGCGATGGCGGAGCATGCGCTGAGTGAGCTGTACGCCGAGCTGGACCGGCGGTGGCCGTCATGACCCCCGGAGCGCGAAGGGCCGCCATCAGGCGGCTCATGAGAGGACTCTTGGATTCACGACCACCTAGCGGGAGCACACCATGGCACGGATCGGCTTCCATATCGGCCCGTTCAATTTCAGCCAGCGGCTCGGCCGCACCCAGGCGCAGAAGAACGCCGCCGCAAAGGCCCGTGCGAAACGGGCGCGGGAGGACGAGCAGCGCCAGATGACCACGGAAACCACCGGGACAGTGGACGAGATCACCGAGCCCTGGATCGTGGTCCGCGTAGACCCCAAGCCGCCATTTCCCCCGAACATCGACCCTTACCCTGGGCGAGCGCGGCGAGGTGCTGAGCATCGAGGTCGTCCTGGCCCCGTAGGCCCGCCGCCCCGGAACGCGCCCCGCCACCAACTCCCCCCGAGGCTGGCGGGGCACTTCCCCGTACTGCCAGCCGGGACCGGTGCTGCTCGGTGCAGGACCGGTGAGCGCGGCACGGCCGGTGGACTGCCTGGGCCAGGGCCGCCGGGCCGGTACAGATGCTCTCAGGGCCGCGAAGGCTGATGGCGCCCGGCACCACTCCCGCAAGTCGCACTCGTTCCTGTGGATATCCGAAGTTCCTGTGGATATCCGAGCTGCCCGGCCAATAGCCACCTGCCAGGCGGGCGCTCCGCCGGCTATGGCCGGCATCAGGCGCTTACGAGCGGGCGCACCTCCACGCTCTCGTCAGCGTCTGCCTGGTAGATCACCACACCGTCACCAGCGTGTGTGTCATCCCAGCCGTGCGTTGCCGCCCCGGTCGCGTGGATCGCCGACCGAATGCAGCTCAGCCCTGTGCTCAGCGCTTCCTCAACACCGGAAGCTTCAACGGTCACCGCGAACTCGGCGCTGTCATCGGTGGCGTCGGAGTCAGCCGAGTAGTCCAGCAGCGCACTGTTGCAGGCGTCGAGCTTCGCGAGCTGCTGGACCACAAGGTCAACGTTGTCCCCCAGCTCACCTTCGTAGCCGGTTACCTGGACGGGGATGTTCACCCAGTACTTCATCGCCTGCGCCTCCCTTACCAGCATCCCGTGCCCTGAAGCTTCTGCCGCTTCTCCTGTTCGTATTTCGGGTTCGACGGCGTTAGGTGCACCCAGGTCATGTGCTTGCCGCACGGACAGCGCAGCCTGAAATACAGCGTCTTCTTGTCAACACGCCAGCCCTTGCTTTCCGCCTCCGCGAGGAGTGCCTCCAGCTCCTTGACCTTGTGTTTCTGCCTGCTCATCGATCGTGGGTCCGTACTTCGAGTGTACGCAGATGCGTTTGCATGCGGATAGATGCGCTGCGTTGCAAGACAGTACACCCTCGTGAGCTGCGCTCCGGGGGGAAAGGAACGAGCAAACCCGCCCGACGCGGACGGCCGCGGTGCTGCTGCTGGCTTAGCCGCCAGGCTTAGCTCGCAGCGCGTACAACACCGCGTCGGCCAGGGCGAGGTAGTCACGGGCACGCCCGACGCCGATGCTGTCGCCGGGGCTGTGAGCGCACAGGTCGCGAAGCACGGACAAGCCCTCCACCGCGGTCAGCGTCTCGTCGCTGATCAGCTCCTGGCGGCGCGCCAGCAGGGCCAGCGCCCGCCCACCGACCGCGCTGGCTGACGGCGCTCCGGCGCTGTCAAGCACCTCAACCAGCCGCGCCTCGATCCGAGCGTATGCCTGCAATACCGCAGCCTGCGGCGAGACATCTGCGAGCCCGGCAAGCTCCTCGGTCAGGCTAGAGGCCAGCGCTGGCACCTCGGCAGCGGCCAGCTCCGGGCTGCGGCGCAGCTCCTCGCGAACCTCAGCCCCGAGCTGGTCGAACTCCACCTCGACCGGCCCGGCCCGCACCCGCCGGATCCCGCGGCTCAGCGCAGCTCCGATGGGCCGGCGCAGCACGATCACGACTACGGCAACCCCTGCCGGCCAGGCCAGCGAGTGCACTAGCGAGGCGACGAAGGCCAGCCCGTTCACCGGCCTGACCCTACCGGCGGGCGCGCAGCCGCGGATGCGAAACTCCAAGGGCTGCCTGGAGCGCAGCGGTGCTGTCGCGCGGCGGCCCTGCCCCGTCGCGGGAAGCCGGCCCGCCAGCCGGAGCCCACGGCCGGATCCGGCCGTCGTTGCCGAGCACCCGCCGTGGTACGTCTCGGTAAGCGCCCGGCTCTTCGAGCGGGGCGAGGCTGGCCGCCTGGACCGAGACGATCTTGTGCCGGGGCCGCGGCGGATCGCCGGTCAGCTGAACCCAGCTAACCCAGGCGTGCCAATGATCCGTCGCGCTCGTGCTGCCGCCACTCCAGCAGGTGGCCGACCTGGCCGCCGGACATCTCGACTAGCGGCGGAGCCCACGGCGCGTGCTGCATGCAGCCCAATATCCGAACCCGCGTTCGAGCTATCGAGCCTGAGATGAGCCGTTAAATGCTATCCTCGGCGTCGCTGGCCATCTTCCGCCGCAGCGCGTCCTTGGAGTACTTCTCGGGCATCTCGGCGTAATCCGGCCCCTGGGCATCGATGCGGAGCTGCATTCCGAAGTCGCCGGTCACGATGGTGACTGCACGGCCGATCATGCGCTGAAGAAGCGTGCCGCGGGACAGCAACTCCGCATCAAGGTTGATATTGCGCTGGTGATCGGGCTCGTCGAGGAATACCTCCAGGGTGGTGCCATCCTCAAGCACCGCAGCGCTGCCAGGGCGCAGCTCCTTCCCCCGCTGGCGGAGGGCTCTCAGCGCCTGGTCGGCTCGCCGACTCATCAAGTCCGAGCCCGCGTACTTCTTGTTGTCGAGTTCGTCGATCACGCAGATGGGCAGGATCAGCCGCACCTGGCCGAGCCCGAGCGTTGGAGCCGAGCGCGGTCACCAGCGCGGCCGACGCCTCCACCACATGCCCCTTGGCGAACGTTTTGGACTGGCCGCCGTCGCTTACGGTGCAGGCCGCGGTGATCACTACCCGGCTCATTGCCAGCTCCTAGTTGCTCACGCCCCGGACAACCGGGGGCGGCTCGAATGCGTCATCGGGGACTGGCGGGCCGCCGGGGCGAGGTCTTCCAGTTCGGGTTTCCCGCGCTCGGCGTGACCGGCTCGGGCTCAGCCGGGGCGGCCGGCTCCTGCTGCGCAGCTTGCTGCTGCTTTGCCATGGTCAGACCTCCAGTTGCTCGCGCAGTCACAGCCAGCTTTCCCCGCCCGTGCCAGCAACGTGCCAGCAGGCGGCCATATCGGCCGCTGCCAGCCCTAGCGTGACCTGCGGATATGCAGGTCAGCGCGGTGCGGCTGGCTTCCGCCCTGCCTCACTTCGATTGAGGAAGGGCCTACACCGGGCGACAACTTCGGGAACGCCCGCGGCGGCCGGGTGACGCCCGCGCCCGGCAGCCGCCGCTGACCAGTCAATACTCACGTGGATCACTCAGTACTCACCAGTAATCACATTGAGAAGCTGCTGGCCGCCGTGAAATCGTCGCACCTGGTCCCGCACGAACGTCAGCGCGGACCGCAAGGACGCCGGGGTCGAGCCGGCGACATGCGGCGTGATGAAGACGTTCGGCAGGGCCCACAGCGGGTGCTCAGGGCCGAGCGGCTCGGGGTCGGTGACGTCCAGCGCCGCGTTCAGCCGGCCCGGCCGCAGTTCCGCGCACAGGTCGTCGGTAACCACCAGTGAGCCCCTGGCCGCGTTGATGAACAGGGCTCCGTCCTTCATCCGGGCCAGGAACGCGGCGTCGACCATGCCGATGGTCTCCTTGGTGACCGGGGCGAGCAGCACGACGACATCCGCCAGCGGCAGCAGCCCGGGGAGATCGTCGAGCGGGCGCACGCCATCCCGCACGTGCCTGGCCACCCGGCGCACCGCTACGTCGAAGCCACTCAGCCGGCGCTCGACCGCCGCGCCGATCGAGCCGTAGCCGACGATCAGCACGGTCTGCCCGGCCAGGCAGCCGGTGAACTGGTAGCTCCACCGGGCGGCCGCCTGCTCCGCGGCGAAATAGGGGAATTGCCGGACCGAGGCCAGGATCGCGGCGACCACCCACTCGGCAGTGCCAGCGTCGTGCACGCCGCGGGCGTTGCACAGCACGGCGCCATCGGGGACGTGCGGCCTGAGCCGGTCGATTCCGGCGGTCATCGCCTGCACCACCTTGAGCCTCGGCAGATGGCGCATGGCCGCGATCGACGGCGGCCTGGGGAAGAAAGGCGGCACGTAGAACTCGACCTCAGCCGCGCTGGCCGCCAGCCAGCCCGACCATGGCCCCGCACCCGGCGGGCCACCGCCGCCCGGCTCGCCGTCGCCGCGCTGGCCGCCTTCGCCCGGGTTGACGATGTCGACCGTCACGCCGGGCAGGCCGGCCAGGGCGTCGGCCACCTGATCCGTCGGCACCCACACTCGCACGAGGCCACCTCGCTCGTTCCGTGGCTGGACGCGTTTCCGCGGAAACGCCGGGCCGCACCGACGGTACCGGGCCGGCGCGAGCGATCCTTGCCCCAGGACCCGGCTGGCGCGGCATCAGCCGATGCGCGGGAACAGCGCCCGCGGCTCCGGCAGCCGCCCGGACGAGTCATCGCAGGCCGCCGCGATCCGGCTGGCGAGATCAGGGACGAACGGCGCGAGCTGGCCAGCCAGCGTCCGGCACGCCCGTATTCCCGTGCCGAGCACCGCGTCCAGGGCCTGCCCGGCGGCAGCATCGCCCGCCCGCTCGGCCGCCGCCAGCCGCCAGGGCTCAGCCCGCTCGACGTAGCGATTGGCCAGGTCAACGATCTCCCACAGTGCGGCGGTCGCCGCGCGGAAATCGAAGCTGGCCAGCGCGGCACCGACCCGGCCGGGCACCAGCCCGCAGGCATCGAGCAGCGGCTCGGCCCCGGCGGCCGCGGCCTGCGGGGCCGGCCGCAGCACGCCCTGCGGGGCCGGCCGCAGCACGCCCTGCCGGTAGCGATGCACCATCGAGGTCACCCTGCTGACCAGGTTGCCCAGGCCGTTGGCGAGGTCCTCGTTGGCCCGCGCGACCAGCCGGGCCACGGTGAAGTCGGCGTCACCGACCCGCGGGACCTCGCGCAGCAGCCACCAGCGGACCGCGTCGGTGCCGAACCGGGCGGCCAGCGCCGCCGGGTCGGCGGCCACGCTCGCGCCGCCGGACTTGCTGATCTTGCGCCCGCCGATGGTCAGGTAGTCGTGCACCAGGATGTCGGTGGGCAGCGGCAGGCCCGCGGACAGCAGGATGGCTGGCCAGTACACGGCGTGGAAACGCAGCACCCCCTTCCCGGCCAGGTGGATCCGGCGGCCTGACCCATCGCCCCACCAGCGTTCATAGAGCTCGCTGCCATCGCCGTCGCCGTATCCCAGCGCGGTGATGTAGTTGCCGAGCGCGTCCCACCAGACGTAGATGACCTGGCCCGGATCATCGGGCACCGGGATGCCCCAGCCGCCGGCCCGGGCTGTCGACCGGGACACGCTGAAATCCTCCAGCCCGCCGGCGATGAAGCGGAGCACCTCGTTCCGGCGGGCGGCGGGCTCGATCCGCAGCCGGCCGGCGTCGATCAGGTCGTGCAGTCGGCCGGCGTACCTGGACAGCCGGAAGAACCAGTTCTGCTCCCGTACCTGCTGCGGCCGGGTGCCGTGCTCGGGACACAAGCCGCCGGGCAGCTCGGCCGGCTTGTAGAACTGCTCGCAGCCCACGCAGTACAGGCCCGCGTAGTCCTTCTGGTACAGATCGCCGCTGGCCGCGCAGGCCCGCCAGAGCCGTTCCACGCCCGGCCGGTGCCTGGGGTCGCTGCTGGTGCGGATGAAGTCGTCGAACGACAGCGCGAGCGGCTCGCGCAGCCCGGCGAAGGCCGCCGCGTTACGGTCGACGAGCTGGGTGACGGCGATGCCCGCTGCCTCGGCGGCGAGCACGTTCTTCAGTGAGTTGTCATCCGTCCCGGTCTGGAACCTGACCTCGTCGCCGGCCAGCCGGTGATGGCGGGCGAGCACGTCGGCCTGCACGAGCTCAAGCGCGTGGCCGAGGTGCGGGGGCGCGTTGACGTAGGGAATGGTGGTGCTGATGTAAATGCGTTCCTTGCTCACCGGGAACCTCCTGGGAGACAGGGGCCTCCGACGCAAAAAAAATCGAGGCCCCGATACGGGACCTCTGTGCCTGACGTCGTCCTGGCAGCGCGAAATGGCCCCGCTAGCGGGGCATCATCTCCGAGCGCAGCAGCGATGTCATAACCAAAGAATACAACCCAGCAGCATTTTTAACGAGCCAACCGCGCCAGCCGCCGGCCGCGCGCCAGGTCCCGAACGTGGTGGATCTCGTGATCGCGCACCATCGAAGGTACGCGATCACGAGATCCATCACCTTGGGCGCGGACTGGCTGAGGTGTTCAAGGAAGTCGGCGGGTCAAAAGGACCGTTTCCGCTTCTCGATGCTTGCCAAGATCAGTTTGCGGACGACGGCCGCGTCCGCCCGGCCCCTTGTCGCCCTCATCACAGCGCCGATCAGCGGGCCAGCAGCGGCCTCCTTGCCGCCTTGGACCTTGGTGACGATGTCTGGATTCTCTGCTATGGCTGCCTCAACTGCATCATTGAGCTCGGTGCTGTCGCTGACCACGGCAAGGCCGCGGGCTGCCACGATCTCGTCCGGGTCGCCCTCGCCGGCCAGCACCCCGTCGAGCACCTGCCTGGCCAGCCGGTCGGTCAGGGCCCCGGACGCCACCAGGCCGGCGATCCTGGCCACCTGAGCCGGCGTCACCGGCAGCGCGGCCAGCTCGGTGCCAGCGTCGTTGGCGTGCCTGGACAGCTCGCCGAGCCACCACTTGCGCGCATCGGCGGGCGACGCGCCGGCCGCGACGGTGTCCGCCACCAGGTCGAGCGCCCCGGCGTTGCCGAGCGCTGTCATGTCGAGGTCGGATAGTCCCCACTCGGCCTGCAGCCGGGCCCGGCGGGCCGAGGGCAGCTCGGGCAGGGTCGCCCGCAGCTGCTCCACCCAGTCCGCCGACGGCGCGACCGGAACGAGATCGGGCTCGGGGAAGTACCGGTAGTCCTGCGCCTCTTCCTTGCTCCGGCCCGGCGTGGTGAGCCCGGAATCCTCGTGGAAGTGCCTGGTCTCCTGCACGACCCGGCGGCCGGCGTCGAGCACCGCGGCCTGCCGCTCGATCTCGGACCGCACGGCCCGCTCGACCGAGCGCAGCGAGTTGACGTTCTTGGTCTCGGTCCGGGTGCCCCACTCAGCGCCCGGCGGCGCCAGCGAGGTGTTGACGTCGCAGCGCAGCGAGCCTTCCTCCATCCGGACGTCGGACACCCGCAGCGCCCTGAGCACGTCCCGCAGCTCGGTGACGTAGGCACGGGCGACCACCGGGGCGAGCGCGCCGGTGCCCGGCACCGGCTTGGTGACCACCTCCACCAGCGGGATGCCGGCCCTGTTGTAGTCGACCAGCGAGTAGTCGGCGCCGTGGATCCGGCCGGTCACGCCGCCGACGTGCAGCGACTTGCCGGTGTCCTCTTCCAGGTGCACTCGCTCGATGCCGATCCTGAAGCCGGCCCCGTCGATGGCGATGTCCAGCCACCCGTCGGTGCACAAGGGCTCGTCGTACTGCGATATCTGGTAGTCCTTGGGCATGTCCGGGTAGAAGTAGTTCTTCCTGGCAAAACGGCACCAGGAGGCGATCGAGCAGTTCAGTGCCAGCCCGATCCGGATGGTGTACTCGATGGCGGCCCGGTTGGCCACCGGCAGCGAGCCGGGCAGGCCGAGGCACACCGGGCAGACCGCGGCGTTCGGCTCCGCGCCGAAGGAGACCGGACAGCCGCAGAACATCTTCGTCACGGTGCCGAGCTCGACGTGCGTCTCCAGCCCGATGACCGGCTCGTAGCGGCCAACGGCCTCGGCATAGGGGACCACGGTCGCCGCCCCGGTCATCGTCCCGCCTCCTCGCCGGACCCGGCCTCGCCGAGCCCGTTCGCCTCGTCAAGCAGCGGATGCCCGCGGCGCGCGTCCAGCGCCGCTTCCACCGCGGCGCCGACCCGGTACATCCGGTCATCGGCCAGCACCGGCGCCATGATCTGCAGCCCGACCGGCAGGCCGTCGTCGGGCGCCAGCCCGCACGGCACCGAGATCGCCGCGTTGCCGGCCAGGTCAGACGGGATCGTGCACAGGTCAGCCAGGTACATGGCCATCGGGTCGTCCACCCGCTCGCCGATCGGGAACGCCGTGGTCGGCGTGGCCGGCGAGACGAGCACGTCGACCTGCTCGAATGCCGCGTCGAAATCCCGCGTGATCAGCGTGCGGACCTGCTGCGCCTTGCCGTAGTAGGCGTCGTAGTAGCCGCTGGACAGCGCGTACGTGCCCAGCATGATCCGGCGCTTGACCTCCGCGCCGAAGCCGGCGGCGCGGGTCAGCGACATGACCTCCTCGGCGCTGCGGGCGCCGTCGTCGCCGACCCGCAGCCCGTACCGCATCGCGTCGAAGCGGGCCAGGTTCGACGAGCACTCGCTCGGCGCGATCAGGTAGTAGGCGGGCAGCGCATAGCTGAAATGCGGGCAGGAGACCTCGGTGATCTTGGCGCCGAGCGCCTCGAGCAGCTCGACCGCCTCGGTGAACCTGGCCATGACGCCCGGCTGGTAGCCCTCGCCGCCAAGCTCGGTGACCACGCCGACGCGCAGCCCGGCCACGTCAGCCTGCCGGGCGGCGGCCACCACCGGCGGGACCGGCGCGTCCACCGAGGTCGAGTCGCACGGATCGTGCCCGGACACGGCCTCGTGCAGCAGCGCCGCGTCCAGCACCGTGCGGGCCAGCGGCCCCGGCGTGTCGAGCGAGGAGGCGAAGGCCACCACGCCATACCGGGAGGAGCCGCCGTAGGTCGGCTTCACCCCGACGATGCCGCAGACCGCTCCCGGCTGCCGGATCGACCCGCCGGTGTCGGTGCCCATCGCCAGCGGGGCCTCGAACGAGGCGACGGCGGCGGCGGAGCCCCCGGACGAGCCGCCGGGCACCCGGCTGAGGTCCCAGGGATTGCGGGACGGCCCGAACGCCGAGTTCTCGGTCGACGAGCCCATCGCGAACTCGTCCATGTTGGTCTTGCCGAGCAGGACGACCCCGGCCCGCCTGAGCCGGCTGGTGATCGTCGCATCGTACGGGGGCCGCCAGCCAGCCAGGATGGCCGATCCGCAGGTCGTGGGCATGTCCGTGGTGGTGAAGAGGTCCTTGAGTGCCACCGGAACCCCGGCCAGCGGGCCGAGCGGCCGGCCGGCCGCGCGCTGCTCGTCGATCGCGCGGGCGTCCCGCAGCGCGCTGTCCGCCGCCACGTGCAAGAAGGCGTGCACACGATCGTCCACGGCCGCTATCCGGTCCAGGTGCGCCCGGGTGACCTCCACCGCGGACACCTCGCCCGCCGCCACCGCGGCCGCGATCGCGGCCGCCGTGAGCCTGGTCAGCTCGCCGCTCATGATCAGTCCTCCGCCAGGATGCGCGGGACGCGGAACCGGCCCTGCTCGGCGCACGGCGCCTGGTCGAGCGCGGCGTCCGCGCCGATCGGGGGCACCACCGTGTCGTCGCGGAACACGTTGGTCACCGGCACCGCGTGCGTCGTCGGCGGGATCCCGTCGGCGGCGACCTCCTGGACCCTGGCCACCGCCGCGATGATCACGTCGAGCTGGCCGGCGAACCGGTCGAGCTCGTCCTCGCCGAGCGCGAGCCTGGACAGCCGGGCCAGGTGGGCGACATCCTCGCGGGTAATAGCGCGGGTTTCAGACATGGACGCCATCCTAGGCGCCGGGACGGCCCGGAGCCGACGGCATTATCAGCGGCACGGGGGTGCCCTGGGCGCCGCCCGGCCGCGGGATGCTGATCGGCCCCCCGGCGGCTACCGGCTCCGGGCGGCGGGCGCGCGGAGCGCCGTGCTCGGCCAGCCACGCGGTGGCCGACGCCGGGCTGAGCGGCCTGCTGAAGTACCAGCCCTGGGCCGCATCGCAGCCCATCACCTGCAGCGCGGCGGCCACCTCGGCCGATTCCACGCCCTCGGCAACCGACCGGATGCCGAGGGCGTGGACAAGGTCCACGATCGACCTGACGATCACCTCGTCGTCGGCGGAGTCCAGCATCCTGCCGATGAACGACGAGTCGATCTTCACCTCGCTGACCGGCAGCTGCCGGAGCCGCACGAGCGAGGAGTAGCCGGTGCCGAAGTCGTCAAGGCTGAGCGCGACGCCCAGGCCGGCCAGGCACTCGACGGACGCAGCCGCGTGCGCCGGCTGGCTGCTGAGCACTCGCTCGTTGATCTCCAGCAAGATCGCCTCCGGTGGCAGGCCGGCCCTGGCCAGGCCGCTGGACACCGTCTCGGCGAGGCCGGCGTCGAGCAGGTCCCTGGCCGCCACGTTCAGCGAGACCGGCACCTGCAGCCCGTCCCGCCACCAGCGGGCGGCCTGCGTCATGGCCATGTCCACCACGCGCGAGGTGAGCTCGTGCATCAGGTAGGACTGCTCGACCATCGGGATGAACTCATCGGGCCGCAGGGTGCCGCGGGCCGGATGCCGCCAGCGGACCAGCGCCTCCATCCCCGCGGGCCGGCGGTCCCCCAGGTAGACCTTGGGCTGGAACTGCAGCTCCAGCTCGTGCCGGTCGATGCCGCGCCGAAGGTCACCAAGCAGCGCGAGCCGGGCCGGGGAGTTGCGGTCGGAGTCGGCGATGTACCTCTCCACTCCGCTGCGGCGCTCCTTGGCCAGGTACATCGCCACGTCGGCGTGCTGCATCAGCAGCTCGAAACTGGTCGCGTCGTCCGGGTAGAGCGACAGCCCGACACTCGCCTCGACCTCGATCGACATGCCCTCCAGGCGGATCGGCTCGGCAATCGCCGCGCGCAGCCTGGCGGCGACCTCGCGGGCCGCGCTCACCTCGCGGACCGGCGGCAGCAGCACGGCGAACTCGTCGCCGCCGAGCCGGGCCACGATGTCACCCGGCCGGACGCTGTGCGTCAGCCGGTGCGCCACCAGGCACAGCAGCCGGTCGCCAGCCTGATGCCCGAGCGTGTCGTTGACCTCCTTGAAGCGGTCCAGGTCCAGCAGCAGGAAGCCGACCGTGCGGCCGGAGCGGTCGGCCTCGGCCAGTGCCTCCTCGGTCTTCCTGACCAGCAGCTTGCGGTTGGACACGCCGGTCAGCTCGTCATGGTGCGCCTGGTGCTCTCGCTGCATGGAGATCTCGGCGTTGATGTAGACGGCGGTCAGCGGCAGCAGGAACAGCACCAGGAGCAGCGGCGAGCGGCTCACCACCACCGCGATCAGCGGCGCGGCGGACAGCAGCACGAAGTTGGCGAAGGCCTGGTAGGGGAGGTTGGCGCGGAGCGTGCGGAAGTACGGCGCCCGCGAGTGCAGCGCCACCGCGGTGCCGACCAGCACGAAGTTGACGACGAAGTAGGCGATCGCGGCCAGCGCCACCTGCGGCAGCCCGGCGCCGCTCGGCAGCCAGGGCCTGCCGGGAGAGGGGTGCACCCCGGCCAGCGCGAGGGCCAGCCCGGCCGCGCCGAGGCCCAGCGTGAACTGGGCCGCGTTGAACGCGATGCGGTGCGGTGCCCTGCGCTTCGCGGCGCCGACTAACGCCGTCGAGGTGGCCCGCAGCAGCGCGGCGACGGGGAAGCCCCAGAACAGCAGCGCGGCGAAGCCGAAGGCAAGCGAGACAACCGGCGCGTCCGGGCCGGACTTGCCGGGCGTCACGATCGGCCGTACCTCGCCGACCACGACGAGCGCCGCGATCACCCAGAACCCGGGGCTGTGCGCCAGCCGATCCAGCCCGGCCATGCCCAGCCGGCTGATCGCCCAGGCAAGAACGACGAGGCCCGCGCCCGTCACCCCGGTCATGTGAATCCAGAGCGGTGAACCGGCCCGCGGACCGATGTCCCTGGTGTCGTTCGGGTCCTTCATGGGCATCCTCACGCGTTGGGCAACCGCGGCGATAGGCGAATGCTCCGGCAGCTCAGTGAGAAGCGTACGGCGAAAATCATACTTCCCGAAGCCAATTGCATACGATCCGTTACAGCCTTTCGGCCCAGAGCGCCATGACCTGACCTTTTTAAGGATTTTTCCGGCGGGATCAGCTGGCCGGGCCAGCCGCCCCCGGCGGCTCCGCCGCTGCCGTCGCGCGGGCCGCATCCGGCCCATGCTCCAGCAGCACCGACAGGCCAGCCTCGTCCAGGATCGGCACGCCGAGCGAGATTGCCTTGTCGTACTTAGTCCCCGGGCTGTCCCCCGCCACGACGAAGCTGGTTTTCTTCGAGACCGAGCCTGCCACTTTTCCGCCGAGAAGCTGCACCGCCTCGCCGGCTTCGGTCCGGCTGAACCCGGCCAGCGTGCCGGTGATGACCACCGTTACCCCGGTCAGTGGCCGGGCAACACGGGATCCGCCGGCGAAATCCGGATCCGAGAGCATGACGCCCGCGGAGCGCCATTTCGCCACGATCGCCTGGTGCCAGCCCACCGCGAACCAGTCGATGACCGAAGCCGCGATCGTCGGGCCGACGTCATCGGCGGCGGTCAGCTGATCGGCCGTGGCCGCGGCGATGGCTTCCACCGAGCCGAACTCGACGGCGAGCGCGCGGGCGGCGGTCGGCCCGACGTGCCTGATGGACAGCGCGACGAGGATCCGCCAGAGCGGCCGGGTGCGTGCTTCCTCCAGGTTGCGCAGCAGCTTCACCGCGTTCGCGCTCAGCGTGCCGCGGGCGACCACGAAGAACGGGCAGCTGGCCAGCGACTCCGCGGTCAGCGTGAAGATGTCGCCTTCATCGGCCACCAGGCCGGCGTCCAGCAGCGCGACCACGGCCTCATACCCGAGCACCTCGATGTCCAGGGCGCCGCGGCTCGCCAGGTGGAACAGCCGCTCCCGCAGCTGCGCCGGGCAGGACCTGGTGTTCGGGCAGCGCCAGTCGACCTCGTCTTCCTCCCGGGCCAGCGCGGTCTCGCAGGATGGGCAGCGGGCGGGGAACTCGAACGCCCGCTCCGTCCCGGTCCGCAGCTCGGCCACCGGCCCGACCACCTCGGGGATCACGTCGCCGGCCTTGCGCAGCACCACCATGTCGCCGATCAGCACGCCCTTGCGCGCCACCTCGTCGGCGTTGTGCAAGGTTGCCCGGTCGACCGTGGAGCCGCTGACCTTGACCGGCTCCATCACCGCGAACGGGGTCACCCTGCCCGTCCGGCCGACGTTGACCCTGATGTCCAGCAGCCGGGTGGTGACCTCTTCCGGCGGGTACTTGTAGGCGATCGCCCAGCGCGGCGCCCGGCTGGTCGCGCCGAGCGAGCGCTGCACCGCCAGCCGGTCGAGCTTGACCACCACCCCGTCGATCTCGTAGGGCGTATCGTGCCGGTGCTCGGCGTAGTAGCCGATGTAGTCCCGCACCTTGTCCAGGCTGGGCACGACCCGGAACAGCGAGCTGACCGGCAGTCCCCAGTCGCGCAGCCGCTGGTACCAGCCGGACTGGGTCTGCGGCGGGTCATCCAGGCCGTCGACCCGCCCGACGCCGTGCAGGATCAGGTCGAGCGGCCGGCTGGCGGTGATCCGCGGGTCTTTCTGCCGCAGCGACCCGGCCGCGGTGTTGCGCGGGTTCACGTACGCGGGCTTGCCGGCCTCGGCCTGCCGCTCATTCAGCCGGTGGAACGCCGCCACCGGCAGGAACACCTCGCCGCGCACCTCCAGCGTGCCCGGCCAGCCGGCGCCGGCCAGCCGGGCCGGCACCGACGAGATCGTCCGCACGTTGGGCGTGACATCCTCGCCGGTCACCCCGTCGCCCCTGGTGGCGCACCGGACCAGCTTGCCGCCGGTGTAGACGAGCGCGACCGCGAGACCGTCGATCTTCAGCTCGCATAGGTACGGGCCCACGGACTCCAGCGAAGCGGCGCTGCCCAGCCGGTCGGCCCGGGCCGACCAGCCGTCGAGCTCCTCTGGGGAGAACGCGTTGTCCAGGCTGAGCAGCCGCTCCAGGTGCGCGACCGGGGTGAAGTCGGTGGAGATGCCGCCCACCTTCTGGGTCGGCGAGTCGGGCGTGCGCAGGTCCGGGTACTGCTCCTCGAGCTCCTGAAGCTCGCGCATCAGCGTGTCGAACTCGGCGTCCGAGACCAGCGGCGAGTCGAGCACGTAGTAGCGGTAGTTGTGCTCGGTGACCTGGTCGGCCAGCTCGGCATGCCGGTGCCGGGCGGCCACGTCAGCGGCGGCGGGCTCCGGCGCGTCCGCGGCAGCGGGCTCGGCGTCAGCGGCGGCGGGCTCGGTCACCGGCGTCCCTCCTCGATCAGCTCCGGCAGTATCCTCGCGGCCTCCCGGCACCGGGCCAGCGCTGCCCGCGCTCCGGCCGGTGACTCGCCGGCCAGCCCGCAGGCCGGGGTGATGACCACCTGCTCAGCCAGCGTGCGGTTCGGCAGCCCGATCCGGTGCCATAGCTCGATCACCGCGGCGGCTACATCGCGGGGCGCGGGGGATGCGGCGGGGCGACCTCGTTTCACCATGGTTGTGCTGACGCCGGCCAGGATGCCCAGGCCGGCTTCTGCCACCTCGGCCAGCCCGTCCTCCGCTTCCCGCGGCAGCAGGCTCAGGTCGAAGCCGATGGCGCCCGCGCCGGAATCCCGGATGACCTGGAACGGGATTTCCGCGGCGCAGCAATGCACGATGCCGAACGCCTTCGATGCCTGCAACACGGTCCGCAGGCCGCCGGCCGTGTCCGCGGCATCGACCTCGCGAACCCGGTTCAGCCCGCTGGCCGTCGGGACTGTCCCGGCCAGCACGGCCGGCAGCGCGGGCTCGTCGAGCTGGAGCAGCACCGGCGCGGCCGGCACCCGCTTCCTGACCTCGGCGACATGCGCGGCGACGCCCTCGGCGAGCGACTCGGCCAGGTCGGCCACCGCACCCGCGTCGGCGAGCGCCGGGTTCTGGCTACGGGACAGCTCGATCGTGGCGGCCATCGTCCACGGCCCGCATATCTGGACCTTCAGCGCGGTGTCGAGACCGGCGGCCGCCTGCTCGAGCGCGTCGAGATCCTGCTGCAGGAACCCGGCGGCCCGGCGCAGGTCACGGCCCGGCCGGGCGGCGAACCGCCAGCCGCTGGTGGTCGTCTCCACCGCCAGCCCGACGAGCAGCGCGGCGGTCCGGCCGGTCAGGTCCGCGCCGGGGCCGCGGCCGGGCAGTTCCGGCAGGTGCGGGAAGCCGGGCAGCTCGCCGAGCACGACGGTGACGGCCTCGGCAGGGTCGGTGCCCGGCATCGAGCCGACGCCGGTCGCGCTGCCGGCCGGCCACGGGTAGGGCGGCGTTGCTTGGCTCACCAGCCAAGCCTAGCCACCGCCGCCGCCAGACCCGGTGATCGTGGCGGAGCCGAGCACGGTGTCGGCGTCATAGAGCACTGCCGCCTGTCCCCTGGCCACGCCGCGGGCCGGCTCGTGCAGCCGGATCCGCAGGCCGGCGCCGTCCGGCCAGGCCGTGGCCGGGCAGGCGGCGCCGTGCGCGCGAAGCTGGACCAGGCAGCGCAGCGGCGCGGCGGGCGGCGGGCAGCCGGTCCACACCGGGCGCTGCGCGCGGATCTCGGTGACGTCGAGTGACTCGGCCGGGCCGACGGTAACCGTGCCGGACACGGGCTCGATGTCGAGCACGTACCTGGGCCTGCCGTCCGGCGCCGGGTGGCCGATCCGCAGGCCCCTGCGCTGGCCGATGGTGAAACCGTACGCGCCGGCGTGGCTGCCGACGGCGGCACCAGCCTCGTCCACGATCTGGCCGGGTGCCTCGCCGAGCTGAGCCCGCAGGAATTTCCTGGTGTCGCCGTCGGCAATGAAGCACACGTCGTGGCTGTCCGGCTTGTCGGCCACGGCCAGCCCCCTGGCCGCGGCTTCCTTCCTGACCTCGCCCTTGGTGGAGCCGCCGAGCGGGAACATCGCGCGGCTGAGCTGGTCGCTGGTCAGCACGGCGAGCACGTAGGACTGGTCTTTGGCCTGGTCGGCGCTGCGGGCCAGGCTGGGTGCCCGGCCGGGCCCGGCGAGTGCCTTGAGCCTGGCGTGGTGGCCGGTGCAGACCCGGTCGAAGCCGAGCGCCACCGCGCGGTCGAGCACCGCGGCGAACTTGATCTTCTCGTTGCAGCGCAGGCACGGGTTCGGCGTGTGCCCGTGCGCGTACTCCTCGACGAAGTCCCGCACGACGTCGTCGTGGAACCGCTGCGCCATGTCCCAGACATAGAACGGGATGCCGATCACGTCGGCCGCGCGCCGGGCGTCCCTGGCATCCTCCAGCGTGCAGCAGCCGCGGGCGCCGGTCCGGTACGAGCGCGGGTTCATGGACAGCGCGAGATGGACGCCGGTCACGTCGTGGCCGGCGTCGGCGGCCCTGGCGGCCGCCACCGCTGAGTCGACGCCGCCGGACATGGCGGCGAGCACGCGCAGTCGAGTCATTGCCTACGAGGGTATTCGGCCGGCCGGCGTCACGGGTGCAGGGCGCTGTTCACCAAGCGGCCGGGCTGACGGCGCGGGTGTTAGTGGCTGGTGGCGCGGCGGGCGCGCTGCACCACCTCGTGGATGGCGGCGCCGACGGCGTCCACGTCCTGCTGGGTGGAGGAGTGGCCGAGCGAGAACCGCAGCGAACCGCGGGCCCTGGCATCATCCGCGCCCATCGCCAGCAGCACGTGGCTTGGCTGCGCGACGCCCGCCGTGCAGGCTGAGCCGGTGGAGCAGGCGATGCCCTTCGCGTCGAGCAGCATCAGCAGCGCGTCCCCCTCGCAGCCGGGGAACGAGAAATGGGCGTTGCCCGGCAGCCTGTCCGGTCCCGGCGGCGGGCCGTTCAGCACCGCGTCGGGTACCGAGGCGCGCACCCGGGCGATCAGGTCGTCCCTGAGCGCGGCCAGCCGTTTCGCCTCGTCGTCCCTGCGCATCCGCGATATCTCCACGGCGGTGGCGAAAGCCCTGATCGCCGGGGCATCGAGCGTGCCGGACCGCACGTCCCGCTCCTGCCCGCCGCCGTGCAGGATCGGCACCGGGTCGGCGCCCCTGCAGAGCAGCAGGGCGCCCGCGCCGACCGGCCCGCCGATCTTGTGCCCGGTGATGGTGAGCGCGGTGGCACCGCTGCCGGCCAGGCTGACCGGCAGCTGCCCGGCTGCCTGGACGGCGTCGCTGTGGAACGGGATCTGGTACTCGCGGGCGATCGCGGCGAGCTCGGCTACCGGCTGCACGGTTCCGACCTCGTTGTTCGCCCACATCACGCTCACCAGCGCCACGCTGCCGGGGTCGCGCTCGATGAACTCGCGCGCCGTGGCCGGGCTGAGCGTGCCGGTAGCGTCGACCGGCAGCCAGCACGCCTCGGCGCCCTCGTGCTCGGCCAGCCAGTTCACAGCGTCGAGGACCGCGTGGTGCTCGGCCGACGCCGCCAGGACCCGCCGGAATGCGGGCTCCGCGTCGCGGCGTGCCCAGAACAGGCCCTTGACGGCCAGATTGTCCGCTTCGGTGCCACCGCTGGTGAACACCACCTCGCTCGGCCGCGCCCCATAGGCCTCAGCGATCAGCTCCCGCGACTCCTCTACCACCCGGCGGGCCCGGCGGCCCTGATTGTGCAGCGAGGAGGGATTGCCGACCTGAGCCAGTTCCTCGGTCATCGCGGCCAGGGCTTCGGGCAGCATCGGCGTGGTCGCCGCGTGGTCGAGATACACGACGCGCTCCTGGGCTGACCTGCGATCGCTGGCGTTCTCGGGAAATGTCATGACGGCCTCAGCCTAGCCTTGCCAGGCCGGCGGACGCCTCGCTGCGCAGGGCAGCCCGGCAGCAGGACTGCCGGGCTCCTCTCAGCCGCCGGATCGCTGCTGTATTCCTTCGATGAGCTGGGGAACCACCGAGAACAAGTCGCCGACCACGCCGAAGTCGGCCAGCTCGAATATCGGCGCCTCCGGGTCCTTGTTGATCACCATGATGGTTTTCGAGGTCTGCATGCCGGCCCGGTGCTGGATGGCGCCGGAGATGCCGACCGCCAGGTACAGCTGCGGCGAGACGGTCTTGCCGGTCTGGCCCACCTGGAACTGGTGCGGGTACCAGCCCGCGTCGGTGGCCGCCCTGGACGCGCCGACGGCCGCGCCAAGCGAGTCGGCGAGCTTCTCGATCAGGGCGAAGTTCTCCGCGTTGCCCACCCCGCGGCCACCCGAGACGACGATCGACGCCTCGGTGAGCTCCGGCCGCTCGGCGACTTCCTGGACCACGCGCTCGGTGATGCGCGCGGTCTTCGCCGCGTCGCTGACCTCGATGCCGGCCGGCCCGAGCTCGGCCGCGCCGGGCTCAGCCGCGGGCTCCGGCGTCACGGCGTTCGGCCGCACCGCAATGATCGGCGTGCCGGAGGTGACCTTGGAGTTCACCACGATCGCGCCGCCGAAGATGGACTGCTCGGCGATCAGGTCAGGGCCGACGTCCACCGCATCGGTGATCAGCCCGGACCCGGTTTTGACCGCGAGCCTGGCGGCGGCTTCCCTGCCTTCTGGGCTGCTGGCCACGAGTACCGCGACCGGCGAGGCCGCGGCTACCAGGCCGGCCAGCAATTCGGCCTTCGGCGCGGCCACGTAGTCGTCGAACTCCTCGCCGTCAGCCACGTAGACCTTGGCCGCGCCGTACTCGGCAAGCCGCTCGCGGCCCGCCTCGGCTCCCGGGCCCGCCCAGGCCACCGCGGGCTCGCCGAACCGGCGCGCCAGGGTCAGCAGCTCGCAGGTAACCTTCTTGACTGTCTCGCCGGAGTGCTCGGCGAGAACGAGGACTTCAGCCATGTGTGGCAACCTTCCGCTGGGACCTGGTCGGATCGTCGGGCAGCCGGCGCTGTCAGATCCGCTCAGATGAACTTCTGCGCGGCCAGGAACTCCGCGGCCTTGCCGCCGCCGTCGCCCTCGTCCTTGATGATGGTGCCGGCCTGCCGCGGCGGGCGGGCGGCGAAGCTCACTACCTCGGTGCCGCTGGCGGCGAGACCGACGTGCGCGGGGTCGATCCCGGCGTCGGCCAGGCTGAGGGTCTCGACCGGCTTCTTCTTCGCCGCCATGATCCCCTTGAACGACGGGTATCGCGGCTCGTTGATCTTCTCGACCACGCTGATCACCGCGGGCAGGCTGGCCTCGACCTTGTCGTAGCCGTAGTCGGCCTGGCGGTGGATCCTGATCGCCTGGCCGTCGGTCTCCACCTTGCTGGCGAAGGACAGCTGCGGCACGCCGAGGCGCTCGGCCAGCATCGCGGCGAGCACGCCCATCCTGGCGTCCGTCGATTCCGAGCCGAGGATGACCAGGTCGAAGCCGATCCTGGTGAGCACGGCCGCGATCGCCTCGGAGGTCGCCCCGGCGTCCGACCCGGCCAGGCCGTCGTCGACCAGGTGCACGGCCTTGTCGGCGCCCATGGACAGCGCCTTCCTGATGGACTCGCTGGCCTTCGCCGGGCCCATGGACAAGATGGTGACCTCGCCGCCGTTGGCCTCGGCGAGGCGTAGCCCCTCCTCGATCGCGTACTCGTCGAGTTCGTTGATGATCGCGTCCGCGGCGTCGCGGTCCAGGGTGGAATCACCGGGCTTGAGCGTGCGCTCCGACCACGTGTCGGGTACCTGCTTCATGCAGACGACGATGTTCATGACCGGCGGCCGACCTCCCTCTGTCAAGCTGTGCGGCCCAGGCTGGGGTGTGCGGCTGGCCGGAACGGCCATGCAGCGGCAGGTAAAGCCTGTCAAACAGGGCCGACGGCCCGCGCACGGGGTACCCGCCCGCCCGCGCCCGAACATATTACCCGCTAGTAGCACCAGGCTCGCAGCGCCCGGTAGCACCCGGCTCGCAGCTCCGTGCTTGGTTGCGACGACCTTGAGAAGACGCTGGCCGAGCTGACTGCGCGGGGCGTCACGTTCGGCGAGGAAGAGATCCAGGAAGCGCCGTGGGCCGGTGGAAGACGTTCGGCGATCCGGACGGCAACGGCTGGATCCTGCAGCAGACCAACCCTGCCTTCGGCGGCTGACAGCGCTGCCGGGCGCCGGCTCAGCGGGCCGGAAGCGGCGAACCGCGCCGGTCGGCGCTCCGTGCGCCCGCGCCGGACGTGACCAGCGAGACCCGGCTCCGGCTAGCGCCCGCAGTCCCGTTAATGCAGGAAGTGCCGTACACCGGTGAAGTACAGACTGACTCCCGCTGCCTGCGCCGCCTCGATGACCTGGTTATCGCGGATCGAGCCGCCCGGCTCGGCGACGGCGCGCACGCCCGCGTCGGCGAGGACGAGCAGGCCGTCGGGGAACGGGAAGTACGCGTCGCTGGCCGCGACCGCGCCGCGTGCCCGGTCGGCGGCCCTGGTAACCGCCAGCCGCGCCGCGTCGACCCGGTTGACCTGGCCCATGCCGATGCCTACCGAGCCGGTGCCGACGGCGAGCAGGATGGCGTTCGACTTGACGCTGCGGCACGCCTTCCAGGCGAAGGCCAGGTCACGCAGCGCGTCGGGGTCCGCGGCCGGGCCGGCCTTCAGCTGCCATCTCGCCGGGTCGTCGCCTGGCTCGTCGGCCCGGTCGGCGGACTGCAGCAGCATGCCGCCGCTAACCGGGCGCCAGTCCACTGCCGCGCGTTCCCGTGCCGGGGCGTGCTCCGGGGCCGGGGCGTGCTCCGGGGCCGGGGCGCAGAGCAGCCGCAGGTTCTTGGCAGCGGTCAGGATGCCCAATGCGTCAGGCTCATAGCCGGTAGCGACGATGACCTCGGTGAACACCTCGGCGATCTGGCGGGCGAGGTCGGCGGTCACCACGCCGTTGACCGCGATCACGCCGCCATAGGCCGAGCCCGGGTCGCAGCTGTGCGCCTTGCGGTGGGCCTCCGCGAGGTCCGCGCCGACCGCGATCCCGCACGGGTTGGCGTGTTTCATGATCGCCACGCATGGCTCGGCGAAGCCGAAGACGGCCCGGCGTCCCGCGTCCGCGTCGACGTAGTTGTTGTAGGACATCGCCTTGCCGTGGACCTGCCTGGCACCGGCAATGCCGGGACCAGCGCCCGAAGCGTACAGGGCGGCCCGCTGGTGCGGGTTCTCGCCGTAGCGGAGAATCTGCTGGCGGGCCCACAGCGACCCGATAACGTCGGGCCAGCCGGTTTCCAGCGCGGCGGCGTCCGGCGCGTAGAAAGACGCGAACCAGGACGCGACCGCGACGTCGTAGGCAGCGGTGCGCGCGAACGCCTGCGCGGCGAGGCGGCGGCGCTGCTCCAGGGTGAACCCGCCCGCTGCCAGCGCGTCCGTCACCGCCTCGTACATCGACGGGTCGGTCACCACGGCCACCTGGGCGTGGTTCTTCGCCGCGGCGCGCGTCATGGCCGGCCCGCCGATGTCGATCTGCTCGATGCATTCCTCCGGCGCCGACCCGGCCGCCACTGCCTGCTCGAACGGGTACAGGTTGGACACCAGCAGCTCGAACGGCGCCAGCTGAAGCTCGGCCAGCGCCGTGAGGTGCTCAGGCCGCGCGGTATCCGCGAGCAGGCCGGCATGGACGGCGGGGTGCAGCGTCTTGACGCGGCCATCCAGGCACTCGGGGAAGCCGGTCAGCTCCTCGACCTTGGTCACCGGCAGCCCGGCCGCCGCGATCGCCGCCGCGGTGCTGCCGGTGGAGACGATCTCGACATCGGCCGCGACGAGCGCCCGCGCCAGGCCGGTGAGCCCGGTCTTGTCGTAGACGCTGATCAGCGCCCGCTTGATCATTATCCTGGTCAACCGCCGAACCTCAACTTCCTGCCCTGGACGGTCCACCCTTCGCGGGCCATCCGCCCCACGGTGTCGGCGAGCAGCGAGCGCTCGGCCAGCTTGATCCGCTCGTGCAGGGACGCCTCGTCGTCGTCATCGAGGACCGGTACCGCTGCCTGCGCGATGACCGGGCCGCTGTCGATCCCCGCGTCCACCATGAAGATCGTGCACCCCGTTACCTTTACCCCGTAGGCCAGCGCATCCCGCACGCCGTGCATGCCGGGGAACGACGGTAGCAACGCCGGGTGGGTGTTGATCACGCATCCGCCGAACCTTGCCAGGAACGCGCTGCCGACCAGCTTCATGAATCCTGCGAGCACGATCAGGTCGGGCTCGAAGTTTGCGCACGACCCGGTCAGGGCACGATCCCAGACCGCGCGGGCGGGGTAGTCGGCGAGCTGGTGCACGAAGGTCGGTACCCCGGCTTGCCCGGCAATGGCCAGCCCGGCGATGCCGTGACGGTCCGCCCCGACGGCCACCACCTCGGCCCCGTAGGCATCGTCGGCGCACGCGCGGAGCAGCGCCTGCAAGTTCGTCCCGGTGCCGGATACGAGCACGATCAGGCGCGCGGTCATCTCGTCACCCTAACGTCGGACCCGTGCCACGGCCGGGACAGCGACGACGGTGCGGCCGGAGGTGATGGAATAGCCAGATAACCCGATCACTGCGTCTCGGAAAGGAACTCGCCCTGCCTGCCGACAAGAGCCCGCAGCCTCCGCTGAGCTTCCCCGAGCAGCCTGCCGGGACGGGCCCGGCGCCGCACGAAACGCCGGCGCCCAGTGCGCCGCCCGGGGGACCGTCGCCGTGGGGGGAGCCGCCCGGGGCACCACCGCCGCGCCGGGAACCGCCGCGCGGCTCCCCGCCGGGCGGGGAGCCACCGCCGCGCGGGGAGCCACCGCGCGGGGAGCCACCCGGGACGCCACCGCCGCATGAGGGGCCGCAGAGCGGAGAACCGCCGCGCGAAACAGTACCGCCTGGGGCACCGCCGCGCGGTGCACCGCCGCCGGGAGCATGGTCCCGCGGGGTGCGGTCACGCGAAGCGCGGTCGGCTGGCCCACGGCCGCCGGGCGGGCAGCCGGGCCGGCCGCCCACGCCTGCGCTGCAGCAGCGCGCGCTCGCGGGGCTCGTCCTTGGCCTGCTGAGCATGTTCGGATTGCTCAGCGTTTCTGACCTGATCGACACCGGCAACATCCGGCGCTACGTCTACCTGGTCGGATGCTCGTTCATCGTCGGCGCAATCGGGCTGTGGCTCGGAGCGTCGGCGGTGGCCCGGTCGCGGCGTACCGCTACCGGGCGACCCCGCGGAGCTGTCTCGGCGATCATCCTCGGCTCGATCGGCGTCCTGTTCAGCATCCTGCTGCTGATCACGTTCGCCGTGCTGTGGAATCAGCTCTCGACCTACTCGCACTGCATGGCGGAAGCCAATACCCCGTCGGCGCAGCAGGCCTGCCAGAACCAGCTGACCCGGTCAGTCAAAACGTAGCCAGGGAAGTCCGCTCGCTGCACGAGCGCACTGGCCCCTCCAGCGCAGGCGCAGTGACGCTCTTCTGCACGCGCCTCGGAGCG
>WNFZ01000037.1_pt1 | contig 111555 bp, 99 predicted proteins | sample 5400081 | NCBI WGS metagenome assembly WNFZ01 (sample SAMN13153365, study PRJNA577476) | soil metagenome | isolation source: 80 cm soil or saprolite under grassland replicate 1 | place: USA:California | collected 2016-06-15
GGCACCGGTACCTTCGACGGCGACGGCCTGGTGACCGGCGACGCGCCGCGAGGCGTCGGCGACAAGATCCTGTCGCTGAAGCGCTGCACCAACCTGCGGGTCCAGGACGTGACGTTCCGCCGCGGCGGTCACTTCGCGATGCTGCTCAACGGCTGCGACGGGGTACGGCTCAACAACGTCAAGGTGCTGTCCAGCAACGATCGGGACGCCATCAACCTGATCAACAGCAGGAACATCGAGGTCGCCAACTCGCGCATCGAGGGCAGCGACGACGCCCTGGTCTTCAAGAGCGACTTCGCGCTCGGCGAGACGATGGTGAGCCAGAACGTGCGGGTCCACGACACCACGATCCTGTCGACCGAGAACAACGCGGTGCAGTTCGGCTCGGAGACCTGTGGCAACTTCCGGGACTTCCGGTTCGACCGGCTCACCATCACCGGCGCCGGCAAGGCCGGGCTCGGGATGGTCTCGCAGGACGGCGCCATCATCGAAGACATCCACTTCCGGGACGTCACGATGACCCGCGCCTCGTCACCGATCTACATCAAGATCGGCGAGCGGCGCCGCTGCCCGGGACGCCCGCCCGCCGGCCGCATCCGCAACATCACCTTCGACAACATCACCGGCCGCAACCTCATCACGCCGAGGGACGTGCGGGGCGATGACGAGTACAGCAGCACGATCACCGGGACGCCCACGGTACGGGTGGAGAACGTCACGCTGACCAACGTGAACCTCGACGTGCCTGGCGGGCACCCCGCGTCGGAGGCGACCCGGGTGCCGGGCGAGTTCCTCACCTCGCACGCGCCACGGGACTACGGCAAGCGGCCGGCGTACGGCTTCTGGCTGCGCCACGTGCGCGGCATCGCCTTCAACAACGTCACCGTGACGTTCGCCCGCAACGACGGCCGGCCGGCCTTCATCGCCGACGACGGCGCGGGCGTCGTCGGCGACGGCGTGCGGGCCGAGCGAGGCGCCGGTAGCCCGTACGACGTCGGGTTCAGCCGGATCGCCGGGTTCGCGGTGCGCAACAGCACGAACACCAGTGGCGGGGCGCTGCGCGTACAGGTGAGCGGCGGGTCCACTCCACTGTAGACAGCGCCGGCCCGCCTCGCGGCTGCCGGCCCGCCCCGGGGGTCAGCCTCGGGGCGGGTCGGTCGGCTTGTTGTGCTCGGCCAGGAAGCGTTCCAGCTCCGCGCCGAGCTCCTCCGCGGACGGCAGGGGTCCCGCTTCGGCGAGCGGGCCGGTGCCCTGCCGGCTGCGGATGAACACGTCGTACTGCTCCTCCAGGCTGCGCACGAGCGCGGCCGCCTCCTCGTTCTGCGCGATCTGCTTGTCGACGTCGGCGCGGACGAGGTCGGCCGCCGCACGAAGCTCGTCGGTCGGCAGCAGCAGGCCGGTGGCCCGTGACACGGACGCGAGCAGCTCCAGCGCGGCCGTCGGGTAGGCCGCCTGCGCCAGATAGTGCGGGACGTGTACGGCGAAGCCCATGGCATCGTTGCCGTGGCGGCCCAGCCGGTACTCCAGCAGGTTGCCGGCGCTGCCCGGGACCTGCACCCGGTACAGCCACGGCTGGTACCCGACGATCATCTCCCGCCGCGTGGCGTGCGCGGTGACGCCCACCGGCCGGGTGTGCGGCACCGCCATCGGGATCGCGTTGAGGCCCACCGTGAGCCGGACCCCGAGCCGCTCGACCAGCGTGAGCACCGCCGCGATGAACCGTTCCCACTGCAGGTCCGGCTCTGGCCCGGAGAGCAGGAGGAACGGCGTGCCGGCCTCGTCATGCAGCAGGTGCAGCGCCAGGCTCGGCTCTTCGTACTCCTCCCAATGATCCTCCATGAAGATCATCGACGGGCGCCGCGACCGGTAGTCCATCAGCTGGTCGATGTCGAAGGTCACGATAATCTTGGCGTCCAGCGCCGTGAACAGGTGTTCGCGCGTCAGGTGCATGGCGTTGCCCGCGTCGACGAAGCCGGTGAGCGCCTGCACCAGGACCGGCCGGCCAAGGTCAGGAAGGTCGCCGGCCAGCTCGTAGAGATCACGTGGATCGAGCACCGGTCACAACTCCAGCGCGACGCCGAGGGATCACACCGGCCAGCCTACCCGGGCCAGCCAGCACCTAGCGGAACGCCGCGATGACCTTGGCCATCCGCTCCAGCGGAGCCGGATCGGTGAGGTCCGGCAGGCGGATCATCACCTCGCGTACGCCCACCTCAGCGAGCTCCCGGAAGCGGCCCACATGGTCCTCGACCGTGCCGGCGTTGACCGCCGCCGCATAGCGCGCCGGATCCTGGCGCCGGGGCCGGTGGCGCTCCACCAGGTCGCTCACCTGCCGGTCGTCGGTGCCGACCAGCGCGGTCGACAGGTGGGTCAGCTCGACCTCGCGCCCGGTCTCGGCGCAGTGCGCGCGGAGCACCGCCGCCTTGTGCCGTACCGTCGCCGCGTCGCCGAACACGTTGGCCGCGTCGGCATAGCGCGCGGCGAGCCGCAGCGTCCGCCGCTCCCCGCCACCGCCGACGATCACCGGTACGTGCGGCTGCAGCGGCCGCGGGTAGCACAGCGCCTCCGGTACGGCGATCGCCTTGCCCGTGAACGCCGGGCTGCCCTTGCCCCACAGCAGCGGCAGCAGCCGCAGCGCGTCCTCCAGCACCGCATACCGTGCCGCGACCGGCGGGAAGTCCCAGCCGTACGCCACGTGCTCGTCGGCGAACCACGCCAGGCCAAGCCCGCACACGGCGCGCCCCTCGCTCAGCACGTCGAGCGTCGCCACGATCTTGCCCAGGTACGCGACGTTGCGGTACGTCACGCCGGTGACCAGCGTGCCGAGCCGGACCCGGGTGGTGCACGCAGCGAGGTACGCCAGGGTCGTGTAGCTCTCCAGGAAGTCCTCCCAGGCGCGCCCGAGCTGCGGGATCTGCCGGAAGTGGTCCATCACGTAGATCGCGTCGAACCCGGCGGCCTCGGCGGCGGCGCCGAGCTCGCGCAGCCGCGCCGCCGTCGAGGGCGCGCCGCCGGGGAAGGTGTACGAGCCCAGATGCAGGCCGAAGCGCAGCCCGGTCGGCTCCTCCCGCTGGCGCGCGACGGCCCCCGTCGCGGCCACGAACGCCTCCGGTACCACCCGGACCGGCTGCGGGGCGAGCATCGCGTCGAACCCCTCCGCGCCCAGCCCGTCGCGGACCGCCGGCCAGCCGCGCAGCTGCGCCGACAGCGCGTCGGCCGGGATCCGCTTGTCCCGCGCCCGGTTCCAGGCCCGGCACTGCGCCGGCGGGGTGTCGAACGCGACGGCGACGCACGGCAGGCCGTGCTGGCGGGCCAGCGCGAGCCACGCCGCGCGGCGGGCACCGTCCAGGCCGAGGGTGTCGATCACCGTGGTGAGCCGCCGCGCCAGCCGCCGGCGCACGACCTCGTCCAGCAACGCGAACGCGTCCTTGCTCGCCGCGATGTCGTCCTCACCGGTACCGACGAGCGCGCGCAGCCGGTCGCTGGAGACCACGCACTCCGGCGGGAAGTTGGCCGCGGCCCAGGTCGACTTGCCCGAGGCGCCCGGCCCGACCAGGACCACGACGCACGGGGCGGGCAGGTTCCGGACGTCCGCGGGCACGTTCAGGACGTCCACGGGCCTTCAGGTTGCTCCAGGCCTGCCCACGGGTCGAAGTCGACCTCCAGCGCCTCCTGAGGCGGGCGCTGGTTTTCCGGCACCCGGGTCAGGTTGAGGCGGATGCGCGTCCAGGTGCTGCTGCGTCCCCGCATCGAGTCCACGAGCACGTCGGCCGGAGCCAGGTACGGCCACACCTCCGGGTGGCGCTCCTTCCAGCGTTCCAGCCCGGCCATGGCTTCGTCCTTGCTCGCCGCGCGGGCGATCTCGATCAGCGGGATCGTCGTGCGGCGCCGCCCGGTGGGCCCGCTCGTCTTCCCCGGTGCGGCTGCCGGCACCTCACCAGACCGCCGCCCGGACGGTTCGGACCGCAGGCGGGACGGCTGCGCGCGGGGCGGTTCGTCGGGCTGCTTCTCGAAGTGCGGCGGCCACGGCGCGTCCGGCAAGCCACGCTGCTTCTGGCGCGCCGCCAGCTCCAGCAGCGGTTCCAGCGTGCCGGCCGCGTCGTCCATGCCCTCCCAAGGATCACCGAGTACGGCGAGCCGCTCCGGCACCGAGGCAACAGTGAACGCCGCCGGGTCGCAGTCGGCCACCTCGTCCCAGTGCAGCGGCGCGGAGACCCGGGCGTCGGCGGTCGGGCGTACCGAGTACGCCGACGCGGTGGTGCGGTCCTTGGCGTTCTGGTTGTAGTCGACGAAGACGCCGTGCCGCTCCTCCTTCCACCAGCGGCTGGTGGCCAGGTCCGGTACCCGCGCCTCCACCTCGCGTGCCAGCGCGACGGCCGCTTGGCGTACCTGGGTGAACGTGAAGCCGGGCACGACCCGGCAGTACACGTGGAAGCCGCGCGAGCCGGAAGTCTTGGGCCAGCCGGTGAGGCCGTAGTCGGCGAGCACGTCGCGGACCGCGAGCGCCACCTGAAGGACCTGCGACCAGGGCACGCCGGGCACCGGGTCGAGGTCGACCCGCAGCTCGTCGGGGTGCTGCAGGTCCTCGGCGCGCACCGGGTGCGGGTGCAGGTCGACACAGCCGAGGTTGACCACCCAGGCGAGCTGTGCGGCGTCGCGTACCACGATCTCGTGCGCGGTCCGGCCGGACGGGAACTTCAGCTCCACCGTCTCGATCCATTCGGGCCGGTTCTGTGGCGCCCGTTTCTGGTAGAACGCCTCGCCCTCGACCCCGTTGACGTACCGCTTGAGCGCCATCGGGCGTCCCCCGACGCCGCCCAGCGCACCCTGAGCGACAGCGAGGTAGTACCGGACGAGGTCGAGCTTGGTGAGCCCGAGCTTCGGAAAGTACACCTTCGCCGGGTTGGTGACTGTCACCTGCCGGCCGGCGATGTCCAGGATCTCCTTGCGGGCAGCCATGACCGCACGATACGCCGAGCAGGTCCCGGCACCCGCGTCGCGTAGCGGCCCTGGTCGCCCCGCATCGGCGGACGAGCCTACCGGAGACCACGGCACCGGTAGGGTGACGCCGTGGGCAACGCCGTACGCGTCATGGTCGTCGATGACCACCCGATGTGGCGCGATGGCGTGGCTCGCGACCTCAGTGAAGCCGGATACGACGTGGTGGCCTGCGTTGGCGAGGGCCGCCAGGCGGTCCGGCTATGCGCCGCGGTCCGCCCCGACGTGGTCGTGCTCGACCTGCAGCTGCCCGACGTGCCGGCCGTAGCCGTCATTCAGGGGCTCCTGTCGGCGCACCCACCGGCCCGGGTGCTGATGCTGTCCGCCAGCGGCGAGCACCAGGATGTGCTCGACGCGGTCAAGGCGGGCGCGGTCGGATACCTGCTGAAGTCGGCCGCGCGCGAGGAGTTCCTCGACGCGGTCCGGCGCACGGCGGCCGGCGACGCGGTGTTCACGCCCGGCCTTGCCGGCCTGGTGCTCGGTGAGTACCGGCGGCTGGCGAGCACGCCGACGCCAAACCAGGACCAGCCACAGCTCACCCCGCGGGAGACCGAGGTGCTGCGGCTGGTCGCCAAGGGCTTGTCATACAAGCAGATCGCCGAACGGTTGGTGCTTTCCCACCGCACGGTGCAGAACCATGTCCAGCACACGCTGGACAAGCTGCAGCTACCCAACCGGGTAGGGCTGGTGCGGTACGCCATCGAGCGGGGGCTCGACGCCGACGAGAGCTAACCCTTGACTCTGGACTATGGTCCAGAGTTTACGCTCGGCGGTGAACGTCCGATCGATCACCGAACTTCAGGAGCAGCGCCATGCAGATCCCACCCGCCGACACCCCGGTCGTCTGCGATGTGTCCACCGCACCGGACACCACCGCCGACCGGCTCCGCGAGTATCAGCAACTGTTCGCCACCGCCCTGGTCGGCCGCGAACGCACCCCCCAGGGCATCCGGTTCCGGCTGCGCGCCGGCGACGGCGTCGAAGCCCGGGTCCGCGACCTGGTCGCCCGGGAGCAGGCGTGCTGCGCGTTCATGGCCTTCGAGGTCGCCGTCGTCGGCGACGAGGTGCATTGGGACACCGCTGTCATCGACAATGACGACGCCCGCGCCATCCTGGAGGAGTACTACCGGCTGCCCGAGACGGCTGTCGAAGATCCAGCCGTGCTCGCCGACCGATACCGGCAGCGTGGCCTTCAGTTCGTCAACGGTGAACCGGTCTAGCTGTGGGTCCCGGCCTCCATCGGTCGGGTCCCACCCGATGCGGCGAGTCGACGCCCCTCGACCAGCTCGAAGTGCATCGTGTCCGGCGTGCCTTCCCAGGCGACGCCGAGATCGAACCCGTGCTGCACCATGGCCTTGAAGAACTCCAGGTTGTACCCGTGCGAGCCGCTCCACGCGCCCTTGGCCGCCTCGGCCTCGCCACCCTGCTCGGGGTCTGGGGTGAAGAACCCGCCGCCTTCGGTGCCTGGCATCAGACCCAGCAGCTGGGTGATGCCGGGATCCTTCACGTCGCGACTCTTGAGCACGAAGTCGATGTCCGTGCGCAGCGCCTTGGCCGTCTCGTCGAGAACGCGCAACGACTTGCGGTCCGCCTGCAGCTTGGCCAGGCCATCCTTGCCGACCTTCGTAACGACCTCGGCGTTGCCGGCCCGGTGCGTCGCAAGCTCCTCGCTGACCGACTCCTGCTTTGGCCGCAGCTCCTGCAGCGGGCCTTCGATCTCGGCGAAATGGTTGTGGTGCGCGGCGAGCCGCTCGCCGGCCGCCGCCAATGCCCGCCGCCAGCCCTCGACAGATCGGTGGTGACCCTTGCCACCGCCGGCCGACGGGGGTTTCTGGTCGGGAAGCAGATCGGCCATCGCCTTGTCGAGCCCTTCGGAGTCGACGAGCAGCTCCTGCGCCGTTGCCAGCAGCGAGCTCCGGTCAGCAGACCCGTCGGGCAGGCCGGCTTCGATGCCCGCGATCTCCCGCTCGATGCTGCGGCGCGTTTCCCGTACGCCCGCCAGCAGCTTCGCCGCCTTCTTCTCGGTCTCGCGCACGCTCTGGGCAAGCTTGGCGTGCTGGTGTTCGAGCGCGGCCAGGTCCTCCTTGGTGGTCACGTCATCGCGGAGGTCGACACCCTTCTCCGCGGCGGCCGCCTCGATCGCCGCCGCACGCTCCTCGAGCTCCGCAACCCACGGCGCGAACAGGACCTCAAGGCGCGCCTGCACTTCGGCTTTCTTGGCTTCGAACGCCTGCCGCGCGGCGGTGGCCGCCATTTCCAGCTCCGCCCTGTCCTTACCGCGGCTCTTCGCCAGCCGCTGCGCAGCCTTGGACGCCTCCGCCCGAAGGCGCTCGACCTCGCGCAGCTCGGTGAGCGTGGACTCCGGCAGCGAGGTCTTGAAGTCGGCCGACGCCTTGGCCAGCCGGCGGTACTCGCTGCTGATCGAGTCGAGCAGCTGCCTGGCCCGGTCGGGGTCGGCGGTGCCCTGGCCCATCTGCTCGATGAGGTCACGGCGTGCTTCCGGCCCAAGACCATGCCCGCCCACCGTGAGATGAAACGCCGGTGGCCCGCCGGTGACGGTCTGGAACAGCGCGTGCAGCCGCGGGTCGGTGACGTGCGGTGCCGCGTACGCCTTCCAGTCCACGGCGAGCCCCAGCCCGTGCGTCATCATGCCGGCGCCGGTCTTGTCGTGCAGGTGCCGGCCGCGCAGGCTCTGGCCGACGCTCGTGGCAGGCATCGGGATGCCTTTGGCTTCCAGGTCGGCCTTCACCGCCAGCAGCCGCTCACGGGTGGAGTCGTGGACCCACAGGTCGGTCCCGTCCATGGGGTGGATCGCCTCGAAGTGGGCGCGCACGGCGTCCTGGCTGCCAAGAAACCGGGTCATGTTGAGCACGAAGGTCTGACGGTAATGCTCGCGCTGGTCGAGCAACTTCTGCCGCTTCTTGTCCGGCGCCGCGTCCAACGCCTTCTGCTTGAACATGTCGATCTGCTCTTGAATGTACGCCGGCAGACCGTCGATCCAGGAGACGTCAACGGTGGGCGCCGGTTCGGCAGTGGCCGCCTCCTCGCCAGCATCCGGATGGTGAGCCGGCAGATCAAGAGCGCGCAGACTGAGCCGGTGGTGAAGGCCCGGGCGGCGACCTCACCGGCGAGGTCGGCGGCGTCGGCATCCCGATGGATGCGTACGCCGTCCAGTGCCGACCCGAGGCCGTCCGAGAACTGTTCACGCACGTCTGACGGAAGGCTCTCGCCCAGGCCGAGCCGGGAGCAGTCCGCTCGACCAGCGCGCCCTGCGCATCGGCGGAGGGATGCTCGGCATCGTGCGCACCGGGCACGTTCCGCAGCAGCCGGAGGACCATCGCGTTGCCACCGGTGGCCTGCAGGTACCCGAGGTCCCGCAGGTGCACCGCGGTCGGTGCCGCCTCCTGGCGGGTCCCGGATAGATCGGACGAAGTGTCGTGCTGCCGTTCCTCCGCCTCACCTCGGCGCGCCCACCGATGCTCGGTCGCCATGAGGACATGATTCCACGCAGATCATTGGACCGGTGGCCCAGTCACCGGCCCCTTCCTCCGGTGATGCGGGCGGCGGCGAGCCGCCCGGAGATGAGCACCATCGGTACTCCGACACCGGGCTGGGTACCGGAGCCGGTGAAGACCACATTGGACAGCGCCGGGTGCAGGGTACGGGGCCGCAACGGTCCGGTCTGGCGGAACGTGTGTGCGGCGGCGAACGGCGTACCGGCGGCCATGCCGGCGTCGCGCCAGTCCTCGGGTGTGACGACCCGCTGGACCTCCACGCCCGCCCGGAAACCGGTGTAGCCACGCGCTTCCAGCACTGCGGTCAGCTCGTCGGCGTAGTGCTGGCCCAGCCCGCCGCGCCAGTCGAAGGGCGCCAGCTTCAGGTTAGGCACCGGTGCGAGCACGTAGTACGTGTGCCGCCCGGGCGTTGCCATCGAAGGGTCGGTGCGGCTGGCGTTGGTGACGAGCAACGACGGGTCGCTCATCAGCCGCCCGTACCTGAGGATCTCATCGAACGCGACGCGCCACGACCGTCCAAAGTGGATATTGTGATGGCTGATCCGGCCGTAGCCCTGCCGCGACCCGACATGCACGACGACGCACGACGGCGAGAAGCGCTGCCGGGGCGCGGGCAAGCCCAACAGATCGGTGTAGGCCACCGGCAGGTCGGGGTTGAGCACGACCGCGTCGGCCGCGATCCGCTCGCCCCCGGTGGTGCGTACGCCCACGGCGCGACCACCGCGCACCTCGACCCGCTCCACAGTGGTGGCGTACCGGATGCGCACGCCGTGCTTCTCGGCCGCGCCGGCAAGCGCCCGGGGCACCGCGTGCATCCCGCCGCGCGGAAACCAGACGCCGGCGACCGTGTCCAGGTACGAAATCACGGCGTAGAGCGCCATCGCGCGGTGCGGCGCCAACCCGGCGTACATCGCCTGGAAGGAGAACACCCGGCGGGTACGCGGGTCGCGGAAGAACCGGTTGATCCGGGGCGCCAGGCCGCCGAACCCGCCGGCAAGCGCGAGCCGCACGAGGTTGGCGGTCAACACCTCCCGTGGGCTGTCGAGGTTGCGCTCGATGAAGTCCGCCCGCTCCAAGCGCCACAGCCGGCGGGCGTACTCGACGAAGCGCAGGTACCCGTCCGCCTCGCGGGGGCCGCAGACCCGCGAGACCTCCTCGGCCATCCGCACCGGGTCGCTGATGACGGAAAGCGCCGACCCGTCGGGGAACCAGGCTCGGTAGGCGGGTTCGAGCCGGGTCAGCTCCAGCCAGCCCGACATCTCCTCGCCGACCGCCGCGAACGCGTCGGCGATCAGCTCGGGCATGGTGAGCACGGTCGGGCCGGTGTCGAACTCGTACCCGTCGATGGACAGGCGCCCGGCCCGGCCGCCCGGCACCGCCTCGCGCTCCAGCACCGTCACCTGGCGCCCGGCGCCGGCCAGGTGCAGCGCACAGGCCAGGCCGCCCAACCCGGCGCCGACCACGACGACATGATTGGAGGGTCCGGGCACGGTTCTCACGGCGCCAGCCTAGGTCGGTTGGAGGAGGCGCGATGGGCTCGCTGCGCTACCTGCTGCTGCTGGTCGCATGCCTGGCGATCACCCTGCCGCTGGAGCTCGTCCTGGGCGTGCGGGTGTACCGGCGACCGCGGCGCCTGCTCGCCACGGTGCTGCCGGTCGCGGCCGTCTTCGTGGCGTGGGACCTCGTGGCGACCACCCGCGGCCACTGGTGGTTCAGCGAGCGGTACACGGTCGGCGTGCGCCTGCTCGGCCTGCCGATCGAGGAGTGGCTGTTCTTCTTCGTGGTACCGCTGTGCGCGCTGCTGACCTACGAAGCCATTGGCGTACGGCGAGGCCATGTGGCCTGAGTACACCCTGGCCGCGCTCGCGGCTCCGGCGGCCGTCGTGGCACTGGAGCTGGTCGCGCTGCGCACTGGCCTGCTGCGCCGGGGCCGCTTCTGGGCGGCGATCGCGCTCGTGCTGGCGTTTCAGGTACCGGTCGACGGCTGGCTCACCATGCGCAGCGCGCCGATCGTCAGCTATGACGACCGGTTCACCTCGGGGATCCGGGTGCCGTTCGACATCCCGGTCGAGGACTTCGGGTTCGGCTTCGCGCTGGCGGCGTTGACGCTGTTCCTGTGGGAGCGGAACCGGAGGCTCAGCCGCGCCGGCCGCGCCGGCCCCGCCGCCGTAACCGCAGCGGTATCACGTACCACGCGAAGACCGACCACACGCCGACCGCGAGGCTCACGCCAAACGCCGCCGGTACACCGGTGACGACGTCGACGATGAGGAACAACGCGACGATCACCGCCACCAGCAGGAAGGCGGTGCCCGCATAGGCGAGGCGGCTGCCGGTCTGGACCAGCTGCGGCTTCAGCCGTCGGCCGAACAGGATGCGGTGCTGGCTAACCGGGGCCACCAGGCAGGCCATCGACAGCCCGGCGGCGATCAGGGCGACCAGGTACAGGTCCTTCTGGAACCCAGTCACCGTGGCGAAGCGTTGCGTGAACGGAAGGGTGACCAGGAACGCGAAGAGGATCTGCACGCCGGTCTGCGCCACGCGCAGCTCCTGGAGCAGCTCGTTGAAGTTGCGGTCGGCGCGCTCGTCCTCGGTCTCGTCACGCCCGTCGACCTTCGCGTCCGCCTGCTGGCTCACCACATGACCTTATGAGCTCAGCCGGCCGGGTGCCAGCCGACCTCGTCGGCGCGCCGGTCGTAGTAGACCTTCACGCCGTCAGGTTACGAGGCAGCTCAGCCGCGGTCGCGCATCCGGTAGGTCTCGGACGCCGCGTCCAGGCGCCGCCGGGCCCGGGTGCCCGGTCCCAGCGCGCGCTTCGCCCGCCCGTACAGGTAGATCCCGCCGCCGACCACGACTGCGCCGACGATGATGTACACCAGCAGCCCCAGCACCGCCTTGACCAGCGCGATGGCCAGCGCGCCGACCAGCACGAGACCGATCAGCGGCAGCACGATCCAAGCCAGCAAGCGCGCCGTGTTCATCGAACGCTCCAATCCCGGGACGGCACCGACCGCCCCACCGAGTCCAGCGTGCCGCGCACGGTCAAGCACCGCCATAGGGGATCTCCCGTACGGCTCACGTCAGCCCGCGCCGAAGCAGACGAACGGGGCGAGCGGATCTGCGAGCGACGCGGCGGCCAGCGCCCGTGCCGGCTCGGCGCCGCCGGCCACCGCGCGGTAGTAGCCGGTCATCACCGCGGCCGCCGCGTGATGCGTCACCCTCGCGACGCTGGAAACCACGCTGGAGGTACCGGCATACAGCAGCGCCGCTGTGAAGCCGAGGATCTCGTCTCCCGCCCGCACCTCGGTGCGCCCCACGTCACATGCCGAGAGCGTCACCTGCCGCGGTGCGGCGGCCAGCTGCTGGATGTCGTACGCCATGAGCGGCCCGTCGGCCAGGTCGAGCCGGGAGAACAGCACGTTCTCCCGCTCGTGGTGACCGTGGGCGGCCAGGTGGGCCACCGGCGCCCCGTCGAGGCCGTGCAGGGTCGCGGCGACCGTGGCGCGCGCACCGCTCAGCAAGCGGCTTCCCGGGCGTACCTTGGCGATCTCGGCGATCTCGGTCTCGGCGTACGCCAGGTCGGGGCCGGCGACCAGCAGCGGCGCACTGTTGGACCGGGGCCGGTCCGCGGCAGGGGGTTTCGAGCGGCGTGCGCTCAGCCAGGCCGATGCCGACGCCGACACGGTGACCGACCGGCCGCGCAGGTCCGGCAGCAGTCCCCACGGCAGCGACGACAGGGCCATGGTCGGCACGATGACCAGATCGTGGTCGGCGAGCTCGGCTCGCATGACCGCGATGACCTCATCGGTGAGGATGTCGAGCTGGCGCTGGACCGAACCCCGGATGACAGCCTCCAGCGGGGCAGGCAGGCTGCGACCGGCGAGCGCGTCGAGGTCGGTCAGCAGCCGGGTGGCGGCCTCCTCAACGACGCCGTGGTCGCCGAGGGCTACCAGGCGCACCGTCCCCTCGTGGACGAGCAGCGCGTGCAGGCGGCCGTGCCGGGCCAGGAAGCTGACCATCAGGTGCCCGCTGGCCGAAAGCTCCGCCGCGATCTCGGCGAGGCCGGCCTCGGGCGCGCTGTGCCCCGGCCCGGCGAGCCGCCAGCTCCGTTCCTGGATCACGCGCTCCAGCTCGGCGCAGCGCGCCCACGCGCCCGGCTCTCGCCGCCGTTCCAGCTCGGCGCTGCGCATCATGTCCCGCAGCTGGCGAAGCTCGGCGAGCGCCTCGGCGATGTCGGGATCGGCGGGCGGGTGCACCGGCGGTACCCGGAACGCCTGCGCCCGGGACCGTTCCGACCACGCGAAGATCTCGGCCGGCGGACCCCGGTCGAACGCCATGTCCAGCCCGGCGGTGGCCAGGTCACGGCCGAGCGCCGCGATACCCACCTGGAGCTCGAGGCTGCCGACCCGGCTGCGCCAGCCATGCAGGATGGACAGCCCTTGGCGGATCTGGGCGAACGCCTGCCGGGGTCGGCCTTGTGCGCGAGCGAGCTCCGCGCGGGCCATCCGGCGGGTGAGCAGCAGCTCCGGCGATACGGTCGACCGGCTGCGGGGAATCGCGCTCATCCGCCGCTGCGCCGGTCCGGCCCGTCCGGCGGCGACCAGCGCCCGTACCGAGAGCAGGTCGGCCATTTCCGCGTCGCTGGACAGCCCGACGTCGCGCAGCCGGCCCGCGAGGCGGGTCGCGCGGCCGGCCAGTGCGACCGGTGAGCGGGTGCCGGGAAGGTCGGCGCGCAGCCGCATGAGCGCCGCGAGCTCCGCCCAGGCATGGTTACCCCGGCGGCGGAACCGGCGTTCGGCGCGCCGCGCCCAGCTGGCCGCGGCGTCGTGCTCGCCGGATCCGAGGGCTGCCCAGGACCGCAGAAGCTCCGCCTCGGCCTGCTCCTGGGTGAGCCGCTGCCGCCGGAACGCCTCGATGGCCTCGTCGAGGTTACGGCCGGCTTCGCTGGCCAGTCCCGCCGTGAGCAGCGCGCCGGCCCTGGCCGCCGTGAGCACCGGCAGGAACCCCGGACCGTGCGCGCGGTAGAGCGGTTCGGCGGCATCGAAGGCCGCCAATGCGGTTGGTAGGTCACCGACAAGCTGGTCGCAGACTCCGCGACCGTGCAATGCCTTCGCCGCGAGCAGCTCCAGACCGTGTTGCTGGGCGAGCATCCCGCACTGTGCCAGGTCGTCCCGTGAGGCTGTGATCCGACCGGTGCGGTAGTACAGTGCTGCACGGTTGAGCAAGGTCCTGCAGAGCACTGCCGCATGCTGGGGTTCGGTCAGTTGCGGTACCGCAGCGTCGAAGTACTTCAGGGCATCGTCGAACTGGCCGACGCGATAGAGCATCAGCGCCCTCTGTTGCAGCAGGACGCCACGATAGTCCAGATCGGTCAACGGCATCGCGCGATCCAACAGCTCGAAGCCGTACCGGGTGCGCCCCTGCTCGGCTTCGGCGTAGGCCAGGCTAATCAGCAGCCTGGCCACCAGCGCGTCGTGCTCGGTGCCCGACGGTTGCCCTGCGGTGTCCTGTTCGTTCCAGCCGAGCAGGGCCAAGCCAGCTCGCAGCAGTCGAGCACCTTCCGCGGGACGGCCGTCCGCGGTCGCGGCCACGCCCTCGCGGTGCATGCCGCGAACCGTAGCCTCGACGTCAGGCACCACTACACCACGAACGACGGTGTCACCACGGATCTCCCTTGCTGGGTCTGGCGGTCACCGTGGGTGCGGACGACAAGCTGGGCGAGTCCGCGCGGCACCTGCTTGAGCACGAAGCAGCCCCGCTCATCGGCGTCGGTCGTCAGCTGTCCCTTCGACGTGCGCAGCTCGACCCGGTGCTCGCCCGGCGGTGCCAACCAGCCGTCGAGCCGGACGGTCTTTTCGGTAGCCGCGCTGACCGTGATCATGATTGTGAGGCTGTCGCTGTCGAACGTGATGGTGCGGCTCTGTTCCTCGCCGCGCGCCGCCACCGACAGCTCCTCGCGCATCCGTGAGACCTCGGCGTCGATGTCCTCCAAGGCGAGTGCGAACCGGACGCGCTCGACCAGCCCGGGCGGCATTGGATCGATGGCCGTGAACACGTCTGCGATGTCCCGCAGGATCGCGATGTCAAGGTCGTCGATCGGCTCATCCGACCCTGGCGGAGAGATCATGTCAGGGGAGGTCATTACCGGCTCCAGTCGGGCTACGACAGCAACAGGATACGGAGTTTGGCCAGGCACCGGCCGTGGGTCGGGCCGCTGCCGCCCCGGGACCGGCCGTTCATGTCCCGCACGACCGCCGCACAGCAGACCCCCAGCGGCTGCCGGCAGTCCTCAAGCGCCGGTACCCGGGCCTGCGGCCCGGGTACCGGCGCCGTGCTGGGCGTCACTACCGCTACTTCTTCTTCTGGCTTTCGAACGCCTTGAGCTTGACGCTCTCAAGCGCATGGACCGCACGGTCTACCGGAGCGGGCTGGCTGGTCTCGCCATGGCCGAGCTGTTTCGTCACGGCGGATGCGCTTTCCACCAGCGCATTGGCGAGTTCAGCGGCCAGCAGCGGCGTTGCAAAGGATGTGCCGCTCCAGACGGAGAAGCCGCTGGAGAAGTCGTCCGGGTCGAAACCCTGCCGGAGCAGGCCATCGACCGTTGTGCTCTCGTCCGGATTCACGGCACCACGGGTCACTGGGAAGGTGCTGACCATCGCGACGCCTGGCGCGTAGCAGAGCACCCACGGTGCCTGGTCGCTGAAGTGGGCGACGGTGCCGTTCGGGTTGAGTGCGCCGACGCTGATGATCGGCGCATGGTCACTCTGAGTCGGTTGGCCAGCCAATGCGGCCGGGTGAAACTCGCGGCTGCTGGAAAAGTTGCCGGCCGCTGCCACGACCGTGATACCGGCCGCGGTCACCTTGTCCAGCGCGGTCGCGAAGTTGTCCCGCACCGTGATCTCGAAGCTGGTCTCCGGGAAGAAGCCCATGGACAACGAAACGACGTCGACCGCGAGCGCTCCCGGGTCTCCGGCCTGCGCGCGCTGCGTCTCGTTGGTGAGGTAGGCCAGTGCGAGCTGCACGTCACTCTCATGGGCGAAGCCGTCCGGATGCATGACCCGGATCGAGAAGACCCGCGCGTTAGGTGCCGCCTGCCGGATGATGCCGGCGATGAAGGTGCCGTGCCCGAAGTGGCTGTCGAGCTCACCGATGAGCGGCTCCCGGATCGAGGGCTGGTCCCGGTACCCCGCGATCGGCTCGGTCGGCGTGTTGCTGCTCGCGGCGGCAGAGACCCCGTTGCTGTAGATCGCCCCTTGCAGAATACTGTCCACGATCAGGAACTGGTCGCCAGGCGCAGCCGTACCGCGATCGACGATGTCAGAGTCGAACCAAGGGTGGTCGCCGATTCCGGTATCGAGGACGGCGACGACCGGGAACCGGCTGATGCCGAACTCGGTCGGTGTCCGCCGGTTAGGCCTGGGCAGGACAACCTCGACCGGGATCCGGCCGCTGAGACCCGGCCGTGGACCGTTGAACAGGCCGCCGGTGTCAGGGCTACCCTCGGTCGGAAAGTTCGTACCGGTGAGGTTCACCGTACCGACGCCGGCCAGCGCGGAGCCGGCGAGCAGGTGTTCCAGGCCGATGCGCGACACGGCCTCGCGGCTGGCCCTGCCCCGGCTCACCGCGTTCCAGAGCGCCTGCAGGGCTGTCCAGGCATCGACCATGGTCGCCCGGCCCTTGGCGACGGCGAGACCGACCGGCCGGGGCAGGGTCGCGAAGGCGCGCGAGGCCGCCCGCTCGCGCCCCACCAGCTCTTCCAGCGGCTGCGGCCGCACCAGGGTCAGGCCGATCTCGGCGAGTGCTTCGTTGAACGCCGGTACCGCGTTGCTGCGCAGCAGGTCTTCCGGGATGAGCAGGGTGCCGTACCGGTACACGGTTGGTCTGGGCGGCGGCGCACCCGGCAGCCGGACCGCCTCCGCTGGTCGTAGCATCCGAGCGCCGTGCCGCTGCAGCACACTGTCCGGAACCTGGAGCGGCGCCTCGGGTGCGACCTTGGGCCGGTCGGGCCGGCCGGGCCGATCCGGGTGGTCGGGCCGGTTCGGCCGGTCCGAAGAGTCGCCGTTATCGGGAAAGCGCAGCTTCATCGCGATCTCCGTCTCGTCTATTCAGTACACCGTGCACATCTTTGACCTAGTGCGTTGCCCCGGACGGCCAGATACCAGACAGCACGAGAAATACGTCCGGATTCGACAAAGTTACCGGTGGTGATTCCGCGAACGCGAGGGGCTCGCCGGGTCTTCGTGCTCAGCTACTTGGGCGAGGCGTTCTATCCCGTCGAGCAGGGCCGCGCGGGTGACCGCCGGCAGGCGCGCGAGCGCGGCCGCCAGTGCGGCGGGGTCGAGCACGGTGTCCTCCTCGACCCGGCGGCGACCCTTCTCGGTCAGCGTGATCGACAGCCGGCGTTCGTCGTCTGGGTGGCGCACCCGGTGCACAAAGCCCCGCTGGGCGAGCGCCTTCACCAGTACCGATGCGGTGCTCTTGGGCAGCGCGAGGTGCTCGGCGAGCCAGCTCAACGGCGTGCCGTCCGCCGCCGCCACGTGGTGGAGGACCTGCCGCTCGTGCTGGCTCAGGTCCGGGTCGTCCGGCTTGTTGAGCGCACCCCAGATGAGACGGTACGCTTTCTCGAAACGTTCAGAATCTGAACTCTTCATCCTAGGAACAGGATACCAACGAGGAGGCCGCAGTGTTGGAGATCGTCCGCGATGGCGTGGTCGACGCGCCGGTGGAGCGGGTGTGGCCGTTGGTCGCCGACGTGGCGCGGGTCCCGGAGTGGCTGACGTTCGCCGAACGGATGGAGGTCCTCGACGGCGACGGAGTCGGCCGGCGGCAACGGCTGCACGGTCACTGGGGAAGGCGGCGGTCCGAAGTGGACCAGGAGATCACCGAGTACGACCCGCCACGCGTGCTGGCGTGGCGGCATCTCGCCGAGCGGCTCGACGGCAAGCCGGCGCCACGGTTCGCCAGGTCGACCGAGTTCCGGGTCACGCTGGAGCCGCGCGATGGCGCCACGCTGGTACGGCTGCGCTCGCGCCAGGAGCCGGCCAGCGCGGTCAAGGGCTTGGTGATGCGGATGTTCGGCGCCCGTGACATGGCGCGCCAGATGGACCGGTCACTGACCCGGCTCGCCGAAGCGGTCAGGCGGTAGCTCGGCCCGGCTGACCGGCAGCCCCCGGCGGCGCGCCATCGCGGCCAGCGCCGCCGCGTCGACCACCGCCGCGCCGCCGCCGTCGTTGTTGAAGTACACGTAGACCGGCTCGTCGGTGAAGGCTCCGGCGATCCGGTCCAGCCAGCTGCTCAACGCCTGGCGGCCGTACCGCGGCCGGGGCTTCGCACGACCCTCGTGCATCCGTAGGTACCCGAACCCGGCCGTACGCCACAGCGGCGCGATCGGCCGGCCGCGCCGGTCCGACCAGCACAGCGCCGCGTTGTGCCGCTCCAGGGTCTCGCGGACCTGGTCGGTCCACCAGGAGGCGTGGCGCGGCTCCACCGCCACCCGGATCGCGGAAGGGAGGAGCTTCAGTACGGTTCCCAGGGCATCGGTGTCGGCGCGCAGCGACGGCGGCAGCTGCAGCAGCACCGGTCCCAGCTTGTCCCCCAGGCCGGTCGCTCGCTCCAGGAACCGGGCGACCGGCTCCTCGGGCTCGGTCAGCCGCCTGATGTGGGTGAGGTAGCGGCTCATCTTCACCGCGACGCAGAACCCCTCGGGCGTACGGGACCGCCATTGCTCAAACGTCGAGCGCTCCGGCAGCCGGTAGAACGCGTTGTTGACCTCGACGGTGTCGAACGCGGCGGCGTAGCGCTCCAGCCAGCGCCGCTGCGGTAGCCCATGCGGGTAGAAGCCGCCGCGCCAGGAGTCGTACTGCCAACCCGACGTGCCGACGACAATCACACCGGAGGGGTACCCACTCGGCGCCGCCGGCCAACCAACCAGGCCACCGTGTTGCCCAGCGCGGCCACCACGAGCAGCACCAGGCACAGCAGGAACCCCGCCTCGGTGTGGACGAAGTCGGCGGGCACCTTGCCCGCTGGCAACGGTTCGGTCAGCTGGTCACGAATCCGGTCGGCCAGGAGCCGCTGGGTCACCGCCTGGTTCCCGGCGAGGAACCCGGCCGCCGCGAGCGCGATCAGGGCGGCGCTGGCTCGGCGTACTCCCGCCCTGGCAAGACCGGCGGCGACCGCGCCGGCACCGGTGAGCAGCAGCGCCGCGATCGCCAGCGGTTGCGGGCCCACCCGGTCCTCGCGCCGCTCGCCGACCGGCCGCACGGCGTCGCTCGGCCGGACGTCGGGCTCGTCGCCGGCGACCAGATCGACCCCGACGTACGTGGTGGAGCCGCCTGGCTTCGCGCGGCCGTACCCGCCGGGCACGTCACAGGAGACGGTGACGAACGGCAGCACGAAACAGAGCGCGGCCAACAGGAACCCGGCCAGCGTGAACCAGCGAGTGACATGACGCAGCACGCCGCCAGCCTAGGGTGCGGCGGAGCGAGACAACGTTATCTCAACTGCATCTAGTCACGCCCTGCTCCTCGCTGTCAAGAGTCGATTGTCCTTCCTTTTGGAGATCGCGAAGTCTTGACAGGCCATGGGCCCACGGCTATCTATGGACCCACACCCCTCAATGCCAACGTTGTCAACGCCCGGACCGCCAGAGCGAAGCCTTGCCACGCCTGACGCCCGAGACCGTTGCTACGCCAGAGGAACGGGGGTCGACACGTAGCGCCGCTCCAACAGGTCGCGGTCACCGCCGGCCGCGCCTGCCGCTCGCCATCCGTCCGAGGAGATCCCCGTCATGCCGCTAGAGACTTCCGGGCCCGCCCGCGACCATCCCGCGCGAGGAGCCCACCGTCCCCGCCATCGTCACGGGGCCCGCCGCCGGTACGTGTACGCGACCGCGATCGCGGCCGGGCTGCTCCTGGCGCCGGTCCTGATCGCCCAGGCGAACCCGGCCTCCGCGGCGACGCTCAGCCTGACCCAGTTCGTCAACCCGTTCATCGGATCCGACGACAGCAACTCGCCCAACCCGGTAGGGGGCGGCGCGGGGGGCAGTACGGTCCCCGGCCCGGTGCTGCCCTTCGGCATGGTGCAGTTCAGCCCGGACACGCCGAGCGCCTCGCCGTCGGGCTACCGCTTCTCCGACACCCAGATCGACGAGTACAGCCTGACCCACTTCAACGGCGCGGGCTGCCCGAACAACGAGGACATCCAGCTCCTGCCGATCACCGGCTCGCTCGGCGTGTCCCCCGGCTCGTCCTGGACCAGCTTCCGGGCGACCCAGACCAAGTCCAGCGAGGTCGCCCAGGCCGGCTACTACAAGGCGGTCGAGTCCAACTACGGCAACACCCAGGTGGAGCTGACCGCGACCACGCGTACCGCCCAGATGCGCCTGACCTACCCGGCGACCACCAGCGCCCGAGTACTGGTCAACGTCAGCCGCAGCGCCACCGGCAGCCGCAACGGATCGCTCACCATCAGCACGAGCGGTACCACGATCACCGGCAGCCACACCGCCGGCGGCTTCTGTGGCTCGTCAAAGACGTTCCAGGTCTTCTTCGCGATCCAGTTCGACCGGACGCCGACCGGCCGCGGCACGTTCAGCGGCACCACGATCTCCAACGGCGCCAGCAGCGTCAGCGGCTCCAGCGCCGGCGGGTTCGTCACCTTCGACACGAGCACCAACAGCGTGGTCAACGTCAAGGCGGCCATCTCGTTCGTGAGCGTCGCCAACGCTCAAGCGAACCTCACAGCCGAGGCCCCCGCGTTCAACTTCGACGCCACCCGGGCCGCGGCCGACACGGCGTGGAACACCATCCTCAACCGGGTCCAGGCCACCGGCGGCAGCGCAACCGACACCCAGAAGTTCTACACGGCGCTGTACCACGTGCTGCAGAACCCGAACATCGCCAGCGACACCAACGGGCAGTACCGCGGCTTCGACGGCGCGGTGCACACCGCGAGCCACCCCGTCTACCAGAACTACTCCGGCTGGGACATCTACCGCTCGTGGGCGGCGCTGGTCGCCTGGATCGCACCGGGCGAGGCCGCCGACATCGCCAAGTCGATGGTGCTCGACGCCCAGCAGGGTGGCCTGCTGCCCAAGTGGTCGCACCAGAACCAGGAGATCTTCGTGATGACCGGCGACCCCGGTCCGATCATCGTCTCCAGCATGCACGCCTTCGGCGTGACCGGCTTCGACACGACCGCCGCACTGGACGCGATGGAGCGAAGCTCCAACGGCGGCACGACGCAGGGCAGCCCGATCCGCGGCCGGCAGCAGGACCTCGTGAGCCACCAGTTCATGCCCGACGAGTCCTCGGACGGCCTGGAGTACGTGGCGTCGGACTTCGCGGTCGCGCAGTTCGCCGACCGGTTGGGCCGGACGGACATCCGCGATACGCACATGGTGCGGGCCCAGTGGTGGCGCAACATGTTCAACGACGAGACCAGCTTCATCACCACGCGCCACTCGGACGGCACGTGGGCGCTGCCCCTCGACCCGGCCAGCAACTCGAACTTCACCGAGGGCAACGCGGCACAGTACACCTGGATGATCACGTACAACTTCTCGAGCCTGTTCAACCTCATGGGCGGCCGGCTGACCGCGATCCAACGGCTCGACCATCACTTCGCCGAGCTCAACGCCGGCATCACCCGGCCGTTCTTCTACATCGGTAACGAGCCGCAGCACGGCGTGCCGTGGGCGTACAACTTCGCCCGCCGCCCGGCCGGCACCTCGTCGGCGGTACGCCGGATCATGAACGAGTCGTTCACCTCCGGCGCCGGCGGCCTGCCCGGCAACGACGACCTCGGCGCCACCTCCGCGTGGTACGTCTGGGCCGCCCTGGGCATGTACCCGGCCACCCCGGGCGCCGACACCCTGGCGCTGCACGGACCGCTGTTCCCGTCGATCCTGGTGCAGCGGCCCGGCGGCAACGTCCAGATCAACGGCAGCGGTGCTGGCCAGGGGGCGCAGTTCGTGCAGAGCTTCTCGCTCAACGGCACGGCGCGCACTCAGAACTTCATCCGGTTCCGGGACATCGCCGCCGGAGGCACCCTCGCATTCACGATGGGCAGCAGCAGCGCCAGCACGTGGGGTACCGGTTCGGCCGACGCCCCGCCTTCGTTCAACGCAGGGTTCACCCCGCCGCCGGCGCCACCGGCGCTCGGCACGAACCTCGCCCTGAACAAGCCCGTCAGCAGTCCCCAGGCGGCATGCGCGACCAGCGAGACCGCTCCCAAGGCCGTCGATGGCATGCTGGTCAACAACAGCAAGTTCTGCACGCTCACCTCGCCGTCGTCGCTCACCGTTGACCTCGGCTCCAACCAGAGCGTGAACCGGTTCGTGGTCAAGCACGCGGGCCTAGGGGCGGAGAACACCGGCTGGAACACCGGCTCCTTCAACATCCAGACAAGCACCGACGGTACGAGCTTCTCCACCGCGGTCTCCGTCACCGGCAACCGGTCCAGCCGCACGATGCACACGCTGTCCACCGCGCGAACGGCCCGGTTCGTACGGCTGAACGTCACCACGCCGACCAACAACGGCAACAACGCCACCCGCATCTACGAGCTGGAGGTGTACGGCGGCACCACCGGCCCGGTGAACGTCGCGCTGAACCAGCCGGCGACCGGCTCCACGCCGTGCAACTCCAACGAGGGCCCGGAGAAGGCGTTCAACGGCAGCGTCTCCGGTGGCAACAGTGACAAGTGGTGCTCGCTCGTCTCCGGTACCAAGTTCCTGCAGGTGGATCTCGGCTCCACCCGGGCGATCCAGTCGTTCACGGTCCGCCACGCAGGCGCGGGCGGCGAGAGCACGTCCTGGAACACCCGGGACTTCGACATCCTCGTCTCGGCTGACGGGACCAACTTCACGACCGTGGTTCAGGTCCGCGGGAACACGCAGAGCGTCACGAACCACGCGATGGCCGCCAGCGGCCGGTTCGTCCGGCTCAACGTCATCACCCCAACATCGGACGGCGACGCGGCCGCCCGCATCTACGAACTGGAGGTGTACGCCTAGCGCAGAGCCCACCTGACGACCGGGGTGGTCCCGCCCAGCAAGGCCACCCCGGTCCGTCGCGTCGCCGGGTCCGCGCTACCCCGTCCGCGCTACCCGGTCGGCGCGAACAGCTCGCCGATGCGGTCGCCGTCGACCGGATCGGCCAGCACCAGCACCTCGTCCCCGGCCCGCAACATGGTCTCCCCCCGCACCTGCACCAGCCGCCCCTCCCGGCGGACGAAGCTGATCCACGCGTCCTCGCCCAACTCCAGGGCGGCGATGGTCGACTGGTCGGCCGGCGAGCCCCGCTCCACCACGTGGCGCTGCAGGCCGTGCGGCTCGTGGCGGAACCGTACGACGAGCGACCACGGCTCGGGCTCGACCGTCCGCATCGGCACACCGCACCGGCGCGCGACGAACGGCACGAGCCCACCCTGGACGACCACCGAGAACGCCACCACCACGACCACGATCTGGTAGATACGCAAGGCGGCGGGCACCTGCGCGGCGAGCACGAACGTACCGAGCAGGATCGGCACGGCGCCCTTGAGCCCGGCCCACAGCACGAAGATCCGCTCACCGAGCCGCAGCCGTACCGGCAGCAGCAGCGCGCCGACCAGCAACGGCCGTACCAGGAAGGTCAGCAGCACCGCGATGGCCAGGCCCACCCATAGCGCGTCACTGTCCACAAGGGAGCCCAGCGACACGGTGAGCCCGAGGATGGTGAACGCGATGATCTCGCCAAGGCTGGCCAGCGAGGCGGAGAAGCGCCGGACTTCGGCCTTGTACGGCGCTCGCACGTCGCCGACGAGAATGCCGGCGACAAACACGGCCAGGAACCCCGAGCCGTGCGCGACGGTGGCGGCGCCGTAGATCGCCGCCGCCGCGCCGAGCGTACGCAGCGGGTAGAGCGCGCCGTTGGGCAGCGGTACCCGCATGAACCAGGCCAGCGCCAACCCGCCGGCGATCCCGACCCCGGCGCCAACCAGCATCTGCACGGTGAACTCCAGCAGCCCGCTGCCGACCGCGCTCCACCCGCTCGCCGACCCGGCGGCGAGGAGGCTCGCCAGCAGCGCGATGCCGACCGGGTCGTTGGCGCCGGACTCGCCTTCCAGGAGCACGCCCGAGCGTCCGGCCACCTCGCGGCGCCCGAGCACCGAGAACACCACGGCCGGGTCGGTCGGTGCCAGCGCGGTACCCAGCAGCAGGGCGGCCCGCCAGTCGAAGCCGAACAGCACGCTTGCCAGGAACGCGACGCCGCCCGCCGTGGCGAAGGTACCGGCGACCCCGATCCAGGTGACCGAGGCGGCCGCCGACCGGAACCGTCGCCAGCCGATGTGCATCCCGCCGTCGAACAGCACGAAGATCAGGGCCACGGTCACCACGCGCTCCACGGTGATGACCGACGCCCGACCCAGCTGCGGGAAGACGTCCGAGACGACGGCCGCGGCGACGAGGAAGATCGCCGGTGCCGGCACCCGTACCCACGCACTGAGGCGGTTGGAGAGCACCGCCACGATGATGGCGGCACCGACGATGCCGATAATTCCGCCGAACCCGATGACCCCTTCCATCCTCTGATCATCTCGCACGCGCGAGCGTGTCATCTTTCGGTCCTATCGGCACATACCAGTGTGCACAAGATAACGGCCTGGACTCAGGGGCTGACAAGGATCCGCCAGCGCGCTAATAATTCCCCGGTTGCGCGTTGCGGCACCCGCTGCCGCACCCGGCATTCGCGGCGCTCCGCAAGCGGGCGCGTGAAGATCATCTCCTAACGAAACACACACATAGATGCGGGCGGCGGATGTCCTCAGTGGACATCCGCCGCTCGTGGCTTCGGCGCTCACGGTTGCGCCGGCCGGCGGGTGCGTCGACCCGCCGGCTGGCGGGTGCGCCACAGGCCGTACAGGGCGAGGAGCGCGGTGACGACCAGTGGCGCGCCGTCCCGGATCACGCCGTCGACACCGAGGAGCAGCCAGCACAGCACCGGCTGGACCACCAGCACGGTCACCGTGAGCAGCGCGAGCAGCCAGCGCGCCCAGCCCTGGCCGAAGACCGCGAACAGCGACAGCCACGGGACCAGGAAGCCGATCGCCAGCGCGCCGGCGAACCAGGCGGCCACCAGCGGCACCGCGAGGTCCGGCCGGAGCCGGGGCGAGCCGACCAGCGATCCGGCCGCCACCAGGCATGGTACGAGCAGCAGGGCACTGTACGAGAGCACCGCGATCCGCACGGTGAGCGCCCACGGCGGGATCTGCCGTCGTGGCGGCCGGCGGTTCAGGTGGGCGGCGATGGCCGGCGAGCGGTAGAGGTGGTACACCACGAGTCCACAGAGGACACTGAGGACGGCGAACCCGAGCAGGATCTCCACCCTCGGCAACAGCGCGCCGGCCCGTGGCGTGACGAGCCGGGCCACCGCGAAGACGGTCGTCACGGCCAGGATGAGGCCGACCGGTCGGGCGCCGATCCGCCCGTACCGCACCCAGCGCATCAGGAAGAGGAAGCCCAACGCGCGAAGCAGGGCCCAGACTGTGCGGACCGCGAGCGCAAAGCCGCCCTCCTGCGTGTACTCCAGGTTGAGCACCTCGACCAGCACGGTGGCCACCGCAGTGACCGCGATGAGCGCGCGCAGCCGTCGCGTGGCCGGGGTCGCCGGCGGCGGCCGCTCGATGGTCAAGGCGTCGCGCAGCCGGGACCGCGCCACGGCGCCCGAGCTAGCTTCCTCAGGCACGCGCGTCTCGTAAGGCGGCCAGGACCGCGTCGCGGATACGCGCGCCGCGCCGCTTCAGCCCGAGCTCGCGCATGACCGCCTCCAGCACCTCCTCCTCGGTCCGCAGCAACGTGTCCGACTCGATCCAGCGAACCAGCTCGACGAGCTGCTCATGGCTGTACGCGGTAATGGGCTCACCGGGCTGGATCGGAGGGCGGCTGCCTGACCGCCCGAGGGCTGCGTCGATCTTCACCGTCCGCTCCAGGTCGAGCGGCTCGACCGGAGCCGCGTCGGGCTCCGCAGCGGCCGCCTCCGGTTCGGCAGCCGACGCGCTCGGCTCGACAGGGGCCGGGTCCGGCACCGCCACCGGCCGGTGGGCATCGGCGGCCGCGACCGCCCGATCGTAGGCCTGCCGCACGCGTTCGACCGCCGCGGCCGGGTCCTGGCACCAGTCGATGGACCAGATCCGGTGGTAGCCCCAACCGAGCCGCTGCAGGTGCTCCCGCCGTAACCGGTCCCGGTCGCGCGCCGTGCCGGCGGAGCGGTACTCCGGCCCGTCGGTCTCGATGGCCAGCACCATCTCGCCGGGCCGGCTTGGGTGGACGGCGGCGAGCTCGATGCCGTCCCCGCCGACGCCGAACTGGGCCAGCACCGGGATTCCGGCCGCGGTCAGCCGGTCGCGGATGTCCGTCTCAAGTGGACCGAGCACGGGCTTGGTCACCGAGGCGGTGCCGAGGTTCGTCCCGCCCGACTCGGCGTACTGCAGGTACGCTCGCAGCAGCCGGACACCTTCCGCGGCGGAGCGCTGGGGATCCATGTCGGCGGCGCTGAACGAGCTGACCACGGTCATGCGGCGCCGGGCGCGGGTGACCGCGACGTTGAGCCGGCGCTCGCCGCCGGCCGTCAACAGCGGACCGAACCGGTACAGCAGGCGACCGGCCGCGTTCTTGCCGTAGCCGATCGACAGGATGATCGCGTCACGCTCGTCGCCCTGGACCCGTTCGAGGTTCTTCACGAAGAACTCCTCGGCCCGATCCTCGGCGAAGAACGGGTGCAGCTCGCGCCGCTTGCTCAGAGCCCGGCGCAGCGCCAGGTCGACCCGGTCGGCGTGGGTGATGCCCATCGTGATGACGCCGAGCGACTCGTCCGGTCGGGTCGCGGCGTGCTCCAGGATGAGCGCCACGACCCGGTCCACCTCGCTGCCGACGCTCTCCTCGCCGTCGCGGACGACTGTTCCGTCCCGATCCGGCCGCTTGACCGCGGACTCCGCAACGCTTCGTCCGCTCGCGGCCGGGCCATCGACCGGTACGTGCGTGACGCGCCCCTCGCCCGCGGCGCCGGGGAAGGTGACGAGCGTTCGGCCGTAGATCCAGGCGTTGGAGAAGCCGATGAGCCGCTCGTCCTCGCTGCGGTAGTGCCAGCGCAGCGTGTAGCCGGGCAGCACGGCGGCGAGCACGTCGAGGATCGACTCGTACCCGGTGGTGAGCGCCAGGTCGATCTCCCCGTCGGCGGTCACCCCGAGCGGGGTGTCGTCGGCGTCGTCGGCCGCGGTGAAGAAGGTCGTGGGCGGCAGCTGGTGCTCGTCGCCGGCCACGACGACCTGGTTCGCGCGCATGATGGCCGGCACGGCGTCGGCCGGCGTCACCTGGCTCGCCTCGTCGAAGACCACCACGTCGAAGTACTGCCGGTCGGCGGGCAGCAGCCGGGACACCACGAGCGGGCTCATCGCCCAGCACGGCTTGAGCGCGGTGAGCATGTGCGGCGCCACCGCGAAGAGCTGGCGGACCGGAAGGTGGCGCCGCTTGAGGTTCGCCTGGTGCTCCACGAGCCGGCTCTCGTCGGGGTAGGCGTCCCGCGTGGCCACCACGTGCTCGGCGACCGCACGCAGCACCCGGGTCGCGGTCGTGCGGATGTGCTCGTGGTCGGAGCTGGCGAACTCGGCCGCCGCGCGGTCGTGCAGCACACCGTCGAAGGCGCCGATCCGGTGGTCGGCGAACCCGACGTGTTCGAGGATCGAGGCGTACCAGCAATGGTCGAACGCCGCCACCGCGGCGTCCGGATCGGCGCGCTCGGCGGCGAGCTCGGCCAGCAGCGGGTCCAGGCCGAGCCGCCGAAGGTCCGCGGCGAGCGCGTTGAGGCGCGGCAGCCTGCGGACCGTACGCTCGTCGGCCGCCAGCCGCTCGGCCGTGCGCTGCGCCTCGTCCGGTGACAGCGCCGCAAGGTCTACTGTGGACAGTGCGGTCAGGTCGCGGGCGAGCCGCTCGTAGGCCTCGCGCGCCGCTGGTAGCTCCGCCGGCAGCCGGGGCGGGCCGCCGTCGCGGGCCACCTGCGCCCACCGGCGGGCCAGCGCGTCAGCCCGTTGGAGTACGTCGACCAGTCGCCCCCGCCCGCGCTTCACCGCGCGAATCTCCTTGCGGAGCCGGAACCGGGCTAGCCAGCCGGCCTCGGCGGCAGACCGGAGCCGGGGCAGCCGCCCGTCGAACACCTCGGGCGCCAGCTCGGCCAGGACGGCCGACACCTCGTCGAAGAGCGCGAAGACGGCCGGCCAGTCACCGAGCCGTGGCGGCGGTACCAGTCCACTGTGGATGATGAGCCGGTCGAAGTGGGCGCGCGCCTCCGGCAGGCTTCGGGTGGCCAGGCGGCCCGCGGCGTCGAACGCCGCCCACGCCTGCTCCGGCGTGGTCACCTCGGCACCGGCCCACGCCGACTCCTGCGGCGTCAGCGTGAAGGCGCCGAGTCCGGCGTACTCGCGCAGCTCGTCGCGTACCTTCCGGGCTGCGGCCTGGTCCAGCGCGGTGAGTGCCGGGCCGCGCAGCCGGACCGGCGTAGCGGCGGCGCCGGCGGCCGCCGCGCCCACCATGGCCGCCTGCGCCTCGAAGACGCTGACTCCCCACGGGGCCCGCGGCTCGTGCAGGCTCGCCACATGGTCGTTGAGCCGGCTACGGCGATCGGCGAGCGTCTCATGCAGCCGGGTCAGGTCGGGCAGGGCGATGCGTGAGGCGTGGTCCAGGGCGGCTTTCAGGTCGGCCGCGATGCGCCGGCGCGCCGCGGTGCCGTCGTGCACGTCCATGACGAGGCTGTCCAGGCCACAGCGCGCCAGGCGGTCGGTAACAGCCGAGATGGCCGCCCGCTTCTCGGCGACGAAGAGCACCCGCTGGCCCCGCGCAACCAGCGTCGCGATCAGGTTGGCGATCGTCTGGCTCTTCCCCGTGCCGGGCGGCCCCTTGATGACCGTGTGCTGGCCGGCGAGGACCGCGTTGATCGCCCGGTGCTGGGAGGAGTCGGCGTCGAGCACCACGTACTCGTCCGCGGGCGGCGTGTGATCGGGCGCGGTCGCATCGATCTGAGCGGCCGTGGCGCGCAGGGCGGCCAGCGCCAAGCGGTCGCCCGCGACCGACGCGATCACCTCGTGCGCGACGCAGACGTCCAGCGCGCTCTGCAGGTCGGTGACCATGGGCAGCTTGGCGTAGGAGAAGGTACCCAGCACGAAGCGCGGGGACACCGCGAAGCCGCGGACCCGCCCGGAAGCCTCCTTGGCCAGGCGCTCGAAGACCGGTGTGGCGTCGAAGCCGGCCGATGACTGGGACACCAGGTCCTCGACCTGCTCCACGTCGAGCTCGACGCCGAAGTCGCTGGCCAGCAGGTGCACGAGGGTCGGGTTCAGCTCGACCTCCCCGGCCAGGGCGAGATCGAAGTCGTCCTCGGCCGCCCCGCGCGCGCTCACCACGGCCGAGCGCAACAGCACCGGGGCCGCGGGCGTGGTCGTACCCTTCGGGTTGGCCCAGGTGGCCGTGCCGATGGCCAGGAAGCAGCTCTCGATTCCCCGCTCCTCGACGAGCTCGCGGGCCTTGTTGCGGATCGTACGGGCGCGGCGCAGCGCCTGGACCCGGCGCTCGGGATCGGGGAAGAGCTGGCTAAGCGGGACGCGACGGCCGTCCAGCAGGCTCGTCCGCGCCACCTCGTCAGCCTCACCGATGTCGAGCGTGCCGGCCTTGAGGTCCCGGTAGTAGAGCAGCGTGTTCCGCCCACCCAGGTCGATGAGCTGGCCGCGCCAGCGGGCTACCGCGTCGCGAACCAGCGCCAACCGCTGCGGGTCGATGTCGTCGGCCACGTGACCTCCCTCCGCTTCGAGGGTATCGGCAGCCGGCACGCGCCGTATTGCTACGAGGCGTGCGGGAGGCCGAAATTGCGAGGGTTGGGGAGCGGGTGGCCACAGGGCTAGACCTGTAAATATCGAACATAGCCAATTGGGAGGTGAACGATGCGTACCCTGCGCTGGTCCGTTCCGCTCCTACTCACCCTCGGCTTAGCACTGGCCGGTACACCCGCCGTAGCGGTGCAGCCCGTCGACACCGGCGTCGAAACCACGCTTGCCGGAGTCGACCTGGAACGCGCGACAGTCCTCGACCTGCAGCGGGCGATGAGCTCGCACCGCTTCAGCTCGGTCCTGCTGACGGCGTTCTACGTGCGCCGGATCCACGCGCTCAACCCGAGCCTGCACGCGGTCATCGAGACCAACACGGACGCGCTCCGCCAGGCCGCAGCCAGCGACCTGCAGCGGCGGCGGCACGGTGCGCGCAGCGCCCTGGAAGGCATTCCGGTACTGCTCAAGGACAATGTCGACACCGCAGACCGGGAGCATTCGACGGCCGGGTCGTTCGCGCTCGTACGATCCACGCCGGCCAGGAACGCGTTCCTGGCTCAGCGGCTGCGCGCGGCGGGCGCGGTGATCCTCGGCAAGGCGAACCTGTCCGAGTGGGCCAACTTCCGGTCGCTGCACTCGTCCAGCGGCTGGAGTGGCCGGGGCGGCCAGACCAACAACCCGTACGTCCTGGACCGCAACCCGTGCGGCTCCAGCAGCGGCTCCGGCGCCGCCGCGGCCGCCAACCTGGCGACCGTGACGATCGGCACCGAGACCGACGGCTCGATCGTCTGCCCGTCCGGGGCGAACTCGGCCGTCGGCATCAAGCCCTCGCTGGGCCTGGTCAGCCGCAGCGGCGTGGTCCCGATCTCGGCCGAGCAGGACACGGCCGGGCCGATCACCCGCAACGTGACCGACGCCGCCGCGGTGCTGTCGGTCATCCAGGGCGTCGACCCGCGTGACCCCGCCACCGGACCGGCCGCCCCGTTCGTCGGCCGCGACTACCTGCGAGCCCTGGACTCTGGCGCGCTGCGGGGTGCGCGGATCGGTGTCTGGCGCGCTCCGGCCGCGGACAACCCCGAAGTGGCGGCACAGCTGGAACAGACCGTCAACCGGGTACGCGCGCTCGGCGCCACGATCGTGGACAACATCACGCTGCCCGGTCTGGACCAGGTCGACGCCAACGAGTTCCCCGCGCTGCTCACCGAGTTCAAGCACGACATCAACGCGTACCTGGCGGCGCGACCCGGCCCGCACCCGGCGGACCTGGCCGGCCTGATCGCGTTCAACATCGCCAACAAAGACATCGAGATGCCGTTCTTCCAACAGGAGATCTTCGAGCTGGCGCAGGCGACCACCGGCGATCTCAACGACCCGACCTACCGCCAGCAGCGCGCCACCGCCACCAGCGCGGCCCGCAACGCGATCGACACGGCGGTAGCCACCAACCGGCTCGACGCCATCCTCGCGCCGACCAACAACGCGGCCTGGGTCACCGACCTGAACAACGGCGACGACTTCACCGGCTTCGTCGGCTCCTCGACACCGGCCGCTGTCGCCGGCTACCCGAACATCACGGTCCCCGCCGGGTACGCCCGCGGCGAGCTGCCGCTCGGCGTGTCGTTCTTCGGCGGGAGGTGGAGCGAGCCGACGCTGATCGCGCTCGCCTTCGCGTTCGAACAGGCGACCCGGGTCCGCAAGCCACCGCGGTTCCTGCCCACCCTGCCCGCGTAACGGTCATCCCCTAGATCTGACGTTGCGGCGCCGGTTTCGCCAGCTAACCACTAGTTCGCCCCGGCGCCACAATTTTAAGATCGCCGATGAAGGCGTAGAATCGTCGGACGACTCGGTGGCACGAGGAGGCGGACCATTGGCCGACAGCCACCAGGAACGGCCAGCAGGCGGCCAGGCCGGCCAGGTGACCAGGCACGCTCGCCACGCTCTCGAACGTGACGGCGCGCGGGGGTTTCGGCCGCTCACGGTCGTCGCGCTGTGCTGCGTTGTGGCGGTGATCGCGGTGCTGCTCACCAAGACGATCGCGCTGCCGCCCGAGTCGAACGGTCGTGGCGGCGGATCGGTCGCCGGTGCCGGCCCGCTCGACGCCGACCCGAACATGGCGCAGCCAACGGACTCGGGCGAGAACCCGGATGAGACCCCGAACCCAGACAGCACCGAGCCACCGTCCACCGATGGCGGGAGCGGCGGGTCGGCGCCGACGACTCCGGCCACTCAACCGAACACCCAGCCCGCTCCCCCGCCGGCGCCGCCAGCGCCGCCGGCTCCCCCGCCACCGCCTGCGGCACCTCCGGCAGCGCCGCCCACCACGCCCTCCGTGACGCCGTCACCCTCGCCGTCCCCGGCGCCGCCGGTCTGGTACGAGGCTGAGTCCTCGCGCAACACCATGCCCGGCACCAAGATTTACAGCTGCAGTGGCTGCTCCGGCGGCAAGAAGGTCGGCAACATCGGCCTGTACATGGGCACGCTGCAATTCAACGGCGTCACCGCCGCCACGGCGGGCCGGGTCGTGCTCACGATCGCCTACGTCAACGGCGAGGGCACCCGTACCGCGAAGCTGAGCGTCAACGGGGAAACGGCGACCACCCTGCAGTTCGCCGGTACCGGAGGATGGAGCAAGGTCGGCATCCTGGTGGTGACCATCACGGTCAAGGCCGGCAGCAACACGCTGAAGTTCTACAACCCCACCGCGGCTGCTCCGGACTTCGACCGGATCACCATCAGCGGCTGACCGGCAACCCCCGCCGGACGGCATCCCGATCCGGGCTCGCCGCCGCATGTCCGTCCGGCTGCCCAGCTCGGTCCGGCTGCCCAGCTCGGTCCGGCTGCCCAGCTCGGTCCGGCTGCCCAGCTCGGTCCGGCTGCCCAGCTCGGTGCGGCTGCCCAGCTCTGTCCGGCCGGCGAGCGGTGAGCAGGTCGAGCGCCTCCCGCTCGACCTCTGCCACCGAGATGTCCGCGACGAACGAGGGCGTGTGCCGGCAGCCGGTCCCGCCGGCCCGCTCCGGGTACAGATCACGGGTGCAGTCCAGGCCGCACTCCGGGCAGTGGATGGTCCAGGAGATCATCGGGCGGCAGCGCTTCCGGTACGGGGATGCGCCGTTGATCATGTTGCCGACCCAGTACAGCCCGACCGTGCCGGCGCCGACCGCGCCGGCCAGATGCAACGGCCCGGTGTCGTTGGAGATCACCACGGCACAGCCGGCATAGAGCGCGGCGAGCCCCCCGATGGACAGCGCGTCGACGAGGGGGCGCACCGGGCGGCGCATCGCGGCGCACACCTGGGCCACCAGGTCGCGCTCCCCGCCCGTACCCGTAACCAGCACCTCCGCACCAGCGGCGGCGAGGGCGTCGCCGACGGCGGCGAAGCGCTCCGGTGGCCAGCGCCGCCGTGGGTCGGTGGCGCCCGGATGCAAGGCGGCCCGCAGCGGCCCCGACGAGCCGATCACCCGGCGGGCCTCGGCGTGGTCGCCCGGGCTCAGCGCGAACGAGGGCTCCACCGTCACCGGTGCCGCGCCCACGAGCCCCACCACCTCGAGGTAGCGGAACACCTCGGGCTGGTAGTAGACGTACGGGATCCAGCGGTCCAGCGGCGGCGCGTCCGCCGCGCGCAACCCCGCCGTCACCCGGGCGCCCAGCGCGCTGACCACCGGGTTGCTCTGCTTGCCGCCGCCATGCAGCTGCAGCGCCAGGTCGAACCGTTCGGCGCGCGCCCAGTCCAGGAACTGCCGCGGCGGGTGCTCCAGGTCCGGCACCGCCACCACCCGGTCGACCGGGCCGGGCCTGCCCGATAACACCCGCGTGTGCCATTCGGCGCCGAGCAGCACGATTTCTGCGTCCGGGTACGCCGCTCGCAGCGAGTCGAGGGCGGGCAGGCCGAAGATGTAGTCGCCGAGCGCGTTGGCGCGCAGTACGGCGATCTTCTTCACGCCGGGAACGGTCTCCATGGGACCCCTTCTGGTTTGCGTTCCAGCGCTTGCGGGTACGCGGCAACGCCATGACAGGCAACCAACGGAGCGAGCCGCTCGACGCTTGGCTCGACGACGTATACGTAGGCCAGGAACGGCTCACCCGCGGCGAGATCCACCGTCACGCGACAGCGGACGACCTGCCGGCCGGACTCATGGCGCGGGTGGACGCGCTCCCCGAGGGGGAGTACGCGCAGGACGAGGCGGCCGAGGCGCTGCGGCAGGTGCCGGAGCTGATCCCCGAGACCGGCGAGGCCGACGCCGCCTGAGGCGGCGCCGGCGGATGGCTGTCTCATGCCGCTGCCTCATGCCGCTGCGCGAGCTGCGGACGGGTGGAACACCGACCGGATGCAGTGCTCGCGCTTGTGCTTGAACAGGTCGTACCCCCGCACACCGTCGTCGAGCGGCAGCGGATGGGTGTTCAGGTAGGCCGGGTTGATCTCGCCGGTCGCCATGCGTTGCAGCAGATGCGGGATGTAGTGCTGGCCGGGCTGCTGGCCCGAGCGCAGGGTCAGCCCCTTGTTCATCAGCGCTCCCAGCGGGAACTTGTCCACGAGCCCGGCGAAGACGCCGACCATCGAGACGGTACCGCCCTTGCGGCAGGCCAGGATCGCCTGCCGGATGGCGCCCAGCCGGTCGGTCTGCAGGCGCAGCGCCTGCTTGACGCGGTCGTAGGCGTACAGCGGTCCGGGCTCGTGCGCCTCCATACCGACCGCCTCGATGCAGCGGTCCGGGCCGCGCCCGGCGGTGATCTCGCGCAGCGCCTCCATGATGTCGACCTCGACGTAGTTGAGCACGTCTACGCCGAGGTGCTCGCGCGCGGTAGCCAGCCGGTACTCGAAGCGGTCGATCACGACGACTTGCTCGGCGCCCATCAGCTGCGCCGAGCGCGCCGCCATCTGGCCGACCGCGCCGGCACCCCACACCGCCACGATGTCACCGCCGACGATGCCAGCGATGTCCGCGCCGTACCACCCGGTCGGCACCGCGTCGGAGGCGAACACCGCCGTGTCGTTGGACAGCGCCTCGGGTACCTGGAACGCGTTGTGGTCGGCGAACGGCACGCGGACGTACTCCGCGTGGCTGCCGGCGAACCCGCCGAGGAGGTGGGAGTACCCGTAGATCCCGGCCGACGAGTGGCCCCACAGCTTCTCCACCGCCACGGGGTTCGGGTTGCTGTTGTCGCACGCCGACCAGAGGCCGTGCTGGCAGAACCAGCAGCCGCCGCATCCAATGGGTGACGCCACGACGACCCGGTCGCCGACGCCCCGCGTACGCACGCCCGGCCCCACCTCGACCACCTCGCCGAGGAACTCGTGACCGAGGATGTCGCCCTCGCGCATCCCTGGGACGAACCCGTCGATCAGGTGCAGGTCGGAGCCGCACACGCTGCTGGCGAGCACCCGCAGGATGGCGTCCTGGACGTTGCGGATCCGCGGGTCGGGCACCTGCTCGACGGACAGCTCGTTGACGCCCTTCCAGCACAACGCCTTCATGCCCGGCCTCCGGTCGCTAGCCGGTGATCGACGAGCTCGGTGATCCGCTCGGACAGCGGTCCCCGGCCGCTGGGCTGGCCGTCGACGCGGATCACCTCGCCGCACTCGAGCACCTGCTTGATCCGGCGCAGCCCGGTGCGTACCAGCTGGTCCGGCGAGTCGCCGGTGAGCCTGGCCATCGCCATGCCGAGGCCACCCGCCGGCGGCTCCAACGTCAGCACGACCCGCACCTCGGTGCCGCGGGCGCCGGGCGCCTCGCTGAGCTCGACCCGCCCCGCATGCGGTACCGGCGAGTCCTCGCTGCGCCAGGCGATCAGCTCGCCCGGCTCGTCGGCCACGATGTCGGCGGTGAACACGATCTCGGTGTTGCCCGGTCCGTCGACCACCCAGCGGGAGCGGGTGTCGTCCAGCGGCTGCACCTGCCGGACCCGCTCGATCGCCGACGCGAGCGTCGACAGCTCGCGCCAGAACGCGTACACGTCGGCCGGCGTGCGGTAGATGGTGATGCTGTGCGCGTACGCGCGGCGCTTACCGTTGTGAGCGGCGTGCGCGCCGTTGGCTCCCGCGGCGCGGATCGCCCGTACCCCCGCCACCACGGCGACGCCAGCCGCCGCCCCGGCTGCCACCTGCAGCCCGGTCTTTGTTTTCACTGCGACAACCCCCTGTGCTCCAAGATTCGCCCGCTCAACCGCGGAACAATCGGCTACCCACACGGTTCGTGGCTAACCCAGCCGCCCCAGCCCGCGGCTTCACGCCCTATCGTTGACGGCATATATCGGCGGTCGTACTATCACTCCCATGAGCGGTCATCCGTTGCAGGAGCCGACGTTCCTGATCCTCACCGCGCTTGCCAGCGGTCCGTTGCATGGGTACGGCGTGATCCAGGAGGTGGCCGCGCTGTCCGGTGACCGCGTGCGGCTGCGGGCGGGGACGCTCTACGGCGCGCTGGACCGCCTGGCTGAGCAGGGCCTGGTCGCGGCCGACCGGGAGGAGGTCGTCGACGGGCGGCTGCGGCGCTACTACGTGCTCACCGACGACGGCGCGGCCGTGCTCGACGAGGAGGTCCAGCGCCTGGCGCGAAACGCCGAGGCGGCGGCGGCCCGGCTGCGTGGCCGTGCGGCTGCGGCAGCGGCAGCGGCGGCTGCGGCTCGCCCGCGCCCACCGGGGCGCACCCGGCCCCGCCTGGCCCGTCAAGCCACCCCGCGTTGGGCGTGACCATGGCCCATCCCGTCATCGCCGTGGGCGCCGACGCGCTGGAGCGCCGGTACCGCCTGCTGTTGCTGGCCTACCCGGCTGACTACCGCCGGGAACGAGGCGACGAGATCGTGGGTACCCTGCTCGATGCGGCGCAGCCGGGGCAGGTCTGGCCGCGCCCGCCCGAGGTGGCGGATCTGCTTGGCAGTGGGCTGCGGCGCAGGCTGCGTATTGACCAGGTGTCCGGGCTCGCCGCGGGCATGACCCTGGCCGCACCGCTCGCGCTGGCGCTGGCCGCCGGGCTGTCGGCGTTCCTGCTGGTCTGGTTCGACCTGGCGCTCGGCACACCTGCGGAGCCCCGGCCATCCCAGCTCCAGATCCCGCTCATGCCGCCTGCGGCGACGCTCGGCGCCGTGGTGTACGCCGGATGGCTGCTCGCCGCGCTGGCCTGGCTCCCGGCTTCGCCCGTCACCGCGCGCACCGCGGCCGCCCTGGCCACGGCGACGACCGTCGGCGTCCTGCCGGTCGCGGCCCTGACCCCGCTGCACCGGCCGCCGCTGTGGACGACTCTGACGCTGACCGCGCTCGGCGTGCTCACCCTCGCCGGCACGCCGTCCGGTCACCGATCGACCCCCGTGTGGCAGCGCCTGCTCGTGCCGGCCGGGGCGCTGGTCATCGCCGGGGGCGCGACCGGCTACCTCTACCTCGGCGACCCGCTCGTCGACCAGTGGTGGCAGCCTTACTACGGCGTGGCGATCGTCGCCAGCGGGACCGTTGCGGCCGGTGTGGTGGCGGCCGTCGCGGCGGTCGCGCTCGTGCAGGCGCTGCGCCGCCGGCCGGTGCGACCCTGGCTCTGGGCCGGCCTGCTGCTCGCGCTGCCGGGCGGCTGGCTGGGACCGCTGGAGCTCAACCCGCCGGTGGAGTGGACTCCGATCCTGTACTTCTACGACCTGCAGTTTGGACGGTTGGCCCAGATGCTGGTGGCCAGCTGCGTGATCATCGCGATCATGGCATGGTTGCGCGGGACCGGTTCCCGGGCCGCCACCCGGGAGACCGGGCTCAGCCGGGAGCTCGGGCTCGGCCGGGCGACCGCGGTGGTCGTCGGGTGCGGCGCCGGCCTCGCGGTGATCCACGGGATGATGCGCGCGACGCAGCTACCGCGACTGGTCACCGACTCCGTGGTGCTGTCGGTTCCCGACTTCGTGGCGCTCGTGGCGACCCTGTGCTGGGTCGCCGCCGCGCTCGCCTGGACCGTCCTGCCCGCGCAGCGGCCGGGTGGTGCGCTGCGGCTCGCCGCGGTCTCAGCCGCGGCGCTGGTCGGTGTGGCGTGGCCGCCGGTCGACTGGTACCTCGGCGGGCATGCCCTGCCGTCGAGCGCCGTGCTCGCCGTGCTCGGCCTGGTCGCCGTCGGCGGCACGGTCGCCACCGGGACGACCGGCGCCCGGCATTGGCGGGCGGTGCTGGCCGGTGCGGTCGTCACGATGATCGCCACGGCCGCGGTGGTGTTCTACAACGACGGCTGGCAGTTCGACCAATGGGGGTTCAGTGCGGCGGCCACGCTGGTCGGGACGCTGATGCTCGTACCGCTGGCAGGGGTTGCGCTCGCGGGAGCCGCTGGCGCCCGCCGGCGGATGCCCGGCAGCCGGCTGCGCTTGACCGCATGGTGGGCCACGGTCGGGCTCAGCGCCTCGTCGATCGCCGCGATGACGTTGCCGTACCTCTCATCGTGGGGACCGGTGCTCATGCTGGTGGCCGCCGTTGCGGCGGCGGCCGCAGCCGGCGGCACGATCGTCGCCTGGCGAGCCGCCGGCGATCCGGCGAGCGAGGAGGCCTTCCGCGGGTACGCGTCGGCGAACCAGGCGCGGCTGCTCGCCACGGCGTACCTCATCTGCGGCGACCGCGCGACCGCGGACCGGTTGGTACGCGCGGTGCTGGCGCGGCTGTTCCTGGCCTGGCGGCGGTTGCCCGATGCGACGGCGGCCGACACCTACGCCCGCCGGGCACTGGTCCACGCGGCGGCGCGCACGAGGACGGTCGGTCGCGGCCGGTCGCGGCCGGTCGCGAGCGGCGACGAGCTGGAGGATCGCCTGCACGGGCTGCCGGTTAGCCAGCGCGCCGCGCTCGTGCTGACCCTGCACGACGGCCTGGCCCCGGCGGAGGTCGCCGACGCGCTGGACTGCCCGGTCGTCGAGGTGCCCCGGCTTACCGGGCAGGCCCTGGAGCGCTGCAGGTCCTGACCGCGCCGGCGGCGGGCTATGGTCGACAACCATGGCCGAGCACATGACGCCCGAGGAGCTGCGGCGCAACGGGTACGCCGCGGTCGACTGGCTGGCGCGCTACTGGGAGGGCATCGAGCGCCACCGCGTCACGCCGGCGCTCGCCCCGGGCGAGATCGCGCGCCGGCTGACCGGCGGGCCGACGGCGCACGGTGAAGACATGGCCGCGATCCTCGCCGACCTCGACGCGGTGGTGCTGCCCGGCACGACCCACTGGCAGCATCCCGCGTTCTTCGGCTACTTCCCGGCCAACACCTCCGGACCGTCGGTGCTCGCCGACCTGGTCTGCGCCGGCCTCGGCACGCAGGGCATGCTGTGGGCCACCGGTCCGGCGTGCACCGAGATGGAGACCGGGATGCTGGACTGGCTGGCCGACCTGCTCGCGCTGCCGGAGCGGTTCCGCTCGTCGACCAAGGGCGGCGGGGTCATCCAGGACTCCGCCTCGTCGGCGACGCTCGTCGCCACGCTCGCTGCCCTGCACCGCGCCAGCGGCGGCGGATGGCGGCACAACGGGCTGCGGAACCGGTACACCATCTACACCTCTACGCAGGGCCACTCCTCGATCGAGAAGGCGGCCCGGGTCGCCGGGATCGGCGACGCCAACGTGCGCCAGGTCGACGTCGACGCCTCGACGCTGGCGATGCAGCCCGAGGCGTTGCGCGCGCGGATCGAGCTCGACCTCGACGCGGGCGCCGTGCCGGCGCTCGTGGTGGCGACGATCGGAACCACGTCCACGACCGCCATCGATCCGGTGCCGCTGATCGGTGCCATCGCGCGGGAGTACGGGCTGTGGCTGCACGTCGACGCCGCATACGCGGGTGCCGCGGCGGTCTGCCCCGAGCTGCGCTGGTCCCACGAGGGGCTGGAGTACGCCGACTCGTACTGCTTCGACCCGCACAAGTGGCTGCTGACCGGGTTCGACTGCGACGCGTTCTGGGTCGCCGACCGGGCCGAGCTGGTCGAGGCGCTGACGGTCCTGCCGGAGTACCTGCGGAACACGGCCAGCGAGTCCGGCGCGGTCATCGACTACCGCGACTGGCAGGTGCCGCTGGGCCGGCGGTTCCGGGCCCTGAAGCTGTGGTTCGTGCTGCGCTGGTACGGCGTGGAGGGGCTGCGCGCCCACATTCGCCGGGGCGTCGCCCTTGCCCAGCGCCTAGCCGAGTGGGTCGCCGCGGACGACCGGTTCGAGATCGTGGCGCCGCACCCGTTCTCGCTGGTCTGCTTCCGGTTGCGCGGTCCGGATGACGGGCCGTCCGAGGAGCTGCTGCGCCGGGTCAACGAGACCGGTTGGACATACCTGACGCATACCCGGGTCAACGGCCGGTACGCCCTCCGCCTGGCGATCGGCGCACCGTCCACGCAGGTGCGTCACGTCGCCGCGACCTGGCGCCTGCTCCAGGAGACCGCCGACGCGATCTGTGGGTAACCGTCAACGTGGTGGGTTGTCCGTGCTGGCGCACGGAGAACCAACCACGTTGACGTGTTCTCCCAGGATGTGGACGCGCTTTGACGGTCACGCGTACTGCCTGGTTCCATATTCCTATTAATCCAGTCGAGTTAATGGGGTTAGTATGATTGAGCGGAGGATCACCGCAGCGGCGGCGGTGCTGGGCATCGCCTTACCCGGGCTGGCCGCGTGCGGTGCGGGTTCCGCGGACTCGGGCGGCGCGGCCAGGGTTTCGCTGGCCTTGGTGGCCTACTCCACGCCGCAGGCGGCGTACGAGCAGCTCATCAAGGCGTTCCAGGCGACCCCGGCGGGCAAGAACGTGAGGTTCACCAAGTCCTTCGGCGCCTCCGGCGACCAGAGCCGGGCGGTCGAAGCCGGCCTGAAGGCCGACATCGTCGCGTTCTCGCTGGAGCCGGACATGACCCGCCTGGTCAAGGCCGGGCTGGTCGCCGAGGACTGGAAATCCGGTCCCAGCAAGGGGATGATCACCGACTCGGTCGCGGTCATCGCCACCCGCAAGGGCAACCCGAAGGGCCTCAAAAGCTGGGACGACCTCACCAAGTCTGGCGTCGAGATCATCACCCCCAACCCGTTCACCTCCGGCGGGGCTCGCTGGAACGTGATGGCCGGCTACGGCGCCAAGTCCAGCAAGGGCGCCGACCAGGCGGCCGGCGCGGCCTACCTCAAGGCGCTGTTCAACAACGTCGCGGTGCAGGACGACAGCGCGCGCAAGTCGCTGCAGACCTTCACCTCGGGCAAGGGCGACGCCATCATCGCGTACGAGAACGAGGCCATCTTCGCCCAGCAGAACAAGCAGGAGCTGGAGTACACCATCCCGGACGCCACGATCCTGATCGAGAACCCGATCGCGATCGCCAAGAAGAGCGAGCACCCGACCGAGGCCAAGGCGTTCCTGGACTTCCTGTACTCCGCCCAGGGACAGAAGATCTTCGCGGACAACGGGTACCGCCCGGTCATCCAGGGCGGCGTGCCGGGCGTGAGCTTCCCGGCGCCGGCCCAGCTGTTCACGATCGCCGACCTCGGCGGCTGGACCAAGGTGAACAAGGACTTCTTCGACCCGAGCACCGGCATCATGGCGGACATCGAGCGCTCGCTCGGGGTCTCGGTCGACAAGAAGTAACCGTTGTCGACCAACGCAATCGCTTCAACCCAGGTGGGGTCCGGCACGGCGGAGCCGGACCCCACCGAGCCGCGACCGGAGCCGCCGCCCAGCCGCAACCGCCCGCGGGCCAGGGTCGGCACCGGGCTCGGCCTCGGCGCGGCGACGCTGTTCCTCAGCCTGATCGTGCTCATCCCGCTGGCACTGGTGGTCTGGCGGTCCGCCGAGCGCGGGCCGGGCGCCTTCTGGCAGGCCGTACGCACGCCAGACGCCTGGGCCGCGTTGAAGCTGACCGTCCTCGCCTCCTTCGCCGTCGCGCTGATCAACCTGTTGATGGGGACTGTCATCGCCTGGGTCCTGGTGCGCGACGACTTTCCCGGCAAGCGGATCGTCGACGCCCTCATCGACCTGCCGTTCGCGCTGCCGACCATCGTGGCCGGCCTGGTGCTGCTGGCGTTGTACGGCCAGCGCAGCCCGCTCGGGGTGAACCTGGCCTACAGCCGGGCGGGTGTGGTGGTGGCCCTGCTCTTCGTGACCCTGCCGTTCGTGGTACGCACCGTGCAGCCGGTCCTGCTGGAGCTCGACCGGGACATGGAGCAGGCGGCGTGGTCGCTGGGCGCCGGCCCGTGGTACACGTTCCGGCGCATCATCCTGCCCAACCTGCTGCCCGCTATGGTGTCCGGCACCGCGCTCGCCTTCACCCGTTCGATCGCCGAGTTCGGCTCGACCGTGCTGATCTCCGGCAACCTGCCGTTCAAGACCCAGGTCGCCGCGGTGCACATCTTCGGCCAGATCGAAAGCGACCACCAGCTCGGCGCCGCGGCGGCCTCGACCGTGCTGCTCGTGGTGGCGCTGGTGGTGCTGGTGACCCTCGACCTCGTCCAGCGTTGGGGAGCCCGCCGTGGCTAGGTTCGCGAAGTACGCGCTACGCCTGACCGCCCTGGTCTACCTGCTGTTCCTGCTGGTGCTGCCGGTCGGGCTGATCGGCTGGCGTACCTTCGGCCACGGCGTCGGGCCGTTCGTGGAGTCGCTGACCACACCGGAAGCCCTGCACGCGTTGCGGGTCACCGTCGTGGTGGCGTTCTGGGCGGTGGCGGCGAACACCGTCTTCGGCGTCGGCGCCGCGGTGCTGCTGGTGCGCCACCGGTTCCCGGGCAAGCGGCTGCTGGACGCGCTCATCGACCTGCCACTGGCCGTCTCCCCGGTCGTGGTGGGCCTGGCGCTCATCCTGCTGTACGGCCGGTTCACCCCGCTCGGCGGGTTCCTGGAGCGGTTGGGCATCCAGGTCATCTTCTCCACCCCCGGCATGGTGCTCGCCACCGTGTTCGTGTCGCTGCCCCTCGTCGTCCGTGCGGTCGCGCCCGTCCTTGAGGAGATGGGCGACGAGCAGGAGCAGGCCGCCCGTACGCTCGGCGCCGGCACCTGGCAGACGTTCCGGCGCATCACGATCCCCGGCATCCGCGCGGCGCTCGGGTACGGCATCGTGCTGTGCCTGGCCCGCGCGTTGGGCGAGTACGGCGCCGTGGCGGTGGTTTCCGGCCGCCTTGTGGGCCAGACCCAGACGCTGACGCTGTTCGTCGAGGAACGCTTCCAGAACTTCCAGGAGGGCGATGCGTTCGCCGCCGCGACGGCGCTGGCCCTCATCGCCGTCCTCACGCTGCTGGTGACCAAGCTGCTGAGCCCGAAGGACAACACCTGAGATGGCCATCGAAGTCCGCAACGTCAACAAGACCTTCGGCAAGACGCCGGTCCTGCGCGACGTCTCCCTCGACGTCGCCTCCGGTTCGTTGACCGCGCTCCTCGGGCCTAGTGGCGGCGGCAAGTCCACGCTGCTGCGGGTCATCGCCGGCCTGGAGCAGCCCGACACCGGCACGGTCGTGATCTCCGGTGTGGATGCCACCAGGCTCGCGCCGCAACGACGCAACGTGGGGTTCGTCTTCCAGCACTACGCCGCCTTCAAGCACATGACCGTGTTCGGCAACGTCGCCTTCGGGCTGCAGGTACGCAAACGCCCCAAGGACGAGATCCGCCGCCGCGTGGGCGAGCTGCTGGAGCTGGTCCACCTGGAACAGTTCGCCAACCGGTACCCCGCGCAGCTGTCCGGTGGCCAGCGTCAGCGGATGGCCCTGGCCCGGGCGCTGGCCGTGGAACCACAGGTGCTGCTCCTCGACGAGCCGTTCGGCGCCCTGGACGCCCAGGTACGCAAGGAGCTGCGCACCTGGCTGCGCCGGCTGCACGACGAGGTGCACGTGACCACGGTGTTCGTCACGCACGACCAGGAGGAGGCCATCGAGGTCGCCGACACGATCGCGGTGCTGGCCGACGGCGTGGTCGAGCAGGTGGGCAGCCCGCACGAGGTCTACGACAACCCCACCAACCCGTTCGTGATGCGCTTCCTCGGCCCGGTCACGAAGATCGACGGCGTACTCGTGCGCCCGCACGACATCGAGGTGTCCACCACCGACCAGCCCGGCAGCAGCCCGGCCACGGTCATCCGCGTGGTCCGCCTCGGCTTCGAGGTACGCGTCGAGATGCTCCTCGGTGCGGAGGAAGCCTTCGCCCAGATCACCCGCGGCCTCGCCCAGCGCCTCGACCTCAAGCCCGGTGACACCGTGTACCTCCGGCCGACGGCCGAGGCCATCCCGCTGCCCGCCGGTTAGGTGCCGGCGCCTCGGTCAGGGCCGGGTCTCGGGCGGCGGCTCAGACCCAGGCGCCCGGATCGGCGGTCAGCGCGCGCACCCGGTCGGGCAGGTCACCGGAGACCACGTCGGCGATGGTCACCAGCTCCAGGATCTCCCGTTCGCTGGCCCGCAACGCGATCCACACCTCCTGCAGCGCCGCCGCCGCTCCGTAGTAGCCCAGGTCCTCGGGGCGCTGCCCGCGCACGTTGGCCAGCGGGCCGTCGATGACCCGGATCACCTCGGCCAGGGAGACCTCCTCGGCCGGGCGCGCCATCCGGTACCCGCCGTCCGGGCCGCGCTGCGCGGTCACGATGCCGGCGCGGCGCAGCTGCAGCAGGATGCTCTCCAGGAACTTCGGCGGGATGCCCTGGGCCTGCGCCAGCCGTTCGGCGGTGACCGGCCGGCCCTCGCCGCCCGCGGCGCCGCCCGTCGCCGAGGCGAGCTCAGCCACCGCGCGCAGCGCGTAGTCCACCCGGGCCGACAGTCGCATACCCCCGATTATCCCTACTCGCCGACCCGCCGGAGCAGGCCCTCCTGCACGGCGGTCGCCACGTGCCGACCGTCCACAGTGAACATCCGGCCGGTCGCCAGGCCGCGCGCCCCCGACGCCGACGGGCTCCAGCAGTCGTACAGGAACCACTCGTCGGCCCGGAACGGCCGGTGCAGCCACAGCGCGTGGTCCAGGCTCGCGCCGGCCACCCCGCCCGGGCCCCACACCTCGCCGTGCGCGGACAGCACCGAGTCCAGCAGCGTCAGGTCCGAGGCGTAGGTCAGCGCGCAGGCGTGCAGCAAAGGATCGTCGGGCAGCTTGCCGTCGATGCGCATCCACACCCGCTGGTGCGGCTCCGCGGGGCGGCCGCCAGCGCGTACCCACCCCGGCTCGCCCACGTAGCGCACGTCGATCGGGCGCGGGATGCGGGCCCATATTCCGAGCCGTTCCGGGTACTGGGCGAGCCGCTCCGCCATCGTCGGCAGCTCCTCCGGCGGCGGCACGTCAGCCGGCGCCGGCGCCGGCGCCTGATGGTCCAGGCCGGTCTCGGTGCGGTGGAACGACGCCGACATGAAGAAGATGGTCTTGCCGTGCTGGCGCGCCACCGACCGGCGTACCGAGAACGACCGGCCGTCGCGGATGTCCTCCACCTCGTAGTGGATCGGCTCGGCCGGGTCGCCGGCGCGCACGAAGTAGCCGTGCAGCGAGTGGACCTGCCGGGCCGCATCGACCGTGCGCCCGGCAGCCACCAGCGCCTGCCCGGCGACCTGGCCCCCGAACACCCGCTGCGGACCGACCACCGGGCTGATGCCCCGAAACGTCGTCTCGTCGAGCCGTGTCAGGTCGAGCACCTCGACCAGCGCGTCCACGGCTGCCTGTCCGGACACCGGGAACGCCGTCATCAGACCGCGTCCGCGAGCGAGCCGAGGCGGTGCACCCGCAACGTGTTGGTGGAGCCCGGCGTACCGGGCGGGCTGCCGGCAACGATCACCACGTCGTCGCCGCGGCGCGCGCCTCGCATGCCGATCAGCGCCTGGTCAACCTGGCGGAACATGTCGTCGGTGTGCTCCACGAAGGGCACCAGGAACGTCTCCACGCCCCATGACACGGTGAGCTGGCTGCGCACGGCGCTGTGCGGAGTGAACGCGATCAGCGGCAGCTGGCAGTGCAAACGAGCCAGCCGGCGTACCGTGTCACCGGTCTCGGTGAACGCGACGAGCGCCTTGGCCCCGATCGCCTGGGCGATGCCCGCCGCGGCCGAGGTGATCGCGCCTCCGCGGGTCCGCGGATCGTGCTGCAGGCGAGGCACGGAGAACGGTCCGCGCTCCGTGGTCTCGATGATCCGGGCCATCGTGGCGACGCTGAGGACCGGATAGCTGCCGACGCTCGTTTCGCCCGAGAGCATCAGCGCGTCGGCGCCGTCGAGCACGGCGTTGGCGACATCGGAGGCCTCGGCGCGGGTCGGCCGCGAGCTCTCGATCATCGAGTCGAGCATCTGGGTGGCCACGATGACCGGCTTGGCCTCCTCGCGGCACAGCTGCACCGCCCGCTTCTGGACCAACGGCACCTGGTCAAGCGGCAGCTCCACACCGAGGTCGCCGCGCGCCACCATCAGCCCGTCGAACGCCTCGACGATCGGCTCCAGCGCGGCCACCGCCTCGGGCTTCTCCAGCTTCGCCAGCACCGGCCGGCGTACCCGCTCCTCGTCCATGATGTCGTGGACCGTCTTGGCGTCGTCGGGCGAGCGCACGAACGACAAGGCGACCAGGTCGGCGCCCAGGCGCAGGGCGAACCGCAGGTCCCCGATGTCCTTTTCGGACAGTGCGGGCACGGTGACGCCCAGGTGCGGCAGGGACACTCCCTTGTGGTTGGAGACGAGCCCGCCCTCCAGCACTCGACAGCCGACGTCGGGGCCGTCCACCTCGGCGACCTCAAGGATGACCTTGCCGTCGTCGATCAGCAGGCGGTCGCCCGGCTTCACCTCCTGCGGCAAGCGCCGGTACGTGCACGAGACCCGCTCGGCAGTGCCCAGCACGTCGTCGGAGGTGATCACCACTCGGTCGCCGGTTTGCCAGTCCACGGGGGGATCGGCAAACCGGCCGAGCCGGATCTTCGGCCCCTGCAGGTCCGCCAGGATGCCGACCGCCCGGCCGTCGGCGGCGGCCGCCTCGCGCACGAGCTGGTACATCCGCTCGTGGTCGGCGTGCGTGCCGTGGCTGAAGTTGAGCCGGGCGACGTCCATCCCGGCCCCGACCAGCCCGCGGATGCGCTCTGGCGTATCGGTCGCGGGACCCAGCGTACAGACGATTTTGGCGCGACGGCTCACGCTTGGAGGTTAGCCCCTCCCCCGGCCCACCACCGGATGACCGCCGACTCCCGGCCGGCAACGTTCGTCACCCCGGTCAAGACACTCTCGCCGTGGCACGGGCACGCCCATAGGTCGTCAACCAGCTGCCACCCCTGCCCAGCCATGCGACGGGGGTCAACGTCGTCCTCGTCGTCGGTCCAGGTGAGGGTCGCGGTGCAGCCTCCAGACACGGCTGCGCAGCTGACCCGGTGCTGGGTCACCGCAGGAAGTCCTCTTGGATCACCGCCGCCGGCAGGCCGCCGACGAAGATCCGGTACGCCCGGCTGGCAACCGCCTCGCCACGACGGCCGTACCAGAGCAGCTCCCGGCGGGTCTCCACCTTGCCCGCGGTCAGGGCTGCCCCGATGCCCACGCCGGACAGCAGATGCTCCCAGAGCCCGGGCAGGCGCGTCATGGCCAGCAAGGAGTCGGCGAACACATACGGGGTTTCCGACCGCGCCCCCTCGATGGTGGCCTGCCGCCGCAGCACGGTCGCCCGCGGCAGGCCGCCCAGCCAGTGCAGCAGAGGGTCGTCGCCTGGCGCTTCGTGCTGGCTGACGAGCTTGACCGTGATCGGCTCCAGCCACCATGACTCGATGACGCCGGTGGTGAGCCCGTCATGGGCAAGCAGGGTGCGGTGGTACGGGGATAGCGCCGCAAAATCGACGTCGGCGACCACCGAGGGGCGGTGGTGTTGGGCGACGAAGCGGGTCATGCCATGCAGTGCTGCTTCGGTTGTTCGCACAGACCCCTCCGGCATGCTCGCCTAGCTCGCGAAGACCCTAGCCGTTCGGATGGCACGTTTCAACCGCCTGGCGGCGCAGGACCTACCGGACGGCGAGCGGCCGGGCCGACGGCGTGACCGGTGACGGCAGCGTCCCCGCGCCGCCCAGGTACGCGTGGATGCTCGCCGCCGCGGCCCGGCCCTCGGCGATCGCCCAGACGATCAGCGAGGCGCCCCGGTGCATGTCACCCGCGACGAAGACACCGGGAGTGCCGGTCTGCCAGTCCGGTCCACAGTCGACAGTCCCCAGTGGAGTACGGCCGATGCCGAGCCCGTCGAGCAGCGGCCCTTCCTCGGTACCGTCGAACCCGATCGCGAGCAGCGCCAGATCGGCGCGCAGCTCCCGTTCGCTACCTGGCACCACCGTGACGTGCCGGCGTCCGGCGCGCTTGGAGACGCTGACCTCGGCGACCCGCACCGCGCGCAGCCGGCCCGCGCCGTCGCCCACGAACTCCTCGACGGCGACCGCGAACACCCGCTCGCCGCCCTCCTCGTGCGCCGGGTAGTTGCGCAGGACCCACGGCCAGGTGGGCCAGGGGTCGCGCGCCTCGTCCCGTGACCCGGGCGGCTCGGGGTAGATGTCCAGCTGAGCGACGCCAGCAGCACCCTGCCGGTGCGCCACGCCAAGGCAGTCCGCCGCGGTGTCGCCGCCGCCGATGATGACCACGTGCTTGCCGGCGGCGTCGATCGGTGGGGCGTCGATCAGGCCGGCCACGAACCGGTTCGAGCCGACGAGGTGCTCCATCGCCAGGCGCACGCCCGACAGCGCGCGCCCGGGGGTCGCCGCCAGGTCACGACCGGCCAGCGCCCCGCATGCCAGCAGCAGCGCGTGGTGCCGGGACCGCAGCTCGCGGGCGGTGACGTCGACGCCGGCCGCGCAGCCGGTCACGAACTCCACGCCCTCGGCGGCTAGCTGCTCCAGGCGCTTGTCGATGTGCTCCTTCTCCAGCTTGAAGTCCGGGATGCCGTACCGCATCAGGCCACCGAGCTTGTCGTCCCGCTCGTACACCGTGACGGCGTGCCCGGCCCGGGCCAGCTGCTGCGCCGCCGCCAGGCCCGCCGGTCCGGAGCCGACGATGCCGACGCTGCGGCCGGACCGTTCCGGCGCCGGGCGCGGCCGCACCAGGCCGAGCGCGAAGGCACGGTTGGCGATCTCCACCTCGACCTGCTTGATGGTGACCGCCTCGCCGCCGCCGATGGCCAGCACGCACGCCGCCTCGCACGGGGCCGGGCAGAGCCGGCCGGTGAACTCCGGGAAGTTGTTCGTCGCGTGCAGCGACTCGCTGGCGAGCTCCCAGGCGCCGGTGCGGACCAGGTCGTTCCAGTCCGGGATCCGATTTCCAAGTGGGCAGCCGGCAGTGTCACTAGTGCAGAACGGGACGCCGCAGTCCATGCACCGGGTCGCCTGGTCGCGGATGAGCTCCTCGCCGGCTGACTGGTACACCTCGCGCCAGTCGAGCAGGCGCAGCGGTACCGGCCGGCGCGGCGGCAGCTTTCGCTCGTAGCGCAGGAAGCCGCTCGGGTCAGGCACGGGCCACCGCCATGACCGCCTCGTCGATGTCGTGGCCGGCCTCCTCGGCCAGCCGCATCGCATCCAGTACGCGCTTGTAGTCGCGCGGCACGACCGACGTGAACTCGCCCTTGGCGGTTGCCCAGTGCTCCAGCAGCCGGGCCGCCACCGCCGAGCCGGTTTCGGCGTGGTGGCGCTCGATGAGAGCCCGTAACACCTCTCCGTCCGAAGTGGACAGCTCCTGCAGGTCGACCATCTCCCGGTTGACCCGGATCGGGTCCAGCCGCCAGACATAGGCCAGCCCGCCGGACATCCCGGCCGCGAAGTTGCGTCCGGTGCTGCCCAGCACCACGACGACCCCGCCGGTCATGTACTCGCACCCGTGGTCGCCCAGGCCCTCGACGACGGCATGGGCTCCGGAGTTGCGCACGGCGAACCGCTCGCCCACCCGGCCGCGCAGGTACAGCTCGCCGCCGGTGGCGCCGTAGAGGACCGTGTTTCCGGCGATGATCTGCTCCTCGGCCACGAACGGCGCGCTCGGGTCGGGCGCGATCACCACCCGCCCGCCGGAAAGGCCCTTCGCCACGTAGTCGTTGGCATCGCCGGCCAGCCGCAGCGTCACGCCACGCGGCAGGAACGCGCCGAAGGACTGCCCGGCGGTGCCGGTCAGGTACACCTCGATCGTGCCGTCGGGCAGCCCGGCGCCTTCGGTACGGCGTACGACCTCGCCACCGAGCATCGCGCCGACCGTACGGTGCTCGTTGCGGACGAGCGTCTCGATGCGCACCGGTACGCCGGACTCCAGCGCCGGTGCGGCGGCCGCGATCAGCTCGTTGTCCAGCGCGCGGTGCAGCCGGTGGTCCTGGACGGTCACCCGGCGGCGCACCGCCTGGTCGGGCAGCGACGGCAGATGCAGCAGCGGCGCCAGATCCAGCCCGTACGCCTTCCAATGCTCCACCGCCGGCCGCATGTTGAGCAGCTCGACATGGCCGATCGCCTCGTCCAGCGACCGGAGCCCGAGCTCGGCCAGGTACCAGCGGACCTCCTCGGCCAGGAACACGAAGAAGTTCTCCACGAACTCCGGCGCTCCGTTGAACCGCTTGCGCAGCACTGGGTTCTGGGTCGCGATGCCGACCGGACAGGTGTCCAGGTGGCACACCCGCATCATCACGCAGCCCTCGACGATCAGCGCGGTGGTCGAGAAGCCGTACTCCTCGGCGCCTAACAGCGCCGCGACCACCACGTCCCGCCCGGTCTTGAGCTGGCCGTCGACCTGGACGGTGACCCGGTCGCGCAGGCCGGACAGCAGCAGCGTCTGCTGCGTCTCGGCCAGGCCCAGCTCCCACGGCGTACCGGCGTGCTTGAGCGAGTTGAGCGGTGCGGCTCCGGTGCCGCCGTCGTGGCCGGAGATGAGGATGACGTCGGCCTTGGTCTTGGCCACCCCGGCCGCCACGGTTCCGACGCCGACCTCGGAGACGAGCTTGACGTGCACCCGCGCGGCCGGGTTGACGTTCTTCAGGTCGTAGACCAGCTGCGCCAGGTCCTCGATGGAGTAGATGTCGTGGTGCGGCGGTGGCGAGATCAGGCCCACCCCTGGGGTGGCGTGCCGGGTCTTGGCGATCCACGGCCAGACCTTGTTGCCGGGCAGCTGGCCGCCCTCGCCGGGCTTGGCGCCCTGCGCCATCTTGATCTGCAGGTCGTCGGCGTAGACCAGGTACTCGGTGGTGACCCCGAACCGTCCACTTGCGACCTGCTTGACGGTCGAGCGGCGGGTCGGGTCGTGGAGCCGGTCGACGTCCTCCCCACCCTCGCCGGTGTTGGAGCGGCCGCCGAGGCGGTTCATCGCGATCGCCAGCGTCTCGTGCGCCTCGGCGGAGATCGAGCCGTAGGACATCGCCCCGGTGGCGAACCGGCGCACGATCGACGAGGCCGCCTCGACCTCCTCCAGCGGCACCGGCGGGCGGGCCCCGGTCCGTAACGTGAACAGCCCGCGTAACGACCCGGCCGACGCCGCAAGAGCGTCCACTTTGGAGGTATAGCTGCGGAACACGTCGTACTGCCGGGACCGGGTGGCGTGCTGGAGCAGAAACACCGTCTCCGGGTTGAACAGGTGCACCTCGCCCTCGCGGCGCCACTGGTACTCCCCGCCGACCTCCAGCTCCCGGCGTTCCGCCGGGAGCTCGGCTTCGTTCGCCGACCGAGCCTGCTGGGCCCGCTTCGCAAGGTGCGCGGGCCAGGCGCGCGCATGCCGGGTCGCGACCTCGCGGTGGATCTCGGCCAGGCCAATCCCGCCGATCTTGCTCGACGTCCCGGTGAAGTACCGCTCCACGAAGCGCGCGTCGAGCCCCACAGCCTCGAAGACCTGGGCACCGCAGTACGACGAGACGGTCGAGATGCCCATCTTCGACATGATCTTCAGCACGCCCTTGCCGAGCGCCTTGACGTAGTTGCGGATCGCCTTGTCGGGGCTCAGCCCGGCCAGCGCGCCGGTGCCGATGAGGTCCTCGACCGACTCGAACGCCAGGTACGGGTTGACGGCCGCCGCCCCGTACCCCAACAGCAGCGCCACGTGGTGCACTTCCCGGCAGTCGCCCGACTCCACCAGCAACGCGATCTGGGTGCGCGTCTGCTCCCGTACCAGATGCTGGTGGACCGCCGCGGTGAGCAACAGCGACGGGATGGGCGCGAGGTCGGCGGTGGTGTCACGGTCGGAGAGGACCAGGATGCGCACGCCGTCCTCGATCGCCTCGGAGACCCCGCGCATGATCTCCACCAGGCGCGCCTTGAGCCCCTGTGCCCCGTCGCGCACCGGGTAGAGGCCGGAGACCCGCACCGCCTTGAAGCCCGGCAGGTTGCCGTCGTTGTCGATGCTGAGGATCTTCGCCAGCTCGTCGTTGTCGATGACCGGGTAGGGCAGCACGATCTGCCGGCAGCTGGCCGGTCCCGGCGCGAGCAGGTTGGCCTCCGGCCCGATGGTGGCCGAGACGCTCGTGACGAGCTCCTCGCGGATGGCGTCCAGCGGCGGGTTGGTCACCTGGGCGAAGAGCTGGCTGAAGTAGTCGTAGAGCAGCCGCGCGCGTAAGGACAGCGGGGCGATGGGGGTGTCGGTGCCCATCGACCCGATCGGTTCGGCGCCCGCGCGGGCCATCGGCGCCAGCAGGATCTTGAGGTCTTCCTCGGTGTACCCGAAGGTCTGCTGCCGGCGCTGCACGGAGTCGTGCGTGTAGACGATGTGCTCGCGCTCGGGCAGCGTCTCCAGGTCCATGAGACCGGCGTGCAGCCAGTCGGCGTACGGCTGGGCGGCGGCCAGCTCCTTCTTGACCTCGTCGTCGTCGACGATCCGGCCGACCGCGGTGTCCACCAGGAACATCCGGCCGGGCTGCAGCCGGCCCTTGGCGACCACAGTGGACGGATCGAGGTCGAGTACGCCGGCCTCGCTGGCCAGCACCACCAGCCCGTCGCTGGTATGCCACCAGCGGCCGGGACGCAGGCCGTTGCGGTCGAGCACGGCGCCGACGATCGTACCGTCGGTGAACGCCACGCTGGCCGGACCGTCCCAGGGCTCCATGAGGCAGGCGTGGAACTGGTAGAACGCCCGGCGGTCGGGGTCCATCTCCGGGTCGTTCTCCCACGCCTCCGGGATCATCATGAGGACCGCGTGCGGCAGGCTGCGCCCGGCCAGGTGCAGCAGCTCCAGCACCTCGTCGAAGTTGGCCGAGTCGGAGGCGTCGGGAGTACAGATCGGGAAGAGCCGCTTGATGTTGCCAGGTAACGCGGGGCTGGCGAGCAAGGCCTCTCGGGCGGCCATCCAGTTCTTGTTGCCGCGAATCGTGTTGATCTCGCCGTTGTGCGCGATGAACCGGTACGGGTGCGCCAGTGGCCAGGACGGGAACGTGTTGGTGGAAAAGCGCGAGTGGACCAGGGCGATGGCGCTTTCCACGCGCGCGTCCGCCAGGTCCGGGTAGAAGCTGACGAGCTGGTCGGGCGTGAGCATGCCCTTGTACACCAGGGTCCGGCTGGACAGCGACACCACGGTGGCGCCCAGCCCGCGCTCGCGGATCTCCCGTTCGGTCTGCTTGCGCACGCAGTACGCCACCCGGTCCAGGTCGAGCCCGGACAGCTTCTCGCCGGCGGGTCCGGCGGCGGCCCCCATGAGCCGCTCAGCGGCCAGGAACACCTGCACGATGCGGGGCATCGCGGCCAGCGCCGTGGCGCCCAGGCCCTGCGGGTTCACCGGGACGTCCCGCCAGCCGAGGATGCGGGCGCCCTCGACGACGGCGTACTTCTCCAGGACCCGCCGGGCGCGGTCCGCGGCCGCCTGCTCCACCGGGAGGAAGACCAGCCCGGTGGCGTAACAGCCGGCCTGCGGGAGCTCGACGCCCGCGACGGCGCGGCAGAAGGCGTCGGGCACCTGCAGCATGATGCCGGCGCCGTCACCGGTGTTCGGCTCGGCGCCGCGAGCGCCGCGATGGTCCATCCGCCGCAGCGCGGCGAGCCCCTTGCGTATCACATCATGGGATCGCCGTCCCGCCACGTCGGCCACGAACGCGACGCCGCACGCGTCGTGCTCGTAGGCAGGGTCGTAGAGACCTTGCTTTGGTGGCGGCGGGAGGGTAAAGCCCATCTGGCCTCCAGACGTCATCGTGGGGTGCTGCGGGACGACATCGGCCCAGATAGGTCCAGTGCAGTGTACGCGAACCAACCGGTTGCCGACACGGTTCGGTGATCACGTTTCCGACCCCGGACCGTCCCACATACCAAGCTCACATTGCCTGCCGCACGGGACCGGCCGGCACAGTCGAGGCATGACGCTTCGCCTGGCATCCGGAACGAGCTGGACCGAGACCCTCGAACGCGCGACCGCGGCGGCCCCCGAGGCGTTCGCCCCCGACCGGCTGCGGAACCTGGTGGCCGGCGAGTGGTCCGGCGCCGGCAGTCCGGCACCGCTGCGTACCCCGGTGGACGGCACGCCGCTGACCAACCTGGCCCGGCTCGACGCCGACACGGCGTTACGGGCGGTCCGGCACGCGGCCGGCGAGCATGCCACCTGGGCGGACACCCCGCTGGCCGAGCGCAAGGACAGGGTCGTCGCCGCCCTTGACGCGCTGACCGCCCAGCGGGACCTGCTGGCACTGCTGCTCGTCTGGGAGATCGGCAAACCGTGGCGGTTGGCCTGCGCCGATGTCGACCGCTGCCTGGACGGCGTGCGCTGGTACGTCGACCAGATCGACCGGATGCTCGCCGACCGGGCGCCGCTGGCCGGCCCCGTCAGCAACATCGCGTCGTGGAACTACCCGATGAGCGTCCTCGTGCACGCCGAGCTCGTACAGCTGCTGGCCGGCAACGCGGTGGTCGCCAAGACGCCGTCCCAGGGCGGGGCGGTGTGCCTGACCGTGGCCCATGCGCTCATGCGCCGCGCCGGGCTACCCGCCACCCTGCTCTCCGGGGCCGGCGAGGAGCTCTCCGAGGTGCTGGTACGGGCGCCCGAGATCGGCGCCGTGGCGTTCGTGGGCGGGCGTTCCAACGGCGGCAAGGTCGCCGCCGCGCTCCTGGATACCGACAAACGCCACATGATCGAGCAGGAAGGGCTCAACGCGTGGGGCATCTGGGAGTACTCCCGATGGGACTCCTTGGCCGCGCACCTGAAGAAGGGCTTCGAGTACGCCAAGCAGCGCTGCACCGCCTACCCGCGCTTCGTGGTGCAGCGCGATCTGGTCGACAAGTTCCTCGACATGTACCTGCCGGTGGTGCGGTCGGTGCGCTTTGGCCATCCGCTGGCGGTGGCCCACGACAGCGGCGCGCTGCCGGAGCTGGACTTCGGGCCGCTGATCAGCGCGGTAAAGGCCGGCGAGCTGCGCCGCAAGGTGGACGAGGCGATCCGCCACGGCGCGGTACCGCTCTACCGTGGCTCGCTCGACCACGGCAGTTTCCTCGACGGGCAGGACACGCGCGCGTACGTCGCGCCTAGCGTGCTGCTGGCCCCTCCCGGCCGGTCCCGCCTCATGCACGCCGAGCCGTTCGGACCCGTCGACACGATCATCGTGGTCGATACGACCGAGGAGCTGCTGTCGGCGATGAACGCGTCCAACGGCGCCCTGGTCGCGAGCCTCGCCTGTGACGACGAGGAGCTGGCCGGCAAGCTCGCGCTGGACCTGCACGCGTTCAAGGTGGGGATCAACAAGCCCCGCTCGCGGGGTGACCGCGAGGAGCCGTTCGGCGGCCGGGGCGCCTCCTGGAAGGGCGCGTTCGTCGGCGGGGAGCTGCTGGTACAGGCGGTCACCGTTGGCCCGCCCGACGAGCGCCTGTACGGCAACTTCCCCGACTACAGCCGCTACCCGGCCACCTGACGCGCGCTGCGCGCCACCCGCGTGCAGGGCGCGGGCGGCGCGCAGCGCGCCTGACCGGCGGTCAGCGGCGCACCTCCAGGGTGCAGCACTTGGGACCGCCGCCGGCCTTGAGCAGCTCGGAGACGTCGACCGGGACAGGCTCGTACCCGAGCGTCGCCAGCTTTCGCGCCATCGCGGTGGCCCCCACCGGGAGTACCACGTGACGGCCGTCGCTGACCGCGTTGAGGCCGAACGCCGCGGCGTCCTCGGCCCTGGCGAGCAGCGCATCAGGGTAGAGCTGGCGGAGCACCGCCTGGCTGCCCTCGGAGAACGCCGACGGGAGGTACGCGATGCGGTCTGGACGAAGGACGCACAGGGCCGTGTCGAGGTGGTAGTAGCGCGGGTCGACCAGCTGCAGCGAGATGACCGGGCGGCCGAACAGCTCCTGCGCCTGCGCGTGCGCGGCGAGATCGGTACGGGGACCGAAGCCGGCCAGCACGAGCTCGCCGGCCAGCAGGATGTCCCCCTCCCCTTCGTTGACCGCCTTGGCCTCCTGGGTCGCAAGGCCCGCGCGGTCGCCCCAGTCGAGGAAGGCGGGTGCCTCGGCGGCGCGCTGCGGGTAGCGGAACTGCGACCCCAGCATCTTGCCGTCGATGATCGTGGCGCCGTTGGCCGTGAACACCATGTCGGGCAGGCCCGGCATCGGGTCGACGAGTTCCACCGTGTGCCCCATGCGCAGGTACGTCTGGCGCAGCGTCTCCCACTGCGCGATCGCCAGGTCGGTGTCGACCGGCATGGTGGGATCCATCCACGGGTTGATCGCATAGTCGACGGCGAAGTACGTGGGTCGGCACATGATGTAGTGGCGGCTCATGCAGCCCTCCGGCTCGACGGTGCAGTCATCCCAATCTACGACGCCTCGGCTTTCGAAACGTGATCGAATGTTGCTTGTCAGCGCAAGAACGTTGCGCCAAGCAGCGTCGCAGTGGCTGATCGTTGCGCGACCGATCGCGGCGGCGGGGTGGACGGTCGTAAAGGCGACACCGGCTGATCGACGGTCGTGTACCGCCGCGACGCGGGCGTACCCTCCTGCAGTCGCATGGCACACGGAGGTCGACATGGCACTGGTACGTGCTCAGTCGCGTGCAGAAGACCAAGGAGAGGGCGGAAGATCCGATCCTGTGAGCGTGAGCGGCAGGGTCGCGGACCCGGCGTGTGCCCGGCTGGCGACCGCCAGCGCGGCCGGGATCCGCCGGCCGGACCGGCCCAGCTCGCGCGCCTCCCCGTCCAGGTAGAAGTTCGGCCGCTGGTCCGCCTCGTAGTAGTAGCGGTGGAACACCTGCGTCGTCGAGGCCGACATGGGGGGCACGATCCAGGTCCAGTCGGCCGGGGTCGGCCGCCCGGCGCGCCGCTCGCGCTCGACGTGGGCGACGAAGCGCCGCGCCTCGGTGTGGTGGTCGGTGATGCGTACCCCCGCCCTGGCAAACGACCAGAGCACCGCGCGGTTCAGCTCTACCAGCGCCCGGTCGCGCCATAACGAGGTCTCGCTGGAGGTGTCCAGACCCAGCCGGTGCGCGACAACCGGCAGCATGTTGTAGCGGTACTCGTCGGCGAGGTTGCGAGCGCCGATCTCGGTACCCATGTACCAGCCGTTGAACGGCGCCAGCGGGTAGTGCACGCCGCCGATGGTCAGGCGCATGTTCGAGATGGCCGGCACGGCGTGCCAGCGCAGCCCCAGCTCGGTGAACCAGCCGTACTCGGGGTGGCACAGCGGCACCTCGAGCACGGCGTCCTCTGGCAGGTCGAACAGGCGTACCCCCTCGGCCGGGGTCTCGATCGCCAACGGCAGCACATCGAACGCCTCGCCCTTGCCCCGCCAGCCCAGCTCCTGCATCGCCTCGGTGAACTCCAGGTAGCGCGGATCGCCGGTCACCGAGCCGTCCTTGGCCGGGTAGCCCGCGTAGCGGACGAGCTGCTCGTTCCAGACCCGGGCGTACGGGCGTCCGGGGCGCGCCGGCGCGAACACCGAGATCACCGGCCGGATCTGCCCGCCGTCGGTGGCCAGACCTCCGGCGGCCACCCTAAGATGCCCGACCAGGTGGCCGAAGATCTGGTCGGCGTTCATCACCTCGCGCCGGTCGAGCACGAGCAGGCTACGCCAGTACAGCCGGCCGATGCACCGGCTGGCGTTGCGCCACGCCACCCGGGCGCCGAACACCAGCTCCGGTCCAGTGTGGACATACGTGCCCGTCGTGGCGATCTGCGCTCGTATCTGGATCAGCCGCGGCAGCACCGGACCCAGTCCTGGGTTCTCCGCATAGCACAACCGGAGGAACTCCTCCGCCTCGGCCAGGTCGACCGGGGCGGCGGGATCCCACGGTGGCACGCGGGCATCGCGATAACCGGGTACTGCCATTGGCCCACTCCAGCCTTCAGCGTCACCGCATCTGCGCATTGGCTAGGAGCGATATGACACCCGGGCTGACGTGCGCGGTCGCACAAGGTGTGCGACGTGGGCCGGGGTATAGCGGCCGCCATCGGGCGGGACGATGGCGACCGCTACGTCGACAGCGCGGCGACCGCCCGAGCCAGCTGGCTCAGGGCGTGCGCGCGTGCGTACTCGGCGGGCGTGAACGCCGGAGCCGTACGGTGGACCAACAACCCGCCGCCAGCGGGGTCGGCGAGCTGGATGGCCGTGTCGGTGAACCCGTCGGGGCCGGCACACGGGCCGGGGCGCCAGCTCACGCTGGCATCGGGCAGCAGCGCGGCCAGCGCTGAACCAAGCTCCTGCGGATCAGCCACCACTCGGGCGGCGAGCCCCAGCACCCGGGTCGGTTCATCGACCAGCCCCCGGGCGTCGGTTGGTGACAGCCACGGGTCGCGGCCGCGTCCTCGGCGTACCGCCTCGATGATGTCCTGTTCGGACAGTGACGGTGGTGCGTCGATCAGGAAGTCGTCGACGGCGCCCGCCTCCGTGGCATGGACCTGGACGGACAGGATGTTGATCGACCGCAGCGCCAAGCTCGCGGTCAGCACCGCGAGGAAGCCGGGACGGTCCTCAACGGTGGCCCGCAACCGCCATAGCGTCGTCCCCACCTCCCAGCAGCTCGCGAAGGTTGTGGGCGGGCGGCGCGAGGCCGCCCGCCCACTCACCGCACCCGGCGTTGCCTCGGGCTCCGCGAGCGCTGGGGACCAGTCCATCCAGCTGGTCGCCGAGCACCGCTGCCGTCGCACCCACCAACTGAGCGAGGCGCTCCACCTCGCTGCGATGGAACTGCGGTGCGAACAGCATCGAACCCTCCGCTACCGGGTCGCCGGTGGCCGCGCCGCCGCGCGCCGCCACCAGCACGAGCCCCGCACGCTGGAACGGTGCGACCGCGAGGTGTGTACGGTCGACACCGGTCATCGCGCGAGGCCGCAGGGGCGCGATCTCTGGAATTTCGGGTACCGCTGGTGCCCCCCAGCTCGCGTGAACCACGAGAAGGCCGGATGACACCGGGCCGGCTGCCCACTGCGGATCGACTGCCGCCGCCACGGCCCAATCCGCACCGAACATCCCTGGTACGCCGTCGACAAGCGTCGCCAGCCCGTACTCCGGGTTCGCCGCCACCTGCCCGAGCAAAGCCGCGTCCCGACCGCCTGGGTCGGGTAGCTCCGTGCAGCGCCAGACCCCGTCCACCAGCACCCCGGAGATGGCGCGGAGCCCCGAGAGCATGCGGTCCAGCGGGGTCGAGGTCGGCCAGATCACCGTGAAGTCGTCGACAGCGCGGCCACCCACCCGTTCGAGGACGACCACCTGTACGATGTCAGCGCCTGCCACGCCGAGGGTACGCGCCACCTGTCCGAGCGAACCCGGCCGGTCCGGCAGCCCTACCCGCAGCCGTAGCAGCATGTCGGCGACCTCCTGTTTCACGATGTGTACGTCGTGTATGTCCAAGCGTGGTCGGCCCGCGTTTCGTCGTGGTTGCCGGGCCGTGTCCGGCCTGAAATATGTGCCCGCGCTGGTGCTTGACACGCCTTGCCCGCTGCCATGCACTGGTGCCCGAGCGAGCAGACTGGAGACTGAGTGACCGGGCCCGAGCACACCGACGAGCCGCCTGGGCTGGACTTGGCGCGGCTGCACGCCTATCTGGCCGAGACCGCGGCTGAGCTGACCGGCCCCCGGCTGTCGGCCCGCCTCATCTCCGGCGGCAAGTCCAACCTCACCTACCTGGTCACCACCGGTACCGACGAGTACGTCCTGCGCCGGCCGCCGTTGGGTCACGTGCTGGCTACGGCGCACGACATGGGCCGGGAGTACCGGGTGATCTCGGCGCTGGCCGACACGGCCGTACCGGTGCCGCAGGCTCTGCTGCTGTGCACCGACGCCACGGTGCTGGGGGCGCCGTTCTACCTGATGCGGCGGGTGCCGGGGACCGTCTACCGGCGCCGCTCGCAGACCGACGAGCTGACCGCCGAGGCGAAGCGGCGGCTCGCGTTCGACATGATCGATACCCTCGCCGCCCTGCACGCGGTCGAGCCGGAGATGGTCGGCCTGGCCGACTTCGGGCACCCCACCGGGTTCCTGGCCCGCCAGGTCCGCCGCTGGGCAGGTCAGCTCGACCTGTCCCGCAGCCGGGACCTGCCCGGCATCGACGAGCTGCGCGAACGCCTCGCCGAGACGGTACCGGTCTCCAAACGCGCGGCGATCGTCCACGGCGACTATCGGCTGGACAACCTGCTGGTCGACCCGCAGATCATGCGGATCACGGCCGTGCTCGACTGGGAGATGGCCACGCTCGGCGACCCGCTCACCGACCTGGGCCTGCTGATGACGTACTGGGAGGCGCTGGGCACCGGCGAGCTGGCGACCGTGGGTGACGCGGTGGCCGACGGCGTCGGGCCGGCGGCCGGCTTCCCGACCGGGCGCGAGCTCATCGAGCGCTACGCCGAGCGCTCCACGGTCGACGTCTCCGACCTGGACTGGTACGTCGCCCTCGGCTGCTACAAGCTCGCGGTGATCGCCGAAGGCATCCACTTCCGCTACAGCCAAGGCCAGACGGTCGGCGAAGGCTTCGACCGGTTCGGGGTGCTGGTGTTCCCGCTGATCGAGCATGGGCTCGCGCTGACCCGGGAGGGTTGATGGACTTCGGTTTCGACGCGCGTACCGGCCAGCTGCACGAGGCGCTGACCGACTTCATGGCCGAATGCGTCTACCCGGCCGAGCCGGTCTTCGCCGCGCAGGTGGCGGCGCTGGACAACCGCTGGGACCGTCCGCCCATCATCGACGAGCTCAAGCGCGAGGCGCGCAGCCGCGGGCTGTGGAACCTCTTCCTGCCCGACGAACGGTTCGGCGCGGGGCTGACCAACCTGCAGTACGCCCCGCTGGCGGAGATCACCGGCCGCAGCCCGCATCTGGCGCCGGAGGCGCTCAACTGCGCCGCGCCGGACACCGGCAACATGGAGGTGCTGGCGATGTTCGGCTCGCCGGCGCAGCAGGACCGCTGGCTGAAACCGTTGCTGGACGGCCAGATCCGCTCGGCGTTCTGCATGACCGAGCCGGCCGTGGCCTCGTCGGACGCCGCCAACATCGCCACCCGCATCGAGGCCGACGGCGACTCCTACGTCATCAACGGCCGCAAGTGGTGGTCGTCGGGCGGCATGTCGCCCCGCTGCGAGCTGCTCATCGTGATGGGCAAGACCGACCCGGGCGCGGAGCGGCACCGCCAGCAGAGCATGATCTGCGTACCGCGGGACACCCCGGGCGTGACCGTCCACCGTGGACTGTCGGTCTTCGGCTACGACGACGGGCCGCACGGCGGGCACGCCGAGATCTCGTTCACCGACGTTCGGGTACCGGCGGAGAACCTGATCGGGAGCGAGGGCGACGGGTTCGCGATCGCCCAGGCGCGGCTGGGGCCGGGCCGGATCCACCACTGCATGCGGCTGATCGGCATGGCCGAGCGGGCCCTGGAGCTGCTGTGCCAGCGGGTCCTGGCCCGGGATGCGTTCGGCCGGCCGCTCGCCGAGCAGGGCGTCGTCCAGCACTGGATCGCCGAGGCGCGGGTGCGCATCGAGCAGGCCCGGCTGCTGGTGCTCAAGACCGCGTGGCTGATGGACACCGTTGGCAACAAAGGCGCGCACACCGAGATCCAGGCGATCAAGATCGCAACGCCGGCGATGGCGGAGTGGGTGATCGACAAGGCGATCCAGGCGTACGGCGGGGCCGGGGTGAGCCAGGACACGCCGCTGGCGGACCTGTGGGCGCTGACCCGTACGCTGCGCATCGCCGACGGCCCGGACGAGGTGCACCGGGCCTCGCTGGCCCGCCGGGAGCTGCGCCGCTACCAGCCGGCCTGATCCGCTAGCCCTGTGTCAGCGTGAGGCGGCCGCCTCTGCCCTCGGTCACCATACCTGCACGCTGGTCCCAAGACCGCGCAGCAGCTCGTCCAGATCCACGTCGCCGGATGCTGGCTCGGTAGGCCTGGCATCGAGCACAAGTCCCAAGGCATGCAGGATCCGCAGAACCAGGCCGACTTCGGCCGTCGCTTTCCCAGCCTCCAGGTTCGAAAGCCAACGCCGGCTCACACCGGCGGCGGCGGCCAGCTCGACCTGAGTCATCGCAAGGTCTCGTCAACGATCCCGAACGTACAGTCCGAGATCGCGGCTACTCGCAATCCTCATCCGTCGAATCCCATCCTGATGTGCATGTTCGTGCACATCAGAGCCGATGAGCACGAACGTGCACACCACGAGACCTGGGCACGAACGTGCATACCGCCCCGGACCGCGTTGGGTCAGGTGAAGCGGCGCAGCAGCGTGGTGGTCCGGTCAGCGTCGAAGGCGGCCGGGTCGAACGGGCGGCCGAGCCACTCGCGCATCTCGGCGTGCTCGGGATGGTCCGGGTCGCTGATCGCGTCGAGGAGCTCGGCGTACCCGTCCGGACCGCCCACGTCCTCCGGCGGGCAGGCGCCGGCGCCGGCCGGGCAGCTCGGGTACCGGTGCTCCGGGTCGGCCGGCGTGACGTCCTCCACCTCGATCTCGTGCTCCCACCAGTCGCCGAAGTCGTAGGTGTAGCGCATCCGGTCTCCCTTGACCGCCACCTGGTCGAGCCGGAAGTCCATCTCGTCGTGCACGGCCAGGTCGCTGTCCGGGTCGGGTACCCCGTACTGCACGCCACCCGCCTCGAAGGAGTGCAGGTGGCAGTCGCGCCAGCCCATCCCGCACTGGATGACCCGGTGCAACCGGTCCAGGGTGTACCCACCGGGCACCAGCAGCCGTCGCCACACCGGGGGCGATACGCCCTCCAGCGTCACCTTGAGCTGATAGATGACCCGGGCCATGGTGACGTTCATTGTGCCTCCTACGTCGGCCGATTGACGCCGGCATCGCTGCGCCACCTCAGCGGGCGCCCAAGTTGACCGGGCCGGCCTCCCAGCGCACCCTGAACCTTGTGATCTGCCCCGCGTGTCGAGCCCAGAAGCACGCCGAGTGCCGCGGCCGGTCCTGGTGCGACTGCCAGCACCAGCCGCCCGCGCCGAAGCCGCCGGTCACCGGCCCGGCCGGCGAGTAAGCCCTGGGTACGCTTGCGTCCGTGCGTCGACTGCTGCCGCAACCGACCGGCGAGATCGACCCGTTCGACGCCTACGCCGATGACCGCGATGACCTGGTCCGAATCGGCATGGTCATGAGCGCCGACGGCTCGGTCACCGACGACCAGTGGTGGACCGACGGCCTCGGCGGCGCGCCGGACCTGCAAGTGTTCCGCGCGCTGCGGGCGCTGGCCGACGGGATCCTGGTCGGCGCCAACACGGTGCGTACCGGCCGGATCGGTCCGCACCGGCTCTCCCCGGAGCTACGCCAGCGGCGGACGGCGCTCGGCAAGCCGGACCCGGCGCCGATCATCGTGGTCAGCCGTACGTTGCGGCTGGACTGGTCGCACCGGCTGTTCACGCAAGCCCACCCGGCCAGCCCGACGATCGTGGTAACCAGCGAGGCCGCGGCGGCAGCCGCCCCGCCAGCCGCCCCGTCAGGCGTCCGGCTCGTCACGGCCGGGACGACCGAGGTCGACCTCGCCGCGGCGGTCCAGCGGCTGCGGGACGAGTACGCGATCCACCACCTGCTCTGCGAAGGCGGACCTGAACTCGCCACCGAGCTCGTCGACCGCGGGATCGCCGACGAGCTGTGCCTCACGCTCGCCCCGACGCTCATCGGCGCTCGCCATCACACCAGGCTGCTCGGCAGCCTGGACAAGCGGCTCGACCTGGTCCTGTCGGGGCTCTACGAGGAGGCTGGCGTGCTATTTCTCCGGTATCGCCTGAGGCAGTAGCCGGCCCACGTTGACCGACTGCGTGAGTCGAACAGGACGCCCCGGTGCCGCTGGTCGGACGCGGGCCGCGCTACACATCTCGGCATGCTGACCCGGTAAACCGTGGGCGAGGTAGTCGGCGATCGCGCCGCTGCCCTGAAAGGTGGGCTGTGCCTGGTACGGGAAGACGCCGAAATCGCTGGCCGCGACGAGCGCACGGCGTTCAGCCGCGGCGAGGTAGTCGCTGACGACGGCCAGCTCGCCCGCCCCGTGTTGAACGGGGCGATCCAACGCCGGTACCAGGTCAGCTCCCGCCAGTTCGGGGTGGTCCCACAGCGGGCCAGCCAGCACGACCCGGCTCGGACGGACCGTCCGGGCCAGCACGGCGACAAGGCCTCCCGAGTCCTTCCACGGCGCGGCGTACCCGTACAGGCTGGCGACAATCCGTCCGTCAGGGCTGTCAAGTGCGGCTTGCAGGCGTGCCGAGGTGTGCGGACGCGTGCCGAGCGGGATCGTCGTGGGCAGCCACGCCACGGCCGACGGCGTCTCCAGAGCGAACCGATGCGCGAAGGCGGCGCGCGCGTACCGACCGAAGAACACGTAGCCGTCGGCGGTCCGTACGGCCACCTCGACGCTGGCGTGCAGCGACGGCTCGGGCACATGGTTGGTGAACAGCGTCCAGTCGAGGCTGTGCACGTGGTAGACGACCGGTGGGCGGCGCACCGCCGGCCATAGCGTGGGGAGGAGTTGCTCGATCTCGAGGTTGCCAAAGTGCAGCGAGATGAGGTCGTAGGCGGCAAGCTCCACACCGTCGAGCAGCGCTCGCGCGGCGGCCAGGATACGGTCGGCAGGCCAGAACGCCCCCGCCTCGGCGTCGTAGGGGACGCCGCCCGATCCAAGGCGGTCGACCTAGACGCCGTGGCGCCGGAAGGCATTGGTAAGGACGCTAAGGTACGGCGGCAGGCTTCCGCCGCCGTGGCACGGGCCCACGAGCAGGATTCGCATGGCGGCGGCCTACCCGACATCGATACGGTCGACGAGCCGGCGGTAGATCTCAGTGCTGGCGGCAGTGTTGGCGTCCCAGTCGAAATGCGCGGGAAGCCGCGCGGGCGGGGGCCGGTGCGTGGAGATCACGTCGAGGAGCTGGTCGTCATCACGGTAGGCCAGTCCACCGCCGCCGCAGAGTAGTTCCTGTGCGGTGCCCAGTTCAGCCGGGAGTCCGCCCGTACGCGCCGATCACGCTGCGTCCGGGACGGCGAGGAACAGCCGATCCGGCTCGTCAAACGCGGGATGCACCACCCGCGCCAGGTACTCGCCGACCTCCTCTCCGCGCAGCCAACCCGGCTGGATCGGCCGGGCGGGCTCCCAGAGGCGGGTGACGATCGGGGTGAGGATGTCCACCTCGTGCAGGCGGACCTCGGTACCCTTCAGCTCCTCGGCGAGCACCCGGATGAGCATCGCCTGGGCCGCGCCGGTGACTGAGACGGGACCGGAGCCGGGCACCGGCTTGACCGCTGCGATCCCGCCGAGCGTGACGTAGACGCTGCCCGGCCGCCCGGCCAGCTCGCTCAGGAAGGCGCGGGCGATGATGAAGTGGCTGGTGAGGTTGTCGTCGAGGATCCGCCGCCACTGACCGATTTCGATCTCGGTGAGCAACTGCCCCTCCCACCAGCCGCCCAGCGATGCCACCACGCCGTCGATGGGACCGATCTCGGCGATGATCCGCTCGCGCAGCGCGATCGCGGCGGCCAGGTCGTCGGTGCGACCGACGACGGTACGCAGGCCGGCGGAGTCCGCGACCTCGCGTAAGCGGGCCAGCCGCTCGGGCGAGCGGGACGGCACCACGACGGTCGCTCCATGATGCAGCAGCGCCACGACCACGGTCTCCCCCGCGACGCCGGTGCCTCCGGCCACGACGTACCGGCGGCCACAGAGATCCATGCGGCCCAGCCTGTCACAAACGGGAGTTGCACTGTTCTGATCAGTCTCGGACACCGGTCCACAGTGTTATCCACACGTCTGTGGACAACGAGCCGCCGGCCTGTGGGAAAGTGGCCGGCCTTGCCCTGGTTCCTCCGCAAAGGAGCGGTGGACAACGAACGGGTTCGAACGTTTGTCGTGGACACGCGGGCGTGGTGAACGCTGGCCAGCCGGAGCGGTGCGGCACGATGCCACCGGGAGATGCCGCAAGACCGGGAGGGAGGAGACGATGGCCAGACGAGCCGCGCCGGCCCCGGACGGGCCACGGAAGCCGCCGGTCGGCCGGGTGCTCGGCACCGCCGACGCGACCCCGCTGCAGTTCTGGGTGGCGGTGGCGCCCGAGGCGTACCTCCAGCTCGATGATGTCGTGGTCACCGAGCGCGAGCTGCCCGACCAGCCCCCGGTGACGATCGCCGGCGTGGTCACCGCCGTCCGGGCCCGGCACGAGGGCGCGCTGTTCGAGTCCGACGTCTTCGCCATCGCCGACGGCACGCTCCCCGCGCAGATCCAGGAGGCGGCCGAGATCACGACCACCCGCGTCGACCCGGAGGTGTACGTCCCGCCGGCCCCCGGCGCCCTGGTCCACCGCGCCGAGGGCGAGGCACGCAACAGCGCGCTGTACTTCGACCGGATGCGCCGGCAGGTCCCGATGGGCACCGGGCGCGATGGCGCGCCGGTCTTCCTCAACGCCGAGTTCCTCGACGGTTCCCGCGGCGCGCACGTGTCCATCTCCGGCATCTCGGGTGTGGCGACCAAGACCAGCTTCGCCACCTTCCTGCTGTACTCGGTGTTCCACTCGGGCGTGCTCGGCGGCTCCGGCGAGGCCGCCAACACCCGCGCGCTGATCTTCAACGTGAAGGGCGAGGACCTGCTCTTCCTGGACCACCCGAACACCCGGCTGGACGCGCCGACGGTCGAGGCGTACGCCCGGCTGGGCCTGGCCGCCGGCGCCTTCACCGACGTGCGCGTCTACGCCCCGCCGCGCGCCGGCGACTCCTCCGGCACACCCGACGTCAGCAGCCGACTGTCCGGTGTGGACTCGTTCTACTGGACGCTCGCGGATTTCTGCGCGGACCGGCTGCTGCCCTACGTGTTCGCCGACGCCGACGACGAGCGGCAGCAGTACACGATGGTCGTGCACGCGGTGACCGCGCATCTGGCCCGGGCGGCGACGGCGGCCGACGGCGGCGTCAGCATCGAAGGCGCCCGCCTGCATTCCTACGGCGACCTGGTCGACTTCATCGTCGAGCGGCTGGGCGACGACGCGACCCGGGGCGCGTGGGCCGGCAGCGCGGTCGGTCTGGGCACCATCAACGCGTTCGTGCGCCGGCTGATCTCCAGCAAGAAGGACCTGTCCCGCCTCGTGCGAGCCGACCTTGCGGCCCGGCGCAAGCACCAGATCAACACGGCGGAGAGCGCCCAGGTCACCGTCGTCGACCTGCACAACCTGCCCGACCGGGCGCAGCGCTTCGTGGTCGGCGTGACGCTCAAGACCGAGTTCGAACGCAAGGAGAAGGCCGGCACCGCGCGCCCCTTGCTCTTCGTCGTGCTGGACGAGCTCAACAAGTACGCACCACGCGACGGCTCCTCGCCCATCAAGGAGGTGCTCCTCGACATCGCCGAGCGGGGGCGCTCGCTCGGCGTGGTGCTCATCGGCGCGCAGCAGACCGCGAGCGAGGTGGAGCGGCGCATCGTGGCCAACTCGGCGATCCGGGTCGTCGGGCGGCTCGACCCCGCCGAGGCGTCCCGTCCGGAGTACGGGTTCCTGCCGCCGGCCCAACGGCAGCGGGCGTTGCTGGCCAAGCCGGGGACCATGTTCGTCTCCCAGCCGGAGATCCCGGTACCGCTGTGCGTGGAGTTCCCGTTCCCGGCCTGGGCCACCCGACCCGCCGAGGCCGGCACGCCGCCGAGCGCGACGCTGCGCTCGATCGTGCAGGCGGCCGACCCGTTCGCGGTCGTGTCGGTCGGCGGCCGTCTCGGCGACGACGACATCCCGTTCTGACTCGGGGAGGCCGGCTTGCGGATCCTGCACACCTCCGACTGGCACGTCGGGAAGGTCCTCAAGGGACAGTCCCGGGTGGACGATCAGATCGCGGCGCTCGCGCAGCTCGTCGACGTGGCCCGCGCCGAGCGGCCCGACCTGGTGATCGTGGCCGGCGACCTGTACGACAACGCGGCCCCGACGCCCGACGCGACGCGGATCGTCACCCGCGCGCTGTCCGCGCTGCGCTCGACCGGCGCCGCCGTGGTGGCCATCGGCGGCAACCACGACAACGGCCCCGCGCTCGATGCGCTGCGGTCGTGGGCCGACGCGGCCGGCATCACGCTACGCGGCACGGTCCGGGACCGGCCCGACGACCACCTGATCGCCGGCGACACCGCGGACGGCGAACCCTGGCGGCTGGTGGCGCTGCCGTTCCTGTCGCAGCGGTACGCGGTACGCGCCACGGAGCTGTTCGACCTCACCGCGGCCGAGGCGAACCAGACCTACGCCGACCACGTGGGCCGGTTGCTGTCGCGGCTGATCGCCGGGTTCGACGCCGGCGAAGCGGTCAACCTGGTCACCGCGCATCTCACCGTCATCGGCGGCAAGACCGGCGGCGGCGAGCGCGACGCGCACACCATTTTGGGGTACGCGGTGCCAGCCACCGTCTTCCCTGCCGCGGCGCATTACGTGGCGCTGGGGCACCTGCACCGGCCGCAGCAGGTGCTCGGGCCCTGCCCGGTCCGCTACAGCGGTAGCCCGCTCGCCATCGACTTCGGCGAGGAGGAGAACGCGACTTCAGTGTCCATTGTGGAGGTCACCGCGACGACCCCGGCGAAGGTTCGCGAGGTGCCGATCACCGCCGGTACCCCGCTGCGAACGGTGCGGGGCACGCTGGCGCAGCTGTCCACGTTGGACACCGGCAACGCATGGCTGCGGGCGTACGTCAGCGAGGCACCCCGCGCCGGCCTGCGCGAGGAGGTCCAGGCGCTGCTGCCGCGCGCGCTGGAGGTGCGGGTCGACCCAGCGCTCGTCGCACCGATCGACGTCGCGCCACGGGCGCAGCGGTCCGGGCGCTCCCCCCGCGACCTGTTCGCCGAGTACCTGGCCCGCCGCGGGCACGCCGACGAGGCGACCGTCGCGCTGTTCGACCGGTTACACGCGGAGGTGACCACCTGATGCGCCCGCTGCGGCTGGACCTGGCCGGCTTCACCGTCTTCCGCGAGCCGACCACCATCGACTTCACCGACGCCGACTTCTTCGCGCTGGTCGGCCCCACGGGATCCGGCAAGTCCACGATCCTCGACGCGATCTGCTTCACGCTCTACGGCACGGTGCCGCGCTGGGGGAACCGCAACGCCGTCGCCAACGCCCTGGCGCCCTCCTGTGCCGAAGGACGGGTACGGCTGGCGTTCGAGTCGGCGGGTGCCCGGTACGTGGTCACCCGCGTGGTCCGCCGCGATACCCGCGGCGCGGTCACCACGAAAGGCGCCGCAATGGAGGCGCTGCCTGCCGGCTTCGACCTGGCCCGCCTGGACACCGGGCTGTCCACCGAGGACCTGGGCGAGGTCCTGGCCGGTACGCCGTCCGAAGTGGACACCGCGGTCGTCGACGTGGTGGGGCTGCCGTACGAGCAGTTCACCAAGTGCGTGGTCCTGCCGCAGGGCGAGTTCGCCGCGTTCCTGCACGCCAAGCCCGCGCAGCGGCAGGAGATCCTGGTCAAGCTGCTCGGGGTGGACGTCTACGGCCGCATCCGGGAGCGGGCGGTCAACGTGGCGGCGGCCGCCGACGCCCAGGTCGGCGCCGCCGACCAGGCGCTGGCCGGCCTCGCCGGCGCCGACGACGCCGCGCTCGCCGCAGCCCAGGAACGGGTGGCCGGGCTGCGCCGCCTTGCCGCCTCGGTCGACGAGGTCATCCCGGAGCTCGCGGCGGTACGGCGCGACGCCACGACGGCGCAGGACCGGCTCGCCGCGCTGGACACCGAGATCGCCGGGCTGTCGGCGGTACGCCCGCCCGCCGGCGTGCCCGTCATCGCCTCGGCCGCCGTTTCGGCGCGGGTCGCCGTGGCCGGGGCGGCCGGCGCCATCGGCGAGGCCGAGGAGCGGGAGGAGAAGCTGCGGGGCGAGCTGGCTGCCGCGGGCGACCCGGCAGAGCTGCACCGGCTTCGCGAGGCCTACACCGAACGCGACCGGCTGGTGTCCGAGGCGGCAACCCTTGCGTCCACTGTGGACGCCGCCTCGGCCGAGCACGCGAAGGCGCAGGCCGCGCTCGACCAGGCCCGCGCCGCGGCCACCGAGGCGAACGCCCGGCTGGAGGCGGCGCGCGTCGCCTATGTCGAGGCGCAGGCCGCCGACCGGGCCGCCGCGCTGCGCACCCACCTGCGGCTCGGCGAGCCGTGCCCGGTGTGTACCCAAGAGGTGGTCGCTCTGCCCGACGCGCCGCCGGCACCGGCCATGGTCGCCGCCGAGGCGGCCGGCAAGAAGGCCAAGACGGCCGCCGAGGCGGCCGAGCGGGTGGTCGCCGAACGGGACCGGGCCGTCCGGGACCTCGACCGGAGCCTGGCGGCCGCCCTCGCGCGGGCCGACCACCTCACCGGAAGAGTCGCCGAGCTCGACGCCCGGCTGGCCGGTGCGCCGCCGCCCGACGCGATCGACCGGGAGCTCGCGGCGCTCGCGGCCCTGCAACGCCGGCTGGAGGAGGCGGCGCTCGCGGTTCGCCAGACTCGCGAGGCGCACCGCAAGGCGGTGACCGCCGCCGAGCGGGCCGAGGCGGCGCTGCGGGCCGCCTGGCGGGAGTTCGACAAGGTACGTGACCGGGTGGCACCGTTCGGGCCGCCGGCCGCTGACCGTGACGACCTCGCGGCGGCCTGGTCGGCACTCGCCGGTTGGGCGGCCGGCGAAGCGACTGCCCGGGGCGCCGCCCGAGCCGAGGCGGTGCAAGCGGTCGACGCGGCGCAACGGGCGGCGGCGGCGCTCCACGAGCGGATCGCGGCGCTCTTCGCCGCCGCGGGTGTGGCGCCGCCCGCCCGCGTGGCGCTGCCCTCCGGCCTGGCGCCGCCGCAGGGCGAGGAGTACCCCACGGCGGCGGCGGTGGCTCTGGAACGCGGCGAGGCGGCGCTCCGCCGGGTCGAGGAGCGGCGCGCCGATGCCCAGCGCCTGCGCGAGCAGCGGGCCGGGTACGAGCGGGAGGCCCAGGTGGCCCGAGCCCTGGCGGGGCACCTGCGGGCGAACAACTTCGAACGGTGGCTGCTGGAGGAGGCGCTCGACGGCCTGGTCGAGGGCGCCTCCCGGACGCTGCGCGAGCTGTCGGCCGGCCAGTACGACCTCGGCCACGACAAGGGCGAGTTCTTCGTCGTGGACCACCACGACGCGGGCCTGCGCCGGGCGGTACGCACGCTGTCCGGCGGCGAGACGTTCCAGGCCTCGCTGGCCCTGGCGCTGGCCCTGTCCGAGCAGCTCGCCGGCATGTCAACGGCGGCCGCGAGCCTGGAGTCGATCCTGCTCGACGAGGGCTTCGGCACGCTGGACGCGGCGACCCTGGACACGGTCGCCGCGACCCTGGAGAACCTCGCGGCCCGCGGCGACCGGATGGTGGGCGTGGTGACCCACGTCGGGGCGCTCGCCGACCGGATCCCGGTCCGGTTCGAGATCCGCAAGGACGCCCGTACCGCCTATGTGGAGCGCATCGGATGAGACTTCATGTCGACGCGTGGGATCCGGCATACGGCAGCGGGCTGGTGCCCGGCGACAACGCCGAGAGCAGCGCCGAGCTCAACACCGACGTGGAGCTGCCGGCGGGGGCGTGGCAGGCCGTCGGGCCACCGGCCGACGTGCTGCCACCGCATGTGGTGCTGCTCGTCGACGGGGTACGCCGCATCGACGCCCGGGTCTGGGTGGTCGACGATGACGAAACGGTCTTCATGGGGCTCGCCGCGTCGTACGCCGCCGGTGTGGTGCGTTGCGACCTGCGCCGGGGCGCCGCCGAGGTGGCCAGCGCCCGGGTGGCGCGCGGCCTGTTCACGGCCGCCGCCGCACCGGTGGAGGTCAAGGCGGGCACCGTGTGCTACGCCCATCACAAGGTCGGACGCGACGAGGCGGCCGACCTGGAGCTGGCCGTGCAGCGGCAGCTCCAAGCGCTGGAGGCCGCCGTCGCCACCGCTGCCCGTGAAACGTCCACTATGGACGACGATCTGCTCGTGGTCGACGGGCCGCTGCGCGGGCGTACGCACCTGCCCCGTTCCCTCGGCTACGTCAAAACCCACCGGGTCGAGTACCTGCCGCGCCCGCTGTCCACAGTGGTCGGCCGGATGGCGGCCGGCGAGCGCTGCCCGGTGTTCCTGCTCGGCACGAACTGGCACCGGTACACCTGGTACCTGCGCCTGCCCGGGCCGGCCGGCTCGCCCTGGTCGGGTGTGGTCCGGGTGGAGTGCTCCGCCGACCTGGCTCCGCGGGCCGCGGTCGCCCTGGCCGACTTGTCCACCGTGACGTTGCCGAGGTTCGCCGCCACGCCCTACAAGGACCCGAGGGCGCCGCAAAATCTCGTACCGATCGCGGGGTTGGAACGTAAGCTGCGCGGCATGTTGGGTGACGCGCGGCTGCTGCACCGCGCCCTTACCTCGGCCGCGCACCGGGTGACCGCGGCGGCGCGTCGATGACCGGCCTGGCGACCGTGGGCAGGCTGGCCCTGCCGGACCGCTACGACCTGGCAGGCACGCTGCGCGGGCTGGCGATGAGCCGCTGGGACCCTACCGCCCGGGTGTCGGCGACCGAGGCGTGGTGGGCGACGCGCACCCCCGACGGTCCCGGCACGCTGCATCTGGTCCGCGACGGCGCCGCGCTCGCGGCGACCGGCTACGGGCCGGGAGCCGGGTGGCTGGTCGAGCGCGCCGGCCGGATCGCCGGGCTGCACGATGACGTGACCGGCTTCGCCGATCTGGCGCGCCGGCATCCGCTCGTGGACCGGCTCGCCCGGGGCCGGCCCGGCTGGCGCTTCGTCCACACCGGACGGGTGTTCCAGCGGCTGCTGCCGGCGATCCTGGAGCAGAAGGTCACCGGGCAGGAGGCGCACCGGGCGTACCACAAGGTGCTGCGCCATTTCGGCGAACCGGCCCCTGGCCCCCGGCCGGACCTGCTGCTGCCACCGGATCCGGCCGCGGTGGCGGCGACGCCCTACTGGGTGCTCCACCCGTTCGGGGTCGAGCAGCGCCGGGCGGAGACCGTCCGCCGGGCGGCCGCCGCGGCGGGCGCCCTGGAACGGACGGCCGACTCGGCCGCGGCGACCAGACGGCTCACCGCCCTGCCGGGGATCGGTGCCTGGACGGCCGCCGAGGTGGTACGCACAGCCTTCGGCGACGCCGACGCGGTCAGCGTCGGCGACTACCACATCCCCCACACGATCGCCTGGGCGCTGGCCGGTGAGCCGCGCGGCACCGACGCCCGGATGCTGGATCTGCTCGCGCCGTTCGGCGGGCACCGCGGCCGGGTCTGCGCGCTCATCGAGTCCGCGGGTATCGGCGCACCCCGCTTCGGCCCGCGCATGCCAATCCGCTCCTTCGCGCGGTTTTGACAGACCTCCGTGGTTGACTGGCAGCCGTGGAACTGCCTGTACTCCCGCCGCTGGAGCCGATGCTGGCCACGCCGGTGCCCGAGATCCCCACCGGCGAAGGAATGGTCTACGAGCCGAAGTGGGACGGGTTCCGCTGCATCGTGTTCCGCGACGGCGCCGAGGTGGAGCTCGCCAGCCGGGGCGGAAAGACCCTGACGCGGTACTTCCCGGAGATCGTCGCGCAGGCCATCGCACAGCTCCCAGAACGCAGCGTGGTCGACGGTGAGCTGATCGTGATCAGACACGCCGAGCGGGCCCTGCCCAGGCTCGACTTCGAGCTGCTCGGGCAACGCATCCATCCGGCCGCCTCGCGCGTGAACATGCTGGCCGAGACGACACCGGCATCGTTCATCGCCTTCGACCTGCTGGCGCTCGATGGCGAGCTGCTGATGGAGCAGCCGTACGCCTCCCGCCGAGCCCGGCTGGAGGAGGCGCTGGCGCACGTCAAGGCCCCGGTGCATGTGACGCCGGTCAGCCGGGACGCCGAGACCGCGCGGGAGTGGTTCACCGTGCTCGAAGGCGCCGGCCTCGACGGGCTCATCGCCAAACCGGCGGACATTCCGTACGTGCCCGGAAAGCGGCTGATGTATAAGGTCAAGCACTCCCGTACCCTTGACGCGGTCGTCGCCGGGTTCCGCTGGCACAAGGACGGCCCGATCGTCGGCTCGTTGCTGCTCGGCCTCTACGACGACGAAGGCAGGCTGCACCACATCGGGGTGAGCGCCTCGTTCAGCCGGGAACGCCGTGCCGAGCTGGTCGAGGAGATCGAGCCCTACCGCAAGGACGCGGCCAAGGACCACCCCTGGCTGTGGGGGACGCCGACCGACCGCCCGGACGGCGAGCAACGGCTGCCGGGCGGGGTGAGCCGCTGGTCGGGCAAGAAGAACCTCGAGTGGTTGCCGCTGCGCCCCGAGCTGGTGGTCGAGGTGGAGTACTCCGCGATGGAAGGCGACCGGATCCGGCACACGGCACAGTTTCGCCGCTGGCGTCCGGACCGCACGCCGCGCTCATGCACGTACGAACAGCTGGAGCGCCCGGTCCGGGTCGATGTCACCGAGATCCTCAGCGGCCACATCTGATACCGCACCGCAACCACGCACCACGTACGCTCAACGGAAGCGCACCGGCGGGCGCCGTCTGGACTGAGGTGGCGCGCTCGGGCTCCGCCCGGCGCGGCGCCGAAGGAAGACGGCGCCTGACGAGCCGGTGCGCCGCGCTCGCGGAGGCGAGCGCCAACCAGCACAGCCGGTGCGCCGCGCTCGCGGAGGCGAGCGCCAACCAGCTCAGGAGGATCGACAGCGTGGGCCGACTCCGCGTCATCGCCGCGTTCGCCGTTTTGACGATGGTCGTCGCAGGTTGCGTGGTGCCGCGCACCCGCTGGGTCTCGCCGACCGGCGGTATCAACCCCAGCGCCAACCCGTCCGGCGCGATCGGGCTCGCCGACTGGAAGCCGTGTCCGGACCTGCCGCAGGCCGTAGCCGGACGCCGGATCCGCAACGTCAGCTTCGACTGCGCGACGCTCAAGGTGCCGCAGGACTGGAACACGGCCAAAGAGGGCAAGCCCAGCAACGGGCAGACGTTCGACATCTCGCTGGCCCGCGCGCGGTCGACCGGCCAGCAGGACCGGATCGGCTCGCTGGTGGTCAACCCGGGTGGTCCCGGGGCCTCCGGCGTGGACCTAGCGGTGTACCTGGCGGCCGGGCTGCCGACCGAGGTGCTGCGCCGCTTCGACATCGTGGGTTTCGACCCGCGCGGCGTCGGCCGCTCGACCCCGGTCAAGTGCTTCACCGACAGCGACCTCGACACCCTGTTCGGCGCCGATCCCGACCCGGTGTCGCAGGCCGACTTCGACGCCCTCGTAGCGCTCAGCCGCAAGCTCGCGCAGAGCTGCGGGACGAAGTACGGCGACCGCCTGCCGCTGTTCTCCACCGAGCAGGCGGCCCGCGACATGGACGCCGTGCGGGCCGCCGTCGGCGATGCCAAGCTCACCTACCTCGGGTACTCGTACGGCACGCTGCTTGGCGCGGTGTATGCACAGCTGTTCCCCAAGAACATCCGCGCCCTGGTCCTGGACGGCGCGACCGATCCCACCCAGAAGTCGGTCCAGGCGTCGGAGGGGCAGGCCAAGGGGTTCGAGCTGGCCTTCGACCACTTCGCCGCGTGGTGCGCCGCGAACGTCAGCAAGTGCCCGATCGCGCCGAACGCCCGAGCCGTGGTGGCCTCGGCCATCGACTCCGCGCGCCGCGCACCGGTGCGCGGCGCGGGCGGGCGGGAGGCCACCTCGGGCTGGGTGCTCACCGCCGTGGTCTCCTCGTTGTACACCGAGGAGTCCTGGCCGGACCTTGCCGCTGCCATCGACGCGCTGCGCAAGGGCAACCCGAACGGCGTGTTCGACCTCGCCGACCGGTACGCCGAGCGCGACTCCGGCGGGCATTACTCGAACCTCTTCGACGCCAACCTCGTGGTCAACTGCACCGACGACGACGCGACCCCGCCGGTGGACCGGCTGCGGGCGCTGCAGAGCGAGTGGCGAGCGAAGTACCCGCTCTTCGGCGCCTCCAGCGCGCTCAACCTCATCTGCGCCCAGTGGCCGGGCAAGCGGGACCCGTACCCGGCGGGCGCCGCCGCGGGCGCCCCACCCATCGTCGTCGTCGGCACGGTCGGCGACCCAGCGACGCCGTACGAACAGACGCCGCGGCTGGCGAAGATGCTCGGCGTCGGTGTGGTGCTGACCTGGCAGGGCGAGGGGCACACCGCGTACCCCCAGACGCGCTGCATCACCGCCGCGGTGAACGCGTACCTGGTCGACCTGAAGGTGCCGACGGACGGGACGACCTGCCCCACTAGGTGATGCGGTCGCGGGCGGCCAGCTCCTTCAGGGTCGCCTGGATGCGCGGCATCCTGGCCAAACCATGGCGGCGCGGGGATCGGGCTAACGGGTGCCTTCGAGGGGAGAGGGGACCGTTCGGCCACCCCCCGAACACGTACCGCATGTGACCGGTTGCGGTGCCCCTCTCCCGTACACCGAGAAGTCTGGGACCCGGCTGCACAGCTTCGTCCCTGATCGTGCATTGATGTAGCTGGCTGCTACTATTCGCCAGCCGCAGGTGGGCAGCCGTACGGTGGGGGTCGCAGACGGTTACCGGCAGTGGTGGGTGGTCGCGGGGCGCGGCCGAGCTGACGATCGACATCGGGGGAGGTCGCGCGCAGCATGGAGTTCCGGGTCCTTGGACCCCTGGAGGTACGCGCGGCGGGCCGTGAGCTCAACCTCGGCGGTCTGCGCCAGCAGCGGATCCTGGCTGCGCTGCTGCTCAACGCCAACCGGACGGTGAGCCTGTCGCACCTGGTCACAGCCGCATGGGAGGACGCCCCACCCACGACCGCCCGCAGGCAGGTGCAGAACCGGGTCGCGCTGCTGCGTTCCCTCTTCAACGAGGCCGGCAAGGATCTGATCAGCCGCAGCGGCGCCGGCTACCTGTTGCGGGTTGGCCCGGACGAGCTCGATGCGCTGGTCTTCGACCGCCTGGTGGCCGCGGCGCGAGCGGCGGCCGATGGCGGTGAGGGCCAGCGGGCGGCGCGGCTGCTCCGCGAGGCGCTCGCGCTGTGGCGCGGACCCGCGCTGGCCGGGCTGGGCAGCCAGGCGCTGGAACACGAGGCGGCCGGCCTGGAGGAGAAGCGGCTCGCGGCGCTGGAGGACTGCCTCGATCTGGAGCTCGCCGCCGGCGAACACGGCAAGGCCGTCGCGGAGCTGCGGGTCCTCGTCGCCCGCCATCCGTCGCGGGAACGGCTGGTCGGGCAGCTCATGGTGGCGCTGTTTCGGGGCGGCCGGCAGGCCGAGGCGTTGGCCGCTTATCACGAGCTCGCCGGCCGCCTGGCCGAGGAGCTCGGCCTGGACCCCGGACCGGAGCTGCGCCGCCTTTACGAGGCGGTGCTGCGGGAGGATCCCGCGCTGAGCCCGGATCCGGACCCGGACCCGGGCGCGGTGGCGGCCGGGCGCGCCGCGGAGGCGCCGGTCATGGTCAACGTGCCGGTGGCCCATCGGCCGGACGCAGCGGCGACTGGTCGGGGCCGCATGGCGAAGCCCGCGGGCCAGACTGGTCGGAGGAGTCCGCGGTCAAGCGGCCGGAACCAGGAGGCACAGGCCCGCCCGGCGCAGCTTCCGGCCGATGTCTCGGCGTTCACCGGCCGCCACGGGTACCTGGACCAGCTCGACCGGTTGCTGGCCGCCGGAGCGGGCACCGCGGTCGTGATCACGGCGATCGCCGGTACCGCCGGGGTCGGCAAGACCGCCCTGGCGACGCACTGGGCACACCGGGTCCGGGAACGCTTCCCCGACGGTCAGCTCTACATGAACCTCCAGGGGTACGCATCGACACCCCCGCTGCGCCCGACCGACGGGCTCGCCCAGTTCCTGCGGGCGTTGGGGGTACCGCCGGAGCGGGTGCCGGTCGACGTCGAGGAGGCCGCTGCGCTCTACCGGTCGCTGCTCGACGACCGGCAGATGATGGTCCTGCTGGACAACGCCCGCAGCTCCGAGCAGGTACGGCCGCTGTTGCCGGGCAGCCCCGGCTGCGTCGTGCTGGTCACCAGCCGGGAACCGCTCGCCGGTCTGGTGGCGCTCGATGGCGCGCACCGCGTGACGCTCGACGTGCTCACGCCCGACGAGGCACAGGTGCTGCTCGGGCGGGTGCTCGGCGCCAATCGGGTACGCGCCGAACCGGCGGCGGTCGCCGAGCTGGCGCGGCTGTGTGCGTACCTTCCGTTGGCGCTGCGGATCGCGGCGGCGAACCTCGGCGGCGACCCCCGGCACACGGTCGCGAGCTACGCCGCGGCGCTGAGCGAGGGCAACCGGTTGGGCGCGCTCGGCGTGGAGGGCGACGAGCGGGCCGTAGTACGCGCGGCCTTCGACCTGTCGTACGCGGCCCTGCCCGCACCTGCGAGCCGGCTGTTCCGCCGGCTGGGCCTGCTCCCCGGTCCGGACGTCACGGCCGAGGCCGCGGCGGTCCTCGCCGACGTGGCGCCCGACGAGGCCGCGCGCCTGCTCGCCCGGCTGGCCGAGGCGCACCTGCTCGACGAGCACCGGCCGGGCCGGTTCGCCTTCCACGAGCTGCTACGCCTGTACGCGGCCGAAGGAGCCGCCCGGGAGCATCCGGCGGCTGAGCGGGAAGCGGCCACCGGGCGCCTGCTGGACTGGTACCTGGCCATGGTCGACGCGGCCGCGCGGCTGCTGTACCCCGAGAAGATCCGCCACCCGCTGCCGCCGCCCGCGCCGTTGCCCGCCTCGACGTTCCGCGACCACACGCACGCCTCCGGCTGGCTCGACGCCGAGCGCGCCAACCTGGTCGCCGCCGTCAACCACGCCGCCGAGCACGGCCCACCGTCCGCCGCCTGGTTGCTCGCCGACGCCCTGCGGGGCTACCTCGGCATGCGGATGTACCTGGTCGACTGGCAGTCCGTCGCCGCCGCCGGCAAGGCCGCGGCCGATGCCAGCGGCGACCCGCGCGCCCGAGCGGCCGCCGAGCACTGCCTCGGCGAAATCCAGCGGCGGCTGGGTCAGTTCCCGCAGGCCCGCGAGCACTACACGGCCGCGCTGGAGCTGGCCCGGCACAGCGGCTGGCTGGAGCTGCAGTCCGCGATCGTGGGCTCGCTCGCTGACGTGTACTGGCAGCTCGGCCTGCTGCAAGAAGCCGCGGCCCAGCTCGCCGAGGCGGTGGCCATCACCGCCCGTACCGGGCGGATCTTCAGCCGGGCCGGCCAGCTGAGCAACCTCGGCGTGGTCACCGGGGCCCTGGGACGGTTACCGGAGGCGGCGCGCTACCACGCCGAGGCGCTGGCCCTGCACCGCGCGAGCGGCGCGCGCAGCAGCCAGGCGCTGAGCCTGAACAACCTGGGCGACGCCTACCGAGCCCTCGGCCGGCTCGACGAGGCCATGGACCACCTCAGCGAGGGCCTGGCCCTCGGCCGCGAGCTGGGCCTGCGCGACCTCGAAAGCACGTTCCTCGGCTCGATCGCGCAGACCCACCGCGATGCGGGCCGGTACAACCGCGCCCTGGAGACGGCGTCGGCCGCGGTGGCCCTGGGCCGCGAGACCGGCGACCGCCATGACCAGTCCAGCGCGCTGAACACGCTGGGAAGCATCCACGACCGCCGGGGCCAGCTCGGCCAGGCGATCAGCCTCTACCAGGAGGCGCGGTGCCTGGCCGGCAAGGCCGGCATCCGGTACCAGGAGGCTGTCGCGCTCGTCGGGCTCTCCCGGGCACACCGCCAGCTCGGCGAACACGACACGGCACTCGGTCACGCCCGCGAGGCGCTCGCCGTCGCCCGCGAGTCCGGGTTCCGGATGCTCGAGGGCGAGGCGCTGACGGCGTACGCCGAGCTTCATCTGACCAGCGGTCGCGCCGACGAGGCGGTCCGGTGCGCCGAGCAGGCGGTGGCCGTCCATCGCGAGACCGGGCACCGGCTTGGTCTGGCCCGAGCGCTCGCCGTCCTCGGGCGCGCGCTGCGCCACCTGAAGAGCACCACGGAGTCGGTCGCCGCGTTGGCGGAGGCGCTCGACCTGTTCACCGACATCGGCACACCGGAAGGCGAGGAGGTCCGGGTGCTGCTGCGGATGGGGCCGGCGAGCGCGCGCCGGCACGGCGGCAACGCCACGCCCGCGCGCTAAGGCCGGCCTAGCGGCGCTGCTTCAGGTCACGGTCCTTGCTCGGCTGCACCCGCTTGGGCTCGCCGGGCATCTTCGGATAGTCCGGGGGGTACGGCATGTCGCCGGCGCCCTGCCGCTCGTCCCGGTCGGCCCACTCCAGCAACGGTTCGATGCCAACCGGTTCGGCGTCGATGCCGGCGTGCGGGTCGCCGGTCCGGGCGTACCGCTCGGGCACCGTGCGCAGGTCGAAGTCGTCGGGCTCCACAGTGGACAGCTCTGCCCAGGTCACCGGGGTGGAGACGGTCGCCCGAGGGTTGGCGCGCAGGGAGTACGCGCACGCGATGGTCCGGTCGCGCGCCATCTGGTTGTAGTCGACGAACACCTTCTCGCCGCGCTGCTCCTTCCACCAGGCGGTGGTCACCAGCTCCGGCCGGCGGCGCTCCACCTCCCGGGCGATCGCGATGGCGGCCCGGCGCACCTGTATGAACGACCACTGTGGACGGATGCGAACGTAGACGTGGACACCGCGCCCACCGGAGGTCTTCGGCCAGCCGGTCCAGCCCAGCTCGGCGAGGATCTCGTGGACGGTCTCCGCGGCGCCGACCGCCTCCGCGAAGCCGGTGCCCGGTTGCGGGTCGAGGTCGAGCCTCAGCTCGTCGGGACTGTCCACTTCGGAGCAACGTACTGGCCAGGGGTGGAAGACGATCGTGCCGAGCTGGGCCGCCCAGATGACGTGCGCCAGGTCAGCCGGGCACAGCTCGTCGGCCGTACGGCCGCTGGGAAAAGTGATCTTCGCTGTCTTCACCCACGGGGGTACGCCCCGCGCCGGCACCCGCTTCTGGAAGAACATCTCGCCGCCGATGCCCTCCGGGAACCGCTGCAGCGTCGTGGGCCGTTGCCCGAGCGCCCGGAAGATACCCTCACCGACGGCCAGGTAGTACTCGACCACGTCACGCTTGGTGAAGCCGCGCTCGGGGAAGTACACCTTGTTCGGGCTGGAGATGCGCACCGGCCGCCCGGCGACCTCGATCTGAAGCACCTCGCGCTCGCTCATGAGCCGCACCCTACGCAACAACGCAGACGATCGGCGAGGGACCGCCGTACTGTTGGGCACATGGAAACCGAGCTGCCCAGCACCGAGGACGAGTGGCGGGTCCGGCTGTCCCCGGCGGAGTACCGCGTGCTGCGCCAGGCCGGCACCGAGCCGGCGTGGAACGGTGAGTACGTCTCGACGAAAACCGCGGGCGTCTACCACTGCCGCGCCTGCGGCGCCGAGCTGTTCGCCAGCGACACCAAGTTCGACAGCCACTGCGGGTGGCCGAGCTTCGACCTGGCGCTGCCGGGCGCGATCAAGTACCTCGAGGACAACTCGCATGGCATGCACCGCGTCGAGGTGCGGTGCGCCCGATGCGACTCCCACCTGGGTCACGTGTTCGAGGGCGAGGGCTTCACGCCGCGCAACCGGCGCTACTGCATCAACTCCATCAGCGTGCGCCTGGACCCGGCCGAGCAGCAGTAGGCCGGCCGGCTCACGGCTCAAAGGGGTTCAGCAGCGAGATGCCGCAGGCGGCGAAGTCCGCGTGGTTGCGCGTCACCAGCGTCAGCCGGTGCACCTTCGCTGTAGCCGCCATCAGACCGTCGGCGGCCGGCATCCGTCTGGCCGCGTTGATCCGGCCCCACTCCTCGGCGATATCGACGGTGATTGAAAGGATCCGGCGCCGGTACTCAGACCGCAGCTCGCGTAGCCACCGCTCCAGCGCGTCGGCCTGGGCTGGGTCGCGTCGGCGGATCCGCTCGATGCCCTCCCTGACCTCGCCTGTTACGAGCACGCTGACGTACGCGTCGGCTCTGGCGTTGTCCGCGAACCATCGCGTCACGTTTCGGTCCGGGGTTCGCTTGCGTCGCTCCGACAGGACGTTGGTGTCCAAGAGGAAGGTCATGAGCTACAAGCTCAGGTCGATCTCACGGGGTGGATCGAGCGTGCGCTCGACCTCCAGATCGAAGTCAACATACGGCGGGGCGCTCAAGAACTCCATGAAGCTCATGACCTCGCCTCGCAACCGGTGGTACTCGGCGATGTCGAGCACCACGGCGATCTCGTGCCCGTGCCTGGTCACGATCTGCGGCTCCTCCTCTGCGGCGCGCAGCACCTCGCTGAACCGCTGCTTGGCCTCCTGCACCTGCCAGCGCATCGCGACCTCCGTCTAGACTGTCTAGACTGTAGCACGTGATCAAGGCGGTCCGGTTCACCGACCTCGACGTACACACGCTCTACGCGCTGCTGCGGCTCCGGGTGGACGTCTTCGTCGTCGAGCAGCATTGTGCGTACTCCGAACTGGACGGCCGGGACGTCGAGCCGGAAACCGTGCACGTATGGCTCGACCTCGACGGTGGTCCGGCCGCCTACCTGCGCATCCTCACCGAGCCCGACGGCACCCGGCGGATCGGCCGGGTCTGCACGGCGGCAAACCATCGCGGCGACGGCGCCGCCGGGCGCCTCATGGCGGAGGCGCTGCGCCTGATCGACGACGCCCCCTGCGTCCTGGACGCCCAGTCCTACCTGGTCGGCTTCTACCGGCGCCTGGGCTTCGCCCCGACCGGGCCGGAGTACGTGGAGGACGGCATACCGCACGTGCCCATGCGCCGCCACACCGGCTAGCGATAGGACGGGCTCGGCGACGGCGAGGTCTCGCTGCAGAGGCTGCCGGCCAGCGTCACCGTCCAGGGCTGGCCGAACATCACCAGATCCGACATCAGGTCGACCTCGCCCGACCGGTCCCCCACGAACGCCACGACCACCACCCGCCCGGGCACCGCCCGGATCCCCGGCAGCGCCGCGCAGTCCACGGCGAGCCGCACGGTGATCTGCACCGAAAGGTTGCGCGCCAGCTCAAGGGGGAGGGTCAGGCGTGCCGCCAACCGGCCCGGCGGCGGGACGTCCAGCACGCTCACCCCCACGACCTCCCGCAGCCCGGCCGGCAGGTCCACCCGGATCTGGGTCACCGTCACCGGCCAGACCGTCGTGCTGGTCATCGGGACGACATAGGTGAACTCGTGGCTGGGCGCATTCATCGTGAAGTACCCGCGGCCGCTGCGGACGACGGCGACCGCCACGGGCGGCGGCGCGTCATAGGCGGCGTACGGGACGCCGGGGCGCACCGGCCGGCGGGCTTGCACCGCGACAAGACCGAGGAGGACGGCGAACACGGCGACGAACGCCAAGCCGCGCCGGGTCGGCCGCTCGTGGTCGGGAGGCATCGACCCGACGGTGTCGAGCGGGAAGTCGTCGAGTGAGATGTCGACCCGCACGCGGCCCCCGCGCCTTTTGAGGTTCGTTGATGCCAGGCTAGCGGCGCGGGGGCGTCTGGGCTACGACGGCGCTACGGCAGGGCAGCCACCAGCTCGGAGACGCTGCGCCGCCGTCCGGTGAAGAACGGCACCTCGATCCGCACGTGCTGGCGAGCGCGGGAGGCGCGCAGCTCGCGCATCAGGTCCACGATCCGGTGCAGCTCGTCGGCCTCGAAGGCGAGCATCCACTCGTAGTCGCCCAGCGCGAACGCCGCCACCGTGTTGGCTCGCACGTCGGGGTAGCCGCGAGCCATCCGGCCATGCTCGGCGAGCATCTCGCGGCGCTCCTCGTCGGGCAGCAGGTACCAGTCATAGGAGCGGACGAACGGGTACACGCAGACGTAGTTACGGGCCGGCTCGCCAGCGAGAAACGCCGGGATGTGGCTCTTGTTGAACTCGGCGGGCCGGTGCAGCGCCATGGCCGACCACACCGGAACCAGGCGCTGCCCGACGGCGGTGCGCCGCAGCAGGCCGTACGCCTCCTGAAGGGCGTCGGGTCGCGAGGCGTGCCACCAGACCATCACGTCGGCGTCGGCGCGCAGTGCCGACACGTCGTAGGTCCCGCGAACCACCACGTCCTTGCCGGCCAGCTGCTCGAAGAGCGCGTCGACCTCGGCGGCGGCGGCACGGCGGGACTCCACGTCGAGCGGCTGGGCCGCGCGGAAGACCGACCACATGGTGTAGCGGATCATCTCGTTCAGTTCGCGCATGCGGGCGGCTCTCGTCTGGTCCGCCGGCTCGGTGTGCTCGTCGGTCATGAGGGCAATTGTCCCAGGCCGGCAAGGATCGCGTCAGCTGCAGCTTGGGCGGAATGTACGCACGCGGGTATGCCGACGCCGTCCAGCGCCGCGCCGGCCAGCGCGAGCGTCGGGGGCAGCGCCGCCCGGATCGCCCGGACCCGGTCCAGGTGGCCCGGGGCGTACTGCGGCAGCGCACCACCCCAGCGCCACACGGCCGCGTCGACGGGCGCGGGCAGCGCACCGCCGCTCAGCGCACCGCCGCCGGGCTCACCGCCGAGCAGCGCCGCGAGCTCGCCGCGGACCAGGGCCACCAGGTCGCCGTCGTCGCGCTGCAGCACGTGCTCCTCGCGGTACCGGCCGAGCGAGGCGCGCACCACGACCACGCCGTCCGGCCGGCGCAGGTGATCCCATTTCCGCGTGACGAAGGTGACGGCCTTGGTCGCGTACCCCTCGGTCGCGGGCACCAGGAAACCGGACAGCGCCGGCAGCTCTAGCGCCGGGAAGGCCAGACCGACCAGCGCCACGCTGGCGTAGTCCAGGGCACCCAGGGCCGTTGCCACCCGGGCGTCCACAGTGGACAACAGGCGGCCGGCCGGGCGGGCGGGCAGCGCCAGCACCACCGCATCGGCGTCGATCGCCTCGGCGTCGCGGGTCGATCCGGCCACGAGCCGCCACCCGGTGCCGGTGCGCCGCAGGTCCCGCACCGGCGCGCCGAACCGCAGGTCCGCTCCCCCGGCGCGCAGGGCCGCCGCGAGCGCATCGACGAGCCGGCTGATCCCGCCCTCGATGGTGGCGAAGACCGGCCCGCCGGCGGACGGCCGGCTGGCGAGCGCCTGGGAGACGGCACCGGTGAGCGTGGTCGCGCGCCGGCACGCCGCCGCGAGCGCGGGAATCGTGACGGCTAGCGACAGGTCGTCGGCGCGTCCGGCGTACACGCCGCCCAGCAACGGGTCGACCAACCGGTCGACGACCTGGTCGCCGAGGCGCCGGCGGACGAGCGCGCCGACGGCCTGGTCCTCGCCCGGCGCGAGCAGCGGGCGGCCACCGTCGCGGTCCAGCGCCGCGTCCGCCTCGGCCACACCGTCCAGTGTGGACAGATCTGAAGGTACGCCGAAAAGCGTCGCGCCCGGCAACGGCCGCAGCCGGCCGCCGACCGCCACGGCCGCCCGCTCGACGGCCGGGTGGACCAGCCCATCGCCGAGCCCGACCGACCGGGCGAGCTCCACGGCTGCGCTCGGCTCGCCGGCGGGACCGCGCACCAGGAACGCCTCGGCTCCCGCCTCGACCGGACCGCCGGCCAGCTCGCCGGTACGCAGCTTGCCGCCGGCCCGGCTCGCCTGTTCGACCACGACGACCTCGGCGCCCTGGCCGGTGAGCCGATGCGCAGCGGCCAAGCCGGCGATGCCCGCGCCGACCACCGCCACCTTCATGGCCTCCATCGAAGCGCGCCCGGCTTTGATCACGTACTCCGGGTCCCGGGTAGGGTGCTTTTCATGACCACGCAAGCGTTGCGGGTAGCCGCTGTGACGGGTGCCGCCCAAGGCATCGGCCGGCGTGCCGCGGAGGTGCTGGCCGAAGAGGGTTTCGCCCTCGCGCTGCTCGACCTGGCGCCCGTGACGGGGCTCGACGGGTTGACCCACCAGGGTGACGTGTCCAACGAAGCCGACGTGGCCGCCTTCGCCGACGCCGTGGCGTCCCACTTCGGGCGCATCGACGTGCTGGTGAACAACGCCGGGATCGCCTGCATCGTGCCAGCCGAGGAGACTCCGCCCGCCCTGTGGCGGCAGGTCCTCGAGGTCAACCTCACCGGGCCGTTCCTGCTGTGCCAGGCCTTCGGCCGGCAGATGCTGGAGGCGGGCGGCGGGTCGATCATCAACGTCGCCTCGGTCGCGGGTCTACGTGGGGTGGCGGACCGAGCGGCGTACAACGCGAGCAAGCACGGGTTGATCGGGCTCACGCGCACGCTCGCCGTGGAGTGGGGCGGCCGGGGCGTACGGGTCAACGCCGTGTGTCCCGGCTGGGTGAAGACCGAGATGGACGACGCGGCCCAGTCCGAGGGCGCCTACCGCGATGGCGACATCACCGACAAGGTACCGATGGGCCGTTTCGCGCAGCCCGACGACGTCGCGCAGGCCGTGGCGTTCCTGGCCGACCCGGCCCGCAGCGGCTTCGTCAACGGCGTGGCGCTTTCGGTCGACGGCGGCTGGGCGGCCGACGGCTCCTGGCAGTCCCTGCGCCTGGCCACCCGCGCCCGATAGCCGATCCTGTACCCATGGACGTGGAACGCACCGCGCTGCCCGGTCTTGGCCTGCAACACGTCTTCACCACCGCGCGGGGGCGCGGCGTCGGCGTGGTGTCCCACCACACCGGCCGGCGGGACCTGGTCATCTACGACGCCCACGACCCGGACACGGCGGCCGAGACGGTCGTGCTCACCCCGGACGAGGCCAACGCGCTGGCCGAGCTGCTCGGGACGCAGCGCATCGTGGAGCGCCTCGCCGAGCTGGCCCGCCAGGTCGAGGGCCTGGTGTCCCGGCAGGTACCCATCGAGCCCGGCTCGCCCTATGACCGGCGCCCGCTCGGCGACACCAGGGCACGTACCCGTACCGGGGCGTCGATCGTGGCCGTGGTCCGGGGCGGGCAGGTCATCGCGAGCCCCCGGCCGGACTTCTGGTTCGCCGCCGGCGACGTCGTGGTCGTCGTCGGCACCGCCGAGGGTACGGATGCGGTGGCCCAGATATTCGTCTCGGGTTGACGGCGATGCACGGCACGCTGCTGATCGAGCTCGGCGCGGTCATCCTCGGCTTGGGCCTGCTCGGCGCGTTCGCCGTCCGCATCGGCATCTCCCCCATCCCGCTGTACCTGGTGGCCGGTCTCGCCTTCGGCCGGGGCGGCCTGGTGCCGCTGGGCGCCAGCGAGGAGTTCATCGCCACCGGCGCCGAGATCGGCGTCATCCTGCTGCTGTTCGCGCTCGGCCTGGAGTACACGGCGGCCGAGCTGGTGACGGTGTTGCGCAGCTCGGCGCCGGCCGGCCTGGCCGACGTCGTGCTCAACGCCGCACCCGGTGTGGTGGCGGCGCTGCTGCTCGGCTGGGGGCCGATGGCGGCGGTGGCGCTGGGCGGCGTGACGTACGTGACCTCGTCCGGGATCGCTGCCAAGATGCTCGGCGACCTCGGCTGGCTCGGCAACCGGGAGACGCCGGTCGTGCTGTCGCTGCTGGTCTTCGAGGATCTCGCGATGGCCGCGTACCTGCCGATCCTCACCACGGTGTTGGCCGGCGTCGGCCTGCTCGGCGGCTCGATCACGCTCGGGGTCGCCCTCTTGACGGTGACGGTCATCCTCGTCGTCGCGCTGCGGTACGGCCACGTGGTGGAGCGGCTCGTGGCCAGCCCCAGCGAGGAGGTGGTCCTGCTCAAGGTGCTCGGCCTGACGGTGCTCGTGGCGGGGGTGGCCCAGCAGCTGCGGGTCTCGGCCGCGGTCGGGGCGTTCCTGGTCGGCATCGCGCTGTCCGGTCCGCTCGCGCACACCGCCCGGGACCTGCTGATCCCGCTGCGGGACCTGTTCGCCGCGGTGTTCTTCGTCTTCTTCGGCCTGCAGGCCGACCCGGCCGACCTGCCGGCAGTCGTCGGGATCGCCCTGGCGCTGGCCACCTGCGGCCTGGTCACCAAGCTGGCGACCGGCTGGCTGGCCAGCCGCCGCGCCCGGGTCGGCCGGGCCGCCCGGATCCGGGCCGGCGTGGCGCTGATCCCCCGCGGCGAGTTCAACATCGTCATCGCCGGGCTCGCGGTCGCGGCCGGGGTCAACCCGGCACTCGGCCCGCTGGCCGTGGCGTACGTGCTGATCCTCGCGGTCACCGGCCCGCTGGTCGCGCGCGGTGTCGAGCCGCTGGCCCGCCGCTGGCTGCGCACCGGGCGCCAGACCTCGCCAGCGGTCGCCGATCGACGAGAAATTGACGGCAGTAGCTAGACTGCCCCGACATGAGGCGGCGTCGAGCGAACGAGCCTGCCCTTCTGCCCCGGGACGAGCACGAGGCGCCCGGTCAGGGCGGTCCGGACCACCGGTCAGCGGGCAATGCCGCGATGGCCCGACTCCTGCAGGGGACGGTGTTCCGCCAGGCCACCGCGCCGGTCCAGGAGGAGGACGCCCTCGGTCCTGAGATGAGCGCCGCGATCGCCGCCGAGCGTGGCCGCGGCGCATCGCTGCCCGAGCCGGTTCGGGCTGACATGGAGCACCGGCTGGGCAGCGACTTCTCCGGCGTACGTGTGCATCACGACCGCCAAGCCGACACCCTCAACCACGCGTTGGCGGCGGAAGCGTTCACCACGGGTACGGACATCTTCTTCAGCGGCGGAAGCTACAACCCGACCAGCTCCGCCGGCCGCGAGCTGCTCGCCCATGAGCTGACGCACGTGGCGCAGCAGAACACCGGCGCGGTCAGCCTCTCGCCCAGGGTGAGCCAGCCCGGCGACCCCGCCGAGGCGAACGCACGGGCGGTGGCCCGCTCGGTCGCCGCCGACCACCTGCCGGCCGGGGCCGGTAACCAGGCGGTGGCCAGGGTCCTGCCGTTGACCGGACAGGCGTCCGCGGTGGTGCACCGGCAGCCGGCGGAGGGCGCGCCGGCCGGCCCCACGGCGGTCGCGCCCGCGCAGCCCGACCTCGGTTCGGTGCTGTCGGTCCAGGCGATGGAGTACCTGCGGGTCACCGCGACCCAGACCAGCCTGCTGGCCGGTGCGTACGCCGAGCGAACGCTGCGGGTGGTGGACGCGCTGCGCGGCCGCCTGCAGGCGGTCGGCGGTCGCTACCACGACGCCTACGAGCAGTACGCCAAGGTGATCCGGGCGGCCCGGGCAGAGGCCAACGACCAGAAGGAATGGAAGGAGATCATCCTCGGCATCGCGATCGGCACCGGGGTCGGGCTCCTGTCCGGGGCGATCGTGCCGGAAGGGCTCGCGTTCGGGTACAAGGTGCTGGCCGAGGTCGTCGGCGAGTCGGTTGAGGCCGCCGCCGCCGGGGGAGCCAAGGGGCTGCACCTCACCGACGTCGCCGGTACCGAGCTGGAACCCGGCGGTCTCGATCCCGACGTGCTCAACACCCAGATCTGGCAACGGCTCTCCGCGCTCTACCGCGGCGGCCTCGGCGTGCAGCAGCAGGTGCAGTACCTCCCGCTGCTGTTGGGCGGCGCCGAGTACGCGCTGGGCCAGTTCCGGCTCCTCCAGTCCGGAGGGCAGGCCGACATGCCACGCTCCGACCTGATCGGCATGGCGACCTCGCTCAACCGGGCGACGGGGCACCTGGCGGCGCTGAACACGTGGCTGCGGACCGGCCTGGACGCGCTGTCGAGGCTGGAGGCGACCACTAAGGCTCCGGTGCCGAAGCAGGAGGAGATCGAGTCCGACATCTGGATCATGTGGATGAGCACCCTGAGCAACCGGGACTCCGACATCCTCGACCTCGACCCCATCGAAGACCATCTCGAGGCCATCGGTGTCATCGGCCCCGGCATCCTCGGCGTCGACTTCGGGTGGTACACCTCAGAGGACGACGAGCTCGCCGCGCTGTCGGCGGCCCGCAGCCAGGCCGGCCGCATCCACGCCCGGTACGAGGCGCTGGGCAGGCAGCCCTAGATCGCGTGCACCAGGTCCACGACGCGGCGCAGGGTGTCGGGATCGGTCTCGGGCAGCACGCCGTGTCCCAGGTTGAACACGTGCCCGCGCGCCCCGGCCGCCACGGCGCGGCGGCCCTCGGCGACGACCCGGCGGACCTCGGCTTCCAGCGCCTCCCAGGGGGCGAACAGCGCGCACGGGTCGAGGTTGCCCTGCACGGCCGGCCCGGGTCCGATCCGCCGGGCCGCCTGGTCCAGCGGCGTGCGCCAGTCGACCCCCACCACGTCGGCGCCCGCCTCGGCCATGGCGGCAAGCAGCTCGCCGGTACCGACACCGAAGTGGATCCGGTGCACCGGGGTACCGCCGAGCCCGCGCAGCACCGCCGCGGAATGGGGCATGACGAACCGCCGGTAGTCGGCCTCGGAGAGCGCACCGGCCCAGGAGTCGAAGAGCTGGATGGCGGCCACCCCGGCATCCACCTGGACCCGGAGGAACTCCAGGGTGATCCCGGCGAGCCGGGCGCACAGCGCATGCCAGAGCTGCGGCGCGCGGTACATCAGCGCCTTGGTCTTCTCGTGGTGGCGCGAGGGCCCGCCCTCGACCAGGTAGCTGGCCAGGGTGAACGGCGCACCCGCGAACCCGATCAGCGGGGTGCCGCCCAGCTCGTCGCGCAGCAGCCGGATCGCCTCGGCCACGAAGGCGACCGCGCCGGGGGCCAGCGGCTCGATGCGCTCGACGTCGCGGGCGTCGCGCACCGGGCGGGCCACCACCGGCCCGGTGCCGGTCACGATCTCAAGGTCGACTCCGGCCGCCGCGACCGGCACCATGATGTCGCTGAACAGGATCGCGGCGTCCACCTCGTACCGGCGTACCGGCTGCAGCGTGATCTCGCAGATCAGGTCCGGGCGCCGGCAGGCCTCCAGCATTGAGAGCCCGGCGCGCACCTTGCGGTACTCCGGAAGCGACCGGCCGGCCTGCCGCATGAACCACGCGGGGGGGTGGGCCACCGGTTGACCTTGGCAGGCCCGGAGAAATGTGTCGGTCATCGACGTCATCGTGCCACGCGATGCCGGTACACCCGTGCGAGACCCGGTGCCCGGCGCGGCGCGACCCACGCGCGGGCGTTCTCGAAATAGGCTTCGGTCATGGGGCCCTCGACCGTCACCCCGGAGACGTTCACCTGCGCCGTCGCGGGCCTGCGGCCCGTGTCGCCCCGCCCGGAGATCAGCCTCGACGAGGTGCCGGCGCCGCAGCGCCTGGCGCCGTACTCGTACGCGCTGGCCGGCACCGTGCTGCGCCACGGCGACGAGGTGGCCACCGGCAGGTTGATCCTGCTCTATGACCCGTCCTGTCCGGAGGCCTGGGAAGGGCCGTTACGGCTGGTCACCTATGTCACGGCCGAGCTGGAGCCGGAGCTGGCCGCCGACGCGCTGCTGCCGGCGGTCGGCTGGAGCTGGCTGGTCGACGCGCTGGAGTCCCATGGCGCCGAGCACACCGCCATCGGCGGCACCGTCACACAGACACTGTCGACGCGCTTCGGCGAGCTGGCCGGGCCGCCGGCCAGCGCCGATGTCGAGATCCGGGCATCCTGGACACCCCTCGGCGGCGATCTCACGGCGCACCTGCACGCCTGGTGCGCGCTGCTGGCCTCGACCGCCGGGCTGCCGCCGCCGGGCGTGACGGCGCTGCCGGAGCGGCGGGCCACCACCGCCTCGTGAGCCATGACCCCGGCGGGGCGAAGCCGGGTCATGGCTGATCGCGCTCGTTCGCTCAGGAGGACAGGTACTTGAACGCCTCGTCGCAGACGGTCTCCGCCTGAGCGTCGAGGGCGTTGGCCTGTGCCGTGTTCCCCGAGCGGCGGGCCTGGGCTGCCTTGACCGACAGGTCGATGCAGTTCCTGATGACCTGCTTCTGGCGCTTCAGCTCGTCGGTGAGGTTCTGCGAGCCGCTCAGGTCCCGCTTCGTGGTTTCGAGATCGTCCTTGACCTTCTGCAGGTCCTTCTCCAGGCTGGAGATCTTGCTGTCCCGATCGGAGATCGTCGAGTCCCGCGCGACGACCGTCTGCTTCGCGTCGCGGTAGTGGCCATTCTTGTTGACATATAGCGCGATCATGACGCCCAGCCCGATGAGCAGCAGCACGCTCAGCACCGAAAGGATCGGCACGGCGACTCCACGCTTGGGCCGGGGCGGCGGCGGGCCGACTGGCTGCCCGTAGGCCGGCATGCCGGAGGTCGGTGGTGGGCCGGCGGTCAACGGCGGCCCCGAGTACGGCGGACCCGAGTACGGCGGCCCGGACTGCGGCGTCGCCGGGTACGGCGTTGGCGAGCCACCGGCCGCCTGCCATTGGGTGGTGGGCTGAGCCGGCGCGTCGTAGCCGTAGCTGCCGTAATCACCGCCGCTGGCCGGTTCGATCGGGTAGCTGGGCACCGGCGCGGCCCCCGGCGAGTAGCCCGGCTGTTGCGGCCCGGGTGGCTGCTGCGGCGCGGGTGGCTGTTGCTCCGGGGGCGCCGGCTGGTAGGTCGGTCCAGCCGGCCGGTAGGTCGGTCCCGCTGGCGGGTACTCCGGCCCGGTGGGCTGGTACGGCGGCTGCTCCGCGGCCGGCGGCCCGGATGTGGCCGGCGGCCCGGATGTGGCCGGCGGCCCGGATGTGGCCGGCGGCCAGGATGCGGGCGGCCCAGAGGGAGCGGGGGGCCCGGAGGGTTGACCGGCGGGCGATCCGGGTGCTGGCGGGCCGGCGTCGTACCTGCTGCCTTCCGGGTAGGTGTAGGGGCTCTCGGGCGAGTGCTCCTCGCCCGGGTTACCGGGGTAGGCCATTTCTCCTCCTGCTCGTCCACCGGATCTGGGTCCGGGGGAGCATCGTTGCCGGGATGAGTTGCCGGGATGAGTTGCCGTGATGATGCGGAGCGCTTGCCAGCCGTCAGCAGACGGCGAACGCCTGGCAGGCCACGCCGATCGGGATTGCCAGGCCGATGCCCTCAGCGCCGCGCGCCTTGAAGGTCGCGACACCGACGACCTTGCGCTGGGCGTTGATCACGGGGCCGCCTGAGCTGCCTGGGTTGATCGGCGCGTCGAACTGTAGGAGCCGGCCCGCGGGCGTGTCACGTACCGCGCTGACGACACCTGTGGTGACGGTTTCGTTCAGCCCGAGCGGCGCCCCGATGACGATCACAGGCTGGCCCGGCTTGGCGCCGTCGACATCGGCTGTCAACCGGGGAAACTTCTCGTCGGAGTGGAGCAGGGCCAGGTCGTTGTTCTCGTCCACCCGCACGACCCTGGCCGGGTACCGGGCATTGGTGCGTTCCAGCGCGACGCTGCGGGTGCCGCTGGTGTAGCTGGCCTCGATGACATGGAAGTTGGTCAACAGGTCGGTGCCGCCGCCTTCGGCCGCCTTGCCGAGGGCGAACGCGGTACCGGAGAACTCGCCGGCGATCACCCGGAACACGCTCGGCGTGACCTCGGCGGCCACCGCCTGGGCGTCGAGGCTGTTGCCCGCGCGCTTCTCCAGCTCCTTGATCCGGGCTTCCAGGGCGTCGGCCTTGGCCGAGGCGTTGGCGCGGTCCGCCGCCGCTTTCTTGTTGGCCTGATCGAGCTGGCGGTTCAGGCTGGACAGCAGGTAGCCCTGCGCGCCGGCGAGCAGGAGCAGCAGGACGGCGAGCACGAACGCCACGGCACCGAGCCGCCCGCCGCGCCGCTGGGCTGCTCGGACACCGTGGCCGGCCGGCACGGCATGGTTGGCCGGCGGCGGGCCGGTGTGCACGCGTGGCGGACCGTAGTGTCCGGGCGGATGGTACGTACCAGCGTGAACCTGGGGCATCGCAGCCGTCACGGAACCGGACCGGACCTGCCCGGTATGGGCCGGCCCGGCGGGTGACGTGATCCGTGGCGGGAGCGGTCCGAGCCGCTCGGTCTCCGGTCCGGTCTCCGGTCCGGTCTCCCGGCCGCCGCCGCGACCGCTGCCGTCGTCCTGACCGGAGCGGTCACGTTGCGGCGCCGGCGCGTCGGGCGCCGCCGGGTCGAAGGGGTCATACCCGGCCGTCATGGCTCACACAATCCCTTTCCGGAGTGTCCGTCCCACCTTAGTGGGAGCGCACAACCCCGCGCCGACCTGCGCGCTGAAGGGTACGGCGGTTGGCCGCGCCGGGCTGGCGACGACGCGCCGGGTAAGGGCTGCGCCGACAGTACGCGTCGGGCGCCGTACCGTGGTCGGCGTGACCGACGAAGCTGCCGCGCGCCGTGAAGACGGGAGGGTGCCCGAGGCCTCGCAGGCCGGTAGTGCCGCGCAGCGCGAGGACCGCAGCTTGCGAGGACCGCAGTCGCAAGCCAATGAAGCCGCGCAGCGCGAGGACCGCAGCTTGCGAGGACCGCAGTCGCAAGCCAATGAAGCCGCGCAGCGCGAGGACCGCAGCTTGCGAGGACCGCAGTCGCAAGCCAGTGACACAGCGGTCCTGCTGACAAGCCCGCGCGACGGCACTCCGCGGCCGCTGACCAGGCCGGCCGAGCTGGCGGAGGTCGCCCGCCTGTTCGCCGCCGGCGAGGGTCCGGTGGCCGTCGACGCGGAGCGCGCGTCCGGCTACCGGTACACCCATCGCGCCTACCTCGTGCAGCTTCGCCGGGCCGGGGTGGGCACGGTGCTGATCGACCCCTTGCCGCTGGACGACCTGAGCGTCCTGGGCACCGCGATCGCCGACGCGGAATGGGTCTTGCACGCGGCCAGCCAGGACCTGCCCTGCCTGGCGGAGCGGGGGATGCGACCCAGCCGGCTGTTCGACACGGAGCTGGCGGCCAGGCTCGCCGGGATGGAGCGGGTGGGCCTCGCCGCGCTGACCGAGACCCTTCTGGGGTACACGCTGGAAAAGCACCACTCGGCGGCGGACTGGTCGACCCGCCCGCTGCCGCCGGCCTGGCTGGCCTATGCCGCGCTCGACGTCGAGCTGCTGGTCGACCTGCGCGATGCCCTCGCCGGGGAGCTGGAACGGCAGGGCAAGACCCGCTGGGCACAGGAGGAGTTTGCTGCCCTGGCGGCGACCGCCGGTGAGCCGCCGAGGGTGCGCCCCGACCCGTGGCGGCGCACCTCCGGCATCCACCGGGTACGTGGAGCCCGCGCCCTGGCCCGGGTCCGTGCCCTGTGGACACTGCGCGACGAGATCGCCGCCCGCCGGGACACCACACCCGGCCGGGTGCTCCCCGACGCCGCGATCGTCGCGGCGGCCGAGGCAGACCCGCGCGACGAACGCGGCCTGCTCGCGCTGCCCGGGTTCGCCGGCCGGGCGGTCCGCCGCCAGTCACGGCTGTGGCTCGATGCCCTCGCCCAGGCGCGCGGGCTGCCCGACAGCGCCCTTCCGGTCACCCCGTCGTCCGACGGTCCGCCGCCGCCGCACCGCTGGGCGGAGCGGGACCCGGTCGCCGCCCGCCGGCTGGCCCGTTGCCGTGAGGTCGTGACGAACCTGGCCACCGAGCACCGGGTACCCCCGGAGAACCTGATCTCTCCCGAGTCGGTACGGCGGCTGGCCTGGACGCCGCCCGAACCGTTGAACGCCGGCACCGTGGCGCAGGCGCTGGCCGCCCTCGGCGCGCGCGCCTGGCAGATCGAGCTGGTCGGGCCGGGCCTGACCGAGGCGTTGCCAACCCGCTGACCGAGGCCCGCTGACCCCAGTGTGGGCTTCCCCACAGCTGGCTTACTTTACCCGCTAGTAACATCGGGCGGAGACCGTTACCCAAGGAGGCTCTTCGTGCCGCGTCCCGTCCGCGACGTCGTCTTCGTCGACGGCGTGCGTACTCCGTTCGGCAAGGCCGGCGGCATGTACGCCAACACGCGCGCCGACGATCTCGTCGTGCGCTGTATCCGCGAACTGCTACGCCGCAACCCGCAGCTGCCGCCGGAGCGGGTGGACGAGGTGGCCGTGGCGGCCACCACACAGATCGGCGACCAGGGCTTGACCATAGGGCGTACCGCCGCGCTGCTCGCGGGCCTGCCGAAGACCGTGCCCGGGTACGCGATCGACCGGATGTGCGCCGGCGCGATGACGGCGGTCACCACGGTCGCCTCCGGCATCGCGGTCGGCGCCTACGACGTGGCGATCGCCGGCGGGGTGGAGCACATGGGCCGCCACCCGATGGGCGAGGGCGTCGACCCCAACCCGCGCATCCTTGCCGAGAAGCTGGTCGACCCGTCGGCGCTGGTGATGGGCTCGACCGCGGAGAACCTGCACGACCGCGTACCGGCGATCACCCGGGAACGGGCCGACCGGTTCGCGCTGGCCTCGCAGCAGAAGGTCGCGAAGGCGTACGCCAACGGCAAGCTGCAGCCCGACCTGGTCACCGTGGCCACCCGCGACCTGGCGACCGGATGGGGGCTCGCCAGCGTCGACGAGGCGCCCCGCCCGGACACCTCGCTGGACAAGCTCGCCACGCTGAAGACCCCATTCCGTCCACATGGGAAGGTCACGGCCGGCAACGCGGCCGGGCTCAACGACGGCGCAACCGCAGCCATCATCGCCGCCGAGGATGTCGCCCGCGAACTGGGCCTGCCGGTGGGCATGCGGCTGGTGTCGTACGCCTTCGCGGGCGTCGAGCCGGAGGTGATGGGTTACGGGCCGATCCCGTCGACTGAGAAGGCGCTGCGCATCGCCGGACTGTCCATTGCGGACATCGGCCTGTTCGAGCTGAACGAGGCCTTCGCCGTGCAGGTGCTGGCGTTCCTCGACCATTTCGGCATCGCCGAGGACGACCCCCGGGTCAACCCGTGGGGTGGCGCGATCGCGGTCGGGCACCCGCTCGCCTCGTCGGGCATCCGGCTGATGACGCAGCTCTCCCGCCAGTTCGCCGAGCACCCAGACGTCCGGTACGGCATAACCGCCATGTGCATCGGCATCGGCATGGGCGGAACTGTGACCTGGGAGAACCCGAGCTGGGGAGCGTCAGATGAGTGAGGTCGTCACCAAAGCGTTGCTGCGGCTGGTGGCCGTGCCCGGCCTGGACCGGCCGGCGGCGCTGATTACCCTGGACAACGGGCTCGACCACGCCAAGCCCAACACCCTCGGGGCGGCAGGACTGTCCAGTCTGGACAGTGCGATCGACGAGGCGCTCGCCGCCGAGCCCAGCTTCATCGCGGTCACCGGCAAGCCGTACATCTTCTGCGTCGGCGCCGACCTCACGCTCCTGCCCACGGTCACCTCGCGCGAGCAGGCGGCCCAGATCGGGCCCATGGGGCACCGCGTCTTCGCCAAGCTGCGGGACGCGGCCGTGCCGACGTTCGCGTTCGTCAACGGTGCGGCCATGGGTGGCGGCCTGGAGCTGGCGCTGCACTGCCGGTACCGGACGCTGTCGGGCGGGGCCAGCGCGCTCGCGCTTCCCGAGACCTCCCTGGGCCTGGTGCCCGGCTGGGGCGGTACGCAGCTGCTGCCCAACCTGATCGGGCCGATCGGTGCGGCGAAGGTCATCATCGAGAACCCGTTGCGCCAGAACACGATGCTCAAGCCGCGGGAGGCCTTCGAGCTCGGCATCGCCGACGCGTTCTTCGAACCGGCCGACTTCCTGGAGCGGTCGCTGGAGTGGGCCGCCGGGGTGGTCCGCGGCGAGATCACCCTCGAGCGCCGGCCGGTCGAGCACGACGAGACGTGGGACTTCGTTGTCGCATACGCCCGGAAGCAGCTCGACGAGCACCTGCATGGCGCGGCGCCGGCGCCCTACCGGGCGCTGGACCTGTTGCAGACGGCCAAGACGGCCGCGTTCGCGGAGGGTACCGCCGCCGAGGACGAGGCGCTGGCGGACATGATCATGACCGAGGAGGTCCGCAGCGGTCTCTACGCGTTTGACTTGGTGCAGCGTCGCGCCAAGCGGCCGGCTGGCGCGCCAAGCGCCAGCCTGGCTCGCGAGGTCACGAAGGTCGGCATCGTCGGCGCGGGCCTCATGGCCTCGCAGCTGGCGCTGCTGTTCGCCCGGCGCCTGGAGGTGCCGGTCGTCATGACCGACCTCGATCAGGAGCGGGTGGACAAGGGCGTCGGCTACGTCCGGGCCGAGATCGACAAGCTGGTCGCCAAGAAGCGGCTCGACCAGGGCAAGGCGGCAAAGCTGCGCGCGCTCGTCTCCGGCTCGGTGGACAAGGCGGCCTTCGCCGATGCCGACTTCGTGCTCGAAGCGGTCTTCGAGGACATGAAGGTGAAGAAGCAGGTCTTCGCCGAGGTCGAGGCGCTCGTGTCGGCCGAGTGCGTGCTGGCTACCAACACGTCCTCGTTGTCGGTCACTGAGATGGCCGCCGACCTGGTCCATCCCGGGCGGGTGGTGGGCTTCCACTTCTTCAACCCGGTCGCGGTGCTGCCGCTGCTGGAGATCGTGCGCGGCGGGAAGACCGACGACGCCGCGCTCGCCACCGCGCTCGCGGTCGGCAAGCAGCTGCGCAAGTCCTGTGTACTGGTAAAAGACGCGCCCGCCTATGTCGTCAACCGGTTGCTGACCCGCTTCCTCGGTGAGGTGCTCGGCGCGGTCGACGCCGGTACGCCACCGGCGGTCGCGGACGCGGCGCTCGACCCGCTCGGGCTGCCGATGCGGCCGTTCGCGCTGCTGCAGCTGGTCGGCCCGGCCGTCGCCCACCACGTGGGGCAGAGCCTGCACGCCGCGTTCCCGGACCGGTTCGCGGTGAGCGAGAACCTGGCCCGCATCGCCGCCGCGGGCAAGACATCACTGTACACAGTAGACGGTGAAGTTGATCCCGAGGTGGTGGCGCTGCTCCAGGTCGGTGACTCGCCGCTGCCGGCCGACGCGGTGCGGCAGCGGGCGCTGGACGCGCTGGCCCAGGAGATCCGGCTGATGCTTGACGAGGGCGTCGTCGCCGAGGCGCAGGACATCGACCTGTGCCTCATTCTCGGGGCGGGCTGGCCGTTCCACCTCGGCGGCATCACACCGTACCTCGACCGCACCGGTACGGCGGAGCGCGTCACCGGGAACCGCTTCCTTCCGCGAGGTATCGCAAGCCTTCCGTAGCAACGATTACGACGAGTAACGGGCCCGGGCGCTCATACCGCGCACCGGGCCCGTTGATCGTCAACTCGCTCCGACACGCCGGGGCCGCTTCGCGCGCTGCGGCGGTCCGAACCGTAAGGATGGGCCAGACCCCAAACCCCCGGGTCACGATCCACAGACGAAGACATGGGTCGCCCGCGGCTTCCCCCCGGAGCCCGCGCGCGACCCGGACCGTGACGAGAACGACCGCAGCCGAGGAGCATTCGTGCCACTTCCGCAGCTTCGCCGCGTTCGTTGGGCAGTGCGGACCACCCTGACGTTAGGTGTAGCCGCCTCCGTCGCCGCGAACATCCTGCACGCCCTGCCCAACCCCATCAGCCAAGCCATCGCCGCGTGGCCGCCGCTGGCTCTGCTGCTCGCCGTTGAGCTGATTTCCCGGGTGCCCATGCACCGTCGCTCGCTCGCGTACTCGCGCCTGGTCGCCACCGCGGCCATCGCCGGCATCGCGGCCTGGGTGTCCTACTGGCACATGGCCGGCGTGGCCTCGCGGTACGGCGAGACCGGCGCCTCGGCGTTCCTGTTACCGCTGTCGGTCGACGGCCTGATCGTGGTGGCCAGCGTCTGCCTGGTCGAGCTCGCGGGGCGCATCCGTGAGATGGAGTACCGCAGGATGATGGAGCGGGCCGCGGCTCCGGCACCGGCACCCGTTCCCCCACCGGCGCCGGCTCCGCCACCGAACCGTGCTCCTGACCCGGCGCCGGCGCCCGAGCCGGTACGCGCTGCGGAGCCCATGGGCATTCCGATGCAGCACCTGTCGTCGTTGTCGCTCCCCCGCCCCATGAACGGGGCACCGAAGCCGACCAACGGCGCACCGCTGAACGGCGCCGCCAAGCGGGCCAACGACATCTCAACGCGCCCGCCACGCCCGACCGATACTGTCCAGAAGCGCCGCCCGGTCGCCGAGACGGCCGCCCTGGCCGCCGAGATCGAGGCGCGCCACCCCAACCTCACGGCCGCGGAGCTCGCCGCCCAGCTCGGCATCAGCACCAAGCGGCTGCAGGCGATCCGCCGCGAGGTCCGGGAGCTGCAGCCGGCCGCCTGACCAGCGAACCGAGCCCGTCGGGGTAGGGACGCCGCGATGGTCCCTACCCCGATGCGAGCAAGCTAGCGGGGCGCTCGCTCGGCGCTGCTGCGCTCGATGCAGAACTCGTTGCCCTCCGGGTCGACCAGAGTGACCCAGCCCCGCCCGTCCGGCAGCCGGTGGTCCTCGAACAGCTTTGCGCCCAGCCCGATCAGCCGCTCGACCTCCTCGTCGCGGGTCCGGTCGACCGGCTGTACGTCGAGATGCAGCCGGTTCTTCACCGCCTTCGCCTCCGGTACGCGGATGAACAGCAGCCACGGCCTCGCCTCACCGGGCGGCACGAGCGCGCACTCCTCGTCGCCGGGCTTGTCATCGGCATAGCGGGACCAGCCGGTGACCTCGCTCCAGAACCCGGCCAGCTCGTATGGATCGGCACAGTCGAACGTAACGTGGTTGACCAAGGCGGCCATGAACCCTCCCGGATGCTAGTAACCAGCATAGGTATTTTGCTGGTTACCTCGAGGAGGGCGTCAAGAGATTTTTTCCGACCCGTTGCCACCCCAGCCAATGGATCTTGGTAGCTTGTTGCCGCCATCGGGGTCAGCAATACATCCCCACGGTTGGTTGCCATGATCACAAGGTCGCTGGGCATGGTTCCTCCCGAGGGTAGTTGAGTGGTGGCGGGGTCGTCGCCGGCATCGGGTGCGATGTCGGCGACGACCCCGGCCGTGGTGCCGGGCGTGTCGGTGGTGAGGGTGATGCGGACGTGTGCCCGGCGGGCGTTGTCGATGCGGATGGTCAGGTTCAGTGCCTCGAACAGCCGCCGCTGTACCGGGGCCGGTACGGCGGCGAGGTGCACGGCGGCGAGCGGCATCGCGTCGAGCAGTTCGGGCGTGCCGTTGTCGACAACGGGTTGGGTGGCGATCAGTTCGGCGTACCGGGCCGCCGCGTGCTCCCGCTGTTGTTCGAGTTCGGCGTAGCGCTGGCGGATGCGCGCCCGGTAGGTCGCCTGGGTCTGGTCTTTCGGGTCGGTTTCTTCGAGTTCGGCCATCAGGGCGTCTTGCCGGGTGGTGATGTCGTCCAGCAGCCGCCCGGCCGCTTCGATGGCGCGGGCGTGCCGTTCGGCCTTCTGTCGGGGTTCGGCGTTGTGCTGGGCGGCGAGGTGGGCTTGCCGGTCGGGGCCGAACACCCGTGCGGCGATGAGATCGGCCACGGCCGGCAACAGCGCGTCTTCACGGATGTAGAGGGTGCCCGGGTGGTCCGGGCGGGTCCGCCTGCCCGCCGTGTTGCGAGGGCCGGCGCACTTGTAGTAGACGCGCCCGTTGTTGCGGCTGCCCTGCATCCGCCGGCCGCAGTGCCCGCAGTGCAGCAGCCCGCGCAGCAGGTAGGCGTTGAGGGTGGCCGGGTGGCTGTTGACCTCTCCGATCGCCCGGGAGCCCTGGTTGTCGCCGCTCATCTGTTGCGCGGCGCGGAACCGGTCCAGGCTGACCAGTTCCGGATGCGTTTGCTGCTCGGACCACACCCACTGCTCGACCGGGTTGGCCCGGTGCTTCTTCTTCCGCTGCACGGTCATCCCGGTGCGGGTGGTGGTGCGGTTCCACACCATGTACCCGGTGTACTTGGGATTGAGCAGGATGGTCCGCACCGATGACCACGTCCACACCCCGACCGCCGTGCCGGGCCGGGTAGGTTTCGGCACGGGGTAGCGGTCGGGGTCTTCGTTGAGCTTGTTGGCGATCTCCCAGAACGTCTGCCGGTCCACAACGCGCCAGTGGAAGATTTGCGTGACGACCGGGCCGCGTACCGGGTCGACGGCCAGTTTGGAGCGGGTCAGCCCGCGTGAGCGCCGGGCCGGGGCCGGGTGGGGTTCCTTGGCGGCGACGTACCCGTACGGGGGTCGGCCGATGTTGTACCCCTCTTGGGTGTGCACGGTCAGCCCGTCCCAGGCTTGCTCCATCACGTTGAGCGCGTGAAACTCCCCGATGGCCTGCTTCATGCGCCGCATGAGTACCTTGGCGGCTTTCTTGCCGTCCGGTTCGATCCCCTCGTCGGCGGCGAACACCTCGATACCCTGGCGGGCTAGTTCGTGCTCGACCTTGGTGCCGAAATAGGTGACCCGGGCGAGGCGTTCGGTGTTTTCGCAGATGACGGCGGCGAACCGGCAATCGCGCCGTTTGGATTCCTCTAGAAGGTCTTTCAATCCGCCGGCCCGCTCGACTGGCAGGTCGACCAAAAGGTGCAGGTTGCCTTCGCCGCGTTCGTCGAGTTCCATGCGGCCGGATTCGATGTCGATGAACCAGACCACGATTTCCCACCCGGCGGGTAGTTTCGCGGTGCAGTTGCCGACCTGACGAATCAGCGAGCCGCGCACGTCCTGAAGTTGGAACTGCGAGACCCGCAGCAGCCCGGCCACCGGCACCCGGTCCAGGGTTGAGAGCTTGGTGATGGCCGCCCACGGTGAGGCAGGCCCGGCGCCGCCGGGGCCGATGATGCCGGCCCCGGCGCTCACGCCGCTTCTTGTTGGCTGGTTAGCCATTGCAGAACCTCCCTGATCGCCTGGTACTGGGTGCGGGCGAGGCTTTCGGCCTCCGGCCCGGACACGTACTCGACCTCTAGGGTCATTTCGGTGTCGGGGACCGCCCGTGCCCTTCGTTTTACGGCGGGTCGGGCGGTCGATGCAGCGGTGGGGATGTTTTGCTTGCCATCCCCCGGTGTTTCGGTTTCATCATACCGCGTATTCGCGGATTCATCGGTTGGCTTTGATACCATTCTCCCCCTACAACGCGACTATTGTCTGCGGATGGTGCGCACGCATTTCGGTTCACGACGAACCCCTTTCTTTGTTGTTATTAGGTTTGTGGTCGGCCTCTTTTTGGGCATGAAAATGGCGGCCCTATTGGGCCGCCGCTGGCGGGTGTGGGTGTGGTGGTGTGGCTAGGCCGCTTGTTCCTCGGTGGTGCGGGGTAGGTCGGCCAGCCGGACTCGGCGGGTGCGCCCGGCGGGTAGCCAGACCGGCCCGGCGGGGTTGGTGCCCGCGCCGTTGCCGGTCGCCACGACGAGATCCTCGCTGGTGATCGCCGGATGGGTGGCGAGGCTGCGGTGTAGGGATGCCTCACGGCCGGGGCTGTCCAGCCAGATCAGCACGGCGTGATCGAGGCTGGTGGCCCGGTGCAGCCGCACGTACCCGTCCAGCTTCGACAGGACCCGATGGTGTGGTTCGCTGCCGGCGTCCCACCCCAGCCAGAACGGCAGGATGCGGCCGTGGTCGACCCAGACGCCGTGTCCGTCCGGGCGGACCTGTTCCCCGGTGACCTCCCGGACGCAGGTGCGTTCCGACCACCACACGGCCAGCCGGGCGCCGGGGGCGTACCGGGCGTGCGCGGCGAGATCCACAAATAGCTGGTTCACGCCGAGCAGGTGCGGCAGGCGGGGGTTGGTGGACAGCCGGTTGATCCGGTCCCGCACCGCCGAGGGGCGCGGGGTCGGTTGCCCGTCGCGGCTGGCGATGTACGTCGCGCCGACCACGCCGAGGGTCCACCGCCACGACTGCGAGCCGGGGCGTACGCAATCGCGGAACTTGGCGAGCACGCCGCGCCGGTGCAGCCGGCCCAGCCGGATGCGGGCGGTGTGCGCGGTGTCGAAGGCCAGCGCGGTGATCTGCTCGGTGGAGAACACCTGATGTTCTGCCAACAGGTCGAGTAGCCACCGGTCGCGGGCGGTGAGCCGGCGCAGTTCGCCGGCCACGTCGATCCCGGCGGTGCCGGGCGTGTTGAAGCTCTGGTTGGCGAAGTCGCATCTTACGCGATCATGTTCGATCGTCATGGTTCCTCCCTGAAGGCGCGAGCGGCGTCCGTGCGTTTACGGTGCACCGCGATGAGAAGACGTTGGAGGGCGCGTGCAGCGGCCGGACCGAATTTCTGTTGGGGGAACGGTCCCTTTCGCAGGAACGAGAAACGCCCGCCGAACGGGGGGTCGGCGGGCGTTTCGGTGGGGAGGTCTTCAGTTGTTGGGTGAAGCGTTGTTGTCGTCGGAGGGTTCGGCCCGACGGCCTGTTGGGCCTCCTTCCTGTTGTTGAGCGCAGTTAGGTCGTGATGACTGCCCTCCATTCGGTGACCTCGATGCTGGCACTGTCCGTTGTGGTGGCCGGGGGTTCGGTGCCGCTGAAGCCGCCCCCGGACCAGGTGATGTTCCATGTCACGGTGGCGCGGAGGATGAACTTGCCGCCGGGGCTGTCGCGGGAGGGTGTGGTGTAGGTGTGTCCGCAGGTTGGCGAGGGCGCGTTTGCAGGCTTGTCGGCGGTCCAAGGCGTGCCGGGGCCGTCGCATACCTTGGTGGGAGTGCCGTCTCCCGCATGCCAGGTGATCTTTATGGGTACGGCTCGTGCGGTGATGCTGATGCCGGGCAGCGAGGCGGTGGCGATGTGGGTGCGCCATAGGCCGGGCTGTACCCACCACCAGACGGGCACGTGCACGACTTGGGGCTTATGACGGCCGCCGGGCTCGGGGAGTTCGGGATTGGTCTTGATCACCGGCTTTGGCATCTTGAGCTGCGACACCGCCCGTCGGATCATGATGGCGAGCGTCGCGGGCGGAGCGAACAAACGCGCGATGCCGCCGAAGACCAGGTTTCCGGTGTCGGGGTCGTAGCAGGTCTTCATGTACTCGTTGGCCGGCAGGAATCCGCCGCCGTCCTTGCCGTAGTAACAGCCGTCGCTGCCGAGCCAGCCGAAGCCTTCCGTGTAGCAGTCAACGACCTCGCCGCCGAGCCGGCAGGTCAGCGACCCTCCGCCGCCGCTGTCGTTGCCGTCGCGTCCTGGGTCGATCACGACGATGTTGCACTGTGGGTCGTTCGGGGTCAGCTTGCAATTCACGTCACCCCATTGGCCGTCGGCGAACGCCGCTGTGGGGGAAAGAACGATCATTGCCGCAATGACCGTCGTCGAAAGGGATTTCAGAGCACGCATGATCCCACCTCGTGCACCCCCAATCCTGTGACCTTCCATGCGCCGTCGGTTCGTTCGAGATCGGCGATGACCAGGCGCAGGCCGCCAGGGGTGTCCTTGTAAGGGTCGCCATTCGCCTTGTACGCCTCGGCTTTGCTGGTGTCCATGCAGTCGCGCACCCGTGCCTTGCTCGGCGCGGTGGCAGGTTGGACAGACTCAACCTTCGGGTGAAAGATCGTTTCGCCGCGGGCGCGCAGACCCTTGTCCCGCATCGACCTGAGGCCGTCGCGGAGCCGCGTCAACGCGGTGCCGGCGGCGTATCGGGACAGGTCGGGGTAGTCGGGATCGGCGGTCTCGCTGGCCTTGGCGAACGCGTTCTGCATGGCGAGGTATGCCTCCACGATCTGCTGTTGCGGCGTGGCTGGCGGGGCGCTGGTTGTTGGGCTGGGCGCTGACGGAGCCGTGGTGGCGCTGGGCAGGACGACGGGTGGTTCCTCGTTCTTGGTGCAGGCCGTCAGCGTGGCCGCGACCGCGAGCGCGGTCGCCAGGGTGGTGGTGCGGATGATGCCTGTCATGTGCCCTCCATGGCTGCGCCGCTGTTGTTCGTACCTCGCGATCAGCGGTTGCCGCTACTGCCAGATGTGGACTTACATGCTGTCAGTGAGCGGTGGTCCGCTTTCATGAGTGTGGCGGCAGTCGTTGGCCGGCTTGTCGTCGGACGTGTTCATGCGCTGGTAGGTGTCGATGAAGGCGCCGTAGACGCGCAGGTGGAACCGTCCCGCCGGGGTGATGGAGTAGATCGGCACGTCGCGCCGGCCGATCCGTGTCACTGCCTTGACGATGTGCTTGTCGCGGGTGAGCCGCTTGAGGCCGCGGTCGACCGCGTTGTCGTCGAGGTGGTGGTCGATGTGGGTCTCGATCCGCTTGTGCAGCTCGCGGAATCGGTGTGGCCGCTCGGCGAGCACCCCGAGGATCGCGGGGTCCCAGTGGAAGCGGAAGAGATCGGCAATCTCGAAGTAGGCGTCGACATCTATCATGGAACATCCCCCGTGTGGTATTGCATGGTCCCCCCAGACTCGACAGTGCCATGGACCCGCGGTGTAGGGCGACGACATATTCGCCGTTCGGGGGTGTCTGGCCTGCGAATTGGCCATCCGGACGTTGACACGGTGGGCCGTTCTCTCGATCACATATGCACAATTGTCGAGATTTGCCGCTAGCACAGGTGTACGTACGCGGGCGGACGTGCACGTGTGTACGTGCGCAAATGGCAGTTTCGTCGGCCTTCGGCGGTCTGGTACCCAGGAGAGACGTTCCGGATCACGGGGGTGGTTAGCCCATGACCGCTGGAGTGGCGCCGCCGCGCGCCCAGTCGACGACGCGTCCGGTCACGCCGTCGCTTCGGCCACGGCGCCGGCCATGGCTGGTGATCCTCAGCCTGTTGTCCATGGTCGTCTGCGCCGGGGCGTTCGCGTTGGTCTACCTGCGTGCCGATGACCGGGTGCAGGTGCTCGCCGTGGCGCGGCCCGTCGCGGCCGGGCAGACGCTCGCCGTCGCTGACCTGCGCGTGGTCCGGGTCGTCCCGGATGCCGGCGTGGCGCTGGTGCCGGCCGCGACCGCGTCCCGCGTGATCGGCCGGACTGCGGTGGTGCCGTTAGCGGCGGGGTCGCTGCTGACGGAGTCGCAGCTCGGTCCGTCGGCGTGGCCGCCGGCTGGGCAGGCGGTGGTGGCCGTGCCGGTGAAGGCGGGCCGGCTCGCGGCCGGCGTGACTCCCGGTGTGCGGGTGCTGGTGATCCCGGTGGCCAAGGAGGGCGAGGCCCCGCCGGCAAAGCCGGCGCAGTCGGACAGCGCCAAGCCGGCGCCTGCGGTGACGGCCACCGTGGTCAAGGTCGTCGAAGGGGACCGCTCGGACAGCGCGGTGGTGTCGCTGCTGGTCTCGCGACAAGACGCGGTCGCGGTGGCCGGCGCTTCCGGCGATGTGTCGATCGTCGTGGCGCGGGACTAACCCATGCTGCTCTCGACCGTGGGATCCAAGGGACCTGCCGGCGTGACCACGTTCGCTGCCGCACTGGCGGCGGTGTGGCCGGGTGAGGCCCCGATCGTCATCGAGGCCGACTGCGCCGGGGGCGACCTCAGTGCATGGCACTGGCTGCCGGACAACCCCGGCGTGGCGTCGCTGGCGATGCAGACCCGCACCGGCAGCGTCACTGTCGACCAGCACCTGACCCGCCTGCCGTGCGGGGTGGACGTGGTGCTGGCCCCGGCGGCGCGGCACCCGGCGACGGTGGCGGTCGGGCTGCTGCTGGAGGCCGACATCGGGTTGTGGGCCAAACAGCGACCCACCATCGCCGACGTGGGGCGCCTGGAGCCGGGCGCCCCTAGCGCGGCCTTGGTCGAGCAGGCCGACGCCGTGTTGGTGGTCTCGCGGGGCGACGAGGGGTCGCTGCTGCGGCTGGCCGACGCGGACCTGCCCGCCGGCCGCAGCCTGCTTGTCCTGGTCGGCGGCAGCGCCTACGCGCCTTCCGAGATTGTCGAGCGGACCGGTCTGCAGGTCGCGGCGCAGGTGCCGTGGGATGCGCACGCCGCCGCGGTCATCGCCGGACGGCGCCGGGTCGGCCGCGGCTGGACCCGCCGGGGCCTGCCCGCCGCCGCCCGCGCCCTGGCCGTGAGCCTGAGTCACCAACTGTCGACACGACCGATAGCGAGGCGCCATGCCTACCGAAGCTGAACTCGTCGCCGAGCTGCGCGGCCTGGTCGCGGCGAAGATGGCCGTGCACGCCGGCACAGGCCCGATGCCGATCCCGCAGCGGCGCAAGCTCGCCGAGCACTACACCGCCGAGGCGCTGGACGCCTACGCCCGGCAGGCGGTCAGCGACGGACGCAAGCCGCTGTCCAGCCAGGCCGAGGCACGCATCAGCCGCGCGATCGTGGACCGCCTGGCCGGGGCCGGCGCTCTGGAAGCCCTGCTGCGCAACGAACGCGTGGAGAGCATCGACGCCCAGGGCTTCGACAACGTGTTCGTCCGCTACACCGATGGCCGCGTCGAACGCGTCGGCCCGATCGCGGAATCCGACGAGGAGCTGATCGAGCTGATCCGCGCGTTCGCCAGCGAGGCGGCGATCGGCGACGACGAGAAGGGCGGCGGGCAGGAGCGCACCTTCGACCGCAACAACCCGGTGCTGGACCTGCGGCTGCGCGACGGGTCGCGGCTGTGTGCGGTGATGTCGGTGTCGCAGCGGCCGTCGATCTCGATCCGCCGGCCGACGCTGATCGACGCCGACCTCGACGACCTCGTCGCCCGCGGCATGCTGACCGCCAGCCAGGCCGAGGTGATCGCAGCCGCGATGCGCGCCCGACTCAACATGATCTTCGCCGGGGGCACCAACCTGGGCAAGACCACCTTTGCCAGGGCGGCGGCGCGGGCGATCCCCGCGCAGGAGCGGCTGATCACCATCGAGGACGCGTACGAGCTGCAACTGTTCGACCCGCTGGTACACCCCAACGTGCTGGCGTTCCAGTCCCGGCGGGCGAACCTGGAGGGCGTCGGTGCGGTGTCGATGTCGGCGCTGGTGCGCACCGCGCTGCGGATGAACCCGGACCGGGTCATCGTCGGCGAGACCCGCGGCGATGAGGTCATCGACCTGCTCAAGGCCATGTCGCAGGGCAACGACGGCTCGTTCGCCACCGTGCACGCCTCCTCCTCCGGGCAGGCGTTTAGCCGGCTGATGATGTACGCCGTGCAGGCCCCAGAGCGGCTGACCTTCGAGGCGTCGGCGATGCTGATCGCCGAGGCGGTGCACCTGGTGGTGCACCTGGACTGGACACCGGACAAACGCCGGGTGGTGTCCAGTGTGCGCGAGGTGGTCGGGTTCGACGGCCGCGATGTGGCCTCCAACGAGGCGTGGCGGCCCGGCCCGGACCGGCGCGCGGTACCGGCCACGCCGCTACGCACGGAGACGCTGGACCGGCTGGAGGCCGCCGGGCTGCGCCCGGCCACGATCGACCGGATCGGCTGGTAGCCGCCATGGTCGCCGTGGTCGCCCTGCTCGGTGCCGGGTTCGCCCTCAGCGTGGCCGGCGTCGTCGCCGGCCTGCGCAGACGGGTTGTCGCGCCGGCCGTGCGCCGTCGGCGCCCGCTGACCCGGCAGATGCTGGTCCGCGCGGGCATCGCCGTGGTGTGCGCGGCGCTGGTCGCGCTGTGGACCCGGTGGCCGGTCGGCGCGCTGCTCGCGGGATTGGCCGCGTACGCGTTGCCGGTCGCGCTGGGCTCGGACCGGCACCACAAGCGGGCCCTGGCCCGCACCGAGGCGGTCGCGGTGTGGGCGGAGATGCTGCGCGACAACCTGTCCGCCGCTGCCGGGCTGGAGCAGACCATCATCGTCACCGCCCCGTTCGCCCCGCCGGCCATCGGCGACGAGATCGCCGACCTGGCCGCCGCGCTGCGGCTGGGCACCCGCCTCCCGGCGGCCCTCGCGGACCTTCGGGAGCGCATCGCCGACCCGACCGGGCGGCTGGTGGTCCGGGCGTTGCTGCAGGCCAGCCAACGCCAGTCCCGCCAGTTGGCCGAGCTGCTGTCGGAGATGGCCCGCCGGGCCCGCGAGCAGGCCAACCTGCGACTGCGCATCGCCCCGGGCCACGCGAAGATCCGCACCAACGCCCGGATCATCGTCGCCTTCACGCTGGCCATGGCCGTCGGGCTGGTGGTGTTCAACCGCAAGTTCCTCGCTCCCTACGACGACCTGGCCGGCCAGCTCGTCCTCATCGTCGTCGGGCTGATCTTCACCGCCGGGTTCCTCGGCATCGCCCGACTGGCCCGCATCGGCCTGGACTCCGGCAGGAGGCCGTCATGACCGGCCCGCTCGTCCTCGGCGCCGGGTTCGGCCTCGGCCTGGCCCTGCTGGTCGCCTGGCTGGTGCCGGCGCGGCCCACGCTGGCGCAGGCGTTCGCCGCGCTGCACCCGCCGCCCGCACCCACGACACCGCCACCGCCGGTCCTGGCGGCCGAGCCGGGCGGCTGGATCGCCACGGTCGGCAGGCCGGCGGTACCGCTGCTGGCCCGCCTGGGCCTGCCCCGCACGGCCACCATCGGCGACCTGGCCATCTGCGGACGCGACCCGGCCCGGCACCTCGCCGAGCAGGCCGCCATGGCGCTGCTCGGGTTCCTGCTGGTACCGGTGGTGGCCGGCATGCTCACCCTCGCCGGGATACCGATCGGTTGGCAGACCCCGCTATGGGCCGCGCTGATCGGCGCTGCGGTCGGTCTGTTCATTCCGGACCTGGCGCTGGCCTCCGAGGCCGCGAAGCGGCGCCGGGAGCTACGCGAGGCGGTGGCGGGCATGCTGGACTTGGTCGTCATCTCGCTGGCCGGCGGCGCCGGGATCGAGCAGGCCCTGCGCGATGCCACCGACGAGGCCACCGACTGGGCGCAACGCGCCCTGCGCCAGGCGGTCGAGGCCGCGCACCTGACCCGCCGACCGCCGTGGCAGACCATCGGCGCGCTCGGCGACACGACCGGGGTGTCCACCCTGTCCGAGCTGGCCGGCGCGCTGTCGCTGGCCGGCAGCGAAGGCGCCCGGATCAAGGCCACCCTCACCGCCCGCTCGGCCGCGCTGTCCGCCCACCAGCTCGCCGACGCCGAAGCCGCCGCCGTGTCCGCCACCGAACGCATGGTGCTACCCGTCGTCGGCCTGCTCGGCGGGTTCTTGATCTTCATCGGGTATCCGGCGTTCGCCGCCGTCCTGCAGGCCCTGTGACACAACACACACGCAAACCCGCGAGTCACACCCACTTCCGTCACACCGAAGGAGTCCCCGACATGACAGAGGACCGCATCACCTGGCCCGTGCTCGGCGTGGTGACCGCCGTCGTGGTGGTCATCGTCATCGCCCTCAAGCTGACCTGACCCGCCGACACCGGGCGGCCTGCCGCATCGCGCAGACAGCACGAGGGGCCAGACGTGACCGTGCACGGCGCGGATTGCAACTCTCGGCCACCGCCAACACCAGCCTTGCCGATCCGCACGACCCGTCCCCCCGGACCGACCTCACGGCAGTACCGACAAAGTCAAGACCCATTTGCCACCGAAGGAGGCATCCAGCGATGACATTCGTAGCGCTGTCCTATCTGTTCGATCGCATCGGCGCGCTGCGGCGCGAGCTGGCCCGCCAGCGCGATGACGGCTACTCCACCGAGACCATCGCCGTCGCGGCGCTGCTGATCACTCTGGCCATCACCGCGATCGGCATCATGGCGGCTGCCGTGATCGACAAGGCCAACAGCCTTGATCTCGGTGGTGGCGGCGAGGCGCCGTGAGCCGGGCCGTGCGGCGCGACGACCGGGGAACGGCCAGCGTCGAGGTGACGCTGGCCATGCCGCTGCTCGGGCTGCTGCTGCTGGTGGTCGTGCAGTTCGCGGTGTGGGCACATGCCACCCACGTTGCTCAGGCCGCCGCCAACCAGGGCGTGCAGACCGCCCGCGCGCACGGCTCCACCGTCGCCGCCGGGATCGAGGACACCAACGCCATCCTCGACCAGACCGCCGGGTCGATCCTGGTCGACCGCAGCGTGACCGCGAACAACACGGCGACCACTTCGACGGTGACGGTGGACGGCAAGGCCGCCGCGGTGTTGCCCGGCCTGTCGCTGCCCATCCATGTCAGCGTCACCGCGCCGCGCGAGAAGGTTCCCGGAGTGCCATGACCAGCCATGCCGCAGGCAACGACGGGCTGGATCGGGGCTCGGTGTCGGCCGAGATGACCGTCATGGTCGTGCCGTTGATGATCCTGCTCACCGTGTTCCTGGTCTTCTGCGGCCGGGCGGCCTCCGCCGCGATCGACGTCAACGCCGCAGCGGCGGCAGCAGCCCGCGCGGCAGCCGACACGGCAACCCCGGCCGCCGCCGTCACGGCGGCGACCAACGCGGTGGCGGCCACGACCGCCGGTACCGCGTGGACCTGCACCGCCGCCACCGACACCACGGCGCACTTCCGCGGCGGCCACGTCCGCGTGAGCGTCACGTGCGTGGTGCCGCTGTCCGACCTCGGCCTGCCCATCGGCGCCACCAGGACGGTCACGGGTACGGCCATCGAGCCGATCGATACCTTTCGGGCGATCTCCCTGTGGCCCGCCGACGCCACCCACACCGACGCCGTGCCCTCAACCCACCCGTTGTGACATGGAGCGCACCGTGACCCCGTCCACTGCACTGCCATCCGGCATCCCACCCGGCGCGGACGCCGACGCCCGGTTCGCCGCGTGGCTCGATGACATCGCCGCCGGTGTGGATGACCCGCGCGACGGCGAGGTCTGCCGGCAGATCCTCGATGACGACCCGCACGAGCAGCGCGCCCTGTTCGATTTGGTCGAGCCGCTGACC